>Ga0207708_10000954_pt1 | contig 21673 bp, 16 predicted proteins | sample KBSK5101metaG_FD_184340 | JGI IMG/M metagenome (GOLD analysis project Ga0207708, IMG submission 184340) | Corn, switchgrass and miscanthus rhizosphere microbial communities from Kellogg Biological Station, Michigan, USA - KBS K5-10-1 metaG... | ecosystem: Host-associated > Plants > Roots >...
CTCGGGCGCGAAGTGGGTGTCGATCCACGCCCCCGCGCGCGGCAACCAGTCCTTGTTGACCTTGGCGAACAGCGCGGGCGCCTCCCGGAACAACCGGGCGAAGTCGCCCGACAGCTTGGGCACGAAGTAGCCGATGAACCACCCCATCCCGCTGAGGATGAAGACGTAGAGGATGATGACCGCCGCCCAGCGCGGGAACGGCCGCGCGCCGACCCGCACCTGGCCGGCACGCGCCACCAGCGGCGCGAGGATGTACGCGACCAGGATCGCGAACAGGAACGGGAGGACGACCTCGCGGAAGATGTAGACGATGAGGACGCAGAACAGCGCGAAGCCCCAGAGCTTCGCGAACTGCCGCAACCACGCGAGGGTGCGCGACGTTGACGTCGTCGTCATCGCACCCTCATCCGACCACACCCCACCAGGGGGTTACGACTCGTCGCCGCCCTCGTCGTCGTCCGAAGACGCGGCGGCCTTCCCCTTCTTGCCCTTGGCGGGCTTCTCCGCCTTCTCGGCGCCCTCCTCGGCGGGCTTGCCCGTCAGCGCGGCCAGCTTGTCGCGCATGACGTCGCCCAGCGTCGCCGTGGGCACGCCGCCCGAGAAGCCCTGCGCGTCGGCCAGCTCCTCGGCGCGCGTGGCGCCGCGGAACGACAGACCGATCTTTCGTTCGGCCGTGTCGACGCCGATGATCTCCGCCTTCAGCGTCTGCCCCGGCTTCACGAACGTCTTCGGGTCCTCCACGCGCTCCTCGGAGAACTCCGAGACGTGGATCAGGCCCTCGACGCCCTTCTCGATCTCCACGAACGCGCCGAAGTCGAGCACCTTGATCACCTTGGCCTCGACGATCTTCCCCACCGGGTAGTCGTAGGGGATGCGATCCCACGGATCGGGAACCAGCTGCTTGATACCCAGCGACACCTTCGGCTTCTCGCCGTCGAAGTCGATGTTGAGGACGACCGACTCGACCTCGTCACCCTTCTGATACAGCTCCGACGGGTGCTTGACCCGCTGGGTCCACGACAGGTCGGAGACGTGCACCAGGCCGTCGATGCCCTCTTCGATCTCCACGAAGATGCCGAAGTCGGCGATGTTGCGCACGACGCCTTTGACGACGGTGCCGGGCGGGTACTTCTCCTTGAGCGACGCGAACGGGTTCGGCTCGAGCTGCTTGATGCCCAGGCTGATCCGGTTCTGGCGCGGGTCGATGTCGAGCACGACCGCCTCGACGGTGTCGCCGACGGCGACGACCTTCGACGGGTGTTTGACCCGACGGGTCCACGACATCTCCGAGATGTGGACGAGGCCCTCGATGCCCTCTTCCAGCTCGATGAAGGCGCCGTAGTCCTTGAGCGAGACGACCTTGCCGCGCACGACGGTGCCGGGCGGGTACTTCGTCTGCGCGTGCGTCCACGGATCCTCGCTGATCTGCTTGAGGCCCAGGGAGACCCGCTCGGTGTCGGCGTTGAACTTCAACACCTTCACGCGCACGTGATCGCCGACCTGGAACAGCTCGGAGGGGTGCGTGACGCGGCCCCACGACATATCCGTGATGTGCAGCAAGCCGTCGATGCCGCCCAGGTCGATGAAGGCGCCGTACTCGGTGAGGTTCTTGACGATGCCCTCGACGATCTGGCCTTCCTTCAACTTCTCGAGCGTCATCTCCTTCAGCTCGGCGCGCTCCTTCTCCAGCAGCACGCGGCGCGACAGCACGATGTTGCCGCGCTTCTTGTTGAACTTGATGACCTTGAAGCGGTGCTGCTTGCCGATGAACGCGTCCAGGTTGCGCACCGGGCGCAGGTCCACCTGCGAACCGGGCAGGAACGCCTTCACGCCGCCGCGGATGGTGACCGACAGGCCGCCCTTCACGCGCGCGCTGATGGTTCCTTCGATGAGCTCGTCGCGCTCGCACGCGCCGGAGATCTCATCCCAAACTTTCAGGCGATCGGCTTTCTCCTTGGAAAGCACGCACAGCCCGTCTTCGTTCTCGCGGCTCTCGAGGAAAACGTCGATCTCGTCGCCTTCCTTGACCGAGACGGATCCGTCGGCCTGCGTGAACTCGTAGAGCGGGATCGTTCCTTCTGACTTGTAGCCGATGTCGACGACGACGTGGTCCTTGCCGACGTGAATCACGCGGCCTTTGACGATGTCGCCTTCTTTTACGTCTTCGTGCTTGAGGGACTCTTCGAACAGTGCCGCGAAGTTCTCCTCCTGGTTGTTGTCGTGAGTTGCCATCGAAACCATTCGTTATTCCTCTGCCTTTCGACCCTGTGTTCGCTGCGCGAACCGTAGGGCGCCTTGCTTGCGTCCCGCGACGCGCGCGGGGGTTCGGGTTGTCATGACGCCGGGCCACGAACCATTCGGGGCTGGCGTATCTGTCGGAAGGTGCGGAACCTAGCCGCGGCACAGCAGAAAGTCAATCGGGGCCACATGTTACGCTCGGCCGGTGTCAGGGCTGGACCTGCTCGTCGTCGGCACCGGCCCCGCGGGCGAAAAGGGGGCGGTCCAGGCGGCCTACTTCGGCAAGAAGGTGGCGATCGTCGAGCGCCACCCCGTCCTCGGGGGCGCGCGCATCACCAGTTGTGCCCTGCCCTCGAAGAACCTGCGCGAGACGGCGGTGGCGCTGGCCGGCCTGCGCCGCCGCGAGGCGCCCAGCGTCCGAGCCGAGGTGCGGCCGGGCGCGACGCTCGCGGACCTCATGTGCCGCCAGGAACCGCTGGTTGCCGGCGAGGTTGCGCGGGTCCGCGCCAACCTGACCCGCCACGGCATCGAGATCATCCCTGGCGACGCCCGCTTCGAGGACCCCCACACGCTGCGGGTGGACGGGCCGGGAGGCGTTCGCCGCCTGCGGGCGCCCGTCATCCTGCTGGCGCCGGGCTCGTCGCCGTACCGACCGGAGGGGATCCCCTTCGACGACCCCGATATCCACGATAGCGACGAGATCCTGGCGGTCGAACGGATCCCCGCCTCCTTGACCATCATCGGCGGCGGCGTCATCGGTTCGGAGTTCGCGACCATGCTCGGTCCCCTGGGCGTGCGGGTCACGCTGCTCGAGCGGGGCGACCGCTTGCTGCCGTTCGCCGACGCGGAGCTTTCCCGCGTGCTGGCGGACAGCCTCCCGCGGGTTGGCGTGACGGCGCGCTTCGGCGTCAGGGCGGTCGAGGTAGGGCGCGGCGACGGCGGTGTCGTCACGCGGCTGGACGACGGCGGGAGCGTCGCCAGCGAGCAGGTGCTGGTCTGTGCGGGACGCGTCGGCAACACGGCCGACCTCGCTCTGGACGCGGCGGGCCTGACCGCGGACGCGCGCGGGCGCCTGGCCGTCAACGCCCACTACCAGACCGCGGTGCCGCACATCTACGCGGCGGGCGACGTGATCGGATTCCCGGCGCTGGCGTCGACGTCGATGGAGCAGGCGCGCGTCGCGATGTGCCACGCGTTCGATCTCAAGTACAAGACCCGGCTGTCGCCGATCCTGCCGCTGGGCATCTACACCATCCCCGAGCTGGCGATGGTGGGGAAGACCGAGGAGGCCACCGCGGCCGAGGCGCTGGACGTCGTCGTCGGGCGGGCGCGCTTCCAGGACAACGCCCGCGGTCAGATCGCGGGCGGCTCCGACGGCATGATCAAGCTGCTGTTCACGCGCGCCGACCGGAGGCTGATCGGCGCGCACATCGTCGGCGAGCGCGCCACCGAGCTGATTCACATCGCATCGACGGCGATGGCGCTGGGCGCGACGCTGGAGACGTTCATCGACGCGGTCTACAACTTCCCGACGCTGTCGGAGCTGTACAAGTACGCCGCGTACGACGCGCTCGGGAAGCTCGGTTCATAGGCCAACGCCGTCGCCGAGGCCGGAGAACGTATCGCAGTCGGCCATTCGACCCGACGCCATGCCGGCGTTGAACCAGCGGACGCGCTGGTCGGACGATCCGTGCGTGAACGATTCGGGCACGACGCGGCCGCGCCCTTCCCGCTGCAGCCGGTCGTCGCCGATGGCGCTGGCCGCCTGCATGCCCTCCTCGGCGTCGCCCGGTTCGATCAGCGGGCTCGACCGGTTGGCGTGAAACGCCCAGACGCCCGCGAAGCAGTCGGCTTGAAGCTCGGTCGCGACGGAGACCCGGTTGGATTGCACCGGCGGCAGGCGCGATCGGCGGTCGCGGACCATGTCCGAGATCCCGAGCAGGTTCTGGACGTGGTGGCCGATCTCGTGCGCGACGACGTAGGCCTGCGCGAAGTCTCCCGGCGCGCCGAAGCGGTGCGCCAGCTCGCCGAAGAAGCTGAGGTCCAGATAGACGCGCGAGTCGGCCGGGCAATAGAACGGGCCGACGGCGGCGCCGGCGATCCCGCACGCCGACTGCACCGCCTCCGTGAACAGCACCAGCTTGGGCGGTTCGTAAGGGCGGCGCGTCTGCTGCGGCATCGTTGCGGCCCACACGTCCTCGGTGCTTCCGAGGACGACCTTCACGAACTCGGACGCCTCGTTCTCCGCGGCGGTCGGCACCCGCCCGGACTCGGTCTCGGTGACCTCGCCGCCGCCGCCCAGCAGCGATCGAACCACGTTCTGGGGCGCGCCCAGCAGCGCGGCGATCAAGGCCACGACGACCGCGCCCCCGCCGATCGCGCCGCCGCGGCCGAGCGATATGCCGCGCCGATCGAGGACGTTGTCGCTCCGCCTACCCGACTGCCACCGCATCCCCGATAAAACCTAAGGCGCTGCCTCTATACTGGGCAGCGGTGGCGTCATGAAAACTGTCGTGCTCGTCCTGGTGGCGTTACTGGTTCCGCTGGGGGTCCGAGGCGCCGAGCCTCAGGCTGTGCAGCAAGCGCCGGCGGCGCCGCCGGCGCCCAAAGAGAAGCCCAAGGCCAAGGCCAAGGCTGGACCGAAGAAGCTGAAGCCGGGGGCCGTCGACGTGACGCTGCCGTTCCCGCCCGCCGTGCTGACGGGCGACGGCAACCTCGAGTGCAGCATCAGCGACAAGGAGAACGGTCACCAGAAGCTGACCATCACCTATGGCGGCGGTCTGGAGTTCGACGTGGCGGTCAGCCCGATCGTCGACGGACGCGTGACGCAGGCGGGCCCCGAGAAGGGCGGATCGTACAGGTTCACCTCGCACCTCGCGAAGCCCGCCACCGCGAAGCTGCCCGGCGCTGGGACGATCATTCTCGACGAGCTGGAGACGAAGGTCGCCGTCGAGATGACGCGCTACCAGCAGCCGAAGGGCCAGGGAACCGAGCTGTGGTTCACGTCGGCCGACATGAAGGAGCGCGGCATCTACGTCGAGTTCGCGGGCCGCGGCCACGCGACAAACGGGGACCAGTACGCATTCCGGGTCAACCTCGGGCCGCCCAGCAAGGGCCGCGGCAGGGTGAAGCCGGGCAGCGACGCCTACGAGTCGAACGCGGTCAGCAAAGCGGTCTTCATCGAAGCGCCGGTGACGACGGTGGTGGTGACCACGAGCGTCGAGAAGATTGCGCCCTAGCCGCCCCCGCGCGAAGCGCGGGATCGCGGCTACCAGAAAAAACAATAGTCGCACACCGCGCCTGCGGCGCGGAGCGACTAGGCGACCGATTCGGCGACGCGGCCGAACCGGCGCTCGCGCGCCGCGTAGTCGGCGAGCGCCGCCTCGAGGTGCTCGCGCCCGAAGTCGGGCCACATCACGTCGGTGAAGTACAGCTCGGCGTAGGCGGCCTCCCAGAGCAGGAAGTTCGACAGCCGCTGCTCGCCCGACGTGCGGATCACCAGGTCCGGCGGCGGCAGCGCGCGCGTGTCCAGGGCGCGCGTCAGCTGCGCCTCTCCGATCGCCTCGGGCTGCACGCGACCCTCGACGGCCGCCCGCGCGAGCCGCTGGGCGGCGCGGACGATCGACTCGCGCCCACCGTACGAGAGCGCCAGGCACAGCGTCATGCCGCGGTTCGCGCGCGTCGCCTCGGCCAGCGCGGCCAGCGGACCGCGCACGAAGACGGGCAGCCGCGTCTCGTCGCCGATCGTCGTCAGGCGAATGCCGCGCGCGTTCAGCTCGGCGCGCTCCTGCAGCACGAAGCGCAGCAGCAGCTGCATCAGCTCGGCGACCTCGGCCGCAGGGCGCGCCCAGTTCTGCGCCGAGAACGCGTAGAGGGTGAGATGGCGGATGCCGATCTCGCGCGCCGCGCGCACGACGCGCCGCACGGCCTCCGCCCCTTCCCGATGCCCGTCGGTCCGGGCGCCGCCGCGCGCGGCCGCCCAGCGACCGTTGCCGTCCATGATGATCGCGACGTGTTCGGGAAGTGGGTTCACGGGCCCTCCTCCCATCAGAAAACACCTTCCCGAACCGCCTCCCGGGCGGGATCCGGCTGAACGGTCGCGGTCCGGGGTCGAACCGTCGCGCGGTGGGGTGACCGGGGACGCGTATACGCGCATGATAAGGGCCAGCCCGATCACCTCATGCGCACGACGCCCAGCCCGCCCGAACCGTCGATCATCCGCAGCACGTTGCGGGCGCTGCTGAACCCACGCCGGCTGATCCCGATCGTGCTGCTGTCGGGGTCCCTGGTCGCCGCTCAGGCCAGCTACGGCGGTGGCGACCCGTTCGCGGTGCCGCTGGGCCTGGCGATGTGCATCGCCTTCGTGATCGTCGCGCCGGTGTCGTGGCGCGTGCTGTTTCCCGACCGCGTCGATTTTCGCCACGGCGGCATCCGGCTGATCCTGTACGCGACGATCGGCGCCGGCGTGGTCTGGTCGCTGGGCATCGTGGTGCCCCGGATCCTGGGCATGGGCCTGACGCTGCTGACGGCGCCGACCAGCGTCGTCGTCTGCCTGGCGCTGTTCCTCGTCGGCGGCTTCGGGCTGGGCCGCGACATGTGGCTGGAGAACAAGCTGGCGCGGGCCGAAGCGCGCGCGACGTTGCTGGCGCGCGAAGCGGAGGGCGCGCAGTTGCTCGCGCTGCGCTCGCACCTGGACCCGCACTTTCTGTTCAACACGCTGAACGCGATCGCCGAGTGGTGCCGCGAGGACGGCGAGACCGCCGAGCGCGCTGTCATGCGTCTGTCGGCGATGCTGCGCACCGTGCTGGCTGGCGTGCGCGCGTCGACCTGGCCGCTGGCGGACGAGATCGCCCTGCTCGACACCCTGTTCGAGCTGCACCGGCTGCGCGATCCCGACCGCGTGCGCGTCACCCGCCGCCTGCCCGTGCCGCTGCCCGATGTCGCGGTCCCGCCGATGCTGCTGCTGCCGCTGGCGGAGAACGCGGTCAAGCACGGTCCCGCGGCCGGGCACGCGGGGGAGATCATCCTGGCCGCGCACACGACCGCCGACGAACGCCTGGTCGTCTCGATCGAGAACCCGGGCGCGTACCGGGGCCGGCGGTCGGGCGGCAGCGGCATCGAAATCGTCGAGCGCCGGCTGGCGCTCGCTTATGATGATCAGGCGGTGCTGACCATCGCGGCTGTGGGCGAAACGACGCGCGCGGAGGTGACGCTGCCGATGGCGGCTCACCCGGCAGGGTCGCCGACATGACGGCCGAGGGCAGCGAGCCGCTGCGCGTCCTGGTCGCCGACGACGAGGCGATCGCACGCAAGCGCCTGCTCCGGCTGCTGTCGGCGATGCCCGACGTCACGGTGGCGGGCGAGTGCGCGGACGCGCACGAGGTGCTGGAACGCGTGCGCGCGGGCGGCGTCGACGTCGTGCTGCTCGACATCCAGATGCCCGAGCTGTCCGGGCTGGAGGCGCTGCAGCTCTTCCCCTCCGACGGTCCCCTGGTCATCTTCTGCACGGCGCACACCGCACACGCGATCGCCGCCTTCGACGTGGGCGCGATCGATTACCTGCTGAAGCCGATCGAGGCGGCCCGGCTGCGCAAGGCGCTGGACCGCGCGCGCGATCGCGACGCGCGCCGGCGCTACGCGGACGAGCTGACGCGCTTCAAGAGCCGCGGCCCGAACGACGCCGAGAAACCGCTGGATCGACTGGCCCTGCCCACGCGCCAGGGCATCGTGCTGCTGGATCCGCTGGCTGTGTCGCACGCCGAGCTGGACGGCGAGCTGGTCACCGTCCACACGGCCGATGCGCAGTACCTGTCAGCGCTGTCGCTGCAGGAGTTGGAGACCCGCCTGCCGGGCGAGCGCTTCGCGCGCGTCCACCGGCGCGCGATCGTCAATCTAGAACACGTCGTGCGGCTGGAGCCGAACGAGGTCGGCGGCTACACCGCCCGCACGCGCAACGGCCGCGCCGTCGAGATATCGCGCCAGGCCGCCCGCGATCTGCGCAAGCGCCTGGGTCTGCGTTAGACTGGATCCGCGCGGTTTCTCCTATTCGTGGGGTGTGGTCATGAAGGGTGCCTGGCTTATTTCGATCGCGAGTCTATGTGCAGCGGCGTGCGGTCCCTCGGGAAGCAGCAACGGGGGCATGCAGACGGATGTCTGCGCGAGCTACGCCACCAACTACTGCAACCGGCTGGCGGCCTGCTCGACGTATCGCCTTTCGGGGCTGTATGGCGACGTCAGCGCCTGCATCGAGCGGTGGAAACCGATCTGCGCCGCCCGGCTGCAGGCGCCGGGCACGGGGCTGACGACCGCACAGTACGGGGACTGCGCGGCCGCCTACACGACGGCCAGCTGCGCAGATCTCCTGCTCGCAGGCTGGAAGCCGGCGGCGTGCGTGGCGGTCGGCACGCTGCCCGCCGGCGCAGCCTGCGGTGATAACGCGCAGTGCTCCACCGGTTACTGCCGGACGGCTTACTCGCAAGTGTGTGGGATCTGCACCGCGCTGAGCCCATCCGGCGGCACGTGCACCAGAAGCGACGACTGCGAGGTCGGCCTCGGCTGCGTCAGCCCGGGCACCTGCGTCGCGCCGTCTCCGCGTGGCGCCTCCTGCCAGACGGTACCGTGCGATCCGCGCCTGGTCTGCATCAACCTGACCTGCGCAGACCCGCTAACACTGGACGCCGCGTGCGACCCGCAAGACTTCGGCATCTGCAACCTCGAGACGGGACTTTCCTGCGACTCGACGACCATGCGCTGCGCCGCGGAGACCGCGGTGCCGGTCGGCGGGGTCTGCTCCACCGGCATCGGCGGCAGCGTCGGCTTCTGTACCGCGTCCAGCGGCTGCAGCACGGGCGGGCTTTGCGCGGCCCCGAGCGCCGACGGCGCCGCCTGCGACACGGCGACGAGCTCGTCGCCCTGCAGGTACCCGGCGAAATGCATCGCGAGCGTCTGCACCGTCCCCGATCCGTCGATCTGCCACTGAGACCGCGAACGCGGCCTCAGCCGCGGCTGCGCTGGGCGACGACGTCGGCCATCTTCGCGACCACCGCGTCGGGCGGGAGCGTGCTCGAGTCGATCTCGATGGCGTCGTCGGCCTTGCGCAGCGGCGCGGCCGCGCGCGTGGAGTCGCGTGTGTCGCGCGCGATGATCTCGGCCTTGGTCTGCTCGGTGTCGACGGGCTTGCCGGCGGCGGTCAGCTCGGCGACGCGCCGGCGGGCGCGCTCGTCGGTGTTGGCGGTCAGGAAGAACTTCGCCTCGGCGTCGGGAAACACGACGGTGCCGATGTCGCGGCCCTCGACCACCACGCCGCCCGCTTTGCCGATCCGGCGCTGCAGTCCCAGCAAGGCCGCCCGCACCTCGGGCAGCGCCGAGACGCGCGACGCGCCGTCCGACATCTCGGGCGTGCGGATCGCCGACGTGACGTCCTGGCCGTCCAGGGTCACGCGGTTGACCGCGCCGTCCATCCGGAACGCGATGTCGATGCCGTCGGCCAGCGCCGCCACGCCCGGGCCGTCATCCCACGCCACGCCACGCTCGCGCGCACGCAGCGCCATCGACCGGTAAATCGCGCCTGTGTCCAGCAGCGCGTAGCCCAGCCGCGCCGCCAGCAGGCGCGCCGCGGTCGACTTACCCGCACCCGCGGGCCCGTCGATGGCGACGATCAGCCCGCGTTCTCGGCCAGCCATGACCGAAAGCTATAGCGGACAAGAACAGTTATTGAAAGTAGCTGCACACCCGCGCTGCGCGCGGGAGCAGCTAGCCGCTCTTGCGGAAGCGCGACGGATACGGCTCGCCGAATTCCTTGTCGGGGTGCAGCGACTTGGCGCGCGTGATCAGCGCGTCCTCGGTCTCGACATGGTTCGGATCGGGCAGGCAGCACTCCACCGGGCAGACGGCCTGACAGGCCTCGTGATCGTGAAAGCCGACGCATTCCGTGCACAGCTTCGGGTCGATGACATAGATGTCCTCGCCTTCGCTGATCGCCTCGTTCGGGCATTCGGGCTCACAGGCGCCGCAGTTGATGCATTCCTCGGTGATGTACGTTGCCATCTATTTCTTATTCCTGCTGAGGGTCTAGAGCGTGAACGCGACGGTGTCAAGCGGACGCGTCGGATCCCGAGGCTGTTTCAGTGACAATCCGCGCCTTGCCGATGCGCGCCGGTCCCCCCCGCAGGTTGACGGCGACCAGGCGGGAGACCCCCGGCTCTTCCATGGTGATACCGCACAGCCGATCGGCGATCTCCATCGTGCGCCGGTTGTGCGTGATCAGGATGAACTGCGACCGGTCGGTCATCTCGCGCACCACCTGGTTGAAGCGGCCGACGTTGGCCTCGTCCAGGGGGGCGTCGACCTCGTCCAGCACGCAGAACGGCGACGGCTTGACCAGGAAGATGGCGAACAGCAGCGACACGGCGGTCAGCGCCTTCTCGCCGCCCGACAGCAGCTCGATGTTCTGGCTGACCTTCTTGCCCGGCGGGTTGGCGACGATCTCGATGCCCGTCTCCAGCATGTCGCTCTCGTCGGTCAGCACCAGGCTGGCGCGGCCGCCCCCGAACATGCGGGGGAACACCGCCTCGAACTGGGCATTGACCGCATCGAACGTCTCCCGGAAACGCCGCCGCGAGGTGCGGTTGATGCGTTCGATCGCCGTCTCCAGCTCGCCGATGGCGGATTCCAGGTCGGCCTTCTGCGTCGTCAGGAAGTCGTAGCGCTTCTGCAGCTCTTCCGACTCCTCGATCGCCGTCAGGTTGATCTCACCCATGCGTTCGATCAGGCCGCGCAGCTCGGTCGCGCGCTTCTCCTCCTCGGCGCCGAACAGCGTCCGCAGGTGGTACTCGTGGACGACGTCGCCCAGCGCGACGTCGCGGTAGCGGTCCGCGACGTGCTCCTCCAGCGACGTCCGCCGCAAGACGACCTCCTGGCAGCGCATCTCCAGCTTCGAGATCGTCTGGGCCAGCCGCCCCACCTCGGAGCGCGTCGAGCGCAGCTGCGCCTCGCGTTCCGCGAGCCGCGCTTGCCGCTCCTCCAGCGCCCCCTGTCGCTCGCCGTGGGCGCGTGCCCGCGCCTCCGCCTCGGCCTGCCAGAGCGCGGCCTCGTCGCGCAAGCGCAGCGCGTCCGCGCGCAGCGTGGTCGCGCGCGCCTCGTCCTCGGCCAGCGTCGCCTCGATGCGGCCCGCGCGCGCTTCCTCTTCCGTGCGGTCCGCGCGCAGCCGGTCCAGTGTCTGGCGCGCGTTCTGGCGGCGCTCTTCCGCCTGCGTCGCCGTGATCTTCAACGTGGTCAGCTCGCCGACCGCCACGTCCACCTCGTCGCTGAGCGACGCCGTCCGCGCCCGCAGCTCGACGGCGCGGGCTTCACCCTCCTCCGCCGCCCGCCCGTCGTCCTCCAGCCCGGCGACGGCTTCCACCAGCCGCTGCTCGTTCTCGTCGGCGGACCGCGCCAGCTCGGCCCGCTGGCCGGCCAGCAGCTCGCGCCGCGATTCGCAGGCGGTCCCTTCCTGGACCACCCGATCGAGATCCTTCTGCAGTCCGAACAGGGACATCTCGTCGCTGCGCAGCGCCGCGGACGCCTCGTCGAGCGCGCGCGTCAGATCGGCGGAGACCTGCTTGCGTTCGATCTGCCGCGACAGCGCCGCCTGCAGGTCGGCGTCGAGGCGCGCCATCACCTCTTCCAGCTCGCGGATCTCGCGCTTCTGTTCCAGCACGCCGGTCAGCGCCGATTCGCGCGACCCGCCGGTGACGACGCCCTTCGGATCGATCACCTCACCTTCCAGCGTGACGATCGTCTTCGTCGTCTGCGTCTCGCGCCACAGCGTCAGCGCCCGCTCCAGATCCTCGACGACCAGCACGTCGCCCAGCAGATAGGCGGCGACCTCGTCGTACTGGCGGTCGTAGCCGATCAGCTCCAGCATCGGCCCGCGCACACCGTCGCCCTTCGGCCACGCGGCCGTGATCGCGTCACTGTCGACGGCCGGCACGAACTCCGGCGTCGCGGACGCGTCGACGGAAAGGCCCGCGCTCGCGTCGTAGAGGACCTCGCCGCGCGGCGCCTGCGCGTGCGCGCGGAGGGCGCGTGGGATGAACGACGACCGTCCCTCGCGCGTGCGCTTGAGGAATTGGATCGCCTCGACGCCCGCCTCGTGCGAGTCGACGATGACGTTGCCCAGGCGCTCGCCCAGCACGGCCTCGACCGCCGTCTCCAGCTCCTGGGGCGGCCGTACGATGTCGGCGACCACCGCCTTGATGCCGTCGCCGCCGCCCGCCGCGCGGTGCTCCTGCATGATCGCGCGTACGCCCTTCTGGAACCGCTCGTAGCGATCCTGGATCTCGGTCAGCGAACCCAGTCGCGATCGCCGGCGGTGCGCTTCTTCGCGCAGCGTCTCCAGCTCCAGCTCGCCGCGCGAGATCTCGCCGCGAACGGCTGCGAGGCGCGTCTCGTCCTCGCCGGCGCGCACGCGCGCCGCGTCCACCCGCGCGTTCAGTTCGTCGATGCTGTCGCGCAGGCGCCGCTCCTCGCCCACCAGGACCTCCAGCCGTTCGCCGGCCGTCGCCTCCTCGGCGGCGATGCCGGCCACCCGGCCCGCCAGATCGTCGCGCCGCTGCACGGCGCCGGCCCGCTCCGCCTCGCGCCGCGCGATGCTCGCCCGCGCCGCCGCGATCGCGGCCTGCGCCGCTTCCAGCTCCTGGCGCGCCGCTGCCAGCAACGCGCGCCGTTCGTCCTGCACCCGGGCCTGCGCCTCGTACTCGCGCTCGCTCGAATCGGCCGCCGCGTCGATCTCCGTCAGCCGCGCCGCGATCTCCTCGATGTCGCGCGCCTGGATCGCCGCCCGCGCGCGCAGCTCCGTGATCTCCTTGCGCCCGGACTCGACACGGTTCGACAGATCGACCGCTTCGGCGTCGTGGTGATCGGCGCGCTGCATGCCCAGCTGCGCCTTGTTCGACAGCGCGTACAGATCGTCCTTGGCGGCCGCCAGCTCCGCGACCTCCTCGGTCACCGCCAGGCGATCGGCGTCGGCGCTGGCCTCGCCGGCCTCCAGCGTGGCGCTCTCGGTCTGGTGGCTCTCGCGCACCATCGTCAGCTCTTCGACCAGCGACTTCTCCTCGGCCAGGTGGCCGAGATAGCGCTGTGCCGACGACCAGAGATCCAGGTCCTTCAGCTCGGACTTGTATCTCTTATATCGTTCGGCCTTCTGCGCCTGTAGGCGCAGCGAGCGAAGCCGGCCGTCGATCTCGCCGATGATGTCGGAGACACGCAGCAGGTGCTGGCGCGTCGAATCCATGCGCCGCTCGGCGGCCTTCTTCTTCGACTTGTAACGGGTGATGCCCGCCGCCTCGTCGATCAGACCGCGCCGATCCTCCGGGCGCGACGACACGATGAAGCCGATCCGGCCCTGCTCGATGATCGCGTACGCCTTCGAGCCGACGCCCGTGCCGAGGAAGAACTCGACGACGTCGCGCAAGCGTGACGGGACGCCGTTCAGCAAGTACTCGCTGCTGCCGTCGCGATAAAGACGACGCGTCACCACGATCTCTTCGGGAGCGGCCGCGCCCCACGGCACGCCGCCGGGCGCCGCGCCCGCTTCCAGCGCGCTGGAGTCGAACGTCAGCGACACCTCCGCGAGGCCCGCTGGTCCGCGGCTCTCGGAGCCCGCGAAGATCACGTCCTCCATCGCGCGGCCGCGCAGGTGCTTGGCCGACTGCTCGCCCATCACCCAGCGGATCGCGTCGACGATGTTCGACTTCCCGCAACCGTTGGGGCCGACGATCGACGTGATCGGATCGGGAAATGAGATGGTCGTTTTGTCGACGAAGGATTTGAAACCACAGATCTCGATGCGCTTGATCTTCAACCGCGCCTCCTAACGGTGCCGAAGCAGGGGGACAACAGGCGAATGGCGTGACGGTACGTCAGATGTATGGTCACTGCGGCGCTCTCTTGTAGCACCCCGACGAGCACGGTGTAAACAGTCGCGCACTCATCGACCGCACGCAAATTCCACGACATCACCGTCGACGGGGTTGCGGGGCGCCCGTCGATGAGCACCTACGTTTGATGATAATGTCCCACCCGGCATGGACCCGACGAGCGCTCCGATAAACCCTGCGGAGCTGTACGAGCTCCTGGGGATCGTCGGAGGTGTCGTCGTCAGCGGCGTCCTCGGTTTCGTGCTGGTTCGGCGCGCCCGGGCTGCCCGGCAGCGGATGATCGACGCCGTCGGCGAGGCCCCTGCCCCGCGCCTGCGCGACCGGAAGCGGCCCCACCAGCTGGAGGCCGAGGAACCGGAAGAGGAGGCGGAAGAACCGGAAGCTGAGCCGCAGGAAGAGCCAGAAGAGCCCGAAGAACCCGAAGAAGGTGCCAGCGAACCCGAGCTCGCGGCCGGACCGGCGTCCGCCGCGGCGGCGCGCAAGCCCGCCGAGCGTCCCCGCGAAACCGCTCCCGCTGGTCCCGCACCGGCGCCCGCGCCCGCTCGCGGGCCCGCGCAGGTCATCCCCTTCCCCGCCCCCGCGCCGGCCCGCAAAGGCGCCGCGCTGCTGCCGGGCCTGCAGCGCACGCGCGGCGGCTTCATCGCGCGCCTGGGCGAGATCTTCGCGGGCAAGAAGCAGATCGACCCGTCCGTCGTCGACGAGATCGAGAAGGTGCTGCTGACGGCCGACATCGGCGTGCGCACCAGTCAGAAGCTGCTCGAGGAAATTCGCAGCTCGCTGTCGCGCAGCGAGCTGGGCGATCCTGACGCGGTCTGGGCGTTCCTGCGCCGGCGCGCCACCGAGATGCTCTCTCTGCCGGCGCCGCCCGTCGACTACGCGTCCGCGCGCCCGTTCGTTCTGCTGATCATCGGCGTCAACGGCAGCGGCAAGACGACGACGATCGGAAAGCTGGCCGCGCATCTGGCCGCCGACGGTAAGAAGGTCCTGCTCGCCGCGGGCGACACGTTTCGCGCCGCCGCCGTCGAGCAACTGGATGTGTGGGCGAAGCGAACGTCGACAACGCTGGTGCGCGGCAAGGAAGGCGCCGACCCGTCGTCGGTGATCTTCGACGGCGTCAAGCGCGCCGCCACGGAATCCTTCGACGTCGCGATCTGCGACACCGCCGGCCGCCTGCACACCAAGACGGATCTGATGCAGGAACTGCAGAAGGTCCGCCGCGTGGTCGGCAAGGCGAGCGCCGGCGCGCCGCACGAGACGTGGCTGGTCATCGACTCCACCAGCGGACAGAACGCGATCGCGCAGGCGCAGATCTTCACGGAGGCGATGGCGGTGTCCGGGATCGTCCTGACCAAGCTGGATGGCACCGCCAAGGGTGGCGTCATCCTGGGCATCGCCGACCAGTTGAAGATTCCGGTGCGCTTCATCGGCGTGGGCGAGAAGGTCGAGGACCTGCGCCCGTTCGACGCCGACGAATTCGTTGACGCACTCTTCGCGCCTCCCGAACAGTCGAATTGATCGGAAAGACGATTCGCGAGAGAACTCGTGAGCCGCTCCGCAAATGCGGCGGAACGTTTTTAATTGATTAGAAATTTTTCAACATGCTATAGTGCGCGGAATCATCGGTTGGGTCGTAAGTCGTTGAAATTTTTTGGGTTTTAGCTCCTTCGGAATTCCCACCCCCAGACAACGAGGGATCATGAAGCGACTGGCCATCAGCCTCTCCGTATGTCTTGCCTTGCTGGCCGCATCGGCGACAGGGCACGCAAAGCGGGGCGGCGGTAAAGCGGCGGCTCCGGCCGCCGACGAAAACGCCGGCGGCGAAGGGGGCGACAAGGCGGGCGGCGACAAGGCAGCCGGTGGCGAAGCAGCCCCCGCGAGCGAGAGCCTCGACACGACGGGCGAAGCCGCGCCCACGACGATCGAGGAAGAGATCGGCGGTCCGAAGCCGCAGCGTCCGACGACGACGCTGACCTGGCAGGACATCGTCGTCGTCCCGCGCAAGCAGTTCCTCAAGAGCGGCCGCCTCGAGATCGCGCCGATCGCCGGCATCACGGTCAACGACAACCTGATTCGCCACTACATGTTCGCGGCTGACCTCAACTACTTCCTCACCGACGCGCTGTGGGTCGGGTTGCAGGGACAGTACTTCGTCAAGCAGCTGTCGACGCAGGCGGAGCTGGTCGGTCTGCAGTTCAACCGCATCTCGACGATGAACCGCTATCTCTACGGCGGTCAGTTCAACATGGGCTACGTCCCGGTGTACGGGAAGTTCGCCTGGTTCAACCGCTCGATCATCCACTGGGAGATCTGGGCGCTGGGCGGAATCGGCGTGACGCTGACCGAGAACATCTCGCGCGACCCGGCCGATCAGGACAGCAAGGCGTTCAAGAACACAGCGATGACGCCCAGCTTCGCCATCGGCAGCCGCTTCTTCCTCACGCAGTGGCTGACCGTCAACTTCGCGCTGCGCGACTACCTGATCATCGACAAGTACGAACCGCTGCCCGATCCGAACACCGGACCGTGCACCGACGCCACGGACTGCAAGAACAAGGCGCCCGGCGTGGTGGTGAACAACTTCGTGGCGTACGTGGGCGTGGGCATGTACCTGCCCACCAAGTTCTCCTACAAGACCCCCCGATAACGGGCCCGACAAAAGGACATGCCGATGCTCTTTAACAAGCACCGTTTCGCGCTCCTGGTCGCGGCCGCCACGGTGGCGGCGCCGCTCGCCGCGCAGGCGCAGCGTAAAAGCCCGCTCGCGGACGCGCCCGCCATTCGCAAGCGCTTCGAGCTGCGCTCGTCCCGCATCGAGCTGGGCGCCGGCGCCGGCAGCACGATCAACCAGGACTACTTCCACACGGTCATGATCAACGCGCGCCTCGCCTACCACGTCACCGACTGGGTCTCGATCGGCCTGTTCGGTAACTTCGGCGTGGCGCAGGTGAGCACGGGATTCCAGGGCCGCGTCGTCGACTCGCTGGACCCAGAGGGTATGCGGATGACCAACGTCGACCGTGAACCCGACCAAACGGGCGCCAAGAACGCCATGCAGCAGATCGGGAGCATCCTGGGCGCGCAGCTGGAGTGGACGCCCTTCACCGGCAAGTACTCGATGTTCGGGAAGCTGTTTTCGGCCTATGACTTCTACCTGGTCCTGCCCGGGATCGCGGCCGTCAACGTGAAGACGGCCGGATCGGTGGCGCGCAGCTGCGATTCAACCGCGCCGACCGATGAGGCGAATCCCGACCGCTACGTCTGCGCCGTGAAGGGAACGAAGATGGGCGGCAAGGTCGGCGTCGGGTTCCATTCGTTCTTCGGACAGACCGTCGCGCTCGGCGTCGAGCTCTCCGACGTCATCGCCCAGCTGAACCCGTCGGGCCGGGACGTCAACGGCGACGGGATGGCCGACAAGAACGACCTGTCGTGGACGAACACGCTGCTCGTTACCGCCAACCTCACGGTCTACTTCCCCGGCGCCAAGATCTCGCCATAGGCCGGCAACGTAGGTAGAGGAAGGATCGGTCGTGCCGTCGCCCAAGAAGAAGGTCACGCTCTACTTCAGCTCCGGCATGCTGGACGAGACCCAGCACGAGGCGATCCGGCAGGACCGTTCGATCTCGTGGATCATCCAGGCCGCCTGGCGCATCGCGCGCGAGGAGGTCCAGAGACTTCCCGGTTACGGCGGGCAGGCCGGCGCCGAGCCGTCCGCCGAGACGTCGGTCGTCAGCAAGAGACAGATCGAATCGCTCTGATCGCCTGACGGCGTCTCATATCCGACCCGGACGTGGTCGTTGAGCATGCCGTCGAACGCAGGCGCGGTGTATGAGCCATCGGCGCCCGCGACCGTGATGACGCCGTTCTGCGTCCGCTCGTTGAAGATCGAGAAGTACGCGAACGCGGCGTTGGTCGAGGGCAGGCCGTGAGCGACCCAGACGGTCTTCTGCCCACCGGCGCCGTCGTCCACCAGCGCGCTGGTGAACGTCGCGCCCGGCGGCGGGACGGGGATGAAGGGCGCGTTGCACGCCCACAGCACCGTGAACAGGCCGAGCAGCCCGCCCAGCTTCAAGATTCGACGGCGCAACGCGTTCATGATCGGGAGTCCCTCGGGAACGCTGCAACAGCAAGGCGCGCGCCGCCGCGACGGCCGCGACTTGTCGCGGTCATCGGGCCCGCAGGCGTCAACTCTGTTGGCGGTTTTCGCAACGTCGATTCAGCTCCAGCTAAACGCTGAAATTGTACCGCTTCAATTTCTTCTGCAGGCCGAAGCGGGATAGCCCCAGGATCTCGGCCGCCTTGGTCTGGTTGTTGGCGGCGCGGCCCAGCGCCTCGCGCAGCAGCGACCGCTCCAGCCGTTCGACGCGCGGCTTGAGCAGGAGGCTGTCGGGGTCGTCGGGGACCACCGCGCCCGGATCGCCGGCGGCGGCGACGGCGGGCGACAGGTCGGCGACGCCGATGCGATCACCCGACAGCGCGTCGGCGCGCGTGATCTCGTTCTCCAGCTCGCGCACGTTGCCCGGCCACCGGTGAGCGACCAGCCGGGCGAGCGCGGCCGGCTCCAGCGGTTTGGGCGCGGGACGCCCGGCGGCCGTCGCCAGCCGGGCCAGGAAATGCTCGACCATCATCGGGATGTCATCGCGCCGGTCGCGCAGCGGGGGCAGCGAGATCTGCGCGACGTTCAGGCGGAAGAACAGATCGCGGCGGAACTTCCCCTCCTCGACCAGGCGGGCGAGATCGCGGTTGGTCGCGGCCACGATGCGCACGTCGACCTTGCGCGTGCGTTCGCTGCCCACGCGGCGCAGCTCGCCCAGCTGCAGTACGCGCAGCAGCTTGCCCTGCATCGCGGGCGACATCTCGGCGACCTCGTCCAGGAACAGCGTGCCGCCGTCGGCGACCTCGAACAGGCCGCGCGTATCGCGCTCGGCGCCGGTGAAGGCGCCGCGCACGAAGCCGAACAGCGTCGATTCCAGCAGCGTCTCGGGAATGGCGGCGCAGTTCTCGCCGACGAACGGGCGATCGCGCCGCGGACCGTTCGAATGAATCGCGCGCGCGACCAGCTCCTTCCCGGTGCCGCTCTCGCCCTGGATTACGACGGGCAACGTCGTGTCGGTGATGCGATCGAGCAGCCGGAACAGATCCAGCATGCGCGGTGTCCGGCCGATGATGTTGCGATAGTCGTAACGCACGGCGAGCGCCTCCCGGTTGTCACGTAGCTCCTGCTTGATGCCCGAAAGTTCTTCGCGCCGCGCGGCCAGCTCGACCTCCAGGCGGCGGTTCAGCGCGTCCACCTGGCGCTCGCGGCGGCGCAGCTCGCCCAGGAGGCGCGCGTTCTCCAGCGCGATCGCCGCCTGCTCGGCGAAGTCCAGCACCAGCCGCACGTCGTCCTGGCCGAAGGCGCCCTTGCGCAGGCGGTGGTCGACGTAGATCGTGCCCGCCACGCGTCCCTTGATCGCCAGCGGAACCGCGAGCACGGAACGTAGGTGCAGATCCGAAACGGACAGCGCCTCGCGGAAGCGCGCGTCGCCGGCGGCGTCGATGGTGACGATCGGCTCGCCGCCCGCGGCGGCCTGGCGCGCGATCGATCGTGACAGCTCGAACTCGGCGGTCTCCAGCGTGCGCTGATCGATGTTGCGCGCCACCTTCACCTCCAGCTTCCCCGGCTCGTCTTCCAGCAGCAGGAAGCCGCGCTCTGCGTCGGTCAGCTCGATGACCGTGTCGACGATCATCTCCAGCAAGCGCGGCAGTCGCAGCTCGCTGTTGAGCCGCTTGTTGATGCGCAGCAGGCGGCGCAGCCGTCCCTCGGCGGCCAGCGCGCGCGCGGAGACCTCGGCGTCGCCCGAGCGGGCGGCGTCGGGGCCCAGCACCCAGAGCGCGTCGGGATCCCGTTCCAGTCCGGCGCGGTGGTGTTCGGGAGTGGCCATGCGTATTTCCTCCATGATGGTGCGAGCGAAACGGCGGGCGTTGGTCAACTTGTTCGCGTCGCCGGCACGTTCCGCCAGGCGGGCGGACAGAACGGCCAGGCGCAGGGCTTGCGGGCGTCGCTCGGCGGCGCGGGCGCGACGCGCCAGGCGATCCAGGCGATCGGCGGCGGCCGGGGCCGGCTCGCCGCCGCCGTCAGCCAGGGCCAGCGCGGCCAGCGCCCGCGCGCGCTCGGCGTCATCGTCCGCGGGAGCGCGCAGCGCGTCCGCCTCGGCGAGCGCCCGGCGCCCCTCCCCGGCCTGGCCCGTCTGGGCGGCGGCCTCGGCGGCGGCGTAGAGCGCGCTCGCCGCGCGGTGCTCCTGGCCCTCGTCGACGAAGGCCGACGACGCCGCGTGGTAAAGCGTCGCTGCGGCCGCGGCCTGCCCGCTGCGCAGCGCCAGATCGCCCTCGACGAAGGTGGCCGCCGCCAGCGCGAGCGCCAGCTTGCGCTCCGTCGCCAGAGAGCGCGCGCGTTCCAGCGCACGGCGCGCCGCCGACGGATCACCGACGTGCACGAAGATGTTGGCGCCGTTGACAAGAGCGGTCGCCAGCTCCGCCGCCGCTCCCAGCCGCCCGAGCTCGCGCACCGCCCGCTCGCTGGCCGCCAGCGCCTCGCCGTAAAGCCCCTGCTCTGCCACCAGCGCTCCCAGGTTCAGCGCGACGCTGGCGACCGTGTGCACGTCGCCGTCGCGCGCCGCGAGGTCATACGCCTTCCGGTAACCGCCGAGCGCGTCGGCCTCCCGCCCCGCAAGCTGAGCCAGCAACGCCCCCAGATACGCGCTGCGCCCGGCGGCGACCGTCTCCGATCGCTCGAGCGCCGCGAGCGCGTCGCGCGCCCGCTCCGCCTGGCCCAGATACGCGAACGCCAGCACCGCGGTCTCGCCCGCGACGGCGCGGACCGCGGGCGGGGCGGACGCCGCCGTGACCGCGAGCAGAGGATCGACGGTGTCGAGCGCGTCGCGGAACCGACCGCTGGTGACCAGCAGCCGCGCCAGCCGCGCCCGCAGCTCCATCGCCGGCACGCCGGCCGCGCCCGCGGCGAGGCCGCGCTCCAGCGCGACGCGCGCCCCTTCGGTGTCGCCGCGGCGTGCCCGCAGCCACCCCTCGCGCTCGGCGCACGCCGCCCGGGCGGCATCGTCGCCGGCGACGGTCCGCGCCGTCTCCAGCGCGCGGGCCGCCTCCTCATACCGGCCCAGCAGCGCCAGCCCGGTCGACAGCACCAGGCGCTCGGCCGCGTCCAGCGCGTCGGGCGCCAGCGCCGCCGCGCGTTCGTAAAGGATCGCCGCCCGCGCCGGCCCGCCGTCGGCGCGCGCCGCCTCGCCCGCCGTGCGCCGCAAGATCGCCACCGCCTCGGCGGCGCGGCCCGCGGCGACCAGCGCGTCCGCGCGCCGCGGATCGCCGCCGCCAAGTTGCGCGAGTGCCCGCTTCGCGACGCGCGTCCGCAGCGCCGCGTTCGCCGCCGCCAGCGCCGCCCGCCGGTGCGCGCTGCTGGGCAGGCGGACGCCGCCGTCCGCCGCCAGCTCCAGCCAGCCGGCCGCGCGCCCAGCGGCGGCAGCCGC
>Ga0207708_10000955_pt1 | contig 21664 bp, 25 predicted proteins | sample KBSK5101metaG_FD_184340 | JGI IMG/M metagenome (GOLD analysis project Ga0207708, IMG submission 184340) | Corn, switchgrass and miscanthus rhizosphere microbial communities from Kellogg Biological Station, Michigan, USA - KBS K5-10-1 metaG... | ecosystem: Host-associated > Plants > Roots >...
GGCGTCCGAGGTGAGCAGGTTCGCCGTGAGGGCGCCCAGCTCCTCCGCGGTCACGACCGTGTCGTGGAGCGCCGCGCCCGCGGCACGGCCGAGCGCGACCACCGCCCGCTCCGGGAGTGGCACGATCCGCGCCCTCGCCCCGACCGCCCTGCCGACCTGCTGCACCAGCCCGCGGTAGGTGAAGGTCTCCGGCCCGACGGCGTCGACGACTCCCGGCGCGGACTCCTCGATGGCGATCCGGGCGACGTCGTCGACGTGCACCGGCTGCACCCGGCACGTGCGCCGGGGGACGGCGAACACCGGCGCCCGGCGCAGGAACCAGGCGATGTTGTTCACGAGGATCTCCTGGCGGCCGCCGAACACGAGGGACGGCCGCACGACGGTCGCCGGCACCGGGCCGGCCAGGGCCAGCTCGTCGACCGCCGCCTTGGCGCGGAAGTACGCGTAGGGCGAGGCCAGCGACGGCCGCGTGACCGAGATGTGGACGATCCGCTCGACCCCGGCCGCGGCAGCCGCGCGGAAGAGGCGCGCCGACGCCGCCACCGCCCATTCGAACGTCGACCCGCCGTGCGGGAAGCGGATCCAGAACGTGTTGTAGAGCACCTCCGTGCCGTCGAGCGCGCGCACGAGGCCGGCCTCGTCGTCCAGGTCGAGGGGCGCGACCCGCACGGCACCGGCGAGCGCGTGGCCTGGCGGCGCGGGCGAGCGCGTGAGCGTGCGCACCGAGCGGTCGCGCGCGAGCAGCTCGCGGGCGATCACGGAGCCCGTGTAGGAGAACGCTCCGGTTACGGCATCCACACCGCGAGGCTAGCCGACTATCGTGCGCAACATGGGTGGGGAACAGGCGTCGCAGCGCGCAGCGGAGCTTCGGCGAGCGGTCGCCGAGGCCGACCACCGGTACTACATCCTCGACCAGCCGACGCTCTCGGACGGGGAGTACGACGACCTCATGCGCGAGCTCCGCGCGCTCGAAACCGACGACCCGAGCCTCGTCACGCCCGACTCGCCCACGCAGCGGGTCGGCGTCGTCTCGGGGAGCGGATTCGCCGAGGTGGAGCATCTCCAGCCCATGCTGTCGCTCGCGAACGCCCGAAACGACGCCGAGTTCGAGGCGTGGTCGGAGCGCCTCGGCCGGCTGATCGGGGAGGAGCCCTACCAGCTCGTGACCGAGCCGAAGGTCGACGGGCTCGCGATCTCGCTGGTGTACGAGAACGGCATCTTCGTCCGCGGAGCAACGCGTGGAAACGGCGTTGTCGGCGAGGACGTCACGCCCAACCTCCGCACCGTGCGATCGATCCCGCTCCGCCTTGCCGGTGAGCCCGCCCCGCCGCTCGTCGAGGTGCGCGGGGAGGTCTACCTGCCGCTCGAGGGCTTCGCCAGGGTGAACGAGGAGCAGATCGCGGCCGGCGGAAAGCCGTTCATGAACCCGCGCAACTCGGCAGCCGGGTCGCTGCGGCAGAAGAACCCGGCGGTGACGGCTCGCCGGCCGCTCAGCCTGTGGGCGTACGGCATCGGCCGCTCGGAGGGCCTCGAGCTCGCCACCCACTGGGACTCGCTGGCGTGGCTCCGTGACCAGGGCTTTCCAGTCTCGCCGGATGCCGAGCTCCACGCCGACGTGGCGTCCGCCCTCGCCTTCTGCCATGCGTTCGAGGCGCGCCGCGCCGACCTGAGCTACGACGTCGACGGCGTCGTCGTCAAGGTCTCGTCCCTCGACCAGCAGCGCCGGCTCGGGTCGGTCGGCCGCGACCCGCGCTGGGCGATCGCCTTCAAGTTCGCTCCGACGACGGCCATCACCAAGCTCGAGAAGATCGGCCTGAACGTGGGCCGCACGGGGGCGCTCAACCCGTACGCGATCCTCGAGCCGGTGATCGTGGGCGGCGTCACCGTCTCGCTCGCCACCCTCCACAACGAGGACGACATCCGCCGCAAGGACATCCGCGAGGGCGATCGCGTGATCATCCAGCGGGCCGGCGACGTCATCCCGCAGGTGGTCGGCCCCGCGCCGGAGCAGGACGGCCGCCGCCGCAAGGCCTGGCGGATGCCCGACCGCTGCCCGGTGTGCTCGACGCCGATCGTCCGAAACGAGGGCGAGGCGCGCCACTACTGCCCCAACCGGGCCTGCCCGTCGCGCGGCTACGAGGGGCTCAAGCACTTCGTGTCGCGCGGGGCGATGGACATGGACGGCGTCGGCGAGAAGCTCGTGGCCCGGCTCGTCGAGCTGGGGCTCGTCTCCCAGCCGCAGGACTTCTACAAGCTGGCGGTCGACGACCTCCTGCCGCTCGACGGGTTCCAGGCGACGTCGGCCGAGAACGTCGTCGGCTCGATCGAGCGGTCGAAGTCGCGCCCGTTCGACCGCGTCCTCTTCGCGCTGGGGATCCCGCACGTCGGCGGCATCACCGCCGAGCTCCTCGCAGGCGCGTTCGGGTCGATGGAGGCGCTGCGGCGGGCGACGCCCGAGGAGATCGCCGAGGTCGAGGGCATCGGGCCCGTGATCGCAGAGACCGTCTCGGCCTGGTTCCTCGACGACGAGCACGCGGCCATCGTCGACGCGCTCGCGGCGGCCGGGCTCACGATGTCGGGCCCCAAGCGCGCCCCCGCAGCGCCGTCGGGCCCGCTGGCCGGGAAGACGTTCGTCGTCACGGGGGCGCTCGAGGGCTTCACCCGCGACACGATCGCGGAGCATCTCGCCGGCCTGGGGGCGAAGGTGACTGGCTCAGTCTCAGCCTCGACGGACTACGTGCTCGCCGGCGAGGGTGGGGGCTCGAAGCGGGCGAAGGCCGAGTCGCTGGGCGTCCCGGTCATCGATCTCGCGGAGCTCGAGCGGCTGGCCGGCGCCTAGCCGATCTAGACGCTCGAGCCGGCCAGGAGCTGGACGATCGCGTCCTGCAGCCGGTGGGCGGCCAGGACGTCGAGGCGCGGCCGCCGGTTCTGGAGGATCGAGAAGACGAGCCGGTGGCCGTTGGCGGAGCGGACGTACCCGGAGAGGGCGGAGGCGGTGTTGAGCGTCCCCGTCTTGGCGTGGGCGTTCCCGTGGGCCGGACCGGTGCGCATCCGGTCACGCAGCGTGCCGCTCACGCCCGCCACGGGCAGCGCCGCGTGCAGGTAGAAGCCCCACGACTGGCGGGCCGAGCGGCGCAGGATCGCGGAGATCTGGCGCGCGCTCATGTGGTCGCCGAGCGAGAGCCCGGAGCCGTCCATCAGGCTCGCGCCGCGCATCTTGACGCCGATCCTGCGCAGGCTCCGGCGGGTGGTGAGCGTGCCGTTGGCCGTCGTCCCGGCCAGGCCGGCGCGGACGGCCAGGGCCTTGGTCAAGACCTCGGCGTAGTAGTTGTCGGACGGGAGGTCCATCTGGCGCACGAGCCGGGAGATGTGCGGCGAGCGCACCGAGGCGACGACCCAGGCCGAGCTCGGGTGGACGCGCACGCTCGGCCCCTTCTGGAACACCACGCCGCGGTTCTTGAGCGACTTCTTGAGGATCTGGGCGGCGAAGAGCGGCGGGTTGGGCGAGGCCTGCGGGTGGCCCGCGTTGAAGAGGTCCTCGTTCACGGAGAGGGCCGAGATCGGCGGGCAGTCCTGCCAGTAGCTCGGCTTCCAGAGCGGCCCGGTGCGGCGGCTGTCGAACCTGCTCTCGTCGCCGTAGAGGCGACCGATCACCCGGCGTACGCCGCGGGCTCTGACGGCGGCCGCCACGTCGCTCAGGAGCGTTCCGCCCCCGCCGTGGACGAGGCGGGCGAACGGCTTCGTCGAGAGGGACGGGTCACCGCCGCCGACGAGGAACAGGCTGCCGTTGACGGTGCCGGCCGACAGCGGGCCGGACGCCATGATCCGCGTCCGCAGGCGGGCTGACGGGCCGAACCGGATGAAGAGCGCGGCGCTCGTCGCCAGCTTCATGTTCGATCCGGGCCGCAGCTGCTGGCGGCCGTTGTGGATCGCCAGGTAGCGCCCGGTCGTGCGGTCGAACACCGCGAGCCCGGTGCGAGAGCCTGCGAACTGCGAGCGCGCGATCAGGTGCTCGATTCGCGCGTCGAGGGTCGCCGCGCCTGCGGTCGCCGGCGACACGGCCATCACGGCCACGCACGCGAGCAGCGCTCGACGAACGGTCACCGAGATGCTACGGCCGCCCTCCGCTTCGGCGTCCTACCGAGACGGGCTCAGTTCCTCCTGCACGGCCTGGAAGAGGCTCTTGTCGATCTTGCCGTGGTAGATCGGGACGGACTGCTCGTGGCAGAGCCGGATGACGTCTTCGCGCTTCATGCCGTATTCCTTGGAAAGCTCATCCGGCGTGAGGTGGTTCGCCATTCCTGCTCCCTTCTGTTCGCTGAACGAGAAAACCCACCGAGCGGATGTGGCTCGATGGGCTCAGAGGTCGAACTGGGTGTTGAGGTGTGCGGACAACTAGGCCCGCTCCGATCCGCTGTCCATCCTCACACGATACCGAGGCGCCCGGACTGCGTCAACAATCCGATGGGGGACTCCTCAGATGGGGTTCGGGACGTCGACGAAGACATGGTCGACGCCGAACCGCCCCGCCACGAGATCGCCCAGCGCGCGCACGCCGAAGACCTCCGTGGCGTAGTGGCCGGCGGCGACGAAGTGGATGCCTGCCTCCCGCGCCTGGGCCATCGCGGGCTCGCGCGGCTCGCCTGTGAGGAAGCAGTCGGCGCCGGCGTCGGCGGCCGGCAGCATGTCCTGCGCGGCGGCGCCGGAGATGACCGCGACCCGCCGGATCTGCTCCGGGCCGGCGTCGAAGACGAGCGGCTCCGGGTTGATCTCCGCCCGCACCCGCTCGAGGAGCGCGTCCAGCGAGAGCGGCGGGTCGGCCGCGGCGAGGAAGCCGATCGTGCGGTCGCCGTGCACGCCGAACCCGACCGGGTCGACGAGGCCCAGTGCGCGGCAGATGAGGGCGTTGTTGCCCACCTCGGGGTGTGCGTCGAGGGCGAGGTGGTAGGCGACGAGCGACAGGTCGTGGTCGAAGAGCGAGCCCAGGCGGGCCCGCTCGCGCTCCCCGATCCGGCGCGGTTCCGAGCTCCAGAAGAGGCCGTGGTGGACGATCAGCATCTGCGCGCCCTCCGACGCGGCCCGCTCGAAGAGCTCGAGCGAGGCGCTGACGCCGGTCGCGACCTTCGTCACCTCGGCGGCGCCTGTCACCTGAAGGCCGACCGGGAGCGCGTCCGGGTAGCCGCCTGCGTCGAGGTGGTCGTCGAGGAATGCGACGATCTCGTCCCTGCTGGCCACGAGACAACCGTACCCTCCATACGGGTGGTCCTGCCACCCCACCCCTTGCGCGGGCGGGCGGCGTGCGCCACGCTCCCGGTATGGCGGAGAGGGTCTCGCTCGACGACCGCCTGGCCTGGCACGTACGCCCGGGCCGCGGTCGCGCGCGCCGGCAGGCGTTCGAGCGCACCGGCGGCGACACGCTGCGGGGGCGCATCCAGCGGCGGCTCGACGCGGCCGTCGAGATCTTCGAGACCGACCGGCTGCTCTACGATGTCGAGGTCGAGGCCATGTCGGCCTGGATCCGGCGACTGGTCGCGTTCGACGCATATTGCGCGCGGCGCGACTCGCGCCTGCGATAATCCCCGCTTCCGGGGCGTGGCGCAGCCTGGTAGCGCGCACCGTTCGGGTCGGTGAGGTCCCGAGTTCAAATCTCGGCGCCCCGATACCAGGAAACGGCGGAAACATGCGGCTGGTGACGCTTCGTCACGGCCGCATGGCCGCCCGTCGGCGCCGGCGGGTGCCGTAGGCTGGGGAGGATGCCGAACGTCCTCATCACCGGCGCCGGGACGACCCAGGGGATCGGCGCGGCGTGCGCCCGCAAGCTCGGCGGGCTCGGCTGGAGCGTGGGTCTCAGCCACTGGCAGCCGGGCGATCGCGGTCCGGACGACGTCCTCGGCGAACTTCGCGCGCTCGGCGTCCGTGCCGAGGCGGCGGAAGCGGACCTGTCCGAGCCGGACTCGGCTGCGCGCCTCTTCGACGAGCTCGAGCGTCGGCTCGGCGGCGGGTTCTCCGCGCTGGTTGCGTGCCACTGCCGGGACATCGAGCTGCCCCTCATGGAGACCCCGGCCGAGGAGCTCGACCGCCACTTCGCGGTCAACGCCCGCTCCGTCGCGATGCTGATCCAGGAGCTCGCCCGCCGGCTGCCGGGGGACGACGGACGGGTCGTCGCGTTCACGAGCGATGCGCTGGAGGACAACGTGCCCTACGGCGTGACCAAGGCCGCGCTCGATAGGGTCGTGAAGGCGGCGGCGGTCGAGCTCGGCCCTCGCGGAATCCGCGCGAACGCCGTCAACCCCGGCCCGACCGAGACCGGATGGATCGGCGAGCCTCTCCGGGCGGAGCTCGCCGCCCGCACGCCGCTCGGCCGGACGGGCCTTCCCGCAGACGCCGCCGAGCTGGTTGCCTTCCTGCTCTCACCCGAGGGCGGCTGGATCACCGGGCAACTCCTGCACTCAAACGGCGGCCTGCAGTAGGGATCGTGGCCGCAGGGAACAGAACGGCGCTCCCCGCCGTCTCAGTTGCATGAGACACATGCGAACACTCTCGATCGTGGCGGTCATCGGCACGGCCTGCTGGGTCTCCGCCTCCGAAGGCGCGGCTGTCCCGCACACCGAGACGGCGAAGAAGACCATCCGCCTGAAGCCCGGCCACTACGTGTTCCATCTCGGCGAGCGGGTCGAGGTGGGCGACAAGATCCTCTGCGTCACGCGCGACGGCGGGCCGGCCGGCGGCGGGTTCGTGGAGGAGCCGGGCCACGGAGTCGGATCGTCGACCGGGTTTCAGCTCACGGTCTCCCCGGGGGGCACGGTGAGGATCACGTGCCCGGCGAACCCGGGCAACGGGTAAGCAGCACAACCGCTCTCAGGGTGCTCTCACCGTGGTCTCACCCACCGCGTCGATGCTTCGTGCATGGAGACCCACCAGCCGGGCGCCAGCAGGGCGCGGATCGCGTCCGCGCACAGGCGGGCGCGATACGCGAAGATGGCGCTGGGCGCAGCCGGCGTGGCGTTCTTCGCCGCGGGGATGTCGCTTGCGCACGGCAATGTCGCCGGCCACTCCCGCCGCCAGGCGCGCCCGCTGGCCGCGCCGAAGCGGTTCCAGAAGGCTGTCCGGCGCGATGCGCTCGACGCCGGTCTGCTGGCGCCCGCCCAGGCGCCGCCGCGCGCGACGACGTCCGTGTCGTGAGCACCCGGACGTTCCGCGCGATGGGTTGTGAGATCGTCGTCGCCGGGGCCGGGCGGCGGAAGGCCGACGCGATCGCGCAGCTCTTCGCCGACCGCGAACGGGTCTTCAGCCGCTTCCGGTCCGACAGCGAGCTCACCACCGTGAATGCGGCCGCCGGACGCCCGACCGTCGTCTCGCCCGCCTTCGCGGAGATGCTCGAACGGTCGCTGGCGCTCGCCGCCGAGACGGACGGTCTGGTCGATCCGACGGTCGGCGGCGCGCTCGCGGCCCTGGGGTACACGCGTGACTTCGCCACGCTTGGCGACGATCCGGCGCCGGCCGGCCCGCTCGTTCCCGTCCCGGGCTGGCGGAGCGTCGCGCTCGCGGGCCGCGTGCTGCGGATGCCGGCGCGGTGCACGCTCGACCTGAACGGCGTCGTCAAGTCCGCGACCGTGGACGCCGCGGCGGCGCTCCTGGACGGCGACGGATTCGTGTCGGCCGGCGGCGACCTCGCCGTATGCGGCCCCGTCGCGGTCACCCTCCCGGGCGGCGGCGCGGTGACGGTCGTGCGCGGCGGGATCGCCACGAGCGGCACGACGAAGCGCCGGTGGCGGCGTGCGGGCACGACGCACCACCATCTGATCGACCCGGCGACCGGGCGACCGGCGGCGTCGCCCTGGGACGCCGTCACGGCGTCGGGCGTCACCTGCGTGGCGGCCGACGTTGCCGCCCGCGCGGCCTTCCTCGCCGGTGATGACGGCCCCGGCTGGCTCGACCGGCGCGGGATCCCGGGGCGGTTCGCCGCACCCGACGGGACGATCGTCATGAACCGGGCGTGGGCCGGGATGGCCGGAGAGCGAACGTGCATCTGACCTCGAGCCCGGTCGACTGGTACGCGGCCCGGGCGGCCGGCATCGCCGCCTACCTCCTTCTGACGGCGGTCGTCACGCTGGGCGTGGCGATGGCCGGGCGGGCGCCCGGGCGCCGCTGGCGGCGATGGCCGATGTTCGCCGTCGAGGACGTGCACCGGGCGGGCGGCCTGCTCGTCGGCACGTTCATCGCGCTCCACATCGCCACGATCGCGATCGACTCCTTCCTGCCGTTCTCGCTCTCGCAGCTCGCGATCCCGCTGACGTCGAACTACCGGCCGGTGTGGACGGCGCTCGGGATCGTCGCCGCCGAGCTCCTGCTCGCGCTCGCGATCACGAATCGCTACCGCGACCGCATCCCGCGCCGGTGGTGGAGGGCTGCGCACTACGCGAACTTCGCCGTCTGGATCGCCGCGACGCTGCACGGCCTCGGCAGCGGCACCGACCGCGGGGCCCCCTGGATGATCGCGATGTTCGCCGTGTCGGCGGCGGCCGTCGCGGCGAGCGTCAGCTGGCGGATCGGGGAACGGCACGGGATCGCGGCCGCCCTGCGGCCGGTCACGCTCGCGGGAGCCGGCGCCGGTGCGGCCGCTGTCGTCGGCCTGCTCGCACTGGGCCCGTTCAGCGTCCACCACCGGCCGTGGAACGCGCAGCGGTTCACCGACCGCCTGAGCGGCCGGATCCTCCAGCAGGGCACGGCGTCGCGGGCCATCGTCTCGATGAGCGGCACGGCTACCGGCTTGCAGAACGCGCTCGTACGGGCCGATCTCCTCGTGGGCGCTTCGCAGTCAGAGTCGACGAGCTTCCAGCTCGAGCTCCTGCCGAGCGGCGACGTTTGCAAGGGCACCGTGAGCGCCGTGCGGAGCTTCGGCTTCGATGCCAACTGCCAAATGGCCGACGGCACCGGCCGCCACGTGCACGCCGCCTGGCAGCTCGTCGCGAACGCGCGCCTCCGCGGCACGCTCTCGGCCGTCCCGGCCGCCGAGTCGGACTGATCCCGCGCCGGTCGCCCGGGGGAGGGCGGCGCTTGACAGGTATGTTCAAACGTGATTGAATGTTCAACGAGAGTTGAACAATGCAAGACACGCTCCTCCTCGACCGGATCGACCAGGCGAACGCACTCCTCCAGCCCGCGCGGCTCGACGTGCTGCGCCAGCTCGCGGAGCCGCGGTCGTGCCCGCAGGTGGCCGCCGCGCTCGGCCTCACCACGTCCCGCGTCCACTACCACGTGAAGGTGCTCGAGAAGGCGGGGCTCGTCGAGCGCGTCGCTGAGCGGCGCGTGCGGGCCGTCGTCGAGGGCGTCTACCAGGCGGCGGCGCGCTCCTACTGGCTGTCCGCCGGCCTCGTCGGCCGCCTCGGCGGCGGCGCCGGACCGCGACGCCGGCCGGCATCCGCTCCTCGAGCACGACCCAGGCCGGCTCCTGCGCTTCGGGTGGCGCGTCCGCGGCGCCGACACCGAGGTCGCAATCGCGCTCGAGCCCGCCGGTGCGGGGACGCGGGTCCAGGTGACCCAGGCCGGCGTCCCGCAGCGCGCGGAGGGCGCCGCATCGATCGACGACGTCTGGAACGTGACGCTCGAGAACCTGCGCCGGTGGTGCGAGCGGGGTGAGGCACCCGTGCGCATCGACTTCTCCCGCCTGCCGGTGGGCGAGGCCCGCACCGGGATCACGATCGAGGCGCCGCCGGAGGCCGTGTTCGAGAACCTGGTCGACCCTGCGCGGGTAAGCGAGTGGTGCGGCGCCCAGGCCGAGGTCGAGCCGGCGGTCGGCGGGCGCTACAGCTTCGGCTGGGAGGGCGGCGGGCCGGTCGAGATCCTCGACCTCGACGCGCCCCACCGTCTCGCCTATACGTGGGCCTACCCGCCCGAGCCGGAGACCGTCGTCACCTGGGAGCTCGAGGGCTCCGGAGGGCGGACGCGGCTCACCATCATGCACACGGGCTTCGGCGACCGCAATGTCGCCGACTACGAGTGCGGCTGGACCGGCTTCCTCGTCACGATCCGAAACCAGGTCGAGGGGCGCGCGTGAGCCTACTGGCGCCTGCGGGTGCCAATTGGAGGAGCAGGAGCAGGACGGCGGGCACGAGCACGGGAACCCCGAGCGCCCGCCCACCGACTGCCAGCAGCACGGCGTCGGCCAGCGAGAGCACCGCCGCGAGGGCGTGGAGCGGCCGGTAGGGCACCATGTCCGCCGCCAGGCAGCCGGCCGCGAGCACGAACGCGGCGATCCCGGCGATGCCCGTGAACGCGAACACCTGCGGCGGCTGGACGGCGAGCGCGGCGACCGTGCCGGCGGCGCCCAGCGCGGCGAGCGCGATCCGGGGCCACCTCACGGCTCCGACCACCGGTCGAGCACGCGGCCGCGCTCGTCCACGAACGTGTAGGCGATGCTCGCGCTCGACACGTCGACGAGGAGCGAGCCGTAGTCGAGGAGCGAGACCGCCGCGCCGGGCGTGGCCTTCGTGAACTCGGCCGCGCCAGGGCCCTCGCCGCTCGTCCCGACCGTGAACTCGGGCAGGCCGCCGACCGTGCGCCGCTCGTAGCGGTGCAGGTGGCCGGCCAGGATCGCGGCCACGCCCGCCCGCCGCAGCACCGGCAGGATCGGGTTCCCGGGCTGGATCGGCCGGTGGACGACGACGAACCGCACGAGCGCCCCCGGCTCGGCGAGCGCTCGCCGGGCGAAGTCGAGCTCGGGCGCGCCCGCCTCGAGGCCGAGCAGCACGAGCTGGACGGGGCCGTAGTGCACGACGTAGCGGCCGCGCGGGCCGGGCAGATGAAGCGCCGACGTCACGGCCGCGCCGCCCGAGTAGATCAGGTCGTGCTCGCCCTCGGTGGCCCAGAGCGGCGCGTTCAGCATCACGCCGTGCAGAGGCTCGAAGATGTTGCGGTCGAGCACCTGCGGCGCGCCGACGAGGTAGCTGTTGTCGCCGGCGGTCGTCACGAAGTCCGGGCGCGCCGCGGCGAGCGTACGGCCGACGGCCCACTCGTGGTCGTTGCCCGAGCCGTAGTCGCCGATGACGCCGAACCGGACGCCGTCGCGCAGGTCGAGCGGCGCCGTCCGGAACGAGCCCGCCGCCCGGCCGATGCCGCCGACCGACGCCGTCCACAGGTAGCGCGTGCCCGGCCGCAGGCCCGTGAACCGGCCCTCGGTTGCGGTGACCGTGCCGTCCGGCCCGGCCGCCGTCAGCTCGACCTTGCCGGTCCCCTCGATCGACCACGCCAGCGCCGCGCCGGTCGTGTCGAGCCGGATGACGAACGGGCCGCGGGTGAACGGGTCGCCGGACGGGCCGAGCAGGTAGAGGCGCCAGTAGACGAGGACGGCGATCACCACCAGCACGAGCACCGCGCACGCCATCGCCAGCGCGACCAGGCCGCGGCGCAGGCGGCGCTCCCGCGGCGTGAGCGCGTGATCGGTCATCGTGGCATCCCGAACCGTCAGCGTACCCGCACGCGGTCCCTAGGATCCGTGCGATGGGATTCGCCTCCAATCTGGCGATCGACAGGCTGTCCGAGCGGCTCGCCGGCGCGACCGAGCGCGCGATCGCAACGGTCGTCGAGCGGCGCGGGCCGGCCATCGTCCGCGCGGCCGAGCGGCTCCGCGCGGAGCATCCGGGCCGTTCGCCCGCGGAGCTGGCGCGGATCGCCATCGCCCACAGCGGCCGCCGGGTCGCCGGGACGGGGGCCGTGACCGCCCTGCCGGCCGTGATCCCGGGAGCGGGGAGCATGGTCGAGATCGGCGCCGCCCTGGGCGACGCGTCGCTCCTCACCGTCGCCCAGACGGAGCTCGTGCTGCTCCTCGCCCACCTCTACGGCCGGCCCCTGGACGACGTCGAGGGGCGGCGGCTCGACGTCCTCTTGGCGATGGGGGTGGAGGTCGGCGTCGTCGACCTGCACCGGAACGGCTCGATCCGGGTGATGGGGACGGCGCACGTCGACGGCGAGCTCTCCGGCGCGACCGGGGCGCTGCTTGCGCGGCGGATCTCACGGCGGTTGGCTGCGCAGGTGGCGGGCAAGCTGGCCCGCCGGCGCGCCTACGTGATCCTGGGACGCGAGGTCCCGGTGCTCGGCGTCGGGTTGGCCGCGGGCTACAACCTCTGGTCGACCCGCCGGGTCGGCAAGGCGGCGCGCGACTACTTCCACCACGTGTCTTTGGGCCGGCGGTAGACCGCACTAAACATCGCGGCACCCATTAAGGAGGGGGCTCGCTTGGGAACCCGGGTTCCCCCGCGCTTAACCGCGCACGTGGACGAAGGCGAACGTCTGCGGGCGTTGGCGCTCGCGCTGGAGGACGCGCCCGCCGTTCGGCTCGCCTGCGAGCGAGACGTTGCCCTCGACGGTCTGGTAGCGCGTCTCGTCGGCGTCGAGCCAGCGGTCGAACAGCCCGATGTGGTCCGGCACGCCGTCGCCGTCGAGGTCGAAGACGGCCAGGTCGCCGTTCAGGGGCGTGCGGGTGATCGAGAGGTGGTTCGCGCCGCGCTGGGCGTCGCCGAGGAGCTCGGGGACGTACGAGTAGTGGCGCCCGGGCTCGAACGCTGCCGACCCGGCCTGGTCGAAGCACCACGCCACGAACATGACGCACCAGGGGCCGAGCACGCCGTACCACTCGGTGAAGTCGCACCTGTGGCTGCCGGGCGGCTCCTCGCGGTCGCCGACGCACGAGACGGCGGCCTCGTAGGCGGCGCTCCAGAGCTGGGCGTCCTCGGCGCGCTTCAGCCGCCGCGTCCGCATGGACTTGAGCGAGGACGAGAGCGGGGCCTCCTCGGCCAGGAGCGTCAAGAGATCCGAGCTGCAGACCTGGTCGATCTTCTGCTCCGGGAACCCCATCCAATACTTGGCACGCCGCACCGCCGCGGCCGTCCGTTCGCCGTAGACGCCGTCGAGCGGGCCGGGGTCGAACGTCCCGAACGGGTTGTGCAGGAGGGCTCGCTGCGCCCTTCGCACCTGCGGGCCGTCCATGGCCGGAGACGTCAGATGGAGCTCGGCTGTGTCGGCGAGCGTCGCCATGGAACGGGCGGATCCTAGCCGCGGCCCAGCGCCCGCCGCCAGCGGACGACGCGTTTCGGACGCTTAGTTCAGCGACGGGTCCGGCGGCATGCGGGCCACGAGCGTGTACTCGCCGCCCTTGCGCTCGAGCACCCGCTGCCACAGCGAGCCGGGATCGCCTGCGAAGACGTCGCCAGGCAGCGCCGGCTCGGTGAACCAGGCCTCCTCGGCCAGCTCGTCGTCGAGCTGCCCTTCGCTCCAGCCGGCGTAGCCGGCGAAGACGCGCACCCGGGCCACGTGGCCCTCGAGCTCGTCGATCTCGTCCGAGACCTGGATCGGCGCGATCGGCCCGACCACCGCCTCCTCGCCCACCGGGCCCGTGTGCTCGGCGAGCGCGATCACGGCCTGCGGCTGGACCGGGCCGCCGGCGAAGATCGGGTCGCCGTCGGCGAGCTCGGCGAGGTCGGGCACCGCGTCGCCCACCGCGAGCTCGGTCGGGCGGTTCAGGACGACGCCCAGTGCTCCCTCGTCCGTGTGCTCCATGATGAGGACGACCGTGCGGTGGAAGTTCGGGTCGACGAGCATCGGAGCCGCGATCAGGAGCTGGCCCTTGAGGGACTCCATGCCCGGAGTCTAGATGGCTAGGGCTGGGCGATGAGTGCCGCTGCGTCCGGCTTCGCGTCGAGCAGACCGGATCGGTACATCCAGTCGCCGAACCGGGCCCAGGCCGCCTCGGGAGGCGGCCTGGTGCCGAGCAGGCGGAGGGTGGCGGGCACGCTTCGCGACAGCACGTCTCGGTAGTCGTCCGCGGAGTGGCGGCGCATGACGGCGACGGCGGCGCTCGGGTGCGCCTTGGCCCAGTCCGTGCCCGCGGCGAGGCCGGCGACGAACCGGCGCACCATCGCCCGGTAGCCGGCGTCGTCGTGGAGCCGGTCGGCGTTGGCGACCACGACGAGCTCGTCGTAGGCCGGGACGCCGTAGCGGTCGTAGGGGAAGACCACCGGGTTGAGGCCGCGCATCGCGAAGAGCACGCCCTCGATGTTCTGGAAGACGCCCGCGACCGCATCCACCTTGTGGCCGAGCAGCGCGGGCACCTGGTTGAACTTGACGTCGACGAGGTGGACGTCGTCCGGCCCGAGGCCGACGCTCGCGAGCACCCGGGCGACGAACGCGGCCGTGCTCTGGGTGCCGTCGACGCCGATCGTCTTCCCGCGCAGGTCGGCGGGCGCGTGGATGCCGCTCGAGCCGGAGGCGATGATCGACGCCAGCGCGGTCGGCACGACGGTGGCGACGGCGGCGACGGGCGCGTGGTGCTCCTGGGCGAAGAAGAGCTCCGGCTCGTAGGACACGCCGACGTCGGCCCGGCCGGCTGCGACGAGCGTGATCGGGTCGGAGACGCCGGACGGCGGGTGCGGCTCGACCGTGAGCCCGCGGCGGGCGAACGCGCCGCGGTCGATCGCCGAGTAGATGCCGACGTGATCGGGGTTCGGCACCCAGTCGAGCACCAGGTTCACGTGCTCGGGCGCGGACGTGCCCGAGGAGGACGAACCGCCCCCGCACCCGGCTGCGGCCAGCGCGACGAGCACGACCAGCGCACGGGCTCTCACGCCGCCCTCCGCGCCCAGGGGATGGTGAGCCGCTCGACCAGCGAGACGGCTGCGAAGAGCGCCAGGGCGAGAGCCGCCAGCACGACCACCGCGGCGCCGACGAGCGGAGCGTCGAGCTGGGCCGTCGCCGTCTGCATCGTCTCCCCCAGCCCCGAGGAGCCGCCGGCGTACTCCGCGAAGAGCGCGGCGACGGCGGCGTACGAGGCGGCGACCCGGGCGCCCGAGAACGCCGCCGGGAGCGCCCAGGGCAGCTCGACGCGGCGGAACGTCGAGAGCCGCGAGCCGCGCAAGGTGCGCATGACGCGCAGGTACTCCGGGTCGACCGAGCGCAGGCCGTCGAGCGCGTTCACGGTCACGGGGAAGAAGCAGACCAGCGCGACGATCGCGACCTTTGGCGCGAGCCCGAACCCCAGGTAGATGACGAGCACCGGCGCGATCGCCACGACGGGCACGCTCTGCGATGCCACGAGGAGCGGATACACGGCCCGCCGCAACGTCGCCGAGAAGTGCAGTGCTGCCGCCGACGCGAGCCCGAACGCCAGCGCGGCGGCGAAGCCGGCGAGCATCTCCCAGGCCGTCTGGGCGGCGTCGGACGCCAGCCGGCCGCGGTCGTCGCGGAGCGCTGCCAGGATGTCCGTCGGGGCGGGGAGCAGGTAGTCGGGCACGTCGCGCAGCCGCACCCACGCCTGCCAGGCGGCCAGGATCGCGAGCAGCGCAACCGCCCAGCCGATCCGGGGGCGGGTCACCGCAGCGCCTCCACCGCCTGCTCGCGGGCGGGCTCGGCCGGGCCGGCGCCGTCCAGCTCGCAGGCCACGCGCCCGGGCCGGGCGGTGAGGACGACGACCCTGTCGCACAGGCGCAGCGCCTCGTCGATGTCGTGCGTCACGAGGACCGCCGTCCGCGGGAGGGCCGCGAGCGCGCCCGCCAGCCACTCCTGCATCTCGATGCGGGTGATGGCGTCGAGGGCCCCGAACGGCTCGTCGAGGAGCAGCACCGGCTTCTCGGCCAGGAGCGTCCGCGCGAAGGCGACCCGCTGGCGCATGCCGCCGGAGAGCTCCCACGACCGGGCCTCTTCGAACCCGGCGAGGCCGAGCTCGGCGAAGAGCTCGGCCGCCCGCGCGCGGGCCTCGCGCCGACCGACGCCGGCGTTCTCGAGCGGGACGGAGGCGTTCCCCAGCGCGTCGCGCCACGGCATGAGCAGGTCGGCCTGGGGCATGAGCGCGCAGCTCGCGAGCCGGCCGGCCTCGTCCTCGGCGCCGGCGACCGCGATCCGGCCCCGGTCGGGCGCCTCGAGGCCGGCGATCAGGCGAAGCAGCGTCGACTTCCCGCATCCGCTTCGCCCGACGAGGCCGACCGTGCCTCCGGACGGGACCTCGAGCGACACGCCGCCCAGGACGGCGACGTCCCCGTAGGCCTTCGCCGCATCCGCGACGACGATCTCGCTCACTGCGTGCATCCCTTCGCTGGCATTACCCAGATCAGGTTCGCGGGTCGGCGCCTCTGCGGCACCCTCTCAGCCCCTGTGGGGCTCCCCGGCAAACGCTCTCCGCAGCTTAGCGCACTGCAAAATCGGTGCCTGGCACCGATTTTGCACCTAGGAGTCGAGCTGCTCCATGAGGCAGTCCTTCGGCGGCTTGTCGTCGCGGAAGCGGACGAGCCGGGTGCCGTGGCGGATGCGGCGGCCGCTCACGTGGTCGAACGTCACCTCCACGACGAGCTCCGGGCGAAGGCCACGCCACTCGCGATCCTCCTTGCCGGCGTTCCAGCGGTTGGGCTCGTTCATCCCGGACTCGCCCGTCTCGTACGGCGTCACGACCCCGACCAGCTCGCGCGCCCGCTTCGCCGTGAAGCCCGATGTGTGGCCGACCGGCCACAGGTTGTCGCCGTCGTAGAGCGCCAGGATGAGCGACCCGACCGTGCCCTCCGCCTTGCCGGGCCGCCAGCCGATCACGACGGCGTCGATCGTGCGCGTGCGCCGCACCTTGATCATGCCCTTGCGCTCGCCGGGGAGGTACGGCGCGTCGACTCGCTTCGCGATCACGCCCTCTGCGCCGTGCAGCCACTTCTCGGCGCCCTTCGGGGAGTCGGTGGCGGGCGTCAGCTCGACGGGATCGGAGACGTGCTTCTCGAGGATCCGGCGCCGCTCGGCGAACGGCCGGTCGATCAGCGACTCGTCGTCGAGCGCCAGGATGTCGAAGGCGACGTATGTCGCAGGCGTCTTCTCGGCGAGCATCGCCACCCGCGAGGCGGCCGGGTGGATGCGCTCCTGGAGCGCCTCGAAGTTCTCGCCGCCCGAGGGCGTGCGGATGACGAGCTCGCCGTCGAGCACGTAGCGGCCTGGCGGGAAGCGGAGCTCCGGGAAGTAGCGGTTGAGCGGCTTGCCGTTTCGCGACTGGACGTGGAAGTCGTCGCCGTCCACGAACGCGATCGCCCGGAAGCCGTCCCACTTCGGCTCGTAGAGCCAGCCCTCGCCGTCGGGTAGCTCCGCCCCCGGCCGTGCGAGCTGCGGCAGGACCGGGGGCGAGAGCGGAAGCGGCATCGGCCGCGAGTCTACCGGCGCGACTGCATGAAGAGCAGCGCCAGCTGCCAGATCGCGACCAGCGCGCCGACCACGTAGGTGAGCGCGGCGGCGGTCAGCACCTTGCGGGCGACCGGCACCTGCTGCTGGCTGATGATGCCCTGCGTGGACAGCATCGCCATCGCCTTCTTGCTGGCGCCGAACTCCACCGGGAGCGTGACGAGCTGGAAGACCACGATCGCGGCGAAGAGCGCCACGCCGATCAGCGCGAGCTGCGTGGCCTGCATGAAGATCCCGATCAGGAAGATCGGGAACCAGGCCTGCGAGGCGAACCCGGTGGCGGGCACCAGCGCACCGCGAAGCTTGAAGCCGGCCTCCTGGCGGGCGTCCTGGAACGCATGCCCGGTCTCATGGGCGGCCACGGCGACCGCGGCAACGGAGTTGGAGCCACCGACGGGGGCCGACAGCCGCATGGTCTTCGAGCGCGGGTCGTAGTGGTCGGAGAGCTGCCCCGCGATCCCCTCGACGGTCACGTTCTGGAGGCCGCCGGAGTCGAGCATCTGCCGGCTGACCTGCGCGCCGGTGAGGCCGGACGACGCCTGCACCTTCGAGCCCTCGGCGAACGCGCGCTTCACCCACGCCTGCGCGGCGAGACCGAGGACGAGCGGTGGAACTGCAAAGAGGATGTACCAGTAGAGATCCATGGTGGCCCTCCTTCGGGCCTGGGTTGGGTCACATGAAGACTACGTGAATACGAGGGCCCCGGATGGCCCGCGCACACGCGGCGCTAATCTTTGAGCGTGCAACTGTCAGACCAGGTGCGAGGGCTCCTCGAAGAGGCGTTTCCGGGCGGCGACGTGGAGGTGTGGCCCTTCTCGGGCGACGATCACCTGTCGACGCGGATCCGCTCCGAGCGGTTCTCCGGGCTCACGCTGATCGACCAGCACCGGCTGGTCTACGCGCCGGTCCAGCACCTGCTCGACGACGGTTCGATCCACGCACTGCAGATCAAGACGGAGGCGCCATGATCGTCACAGACGACCAGATTCGCGAGGAGATCACGAAGGCCATCACCGAGAACAAGGTGATGCTGTTCATGAAGGGCACGCCGGACTTCCCGCGCTGCGGGTTCTCGGCGCGCACGGTGCAGGCGCTCCAGATGGCGGGGGCGGAGTTCGCGGCCATCGACATCCTGCCCGACCCGCGCATCCGCGAGCAGCTCTCGGCCCACTCGGGCTGGCCCACGGTTCCGCAGCTCTTCGTCGACGGCGAGCTCGTCGGCGGCTGCGACATCGTGACCGAGCTCTACCAGACCGGCGAGCTGGGCAGAATGGTGCAGCCGGCTGCCTGACCGGGCCGCCGTCGTCGGGGCGGGCGTCATCGGCCTCTCGGCCGCGCGCGCGCTCGCCGAGGACGGCTTCGCCGTCACGGTGTACGAGCGCGACCGGGCCGGCTCGCCGCTCGGCTCGTCGTCCGGCCGGTCGCGCATCTTCCGGCGCAGCTACCGCCACGCCGACTACGTGCGGCTGGCGCTCAGGGCCATCGACGAGTGGCGCCGGCTCGACCCCGGCGTGCTGCACGCGACCGGCCTCTTCGAGTACGGCCAGGGCGTCGAGCTGCACGCCGCGGCGTTCGACGAGGTCGGCGAGCGGTACGAGTGGCTGGAGCCGAAGGACGCCGAGCGGCGCTTCCCCGAAGCCCGCTTCCCCGAGCCCGTGCTCCACGACGCGTCCGCCGGCGCGATCATGGCCGACGATGCCCTGCGGGCGCTGGCGGCGGGGCTCGACGTGCGCGAGGGCGCGGCGGTGGCCGACCCGCGCGAGCTCGAGGCCGACGTCGTGGTCGCGTGCCCTGGATCGTGGCTCGGCCCCATGTTCGGGTTGCCGCTCCAGCCGCGGATCGAGCAGGTGACGTACTTCGCGGGCGCCCCGGACGATCGCCCCAGCATCATCGACCACGGCGCGCCCGACAGGCGCCTGCACTACGGGCTGGTGGCCCCCGGCGTCGGGTACAAGGTGGGCGAGGACGCGGCCCGCCCCGACCCCTGGGATCCGGACCGCTCCGACCGCCCGATCGACCAGCCGCTCCAGGACCGGCTCGTCGAGCACGTGAAGCGGATGTTCCCCGGGCTCGACCCGCGGCCCGTCCACGCCGAGGCCTGCCTCTACACGATGTCGCCCGACGGGGACTTCGTGCTCGATAGGATCGACGGTGTGACCTTCTGCGGCGGCTGCAGCGGCCATGCCTTCAAGTTCGGCCCCCTGCTGGGGCGGCTCGCCGCCGACCTGGCTCAGGGGCGCTCGCTCCCGCCCGAGGCGGACCGGTTCCGGGCGTCCCGGCTGGCGCCCGCGTGAGCCTCGCGATCGCCGAGCAGGTCCGCGGGCGCGAGCGGACGGCGGTCGAGGTGCTCGACGAGCACCTCGAGAAGCTGGCCGCCGACGAGCTGGGCGCGGTCTGGCTCGTCACCGAGGAGCGCGCCCGGCGCGAGGCGGCCGCCGTCGACCGTGCGCTGGCCGAGGGCCGCGACCCCGGCCCGCTCGCCGGCGTCCCGGTCGGATGGAAGGACCTGATCGACACCGGTGGGATCAGGACGACCTACGGCAGCGCGCTCTTTCGCGACCACGTGCCCGAGCGCGACGCCGACGTCGTGGCCCGGTTCGCGGCCGCCGGCGCCGTCTGCGTCGCCAAGCTCGCGACCCACGAGCTGGCGTGGGGGACGACCAACCAGAACCCGCACTACGGCTCCTGCAAGAACCCGCACGACCCGACCCGCGTTCCCGGCGGCTCGAGCGGCGGCTCTGCGGCGGCCTTGGCATCGGGCATCGTCGCGGCCGCGCCCGGCACCGACACCGGCGGCTCGATCCGGTGCCCCGCGTCCTGCTGCGGGATCGTCGGGCTGAAGCCGACGTTCGGCCGGGTCAGCCTGGCCGGCATCCGGATGCTCTGCCAGACGCTCGACCATTGCGGCCCGATGGCGCGCACGGTGGCCGAGTGCGCGCTCCAGCTCGAGGTGCTGGCGGGCTGCTCGCCGCGCGATCCGCGGACGGCGCCGGTGCCCGTCGAGCGCTGGAGCGAGGCGGCCCGCAGGGGCGTCGCCGGCCTGACGGTCGGGGTCGCCGAGCGCTACTTCTTCGAGCACACCGCGCCCGATATCGCCGTCCAGGTCCGGCGCGGGATCGACGCGCTGCGCGACGCGGGCGCTCGGATCGTCGAGGTCGACATGCAGTGGCCGACGAAGCTCGGGATCGCCGACCCGTTCACGCCCGAGGAAGCCGCGACGCTGTGGGAGTTCTGGCCGGAGCACCGCGCGGACTTCGGGCCCGACGTGGTGCGCGACCTCGAGGCGGCCGAGCCGATGCTCGCCGTCGACTCCGCGATCACCTCGCAGAACCGGCTCGAGTACCGGGCCCGCATGCACGAGACGCTGGCCGCGGCCGGCATCGACCTCGTCGCGACGCCGGCCCAGGCGTTCACGCCGCCCAAGATCGGCGTCACCGAGGTGCCGTTCGCCGGGAAGCCCGCGTTCGATGTCACCTTCGCCATGTGCGGCCTCACGCAGATCTTCAACATCCTCGGCTGGCCCGCGATCAGCGTGCCGTCCGGCCGCGACGACGCCGGCATGCCCGTCGGCCTCCAGCTCGCGTCGCTCCCCTGGCAGGAGAGCTACTGCCTGGCGGCCGCTGCGGTCGTCGAGGCCGCCTCGATCTGACACGGCCCGCCGCGGTACACCGTGAGCTCGCGGACGGCCGGATCGGCCACGATCGTCGCCAGGGTCGTCCAGCGCTCGCCGAGCGCGTCGCCGGGCTGGGGATGGCAGCACATCGCGCTCGACCCGCCCCGATGCGAGGCCATCGAGGCCAGGACGGCCTGCGGTGTCACCTCGCCCGGCCGCATCGCCGCCATCCGCCGCTTCGCCAGGTCCAGCCGCAGGATCGTCCCCGGGCCCTCGCGGACGCCGGTGTCGCCGGCCCGGCCGGCCTGCTCGAGGAAGTGGTTGGTGTGGACGAGCACGCCGCGGTCGTCGGGCGTGACGAACGCGGGCCCGGCGGGTGAGACCTCGACCGTGCACACCGCGCCACCGTCCTCGTCGGTCACGACCGTGATCGCGCTCGACGCCGACACCTCGGCCGCCGCGATCGTCTCGAGCGCAGCGACGGCGCCGTCGGCCCGGTCGAGCACCGCCCGGCAGAGCACGTGGACGGGGACGCCGATGGGCGGGCCGTCGTCGCGATGTCCGAGGATGTTCAGGAGCAGCGCCACCCCGCGGTCGTTCATCCCGATCTTCCCGACGATGCCGGCCTCGGTCATCGTCTCGACCCGGCGGCCGTCGCGGTGCTCGATCGTCCACACCATCCATCCGTCGGCCAGCTCGTGGTGCCAGTCCCAGGTCTGGATGCCGAGCGCCGAGCCGGACGCTGTCATCGAGCCCAGGCAGGCGATCGTCGAGCACTCGCCGGCCGAGGCGGCCAGGATCTCGGTGCGGGCGTTCAGGGCGGCGATCGTCTCGACGGGCTGCCCGGAGCCGGAC
>Ga0207708_10000958_pt1 | contig 21623 bp, 24 predicted proteins | sample KBSK5101metaG_FD_184340 | JGI IMG/M metagenome (GOLD analysis project Ga0207708, IMG submission 184340) | Corn, switchgrass and miscanthus rhizosphere microbial communities from Kellogg Biological Station, Michigan, USA - KBS K5-10-1 metaG... | ecosystem: Host-associated > Plants > Roots >...
TGATCATATCAGGCGTGCTTCTTGCTCCGTTGGTCTTTGCTCGTGCGTGCGGCACGACCTCAAGGAGGCTTTCATGGACCATCCGCGTCCGAATCTTCGGTACGTCGACGCGAAGGAGCTCGACGACTCCGCGACGAAGCTGCGCGGGCTTCGCGTGGACAGCAGCGGGAACGAGCAGTTGGGAAAGGTCGAGGGGTTCATCATCGACGTCAACAGCGGGCGGCCGTATCACGTGGTCGTCGGCTCGGGCGGCTGGCTCAGGCACAAGCACTTCCTGCTGCCGATCGGCCACGCCTCGCTCGCGCCGGGCAACGACCGGCTGATCGCCGACATCGCCAAGGATCGCGTGGAGCGCTTTCCCGGCTTCGACAAGGATGAGTTCAAGACGATGTCGGAGGGCGAACTGAAGAAGTTCGAGGCGCCGACGCTGGAGGCCTGCTGCCCCGACGAACCAGCCGTCGCGCTGGCCACGTGGGAGACGACGCATTACGCGTATCCAACCTGGTGGCAGGCCGACTATTACCGGCCCGACCGCGCCGATCGCGCGGCGATGAACGTCGCCGGAGCGAGCCATGTCGGCAACACCGCAGCGTCGCGCACGCCACCGCCCGCGTCGCAAGACCGGCAGCGTTCGCGCGAAGCGGTGATGGCGAGCGAAAACACCGCCGACAGCAGCCCGCACTTCGACGGCCGCGCGCAACCGGGCGACGTCCTCGGCGTCGAGACCGGCGGCGAGCGGACCTATATCGGCGACACCAGCGAGGACGAGAACAAGCGGCGGCAGGACGCGGAGAAGGCCAACAAGAAGTAGCGTCCGAGTGAGCGGGAGAGGGTCGGCCGCGGCCGGCCCTCTTCAGTGTGAGCGGTTCGATGCGTCGTAAATCAGCCGGGTGATGCCGGCGGCCAGCGCCGCCGCTTTCTTCCCATCGTCCAGCCCGCGAATCAGGATCACCAGCACGAACGGACGCGGCGCATACACGATCGCCGCGTCGTGGCGGACGCGCGTGATTTCGCCGGTCTTGTGGGCCACGGCGGTGCCGGGCGGAAGGCCGGCGGGAATGCGATCGTTCACCGTCTGCCGGCGCAGGATCGCCGCCATCTCGTCGCTCGCCGCCTGGTCGACCGCCGTCCCTTTGGCGATCGCCTCCATCAGCGTCAGCAGCGCCCGCGCCGTGGCGATGTTGTTGAGGCCTTTCTCGTAGGCCTTGTTGTCCTCGACGCCGCGCAGCACACGCATGCCGCCGGCGCCCATCGCCTCGACGGTCGCCTGCACGTTCTTCGCACCGATGCGCTCGATGATCAGGTTGGTGGCGAAGTTGCTGCTGACCGTGATCATCGATTCCGCGAGCGCGCGATACGACAGGCGGCCGCCGAGATGGCGGACCACCGCGGCATCCGACAAGTCCCGCGTGTCGAGCCTGAACGTGCTGCCGTCGACGATGCTGTGAAACTCGTTGACGACCGGGATCTCGTCGTCGAGCGCAAGGCGGCCGGCGCGCGCCTGCCGGTACAACTCGACGAGCACCGCTACCTTCATCGTGCTGGCGGCGTGGAAGTCGACGTCGGGTTGAATCAGCATCGCCTCGCGGCCGTCGAGCGTCCGGTAGGCGACGGCGACGTCGGCGCCGCTCTTCCTGATCAGCGATTCGATTCGCGGGCGGAGTTCGCCGTCGGGGGTGTCCGAGGCCGCGACCGGCGCCGCGCCGGCGGCGAGCATCGCCAACGCGACGGCGAATCGCAGCGACCTCTGCAGCATGCGGGATTGTAGCATCGGCTATTTCGACGGCCGGCACGCGCGGTTTTGTGTCATGGTGTCAGTCATGCGACGACTGCGCGCGTGGCTCGCGGTTGCGGCCGCGATGGTGTCGAGCGGCTGCTTCCAGATGACGACCGTCCTGAAGGTGGCGGCCGACGGCAGCGGCACGATCGAGCATCGCATGCTCTATTCGCCAGCCGCGCTCGTCCAGTTGCGCCAGTTCTCCGCGCTCGCCGGCGGCGGCCAGACCTTCGATCCGCTCTCGGAGCAGCAGGCGCGCGAGATGACCGCCAGCATCGGACCCGGCGTGACCTACGTCTCCTCCGAACCGATCTCGACGCCAGCCGGCCAGGGGCGCGCCTCGATCTATGCGTTCACCGACGTCAGCCAGCTGCGCATCTCGACCCAGCCGGCGGCGCCGGCAGGGCTGAAGATCAAGACGGGAGGGTTCTCCACCGAATCCGAGTCGGTCACCTTTGCGATGACGCGCAATCCGGCCGGCAGCGCGGTGCTGCAGATCAACGTGCCCGAGCCGAATTTCCTCGATGCCCTCGCATCGCCGAACGTCACCGCGCAGATCGGGATGGTCAAGACGATGCTCGCCGGCGCGCATGTGCTGCTGGCCGCCGAACCCGCCGGGACGCTCGTGCGCACCAGCAGCCCCTACGTCGACGGCGCGCGGGTCACGCTGCTCGAGGTCGATCTCGACCAGGTGCTGCAGGATGCGACGCTGCTGCCGCGGCTGCAGGCGGCCAGGACGCCGGAAGAAGCCAACGCGATCGTCAAGAGCGCCACCGGCCTCAAGATCAACCTCGAACGCGCGATCACCATCGAGTTCACGCCAAGGGAATAATCTCCACCGCGGTTTCGGGCGGTGCGGCGCCTTCCGCCGCCGTGATCGTCAGCCTGGCGACGCTCGGCGTCAGATCGAACCGCCGCGGCCCGGCCGCGCCCGGGTTGATCGCGAGCCGTCCATCGGCCGCGCGCACCACGACCGCCTTGTGCGTGTGGCCGAAGACGACGACGTCGGCGCGGTAGCGCGCGAGGGCGAGCTCGGCGGTCGGCCGTCCGAGCTCGTGGCCGTGGCTGACGTGAATCGTCACGCAGCCGAGGGTGACGACGCGCTCGCGAGCCAGCGACGGATCGTGCGCGTCGTCGACGTTGCCGAACACGGCATCGACCGGGGCCAGCTGCTCGAGCGCGGCCAGCACCGCCGCGCCGCCGACATCGCCGGCATGAAGGATGCGGTGCACGCCGGCAAGCGCCGCGGCGAGCCCGGGCCGCACCAGCCCGTGCGTGTCGGCGACGAGTCCCACCACGTATACTTCACGGTTCATGTCCGAGCCGCTCTTCACGCCGCGCTTCTTCGTCATGTGCGGCTTCACCTTTACCGTGTTTCTCTCGGCGTTCCAGCTGCTGCCGACGGCGCCGTTCCGGATCCAGGAGCTCGGCGGCTCGACGTTCGCGTCGGGCCTGTTCCTCGGCTTCCTCACCTACGCGTCGGCGACGTCGGCGCCGTTCACCGGCGCCATCGCCGATCGGATCGGCAGGCGTCGCACGCTGATCATCGCCAGCGCGGTGATCCTGCTGTGCGCGATCGGCTACGGCACGACGACCAGCTATCGCGTGATGCTGGCCCTGGTGGTCGTGCACGGCGTGTTCTGGTCGGGACTGCTCTCCGCGTCCTCCGCCTACCTGACCAGCCTGCTGCCCGAACAACGGCGCGCCGAAGGGATCAGCTACTGGGGACTGTCGAGCGTCGCCGCGGTCGCGCTCGCGCCGCCGATCGCCTTCTGGATCATGCGGCACGGCGGCTGGATGTGGATCTGCGTCTCGTGCGGCACGCTCAACCTGGCGATGGGCGTCATCGCGTTTCTTCTGGAGGATGGGCCGGCGCACACCGCGCAGCTCCGCCTGCCGTTCGGGCCCGAGGCGCCGGCGCCGCTGGTCGAATGGCGAGTGCTGGCGCTGTCGGTGACGCTGTTCCTCTACTCGTTCGGCTACGGCGCGATCACCAGCTTCAGCGCGATGTATGCGGACGCGGTCGGCGTGACGCCGAAAAGCCTCTACCTGACGTCGCTGGCGGTGGTCATCCTGATGACGCGGCCGCTCTCGGGCAAGCTCGCCGACCGGATCGGCTACCGCCGCGTCTTCATGCCGTGCCTGGTCCTGATCGCGTTCGGCCTGGCGCTGCTCACCATCGGCTCGACGCGCACGGCGCTGGTGACCTCGGCGGTGTTCTTCGGCGTCGGCTTCGGCACCGCGTATCCGGTATTTGTCGCGTACGTGATGCGGGACGTCTACGCGGCGCGGCGCGGCGCCGCCTTCGGCGCGATCCTCGCGGCGTTCGATACCGGCATCGGCACCGGGTCGACGACCGTCGGCTGGCTGATTCAACGGTTCGGCTTCCCCGTGGCGTTCTCGGTTGCGGCTGCCCTGTCAGCCGTGTCGCTGCCGTACTTCATCGTCGCCGACCGCAAGCTTAAGTAGCACGTGCCGGCGTCAGCCGCGACGATAGGCCCGCAGCGACGGCGTCGTCGCCGCCACCCAGGACGTCGCGATCAGGCAACCGATGCCGCCGGTCACGACCGAGAACGCGGCGCCGAACCAATTGGCGACGGCGCCCGCTTCGAGCTCGCCGAGCTGCGGGCCGCCGAGGAAGAACACCATATTGATCCCGGTCATCCGGCCGCGGAGCCGATCCGGGGTCTCGAGCTGGCGGATCACGTTGCGGATGATGGTGCTCACCGTGTCGGTGGCGCCGGTCAGCGCCAGGCAGGCGAAGGTCACCCAGAAGGTCCGCGACAGCCCGAACACGACGGTCGCCACACCGTAGCCGCCAACCGCCCACAGCAGCGTGCGGCCGCGCCGTTCGATCCGCTCGGTCATCGGCACCATCACCGCGCTCGTCAGCATCGCCCCCACCGCCGGCGCGGCGTACAGCCAGCCGTAGCCTGTCGCGCCGACCTGCAGGATGTCCTGCGCGAAGATTGGCAGCAGCGCGGTCGCCGACGAGAAGAAAGTGGCGAAGAAATCGAGCAGCATCGTCGATCGGATGAGCGGCGCGCGGAAGACGAAGCGCAGCCCCTCGACGGCGGCGTGGAAGGAAATGTCGTCGCGCGCCCCCTCCTCCTTCGGCGGGCGCGGCGGCAGGTCGCGCATCATCAGCAGCGCCACCACCACGAAGGCGAACGAGATCGCGTTGGCGATGTAGGCCCAGCCGACGTGGGTCGCCGCAATCAAGAGACCCCCGAGCGACGGCCCGGTGACCGACGCCGTCTGGAACATGATCGTGTTCAGGGTGATCGCGTTCGGGAGGTGCTCGCGCGGGACCAGCGTCGGGATCAGCGAGTTGCGCGCCGGCAGGTCGAAGGCGCCGACCGCCGAGCCGAGCGCCGCCAGGACGTAGATCGGCCACACCGCCGTGGTGCCGCGGAACGCCAGCACGCCGAGCGCAGTCGCAACCGCGGTGGCCGCGACCTGCGTCCCCAGCATCAGCCGCCGCCGATCCCAGGCGTCGGCGACCACGCCGCTGATCATCGAGAAGACGACGATCGGCACGACGCGGACGAGGCCGACCATCCCCAGCGCCAGCCCCTTGCGCTCGGGCGGCACCAGCAGCGACACGTGCCACAAGAGCGCCGCGTTCTGCATCATCGAGCCGGTGAACGAGATGAAGAGCCCGATCCAGATCAGCCGGAAGTTGCGGTGCTGAAGCGCGACGAAGGACTGGCGGGAAATCAAGGGCGACGCTGGCTAATGGTGCCCGAGGACCGGATGCGGCTGATACGGCTCCTCGAGGAACGTGAGTTCGTCGGCCTCGAGCCGGAGATCGAGCGCCGCGATCGCCTCGTCCAGGTGCGGCAGCTTCGACGCGCCGATGATCGGCGCGGTGACGCCGGGCTTCGCCAGCAGCCACGCCAGCGCCACCTGCGTCGGCTTGACGCCGCGCCGCGCCGCCAGTTCCGCGGCGCGGTCGGCGATCGTGAAGTCGGTCCCGGCGTAGTAGAGGCTGTGCGCGAAATCGTCGGTCTGCGCCCGCAGCGTCGCGCCGTGGTTCTCGCCGCGGCGGTTGCCGGCGAGGAACCCGCGCGCCAGCGGGCTCCACGGGATGATGCCGATGCCCTCTTCGCGGCAGAGGGGGATCATCTCGCGCTCTTCCTCGCGGTAGACCAGGTTGTAGTGGTTCTGCATCGACACGAACCGCGTCCAGCCGCGGGCCGACGAGGCCGCGAGCATCTTCATGAACTGATACGCGAACATGCTCGACGCGCCGATGTAGCGCGCTTTCCCGGCCTTGACGATGTCGTGCAGCGCTTCGAGGGTTTCTTCGATCGGCGTCTCGCGATCGAAGCGATGAATCTGGTAGAGGTCGACGTAGTCGACGCCGAGACGCCGCAGCGACGCATCGATGGCATCGAACAGATGACGCCGCGACAGCCCGCTCGCGTTCGGAGCCGCGGCCACGCGGCCGAAGTCGGCGCCCAGCGAATAGAACGCCTTGGTGGCGATCACCACTTGATCGCGCGTGGTGAACTCCTTGAGCGCGCGGCCGAGCACCTCCTCGCTCACGCCGGTCGAGTACATGTCGGCGGTGTCGAAGAAGGTGATCCCCTGCTCGATCGCCCGCTTGATGAACGGGCGGCTGGCGGCCTCGTCGAGCACCCACGGACGCCACGCCGGCGTGCCGTAGGTCATCGTGCCAAGGCACAACCGCGAGACCTTCAGGCCGCTGCTGCCGAGCCGGACGTACTCCACGGGGGCGCCGCCTACTTCACGTCGAGCAGCTCGACGTCGAAGACCAGCGTCGCGTTGGGCGGGATGACGCCGCCGGCGCCGCGCGCGCCGTAGCCGAGGTCGGACGGGATGACGAGCGTCCGCGTGCCGCCGATCTTCATCCCCGCCACGCCCTGGTCCCAGCCGCGAATCACCTGGCCGGCGCCGAGCTTGAACGAGAACGGCTCGCCGTGATCCTTCGAGCTGTCGAACTTCTTGCCGTGGCGATCGGCCGCCTTCGCGTCGTACAGCCACCCGGTGTAGTGCACGCTCACGGTCTTGCCCGACGTCGCCTCGGCGCCGCTACCGACCTTGTTGTCCTTCACCTGCAGGCTGGTGATGTTATCCATACGCGCCCGATTGTACCGCGAGAACGCAGAGCAAGCAGAGCACGCAGAGGTCATATCACCAGGACGAGTTTGCCGATGTGCGTATCGGCTTCCATCACGCGGTGCGCCTCGGCGGCGTCGCGCAGCGGAAACGTGGCGTGCACGATCGGCTTCACCGCGCCCGATTCGACCAGCGGCCAGACGTGTGTTTTCACGGCGGCGGCAATCGCGCCCTTGTCGGCCACCGGCCGCGCCCGCAGCGTCGAGCCGGTGATGGTGAGGCGCCGCTGCATCATCGTCTGGATGTTCAGCTCCGCCTTGACGCCGTGCAGCGTCGCGATTTCGACCAGCCGGCCTTCGGTCGCCAGCGACTCGATGTTGCGCGCGAAGTACTCGCCGCCGACCATGTCGAGCACGACGTCGACGCCGCGCCCGCCGGTCAGCTCGCGCACGATGGCGGCGAAGTCCTCCTGCCGGTAGTTGATCGCCCGCTCGGCGCCGAGCCGCTCGCACGCCGCGCACTTCTCCGCCGAGCCCGCCGTCGCGAAGACGCGCGCGCCGCGCGCCCGCGCCAGCTGAATCGCGGTCGTGCCGATGCCGCTCGCGCCGCCATGCACCAGCAGCGACTCGCCGTTCTGCAGCCGCCCGCGCTCGAAGACGTTGGTCCAGACGGTGAAGAAGGTTTCCGGGATGGCTGCCGCCGAGATGAGATCGAGGCCGCGCGGCACGGGAAGGCACTGCGGCACGGGCGCGACGCAGTACTCCGCATAACCGCCGCCTGCGACCAGCGCGCAGACGTTGTCGCCGACGCGAAACCCGTCGACGCCGGCGCTGACGCGCTCGACGGTGCCGGCAATCTCGAGCCCCGGGATGTCGGACGCGCCGGGCGGCGGCGGATATCGCCCCAGCCGCTGGAAGACGTCCGGCCGGTTGACGCCCGCGGCCGCCACCTTGATCAGGACTTCGCCCGGTGCCGGCGACGGCACCGGCCGCTCCGCCGGGACCAGCACCTCGGGGCCGCCCGGCTTCTGGATCTCGATCGCGATCACGAATCGTCCCCGAAGGTCGCCGTCGTCGTCGCCGGCTCGAGGACGATGGCCGCGAGCGCGATGCCGAGGGCGAGCGCGATCGTCAGCACCGCCGGCAGCGCGCGCGAGCCCGCCAGGACGACGCCGTCGCCGAACAGCAGGATCGCCATCAGCAGATCGAGCACGAGCATCGGACGTCGCGCGCGCCTGCGCTCGGCCGTGAGGTGGGCGCGGTTGTTCATCTCGGTGAACACCAGGTGTCCGCGCAGCACGCCGCAGATGGTCGACGCCGCGCCGATGGTGATGAAGATGGTCACGGTGAGCGGCATCTCGATCCACGCCTTCACGCGCCAGGCCCAGGCCGACGCGACGGCGTAGAGGAGGATGATCACGACCTGATGGACGCGCCACCAGGTCGCGTGCGCCGTCCCCGCCACGTCGGCGCCGAGGATGTCGAGCGCGCCCACCAGCTCCATCGCCGATCCGAACCGCTCCGCCGGTGTCTTGCGGAGACATCGCGCGATCACCGCGACCAGCGGCGCCGGCACGTCCGGGCAGCGCGCCCCCAGCGGGCTCGGATCGCTGCCGAGCACGCGCGCCACCGTCGCCAGCTCGGTGCCCGCCGAAAACGGGTGCACGCCGCAGGAGAGCTCGTAGAGCATCACGCCGAGGGCGAAGATATCGACGCGCGCGTCGGCCGGCTCGCCGTTGATCTGCTCCGGCGCCATGTAGGCGGGCGTGCCGATGATGACCCCCGGCCGCGTCGCGAACGACACCGCCGGGCTGGCGCGGCCGCCGGCGGCGGGCGGCGACGCTCCGCGCGGGTCGAAGGTCTCCTTGCTGACCTCACTCTCGACGATGCGCGCCAGGCCGAAGTCGAGAATCTTCACCCGGCCGTCGCGCGTCCGCATCACGTTGTCGGGCTTGAGGTCGCGGTGCACGATGCCGGCCGCGTGCGCGCTGGCCAGCGCCGACGCGAGCTCGCGCGCCGTCCGCAGGATCTCGGCCGGCGCGGGACGGCGTCCCGATCGAATCTCGTCTCCGAGCGTGTGGCCGTCGAGGTACTCGGTCGCGAGGTACAGATGACCGTCGACTTCTTCCAGCGCGTAGACGGTGCAGATGCCGGGATGGGTGAGCGCCGCGGCCGACCGCGCCTCGCGGCGCAGGCGCTCCCGCTGTGAGGGATCGCGCACCAGGTGCGGCGCCAGCGACTTGAGCGCGACCGTGCGTCCGAGCTTCGCGTCGGTGGCAAGGTAGACGCGTCCCATGCCGCCGCGTCCCAGCTCGCGAACGATCGTGTACGAGCCGACGAGCGTGCCGGGCGAGAGCTCCTCGTCGTCGGCCAGCAGGTCGGGGACGTCGTCGACAATCGGCCGCGCGAGAAAGTCGCCGGCGCGCGAGTGATGCTCGAAGAGCGACAGCACCTCGTCGCGGACGACCGGGTCGTCGGCCGCCTGGTTGGCGATCCAGGCCGCCTCGCCGGCGCGCTCGAGCGCGGCCTCGAAGAGATCGCGGACGCGGCGGCGCTGTTCGGGCGTCACAGCGGCGGCCCGCTCAGATCGCGATACAGCCAGGCGCGCGCCAGCGCCCACCGCCGCTTCAGGGTCGCCGGCGAGATGCCGAGCGCTTCCGCCGCTTCTTCGATGCTCAACCCGGCGAAGTAGCGCAGCTCGACGATCTTCGCCTGCTCCGGATCGATCTTCTCCAGCCGGTTCAGCGCATCGTCGAGCGCCGGCAGGATGCCGGATTGATCGCCGGCGATGGCAATCGAGTCGGTCAACGACACCCGGCCGAGCCCGCCCCACCGCTTCTGCGCGCCGCGGGCGCGCGCGCGCTCGACGAGGATCTGGCGCATCGACCGCGCCGCGATGCCGACGAAATGCCGCTTGTCGTGCCACGGCGTGCCGGCGCCGGCCAGGCGCAGGTAGGCCTCGTGGACCAAGGCGGTTGCCTGAATGGTCTGGCCCGGCCGCTCGCGGCGCATGTACGCGCGCGCGATTCTGCGCAGCTCGTCGTAGACGAGCGGCGCGACGTCCTCGGCAGGAGGCGGTTTTTGCGGGTCCGAAGCCATGAGCCCAATCGACAACGGTCTGCGCATTATCCGGTGAAAGGCGGGTTATGCGCTACACAGTGTCCCTTGCGGTGGTCATCACAGCGTTGTGTTCCGCTTCGGCGCGAGCCCAGACGGCCGCGGCACCCACCTCGAGTACGCCGAGCCAGACGATCTCGTTGAACCCATTCGGTCTGATGCTCGAGTGGTACAACCTCGAATTCGAGCGAAAGGTCTCGACGAGCGTCACGATCGGCGCCGCGGCGGCCAGCCTGCACGACGTGTTCTGGAACACCGACCTGCTCGCTCGGTTCTATCCGCAGGGCGAAGCGCTCCGCGGCTTCTACGTCGGCGCTCGCGCCGGTGTCGTGGGAGTCGAGGTCACGAGATACGACTTCCAGCCGCCGCCGCCCGGCACGCCGCCAGGGCGCGGCGTACCCTACTATCCGACCGTCACGAGAGAGACGCGCACGATCCCGGCGGCCGGCCTGGAAGTCGGCTACAACTGGCTGCTCGGGCGGAAGGAAAACGTCGCCATCGGGCTGGGCTTTGGTCTCAGCCGGCTGCTCGATGACAACGACAACGGCGAATACTACATGCCGGTGATCCCGCACTGGCGCGTCGTCAACGTCGGGATCGCGTTTTGATGGCGCGGACCGTCGCGGTCCGGCTGAAGCCGGACACTACGTAAACAACAGTCGCTGGGATTATCCTGCGGCGTGGTCGTCTTCATCATCGGCGCCGCCGGCGCCGGCAAGACCACGGTCGGACAGACGCTGGCGCGTGAGCTCGGCTGGCGCTTCGTCGAAGGCGACGACTACCATTCGCCGGCGGCGGTGGCGAAGATGCGAGGCGGCACGCCGTTGAACGACGCCGACCGGGCGCCGTGGCTCGCAAGGCTCCATGGCGTCGCGGCGGCGGCGGTCGACCGCCGCGAGCACGCGGTCATCGCCTGCTCGGCGCTGAAACAGCGCTATCGCGACCTCCTGCGCGGCGAACTGCGCGGAGTCCGATTCGTCTACTTGAAGGCGAACGAGGCGACGCTGCGGCGCCGGCTCGAAGCGCGCAGCGGCCACTTCGCCGGGCCGGCGCTCGTCGCCAGCCAGCTCGCCGATCTCGAGGAGCCGGCTGACGCGGTCATCGTCGACGCGGCGACACCGCCGGCCGACATCGCCGCGAAGGCTCGCTACGAGTTCGGGTTCTGAGGTTCGACGAACTCGCGCGCGTGCAGCGCCAGCACCGGGTAGCGCCGCCGCAGCGCGTCAACCCGTTCGGCGTATTCCAGCTTGGGAAACTCGCGCTTCAGGTAGCGCTCGCGCAGGCAGCGGATCTCGTACTTGTAGAGATCGCGAACGAAGCCGCGGACGAGATCGGGCGGCGTGCGGCTGGTCGGACGGACGCCATGCCGCAGGAGGTGCTCGAGCACGTCGCGCCGGTAGGTGAAGCGAGGATCGTCATCCATCGAGCGTGGCCACCACCGCTGCAAGCGACGGCTCGATGCGGATGATGTGGCGTGGGCGCGCCAGCGCCTGCGCCAGCGGCGCCGGCTTCTCGACCTCGCGCCCGATGATCGGCTCGACGATCTCGGAGAACTTCGCTGGATGCGCCGTCGCCAGGAATATCCCGACTGGCCCTGCCTGCCCTCGTGACCCTCCCTGCCCCCCTACCTGCCCTACCTGCCCTACCCGCCCTACCTGCCCTCCCCGCCCCGTGAGCCCCATGTACGCAATCGCGCTGTGCGGATCGAGAAGGTAGCCTCGCTCCTCGTAGACGCAGCGGATCGTCGCCCGCACGTCGTCGTCGGTGAAGCGGCAGCCGGCAACATCGCGGCGCATCGCGTCGAGGTCGCCGTGATAGAGCCACAGCATCCGCTCGAAGTTGCTCGGGTGGCCGACGTCCATGGCGTTGGCCAGCGTCGCCACCGACGCGCGCGGCCTGAACGTCCCCGTCTCCAGGTACTCCGGCACCACGTCGTTCGCGTTGGTCGCAGCGACGAAGCGCTCGATCGGCACGCCGGCGCGCTTCGCGAACAATCCCGCGGTGAGATTGCCGAAGTTGCCGCTCGGCGTCGAGAACACCACGCCCTCTTCCGGCGCCGTTGCGGACGCGCCCGCCCTGAGCGAAGTCGAAGGGACCTGGTGACGCCGTGCCTGGGCGATGGCGTGGAAGTAGTAGACCGACTGCGGCAGCAGCCGGCCGACGTTCACCGAGTTGGCCGACGTCAGGCGCATCCGCCGCCGCAGGCCGTCGTCGCCGAAGGCCTCGCGCGTCAACCGGTGGCAATCGTCGAAGCTGCCGGCAACGGCGAACGCGCGCACGTTCGCCCGCTCGCCGTTGAACATCGTCAGCTGCGCTTCCTGCGTCGGGCTGACGCGGCCGTCGGGATACAGGATGACGACGCGGGTGTTCGGGACGCGATGAAAGGCGTTGGCAACGGCGCTGCCGGTGTCGCCGGAGGTCGCGGCGAGGACGACGAGCGGCTCGCTGCCGCGGTGCAGCGACGCCATCAGCCGCGCCATCACGCGCGCGCCGACGTCCTTGAACGCGAAGGTGGGACCGTGAAACAGCTCGAGGACGAAGATGCCCGGCTCGAGCTCGACCAGCGGAATCTCGAAGTTCAGCGCTTCGACGACGACCGCTTCGAGCGTCGCCGGATCGATCTCGCCGCGCGTGAACGGCCGCAGCGCGCGCAGCCCGATTTCAGTCAGCGTGCGGCGCGGCAGGCGTGCGAGCTCGTCCGCGGTCCACGGCTCGATCGCGTCGGGCACGTAGAGCCCGCCGTCGGGCGCCAGCCCCTCGAAGAGCGCCTCGGTGAAGGAAACCGCCGGCGCCCGCCCCCGTGTCGTGTTGAACCGCATCGAATCGCGAGCGCGCCAGCGGCGCGCTAGACCCGCACCGCCGGCCGGCCGGGATCAGCCGGCGCGACAATCGACGCGCCGCGCGGCGCGATTGGCGAGACGTAGGTTTGCGGCTCGCCGCCGATGTGCTCGATGACCGCCCGGGTCATCGCGCCGGCGACCGCGCGGGCCGAGGCCTCGTCACGGCACAGCGCGAAGAGTGACGGCCCCGATCCCGAGAGACTGCACCCGAGCGCGCCGGCTTCGACCGCCGCGTGCTTGATCGCCGCCAGGCCGGGGACGAGCGACGCCCGCCGCGGCTCGGCGATCGTGTCCTCGAGCGATCGCGAGAGCTGCGCGAAGTCGCCGCGATGCAGCGCGTCGACCAGCGTGCCGAGGTTGGCCCACTGGCGGATGGCGTCGGCGAGCGGCACGGTCGTGCCCAGCAGCGCGCGCGCCCTGGCGGTCTCGATCTCGAGCTCAGGGTGGACGACGACGGCGGTGAGGCCGGCCGGCACCGGAAGGCGGATCACGTCCGGCGGGTTGGCGACACGCACCAGCACGAAGCCGCCGTAGATCGCCGGGCCGATATTGTCGCCGTGCGCGGAGCCGGCGCCGGTGCGCTCGCCCTCGAACGCGCAGGCCATCAGCACATCGAGCGGTGTGCGCGCGCCGAGCAGCCCATCGACCGCAACGACCGCGGCCACGGCGCTGGCGGCGCTCCCGCCGAGCCCGCTCGACAACGGCAGGCCCTTGCGGATGGCCAGGGCGATGCTGCGGCGCTCGCCGAGCTTCGTCAGAAGCGCCTGGGCCGCGACGCTGGCGGTGTTCCTCGCCGGATCGCGCGGCAGCCGGCCGCCGTCACCGGTGATGTCGTCGATCCGGACGCCGCCCTCGCCGCCGGCAAACCGCGCGGTCACCTCGTCGCCCGGCTTGCTCAGCGCGAACCCGAGCACGTCGAAGCCACAGGCGACGTTGGAGACGGTGGCGGGGGCAAAGGCGGTGACACGGTCCATGGCAACAGCCGCCATCTTACTTGGATCGTCCAATCTCCCGGTTGGCGCGAGCGCATGCTGAGGTCCCGCCTTCAGGCGGACCATTACCGGCGATACCGTTCGCGGATTGTCGGAATGAGGTATTCGCGGAACGCGCGCTGGAAATCGTACTGAGGCGCGAACCCCCAATCCCTCCGCGCCGCCGAATCGTCGACCGCGGCCGGCCACGAATCGACGATCCCCTGCCGCTTCTTGTCGACATCGAAGCCGATGCGCGCGTCGGGAAACGCGGCCAGGACCATGTCGCGGATTTCGGCGGCCGACGGGTTGAAGGCGGTCAGGTTGTACGCGCTGCGCGTCAGCCGCTGACGAGGCGCCGCGGCCAGCGCCAGCAGCGCCTCGACGCCGTCGGGCATCGCCATGAACGGGATGGTCGTGTCGGGCCGCACGAAGCAGTCGTACGGCTCGCCCTTGGCGGCGGCGTGAATCATCTCCGGCGCGTAGTCGGAGGTGCCGCCGGACGGCAGCGTCACCGCGGAGATCAGGCCCGGGAACCGGACGCAGCGGAAGTCGACGCGGCCGATCGCGTCGGCCGAGAGCTGCTTGTAGTGCCGCGCGTAGTAGTGCCCGAGCTGCTCGCAATACAGCTTGTTGCACCCGTACATCGTCGTCGGCAGCGCGAACTCGTCCTCGGTGACCGCGCCGGCGGCGGCCTTGGCGTCGAGGCTGGGCAGGCCGTAGGCGGCAATCGACGACGGATAGATGAAGCACACCGGCCGGCCGTGCGACTCGCCCTCGTGCTGCGCGAACTCCAGCAGGTTGAGCGTGCCTTCGACGTTGACGTGATGCGCGGTCACCGGCGTGAACTCGGAGCGCGTCGACAACAGCGCGGCGAGATGGAAGATGCGCTCCACCTCGAACTGCGCCAGGATCCGCTCGAGCAGCGAGACGTCGGTGATCGAGCCGGTGAACTCGCGCGCCACCAGCGACGCGATGGCGGGGTCGAGCGGCGTGACGTCGAGGGTGATGATCGGCGAGCCCGACTTCGCCAGCCGCGTCACCAGGCCGTGGCCGATCTCCCCGCCGGCGCCGGTGATGAGAACGACCGGCTTACGCATTCACGGCAGCCTTCCCGGCGTCCGGCGCGCCGGCGATCTTTTCCGCCTGGTCGGCCGTCAGCAGCATGTTGAGCGCGGTGTAGGTGACCACTACGACCACCAGCCAGCGGACGACGTCGAGCGGGAGCGACTTGACGATCAGCGCCGCAATCAGCGCCGCCGGCAGGCCGCCGATCGCGAGCCCGAGCGCGGCCTGCACGTGATAGGTGCGCGTCTTGACGAACTGCACGCTGCTGATCGGCATCAGGAACGCGCACGAGCCCATCATGATCGGGAAGGCGGCGGCAGGCGTCATGCCGAGCAGGTACACGAGGATCATGCACGGCGCGTAAAGTCCGATGCCGAGCATCATCAGCGCGCCGAGCGCGAAGTTGCCGGCCAGCCCCATCACCAGCTTGCCGCCTGAGAGGCCGAGCGTGTCGCCGCCGGCGGGGTACAGCTGCAGCGCCGTCATCAGCATCAGCACCGCCGCGCCGAGGAGCGCCAGCCCCATCCCGATCTGGATCTTGCGCCGCGGCCAGTGGACGACCACGCCGGCGCCGAGCCACGAGCCGGCAATCGCCGCGGCAATCATCAGCACCAGCGTGGTCGACTCGACCGGCACGAGCTGGGTGTAGATGAACGCCTGCGCGATCACTGGCAGCGTGTGCCCGACATTGAGCGTGCCGGGGATCAGCTTCACCGGCACGAGCCGCCGCAGCTTGTAGACGGCCGTGGTCGTCGCGTACGAACCGATGCCGAGCGTGTCGAAGAAATTCGTGACGAAGCCGATCACCAGCTGCAGCGGCGTCGGCATCACGAACCCGCCGCGCGCGATGGTGACCAGGTAGAGGATGAGCACTCCGGCGAGGCCGACGAGCAGAATGGTTTTAGCGTCCATGAATGAACTCGTTGGTGAAGGTCTTCGAGAGATCGATGGGTGTCGTGCGGACTTTCTCGAGCGAGCCGGCGAGCAGCTGGCGCACGACCTCGGCGCCCTCGACCGACATCGCGCCGTCGGGGGAATACATCGGCATCGACGCCTTCAGCGCCTCGACGTACAGCGCCTGGTCGTCGCCGCGGAACGCCGCCGGCATCCTCGCCGCGATCTCGTCCGGCGAGTGCGACTGCATCCAGCCAAGCGTCCGCACGATCGCGCGCGCGAGCCGCGCCGCGATGTCGCGGTTCCCGGCCAGCCATTCACGCGACGAGTACAGCACCGATGCCGGGTAGGTATCGGTGCCGAACGCCTGCTTGACGCCATCGGGCGTCCGCAGGTCGGCGAGGATCCGCACGCCCGGATTGCGCCGCGCCACCATCGTGAACGAGGGATCGGCCATCACGCCGGCATCGACCTTGCCGTGCTCCATCGCCGCCACCGCCGTCGCCGCGGTGCCAATCGAGGTCACGCTCACGGCATCCGCGGGCACGCCGTGCCGCTGCAGCAGATACGTCAGCAGCATCTGCGACGACGACCCGGCCGAGGTCACGCCGACGACGCGGCCTCGCAAGTCGGCGACGCGAAGGACCGTCGCCGCCTGCTGCGGCGAGGTGGCGATCACCATGCCCGGGAAGCGCAGCATCGTCGCGAACGCGACGAAATCGCGTCCATCGGCCGCCATCTGGATGGTGTGGTCGTAGAAGCCCGACACCACGTCGGCGCTGCCGCCGACCAGCGCCTGCAGCGCCTTCGCGCCGCCGGCGAAGTCCTCGAGCTCGGCGTCGATCCCTTCCTCGCGATAGAACCCCAGCTCCCGCGCCAATGTCGTGGGCAGATAGATCAACTGCGTCTGGCCGCCTACGGCGATGCGCACGTGGCGGGCGCTGCCGCTGTCAGTGCGTGCGCGGCAGCCTCCGGCGGCCAGCACAAAGGACACAAACGCGACAAAGGACACAAAGGCCGCAAACAAAGCGAATGCCGATCTCGATCGCGGCCCCATCCTCTGTGTTCCTCTGTTTCCTCGGTGTCCTCTGTGCGGTCCTGGCGTCGGCGTGGTCACGCCTTCCAGCGCAGGAGCCACCGCTCGAGGCGGCTGACCGCTGCGCTGACAATGACCACCACCACCGCCAGGACCGTCATGCCGGCGAACACGCCGGTCGTATCGAAGGTGCCTTCGGCCTGCGCGATCACGTAGCCGAGGCCGCGCGTCGAGCCCAGATACTCTCCCACAACCGCGCCGACCATCGCGAATCCGAGGCTGGCCTGGAGGCTCGAGAAGATCCAGGTGAGCGCGCTCGGCACCAGCACGTGCCTGACCAGCTGCCGCGGCGAGGCGCCCAGCATCCGGACGTTGTCGACGAGGACGCGATCGGCGTCGCGCACGCCCTGATAGGTGCTGAAGAACATGACGAAGAACACCAGCGTCACCGCCAGCGCCACCTTCGACCAGATCCCGAGCCCGAACCAGAGGAGGAAGAGCGGCGCCAACACGATGCGCGGCACCGCGTTCAGCATCGTGATGTAGGGATCGAAGATCGCCGCCAGCCGCGGCGAGCGCCCGAACCAGAAGCCGAGCGCGATGCCGAGCGCCGAGCCGATCAGCAGCCCCAGCAGCGATTCCTCCAGCGTCGTCGCCAGGTGCCGCCAGATCGTGCCGTCGCCGCTCCACATCCACATGCGCCGCGCGATCGCGGTCGGGCGGCTGACGAAGAACGCATCGATCGCGCCTGCCGACACCAGCGCTTCCCACAGCGCGACGGCTGCGACGCCAACCGCCGCCTGCCAGAGCAGGATCGTCTGGCGCCGCGGCCGGCGCGCTCCGGGCTCGAGGCGATCGACGACGTCAGCCACGCGACGGCTCCGATTGGCGCTGACTGCGGCGCACTTCCTCTCGCAGCACCATCCACAGCGCGCGGTGCAGATCGACGAACGCCGAGGTCGTGCGCACGTCCATCAGGTCGCGGGGACGGGCGAGCGGCACCGGATGGCGCGCGACCACGCGTGCGGCGGGGCCGGCGGACAGCACGACCACTTCATCGGCGAGGGCGATCGCCTCTTCGAGATCGTGCGTCACGAAGAGCACCGTCTTCTTCGCGACCGCAGCAGGGCTGTCCGCCGACTCCCACAGCGCCAGCAACTCCGCCTCCATCGACAGCCGGGTATGGACGTCGAGCGCGCTGAACGGCTCGTCCATCAGCAGCAGGCTGCGGTCGATGATCCAGTGCTGCGCCATCGCCGCCCGCTTGCGCATGCCGCCGCTCAGCTGCGCGGGATAGTGCCGCGCAAACCCGCTCAGGCCGACCCGCGCCAGCCACTGCTCCGCGCGAGCGCGCGCTTCCGCGCGCGGCACGCCGCCGAGCGTGAGGCCGAGCGCGACGTTGTCGAGCACGCTCTTCCACGGCAGCAGCGCATCCTGCTGGAACAGGTAGGTCGCGTGCCGGTTCAACCCGTCCAGCGCATCGCCGGATGCGCGGATGACGCCCGACGTCGGTGAGAGCAGCCCTGCCGCGAGGTTGAGGAGCGTCGATTTGCCGCAGCCGCTCGGACCGACGATCGCCACGAAGGCGCCCGCCTCCAGCGTGAACGAGATGTCGTCGACCGCGCGATAGACGCGCCCGTCGGGCGTGGCGAACTGCCGCGATACGCGATCGAACTCGAGCGCCGTCATGACGCCGCGTGCTGCTCGCGGCTGGACGCGAGATCGGCGAGGAACCGCCGCACCAGATGCGTCACATCGTCTGCCGTCGCGCGCTCGCTGTGAGGGCTGTGCCCGCCGTCGGGCAGGATCGCGAACGCGGCGCCGGGCAGCGCCCGCCGCAAGGCGTCGAGCTCGCCCGGCTCGGTGCGTGGATCGCGGCCGCCGTGCACGACCAGCACCGGCAGCGCGACGCCATGGAGCCGCCCGCTGTACAGGTCGGCGCCGGCGCTCTTCTGCGCCGCAATCGCCAGCCACGCGGCGCCGTTGATGCGCATCACGTCGCGCCAGCTCTCGCCGTGCTCACGGGCGAGCACGCTGGCGACGCGCTCACCGAGCTTGTCGGGATCGTCGCGCATCACTTCGAAGAACTCGCGCGAGGACGGCTTGTCGCGATAGAAGTGCGCCGCTTCGAGGATCAGCCCGCCCAGCCGCTCCGGGGCGTCGAGCGCCATCAGCAGCGCGATCACCGCGCCGTCGCTGTGGCCCCACAGGACCGGCCGCTCGAGCCCGAGCGCGTCGATGACGCCGAACGTCTCATCGGCAGCGCGGGAGTGAAAGTCGCTCTCCTGCCGCGGCAGCCGGCCGGACGATCCGTAGCCGGTGCGATCGGGGATGACGATGTGGTAGTCGGAAAGAGCGGCGAGCTGTCGATCGATTGGATAAATCTCGTAGCCCCAGCCGCCGTGCAGGAACATCACCTGCTTGCCCGCCGTGGCTCGCCGGGCGTCGACGCGAGCGGAGGCGGGACCGTGCTCGCGGTAGTGGATACGAACCGGCGCCGAACCTGGCGCGAGCCGCGAAGACGGCAGATTGACGACAGCCAGCCCCCAGCCCCCAGCCCTACGCTTTGGCCTCCAGCCCCTTCACGGTCTCATCCAGCGCCCCCCACGTCTCCGGGTCCTGGCACAGCAGCGTCGTCAGATAGAGACGCACGTCCTCGGCCGGAAACTCCCTGGCGAGCTGCGCGGCGGCGGGCGCGATCTTCGACGCTTCCGGCTTGACGCTGTCTTCCTGAATCAGGCCGTTCTCATGGGCGATGCCGAGCGCGTCGAGGAACTTCGCCATCATCGGCCGCTGCTCGGTGAGGTGATAGACGACCAGCGTGCGCGCGGCAATCTGGTCGGGCATCGTGCCGAGCGTCGCCAGGTGCCGGGCCTTGCGATCGACATCGAGGCCGACCACCGTCTTGGGGCGGAATTTCTTCTGCTGGGCGATGAGCAGCGCCGCCTGCAGCTGATCGTCGGTGGCGTCGGGATCGGCCCAGAAGGCGCGCGCCGCGCGCGTCCGCTGCTCGAGGGTGAGCTGCTTCCACAACCGCGAAGGGGTCAACGTCGTCTCGGTCATTGTTGTTATTCTAGTCGCATGCGGCGGAGAACGATTCGCGCGTCGCTCGGTGCGCTCGTCGCCGTGGCGCTGGCCGCGGCGGCGGCGGCGCAGCAGCGCCCCGGCGTCCATCCGGTGAGCGGCCGGCGCATCGCGCCGGTGATGGGCTATCAAGGCGCGGAGTGGCTCGAGCGGGTCGAGCGTGTCGACGAGGAAGAGCCTGAGCTCGCGCTCAACCGGCTGCAGATTCCGCCGGGCTCGACGGTGGCGGACATCGGCGCCGGCTCGGGCTACATCACCGAACGGCTCGCGGCGCGGGTCGGACCGGACGGGCGCGTCTTCGCCAACGATCTGCAGCCGCAGATGCTCGAGCTGCTCGCGCGGCGGCTGGCGGCGCGCAAGATCACCAACGTCACGCTGGTGCAGGGCACGGTCGACGACCCGAAGCTGGCGCCGGCGTCGGTCGACCTCGCGCTGATGGTCGACGTCTACCACGAGCTGTCGCAGCCGCAGGCGATCCTGCGCCGCCTGCGCGAGGCGCTCAAGCCGGGCGGACGCCTGGTGCTGCTCGAGTACCGCAAGGAAGATCCGACGATCCCGATTCGCTTCGAGCACAAGATGAGCGTCGCCGAAGCGAGGCTCGAGCTCGAAGCCGAGGGGTTCATGCTGGCGAAGGTGGACGAAGCGCTGCCGCGGCAGCACATCCTGATCTTCAGCGTCGCGGCGCCGAGGTAACGCGTCCCGGGCCGTGCTCTTCACCGAACCGACGTTTCTCTTCCTCTTCCTGCCGCTGCTGCTCGCGCTTTACTTCGCGCCGGATCTGGCGCGGCTGGCGCAGCGCGGTGCGGCCCACGCGCACGGCGCCTACGCCAACTGGCTGCTGCTGGCGGCGAGCGTGCTCTTCTACGCGAAAGGCGGCGGCGCGTTCACCTGGCTGATGCTCGGATCGATCGCCTTCAACTACTGGATGGCGATTGCCGTCGACCGGGCCGGCGATCCCCGCCGCGCCCGGCAGTGGCTCGCGTTCGCCATCAGCGTCAACCTGATCGTCCTCGGCCTCTACAAGTACGCGAATTTCTTCGCCGACAACCTCAACGCGCTGGCCGGGGCGATCGGCGTGCCACGGATGGAGATGCCGCGGGTGCTGCTGCCGATCGGCATCTCCTTCTTCACCTTCCACGCCATCTCCTACGTCGTCGATGTCTCGCGCCGCGATGCGACGGCGCAGAAGAGCCCGGTCCACGCCGCGCTCTACCTGCTGCTGTTTCCGCAGCTGATTGCCGGGCCGATCATCCGTTACCGCGACATCGCCGACCAGCTGGCGCGGCGCACGGTCGGCATCGACGATTTCGCCTACGGCGTGCGGCGCTTCATCCTCGGCCTGGCCAAGAAGGTGCTCGTGGCCAACGTCGTCGCCGGACCGGCCGACAAGATCTTCGCGATGCCGGCCGCGCAGCTGTCGCCGGCGCACGCCTGGCTCGGCATCGTCTGCTACACGCTGCAGATCTATTTCGACTTCTCCGGCTACTCGGACATGGCGATCGGCCTCGGGCGGATGTTCGGCTTCCGCTTCCCGGAGAACTTCCGGTGGCCGTACATCGCCGCGAGCGTGCAGGAGTTCTGGCGGCGCTGGCACATCTCGCTCTCGACCTGGTTCCGCGACTACCTCTACATCCCGCTCGGCGGCAACCGCGTCAGCCCGGCGAGGCAGTATCGCAACCTGGTCACGGTGTTCTTCCTGTGCGGCCTCTGGCACGGCGCGAGCTGGAACTTCGTGGTGTGGGGGCTGTGGCA
>Ga0207708_10000964_pt1 | contig 21540 bp, 21 predicted proteins | sample KBSK5101metaG_FD_184340 | JGI IMG/M metagenome (GOLD analysis project Ga0207708, IMG submission 184340) | Corn, switchgrass and miscanthus rhizosphere microbial communities from Kellogg Biological Station, Michigan, USA - KBS K5-10-1 metaG... | ecosystem: Host-associated > Plants > Roots >...
GATCCTTGCGCTTGCGGACCAGTACCTCACCTTCATCGAGGCGGCGCGCAAGCTTCGGCTCGAACTGGCCGCCGACTATCTTGTGATGGCGGCCTGGCTCGCCTACCTGAAGTCGCGCCTGCTCCTGCCCGATGCGAATGCGCCTGCAGGTCAGAGCGCGGAAGATATGGCGATCGCGCTCGCCATGCGGCTCAAGCGCCTCGAGGCGATCCGGGCCGCCGCCGAGCGCTTGTTCGGCCGCGCACAGCTCGATCGGGACGTGTTTCAGCGCGGCCAGCCAGAGCCCATCGCCCATATCAAACGTCCGGAATGGACTGCGACTCTCTACGATCTGCTCTCGGCGTACGCGCAACAACGGCAGAAGACGGTTCTCGGGAATGTGCGCCTGGTCAAGCGCAGCGTGTGGTCCTTGGCCGAGGCGCGCGTGGCGCTCGAGCGGCTGATCGGCAAGTCGTCCGACTGGGCGCGGCTCGATGAATATCTGATCTCGTTCGTGGTAGAGCCATCGCTTGCACCGACGGTGTTCGCGTCGAGCTTCGCCTCCACGCTCGAACTGGTGCGTGAAGGCGTGATGGAGGTGCACCAGCAGGCGGCATTTTCGCCCCTCTATGTGCGTAAGCGTCAACCGGCTGGAAGTGGAGTAGCCGATCCGAGCGGCGTGGCGGCGCCGACCGGCGGCAAGGAATAGAGGAGGCCGTAGCAATGCCGAGATTGCAAGTGGTGATGCCGGACGATGAGCCGGACAATGCGGTGCAGCCGCGAGCAGAAGAGCTTCGGCTGCTTGAGGCCATGTTGTTTGCTTCGGCCGAGCCGCTCGATGAGAAGTCGCTGGCAGCGCGCTTGCCACAGGGCACGAATGTCCGCGAGGCCCTCGTGCGGCTGCAGGGGGAGTACGCCACCCGGGGCGTCAACCTGCTGCGGATCGGCGGCAAATGGACCTTCCGCACTGCGAACGATCTGTCCTGGCTGTTGAGCAAGGAAACGGTCGAGACGCGCAAGCTCTCGCGCGCGGCGATCGAGACGCTTGCCATCATCGCCTATCATCAGCCGGTCACGCGGGCGGAGATCGAGGAACTTCGCGGCGTAAGTACGTCCAAGGGCTCGGTCGATGTGCTGCTCGAGACGGGCTGGATCCGCCCGCGTGGGCGGCGCAAATCCCCTGGCCGACCGTTGACCTACGGCACGAGTGAGGCGTTCCTGTCGCATTTCGGGCTGGACGCGGTCGGCGATCTGCCGGGGCTCGAGGAGCTCAAGGGGGCAGGCATGCTGGATGGTCGGCTGCCGCCCGGCTTCTCTGTCCCGGTGCCGTCGGACGACCCGGCTTTGCGCGAGGACGAGGATCCGCTGGAACCCGGCGACCTTGATCTCGGCCTTGCGCCACCGCCCGAGCGCACCGACGACGACTGAGTTCCGAGTTGGGCTAATTGCGGCCAAAGGCCGCCGTCGCCCAACCGCTTAGCCCGTGAACGCGGCATTCCCCTGCGGCCTGCGGAGCAGGCGCAGTCCTTGTTTTTGCCGCGCCTGACGCCTAGGTTCAGCCCACTGGGTGAGCGTTGCCCGCTGCGGAAAACCGCCAGAAGCTCCAGGGCAGGCGCTGGACGATGACGGATCGTCGTAGTGCCGTTGGCGTCCGGCAGGAGAAGAGTCCACGCTCTAACTCGGAGCGAATTCGAGATGGACGGGCTGTTCGTTCGTCTCTGCGGAGGATAACCGATGGGTTCCATGAGTATTTGGCACTGGATCATCGTGCTGGCCGTCGGCCTGTTGCTGTTTGGCGGCCGGGGCAAGATCTCCGAGTTGATGGGCGACTTCGCCAAGGGCATCAAGTCGTTCAAAAAGGGCTTGTCGGAGGATGAAAAAGCCGAGGACGAGCCCAAGGTCGATCCGGTGAAGACCATCGACCACCAGCCGCCGCCAACCGTCGGGGCCGCGATGGGAAGCGGGACACCAGCTACGGCAGGGGCCCCGTCAGAAACCCGCAAGACAGGTTGACGCGGGCAGGGGCCGCGGCGCACCGGCTCGATGGATGGGGGGCGCCGGCCTGATGGTCTGCGCCCCTTGGAGTTGATAGCGCAATGTTCGACATCGGCTGGGGCGAACTCCTTCTTATCGGCGTCGTCGCGCTGATCGTGATCGGGCCCAAGGAATTGCCCGGGACGCTTCGGACACTCGGCCAATGGATGGGCAAGCTCCGTCGCATGGCGTCGGAGTTCCAGGGCCAGTTTCAGGAAGCTATGCGGGAAGCCGAGCTGGCCGACCTGAAGAAGCAGGTCGACGACATGACCTCGCAGGCGCAGAGCTACGCCAATTTTGACCCCGTCAGCGAGGTCCGCAAGGAGTTCGAGAGCACCCAGCAGCAGATCGAGAGTGCGATCACAGACAAGCCGCAGCCCGACGCGCCGGGCACACCTGCTGTGTCGGAGCCAGGGCCAATATCGGAATCCGGCGCCCTGTCTGGTCCAACTGCGGTCGAGACCGCACCGGCAGTCGCGTCGAGCGCCGAAGCGCCGGTCGCCCCGTTGCCTGAGCGGGAAGCCGCCGGCACGGACGCCGCCAAGCACGATGGCAAACCCGCATGACGCACGAGGACATCGAGGCAACCAAGGCCCCGTTGATGGATCACCTGATCGAGCTGCGCTCGCGGCTCATCAAGGCGCTCGCGGCCTTCGCCGTCATGTTCGTGTGCTGCTTTTTCTTCGCCAAGCAGATCTACAATGTGCTGGTGTGGCCGTTCGTACTGGTAGCGGGCCCTGAGAATTCCAAGTTCATCTACACCGCGCTGCTCGAGTATTTCATCACTCAGCTCAAGCTTGCGATGTTCGGCGCGGCGTTCCTGTCGTTCCCGGTGGTCGCGACGCAAATTTACATGTTCGTGGCGCCCGGCTTGTATCGCAACGAGCGACAGGCATTTCTGCCTTATCTCATCGCGACCCCTGTGTTCTTCGCGCTCGGCGCATCCGTGGTCTATTTCCTTGTGATGCCGATGCTGGTGCGATTCTCGCTTGGGATGCAGCAAAGTCCCGGAGAAGCCACCGCGGAGATCGCGCTGTTGCCGAAAGTCGGCGAATATCTCTCGCTGATGATGGGTCTGATCTTTGCGTTCGGCATCGCGTTTCAGCTGCCGGTGATCCTCACGCTCCTGGGCCGCGTCGGTATCGTCACGTCCGAGCAGCTCAAGGCCAAGCGGCGTTATTTCATCGTCGGTGCTTTTGTGATCGCGGCGGTGCTCACGCCGCCCGACGTGCTCAGTCAGCTGTCGCTCGCCCTGCCGCTGATGTTGCTCTACGAGGGCTCGATCTGGTCGGTGCGCTTCGTCGAGAAGAAGGCGGCTGCGGACAAGGCCAAGGACGCCGCCAGCGCCGCCGCCAAGCCGGCCGAATAATGCACGTCATGCGGTCACCATACGCGGCGTCATCGCTCGCGCAGGCGGGCGATCCGGTATTCACCGGCCTTGGCATCGGGCACGACTTTTCCTAAACAACCGGTGCTCGCAATGGATCGGGTGCCCCGCCCGGCGGGGCATGACGCGGAAAGACTTCGGCCATGCACGACATCAAATGGATCCGCGAGCACGAGGAGGAATTCGACCGCGGATTGGCGCGACGCGGCTTGCCGCCGGAATCGCGAAAGCTGATCGCGCTCGACGAGCGCCGGCGCGCGGCGATTCAGAAGGCCGAGGCGGCCCAGGCGCGGCGCAACGCGGCGTCGAAGGAGATCGGCGCTGCGAAGAAGAGCAACGAGGAAGCCGCCGCCCAGGCGCTCATGGCCGAGGTCGCGCGCCTCAAGACTGAGATTCCCGCGCTCGAAGCGGAGGAAAAGCAGCTTTCTACGCAGCTCGACGAGGCGCTTGCGCAGATTCCCAATCTGCCGCTCGATGAGGTACCTGACGGCAAGGACGAGAGCGCCAATGTCGAGCACCATCATTTCGGGGCGAAGCGCAATTATGGATTCGCGCCGCAGCAGCATTTCGAACTCGGCGAGGCGCTCGGCCAGATGGACTTCGAAACCGCCGCGAAGCTTTCGGGCGCGCGCTTTGTTGTGCTCAAGAGCGGCCTCGCACGGCTCGAACGAGCGCTTGGACAATTCATGCTCGATCTACATACGGGGGAGCACGGCTATACCGAGGTCAATCCGCCGCTATTGGTACGCGACGACACGATGTTCGGGACGGCGCAATTGCCCAAGTTCAAAGATGATCAATTCGCGACGTCAAGAGGTTCGCAGCAGGCGGACGAACTGTTCGACAATATAATGGAATGGGGGGCCAAGAATGCCATGGCGGAGGCGAGGGCGTTAGTGGCGAAGGGCGCGGCTCCCGCCGACGCGATGGAGAAGCTGGAAGAAATTTTCGCCCACCAGAAGCCCGAATGGCGGATGCGATTCAACAGTGAGTTGGAGGAACAACTCAGGCTTTGGCTCATTCCCACCGCCGAAGTCCCGCTCACCAATCTGGTTCGCGAATCCATCCTCGACGAAGCCGTGCTGCCCATGCGGTTCACCGCCTGCACGCCGTGCTTTCGCGCCGAGGCGGGGGCCGCGGGCAAAGACACCCGCGGCATGATCCGCCAGCATCAGTTCACCAAGGTCGAGCTCGTTTCCATCACAACGCCTGAGCAGAGCAAGGACGAACACGAGCGCATGCTTGCCTGCGCCGAAGAAGTGCTGCGCCGGCTTGGCCTGCACTACCGCGTGGTGACCCTGTGCACCGGCGATATGGGCTTTGCCGCGCAAAAAACCTACGACATCGAGGTATGGCTGCCCGGGCAAAATATGTACCGGGAAATTTCGTCCTGCTCGCAATGCGGCGCGTTCCAGGCGCGGCGCATGAATGCGCGTTACCGCGCCAAGGATGATCGCCAGGTGCGGCATGTGCACACGCTCAACGGTTCGGGCGTCGCCGTCGGCCGCGCGCTCATCGCCGTCATGGAGGCATATCAACAGCAGGGCGGTTCGATCGCGGTGCCGGACGTGCTGCAGCCCTATATGGGCGGCGTGAAGACAATCGAGTCGCGTGCACGATCGGGGGCCCAATGAATACGCACGAGCGGCCAAATACAGACCGGCCCCTTTCCGATTTCCGTACTCTTTCAACCGTCGTCTGAAATGCGCATCCTCGTGACCAACGACGATGGCATCCACTCGGAGGGGCTCGACGTCTGTGCCGAGATCGGCCGCGCGTTGTCTGAGGACGTCTGGGTGATCGCGCCGGAATTCGACCAGTCCGGCGTCTCGCATTCGCTTTCGCTCAACGATCCATTGCGGCTGCGCGAAGTCGGTGAGCGCCGCTTTGCGGTCAAAGGCACGCCCACTGACTGCGTGATCATGGGCTCGCGGCACGTCATCAAAGACCGTCCTCCCAATCTGGTTCTTTCCGGCGTCAACCGCGGCCGCAATGCCGGCGAGGACGTGATCTATTCAGGCACCGTCGCCGGTGCGGTCGAGGGGACCATTCTCGGCATTCCCTCGGTTGCGCTCTCGCAGGCCTATAAGTCCCGCAGCAGCCAGCCACCACACTGGGAGACGGCGATCCGGTTCGCACCGGATATCATCCGGCGCGTGCTGGCAGCCGGGATACCGCGCGACGTGCTCATTAACATCAATTTTCCCGACTGCGCGCCCGGAGAGGTCAAGGGCATCGCGGTGACGAACCAGGGTCGCAACCGCCAGGACCGGTTGCAGATCGAGGCGCGACAGGACGGTCGCGGCAATGCTTACTACTGGATCGCCTATGTGCGAGTCCGTGGACAGCAGCCTGCGGACGGCAGCGATATTTTCGCGCTGGCTGAGAATCGGATCGCCGTCACGCCGCTGCGACTGGACATGACGGACGAGCCGTTCATGACCAAGCTCGCCGAGTTGTTCGATTGAGCTGGGCCCGTGCGGCCAGCTCGGACCACTCACCGGCACTAATTCTTTAATTCTTCCCGCGGTCCAGAGCGGTCTGCAGCATTTGTTTGAGCCCGTCCATCTGGAACGGCTTCTTGAGGGTCGGGCGGTCGCGATACGGTTCGGGAAGGCCGCGTTCGCCATAGCCGGTGGCAAAGACGAAAGGCATGCCACGGGCGACGAGCGCATCCGCTACGGGCGAAATCGGCTGACCGTTGAGATTGACGTCGAGGATTGCGATGTCGAAATCGGCATTTTTCGCCGCCTCCAGCGCCTCCTCGATGCGTGCGGCCTCGGCGGCGACGGTGTAGCCAAGTTCGCCCAGCATGTCCTCGAGCAGCATTCGGATCATAAGCTCGTCTTCGACGACGAGGATCCGTTTGGCCGGAGTCGCGGACTGCAATTGCGTGGCAGACGTCATTCTGTACCCTCCAATGGATACGCCGGTCGAAAGTACGGATCACGCCCCGCTGCGCAACCGACGCGTGGAGCGTTGCGCACGCGGCATATCACCGCTGAAAGCCACTCGCCTGTTCGAGGGATTCCGTTGGCGCGGAAACAATGGTTCAGTCAAGGGCAGTCTAGGCCTGCCGCCGGAACCACGCCAGCAGGCCGTCAAGGCGAAGTTGAGGCACTCCTCATAAAGACCGATGGGACTCGTCGACAAGAGGCCGCCCAGGTTCTGCGCAAATTCGATTCAAGGCATCATGCCCCGGATGCCTAACCCGCTGGGGTGGCGTTGGTTCCGCATCGTGACGCCGAGACCGACACTGCCTCTGGCTCGCACTCTGGCCGAATCTCGGTTTTGGGGTAAGGTCTGGGGGGAGACTCGGCGTGCCCAAGCAACCGCCTGGCGACGACAACGTCGGCCGTATGCAGTTCCTGCTCGGCTTGCGTCGGCGCGGCATCAGCGATCCGGCAGTGCTGCGGGCCATGGACGAGGTGCCGCGCGAGCATTTCGTCGAGAACGCTTTCATCGACAATGCCTACGCGGATCAGGCGCTCCCGATTGCCTGTGGCCAGACCATCAGCCAGCCCTATGTGGTTGCCTTCATGACCGAGCATCTCGGCGTGCTGCCTGGCTGTCGTGTGCTCGAAGTGGGCACGGGTTCAGGCTACCAGGCCGCCATCCTCTCGCGGCTCGCGCGCGAGGTGATCAGCGTCGAACGCTATCGGACCCTGGCGGAAACCGCGCGCCAGCGGCTGGCGACGCTGGGCTATGACAATGTCGAGGTGCGGGCCGAGGATGGTCTGGCCGGCGTCTCCGAGCGCGCGCCGTTTGATCGCATCATTGTCACGGCGGCCGCCGAAACCATCCCCGATGAACTGGTCGCCCAGTTGGTGGATGGCGGGGTGATGATCTTGCCACTCGGGCCGCATGGCGGACCACAGCAGCTGGTTAAGCTCACGAAGGGTGAACAGGGGATTAAACAGGAGGCTCTGATCGGGGTGCGCTTCGTGCCGCTTTTGCCAGGAAAAGCGCGCGAATTGTAATGATTTTGTTCTTGAATCGACAAGGTTGAGGCATCGTCAACGCTTAAAGCCTTATTTACCCGCAGGGTGTTAGCTCAACGCTTGTTGTGCGTGCGGGTAGGTGGCGATGTCCTGCGTTCTCGAGAGGTTGCGCGCGCGGTGCTGGCCGCGAGTCGCTGCGCTGGCGCTGACGACTATCGGCGTCGCTGCTTGTAGCGGCGATGCGTCCCGTTTCAACGAGAGCCCGTTCTCGTCGGCCATGACTCCCGAGGCAACCGGCTCGATTGCCCAGGGGGCGCCGGTCAGCCGGGTGGAGAGCCGGCCGCTGGCTCCGCAACCCTCGCAAGTTCAGCTGTCGGGGACAGGAAACCCCGGCGCGCCGGCAGGCAGCAAGAGCGCGGCCTTGCAAGGGCCCACCCAGGCCCGCGCAAACGCGGCTGCGACGCCTGACGCCTCCCGCTCGGTCGTCCGCAAACCTACCCCGAACGGCAACTGGAGCTGGGATGGCGGCACCGCGATCACAGTGGCGCCAGGTGAGACCGTCGATGCCATTGCACGGCGCTACGGCGTGCCGGCGTCCGTCATCATGCAGTCGAACAACATCACGTCACCGGCGATCATTTATCCCGGCCAGCGACTCGTGATTCCGCGTTACACCAACGCACCGGTAGCGACCGCGGCAGCGCCCGCCACCCGTCCGGCATCGCCCGCACCCGTGCCCGCGTCCGCACCTGCGCCGGTGGCTGCCGCGATGCCGGCGAGCAATGCCGGCGTCCATGTGGTCGCAAGCGGCGACACGCTGAGCAAGATTGCGCGGCGTTACAACAAGCCCGCCAACGAGATCGCCAAGGCCAACAACATCCAGTCGACCACCACGCTCAATGTCGGGGACCGTCTCGTGATACCGGGTGGACAAGCAGCGGCCGCGAAGCCCACTGCACCCGCGGCGGGCGTTCAAGCCAAGCCGGCACCTTCCGCGGCGGTGAAGGACGCCGAGCCCGCGCAGAGCGCGGCTGTCATCGCGCCCACCGACACGCTGGACAAGGATGCCGTCAAGCTGGCGGAAGGCACCGGCGCACTGCCGAAGTTCCGTTGGCCGGCGAATGGGCGCGTCATCGCGGGCTATGGACCCACGCCCAACGGCCAGCAGAACGATGGCATCAACATCGCCCTGCCGGAGAACACGCCGGTGAAAGCCGCCGAGGACGGGGTCGTGGCGTATGCAGGCAATGAGCTCAAAGGCTACGGCAACCTCGTCCTGGTGCGCCATCCGAACGGCTACGTCACGGCTTACGCTCACGCCAAGGAACTATTGGTCAAGCGCGGTGACCAGGTCAAACGCGGACAGGTGATTGCGCGCTCCGGCCAGACCGGCAACGTCAACGCGCCGCAACTTCACTTCGAAATCCGCAAGGGAGCTTCGCCGCTCGACCCGACGCGCTTCCTGAACGGCGCATAGAGGGGCCGTGGACGGACGATCAAGGCCGCGGGGAGCTATTTGCTCTCCGATTTCGCTGTTCCGCCGTCCGCCAGTTTGACCCCCAGTTTGCCCGCGAGATCCTGCACGTACTGCCATGCCACCCGCCCCGAGCGCGCGCCGCGGGTGGTTGCCCATTCGAGCGCTTCGGGATGGATTTTCTCGAGCGGATGCGCAATGCCGAAATGGGCGATGTAGCCGTCGACCATGGCCAAGAATTCGTCCTGGCTGCAACGGTGGAAGCCGAGCCATAGTCCGAATCGGTCCGAGAGCGATACCTTTTCCTCCACGGCCTCGCCGGGATTGATCGCGGTCGAGCGCTCGTTCTCCATCATCTCGCGCGCCATCAGGTGACGTCGGTTAGACGTGGCGTAGAACACGACATTGTCCGGGCGACCCTCGATGCCGCCTTCAAGCATGGCCTTGAGCGCTTTGTAGCTGGTGTCTTCGGCTTCGAAGGAAAGGTCGTCGCAGAACACGATGAACCGGTAGGGCGCTCCCCGTATCAGCGTCATCAGGTCCGGCAAGGTTTCGATGTCCTCGCGATGAATCTCGACGAGTTTGAGCAGACCATCGCTTCGCTTGCGGTGTCCATGCGCGGCGTTGACCGTTGCATGCGCTGCCTTCACCAGCGAGGATTTTCCCATCCCGCGCGCACCCCACAGGAGTGCGTTGTTCGCCGGTAGTCCGCGGGCAAAGCGCTCGGTGTTTTCGAGCAGCACATCGCGCACGCGGTCGATGCCCTTGAGCAGCGACATCTCGACGCGATTGACCCGCGCGACCGGAACAAGCCGCCGCCCGTCCGGATGCCAGGAGAACGCATCGGCCGCCGCAAAATGAGGGGCCGCCGGCGCGCCGGGGGCCAGCCGCTCGAGCGCGGCCGCGACGCGCTCCCATATGCCTTCCGAGCCCGCGGATTGCTTCGGTATCCGGGCACGTCGGGAGGGCTCAGGTGCTGCTTTTTTGACGCGTTTGGCCATGGGATTCGGTCGGTGCGCTGCACCCTTAGCGGGGCGCCGGCAAGCCTGCAAGATCGCCGTGCCAAAGGGCCGAATCGGGCGGATTCTCGGGGCAAGGCAACATTGCAATTGGGCCTGCGGCCGCTATAGTCCGCGCCGATTTCGAACCCCTGTGGCGGCGCGGGGCGATTGCGCGCGGAGTGAAAGCACAAAGGACCGAAGGATGTTTGTGACGCCCGCGTTTGCTCAAGGAAGCCCGTTCGGCGGCGACAGCATGTGGATGCAGTTGCTGCCCTTCGTGCTGATCTTCGTCATCATGTATTTTCTGATCCTGCGGCCGCAGCAAAAGCGCGCAAAGGAGCATCAGGAGCTGGTCAAGAACTTGCGCCGTGGCGATACGGTCATTACCTCCGGCGGATTGATGGGCAAAGTCACCAAGGTCGTCGACGACGACCAGATCGAGGTCGAGATCGCGGACGGCGTGCGGGTGCGCCAGGTGCGCTCCATGGTGTCGGGCGTTCGTGCCAAGGGCGAGCCGGTCAAGGACGAGGGTGGATCGAGTTGATCGCCGGCCTGAAGCCAGTCGACGCGTGAACCGGGACGATCCATGCTTTATATCTCCAAGTGGAAGGCGACGGCGATCCTGCTCACGGCATTGATCTGCTGCCTGCTGGCGGTTCCCAACTTCTTCCCGGAGAGCACTGTCAAGCGATGGCCGGCATGGGCGCAACGCCACATCGTGCTCGGTCTCGACCTGCAAGGCGGCTCGCACATCCTGCTCGAGGTCGATGCCAACGACGTACGCAGGCAGAAGCTCCTAGCACTGCAAGACGATGTGCGCAGGGTCCTGCGCGAGGCGCGCATCGGTCTTACGCGCGCGCCGGTGGTCCGGGGCAATTCGGTCGAGGTCATTATCCGCGAGAACGACCTGCAACAGGGGCTGACCAAGCTCCGGGAATTGTCGCAGCCCCTCAGCGGTTTCCTCGGAAGCACCGGCCAGCGCTCGCTCGACGTCGAGAACGTCGGGGGCGGCCTCGTGCGCCTCACGGTCACGGAGCCCGCGCTGCTCGAGCGCGTCCGGCAAGTGGTCGATCAATCGGTCGAGATCATCGGCAAGCGCGTCAACCAGCTCGGCCTCGTCGAACCATCGATCCAACGCCAGGGTAATGATCGCATCCTGGTGCAGGTGCCGGGTCTCGGGGATCCGCAGCAACTGCTCGATATCCTCGGCAAGACGGCCAAGCTCACGTTCCGCCTCGTCGACACCTCGGTCCCGGTCGAGCAGGCTCTGCAAGGGCGGCCGCCGCCGGAGTCGGACATTGTCTACGGGTCGAAGGCCGAAAATCGGCAGCCCTATCTCCTGGAGAAGCGGGTGATCGTATCGGGTGATGAGCTCACCGATGCGCAGCCCGGCTTCGACCAGCGGACCAGCGAACCGATCGTGTCGTTCAAGTTCAATACCTCCGGCGCCCGCAAGTTCGCGCAGGTCACCCAGGAGAACGTGGGGCGGCCGTTCGCGATCGTGCTGGATGACGAAGTCATTTCGGCTCCCGTCATTCGCGAACCGATCCTGGGTGGAAGCGGTCAGATCTCGGGCAGCTTCACCGTGGAATCCGCCAACAATCTTGCCATTCTGCTGCGAGCCGGCGCGCTGCCGGCGAAGCTGACGGTGATCGAGCAACGCGTGGTGGGAGCGGGTCTGGGCCAAGATTCGATCGAGAAGGGCAAGCACGCGTCCTACTTCGGCGCGGCACTCGTCGCCGTTTTCATGATCGTGACTTACGGCTTGTTCGGTGTCTTTGCCACCATTGCCGTCGCCATCAATGTGGGGATGATTTTCGGCATTCTGTCCCTCCTGAATGCAACGCTCACGCTCCCCGGCATCATCGGCATCGTTCTCACCATCGGAATTGCGGTCGACAGCAACGTGCTCATCTACGAACGCATTCGCGAAGAGGTCCGTACCGGCCGCACGCCCATTACCGCCATCGACGCCGGTTTCAGCCGGGCGCTGGCGACCATCCTCGATTCGAACATCACCACCTTCATCGCCGCCGCGGTGTTGTTCTTCTTCGGCAGCGGTCCGGTGCGCGGCTTTGCCGTGACCCTCGGCATCGGCATCGTGACGACTGTCTTCACTGCCTTCACATTGACGCGACTGATCGTGGCTTGGTGGGTGAGGTGGGCGCGTCCGCGGCAATTGGCGATTTCATAGGCGGGACCATACGTGCGTCTATATCATTCTATCCCGCTGCTGCGGATCGTTCCGGACGACACCAAGTTCGATTTCATGCGCTTCCGGCGCATCAGCTTCCCGATCTCAGCGTTGCTGTCGATCGTCGCGATCGCGCTCTACTTCTTTCACGGCCTCAACTTCGGGATCGACTTCGTCGGCGGTACCCTGATCGAGATCCAGTCCAAGGGCGGTCCGGCCGATCTTGCGAAGATGCGGACGACCCTGAGCGGACTGGGGCTGGGCGACGTGCAGTTGCAGGAATTCGGCGGTCCCACCGACGTGCTCATCCGCGTCGCGCAGCAGCCGGGCGGCGAACAGGCGCAGACGGCCGCCATCGCCAAGGTCCGGGAAGCGCTGGGCAACGAAGTGGACTACCGCAGGGTCGAGGTGGTCGGGCCGCGGGTGTCGTCGGAACTGCTGGCCAAGAGCACGATCGGCCTCGGCCTCGCGATCTTTGCGATCCTGATCTACCTCTGGTTCCGTTTCGAATGGCAGTTCGCGCTTGGCGCCATGATCGCGAACGTGCACGATATCGTGCTCACCATCGGTTACATGTCGTTGACACAGATCGACTTCGATCTGTCGAGCATCGCGGCGCTGCTCACCATTCTCGGTTACTCCCTCAACGACACCGTGGTGATCTACGACCGCATCCGAGAAATGCTGCGCCGATACAAGCGCATGCCCATGCCGGACCTGCTCAATATCTCGGTCAATTCGACGCTTTCGCGTTCCATCATTACCCACGCGACGGTAACGCTTGCGCTCTTGGCATTGCTGTTTTTCGGCGGGCACGCCATTCACAGCTTTGTCGCGACGATGATCTTCGGCGTGGTGCTCGTCGGCACCTATACCTCGGTCTTCATTGCCGCCCCGATCTTGATCTATCTCGGCGTCGGGACGACGCGCATGGAGGCCGAGGAACCCGCGGAGAAGCGGCCGCCGCGGCCATGATTGGGCGCGGCGAGAAACGAATCGCTCGGGCCGAGCACGCCCATGCAGCAGGCATTCGCCCATTGCGAGGCGCTGGTCCGCGCGGCTGACAGGGACCGGTTCCTGGCCACGCTCTTCGCTCCGCGCGAACGGCGAGGGGCGCTGTTTGCCCTCTACGCCTTCAACGTGGAGATTGCGCGCGTGCGCGAAGTCGTGCGCGACCCGGTGGCGGGCGAGATCCGGCTGCAATGGTGGAGCGACGTGCTCGCCGGCGACGGCAGGGGGGAGATCGAGGCCCATCCGGTGGCATCGGCCTTGCGCGCGAGCGTGGCGCGCTACGGATTGCCGCCGGAGCGTCTGCAGACGACGATCTCGGCGCGCAGATTCGATCTCTATGACGAGCCGATGGCAACGCTCGCCGACCTTGAGGCGTACGCGGACGGTGCATCCTCCAGCCTCATTGCCCTTGCCGCGCAGATTCTGAACGGCGACGGTGCCTCCGACATCGACGCGCTCAGCCATCACGCCGGGCTCGCCCATGCCATTGCCGGGCTGCTCAAGGCATTTCCCTTCCATGCCGCGCGCGGTCAGCTCTTCGTGCCTCTTGAATTGCTCGAGCGCCATGGAGCCGACCGGGAAGATGTCAGGATCGGTCGGGCGACGCCGCAGTTGCGCTCGGCGTTGGCGGACTTGCGCGACAGCGCCCGCCGTCATCTCCGCCAGGCGCAGGACATGGCACGGACGGTGTCGCCCGACGCCATGCCCGCGCTGCTGCCAGTCGCGCTAGCGGGAGCGACGCTCGCGCGCATGGAGCGGGGCGACTACGACCCGTTCGTGCCGGTCGAGATTGCACCCTGGCGCCGGCAGTGGCTGATCTGGCGCGCGGCGAGACGGCCTTCGCGCATCTTTCGCTAGAACGCAAATCGGTCGCGGAGGTTGCGGCGATCGGCGACGATGCGGGCGACGACGGCGCGTTCGCTTTCGCTGGCGAGCAGCGGATCAATCAGATCGACCTGGTTCATCGCGACGAGCTGCAGGATTTCACTGCGCACCTCGCCGGAAGCGCCTCGCGGCAATTCTTCGATCACCTGCAGATGTTCGGGTGGCCGGGGCGGCGAGTTTGACGCCGCCCTGGGCAAAGCCTCCGAGGCGATGAATTCGCGCAGGCTGTCCTCGGTCAGGCCCAGGCTAGCCTCGACGAAGGCGTAAAGGCCGGTTCCGACTCGGCGATCGGGAAATGCCACCACCACGGTCTCGCGCACCTGCGGGTGCGCCTTGAGGCTGGCGGCGATCCGGGGCGCGTCCTCGACCAGCCGGGCCCCGCCGCCCTCGCGATCGGTGAAGCGCAGCACATCGCGGGTGACCCAGTAGTAGACCTTCTTGCCGCTGGCCATCCATGCGCGGGTTAGAAAGCTCTTCTTTGCTAGCACGCGCCGCTCCGCGGGCGTGAGCGCGTCGGGAGCGTAGCGCCGCTTGTGCTTGAGCAGATGCCGCAAATCTTCGTAGGCCGCGATACGGAACAGCCAGGTACGGCGCGAGAAGCGGGCGGCGAGCTGGAAATCCGTAAGATAGGCTTGGCCGTCGCGTCCCCGCAGCCAGTTCTGTTCCTTGGCGAGATCGTTGTGGCAGATCCCAGCGCGATGTAATTTGCGCAGGGCGGCTTTGGCCGAGCGGAAGAACCCGCGCTCACCGTGCGGTTTGGCGATGTGGAGAGGCAAGCCGTCGATCCAGCCGCGCACGAGCGCGAGCCGTGTACTGAACAAGAGCGGCGGCGCTACACCGAGCTTGTCCGCGGCAGTGAGCGCTCGTCGCTCGCGCCCGAAGAGGTGGCGCGCGATCGCGAAACTCCACCACGGAACTTCATCGATCCGGCGAAGCACTGCATCCACCTCGCCCGCGGGGCTGCTGAAGCGGCCGCGCTCCACGGTCGAGAGCAGGTCGCGTTTGAGCACAACGCCGCTCGTCCAGCGGCTCTCGATCTCTCTCGGCAAGGTCATCGGTTCTATTCCGCCGCGACCACGTGAGCGTCGGCGGCAATCCAGCGCTCGAGTTCGGCGAGCGCGCGCCGGGTGAGCGCGCGCTTTTTCGCCAGGGTTTTCTCCGTTCCGCGCAGCCGTTGCCCATTTTCGCCTTTCGGGGCAAGCGCCAGTGGCGGAAACAGCCCGAAGTTGACGTTCATCGGCTGGTAAGAGCGCACACCGCCGGCCTCGCGGGCGTCGGGCTCCACATGGCCACCGGTGATATGCGCGAGCAGTGCGCCATGCGCCGTCGTCGCCGGTGGCGGCATCGGACATTGCGACAATCGCTCCGCTGCCGCGAACCGGCCAGCGAGGAGGCCGATCGCGGCTGATTCCACGTAGCCCTCGCACCCCGTGATCTGTCCGGCAAAGCGCAGGCGGGGCTCGGCCTTGAGCCGCAACGTACCGTCAAGCAGTTTGGGCGCGTTGAGAAAGGTGTTGCGGTGAAGCCCGCCCAGCCGTGCGAACTCCGCCCTTTCCATGCCTGGGATCGTGCGAAAGATGCGCGCCTGCTCGCCGTGCTTGAGCTTGGTCTGGAACCCCACCATGTTGAAAAGGGTGCCGAGCCGATTGTCCTGGCGCAACTGAACGACAGCATACGGCTTTGCGCCGGGTACGTGCGGATTGGTAAGGCCGAACGGCTTCATCGGGCCGTGGCGCAGCGTTTCCCGGCCGCGCTCGGCCATCACCTCGATCGGCAGACAGCCGTCGAAATATGGTGTTTCCCAATCGTGAAAGGCGACCTTGTCGCCTGTGAGCAAGGCATCGATAAAAGCTTGGTACTGCTCCCGCGTGAGTGGACAATTGACGTAATCGGCACCCGATCCGCCCGGCCCGGCCTTGTCGTAGCGTGATTGCAGCCACGCGATCGACATGTCGATCGAGTCGCGGTGAACGATCGGAGCGATGGCATCGAAAAACGCGAGCGCATCCTCGCCGGTGAGCTTGGTGATCGCTTCCGCGAGCGCGGGCGAGGTGAGGGGGCCGGTGGCGATGATCACGTTCTCCCAGTCCGCAGACGGCAGCGTCGCGATCTCCTCGCGGCGAATATCTATCAGCGGATGAGCCGCAAGCTCGGCGGTGACGGCTGCCGCGAACCCTTCGCGATCGACCGCCAATGCTCCCCCGGCCGGGACCTGATGGAGGTCGGCGGTGCGCATGATGAGCGAGCCAAGCCGGCGCATCTCCTCGTGCAAGAGGCCGACTGCGTTGTGTTCCCTGTCGTCGGAGCGGAATGAGTTGGAGCAGACAAGCTCGGCCAGCGCGGCGGTGTTGTGGGCCGCCGTAGTGCGCAGGGGACGCATTTCGTGGAGCACAACGGGGACGCCAAGCGCGGCGACCTGCCAGGCGGCTTCCGAACCGGCCAGGCCGCCGCCGACGACGTGCACTGCTTGAAAGCGTTCGTCACTCATGGGACAAAAATTATGCGTGTCACGGGGGCGCGGCAATGCTTGCGTTTATACAGAATTTACGGCGGGCAGTATGGCCCGGGTCCTGCTTCTGTTTGGCCGTGGCCAATGCCGCCGACAGGACCATCCCCGCAGCCTATACCAGAGTTTTCGTGCCGCACGGTCCGCGCGGCCTGTCAGGCATTCGATGAGGCATGCTTGTTCCGATCCGTCCGGGAACATGGACCGCTTATGATTGAGCCCCCGCGATGGACCCTGCAATAGCTCTGCTGGCCTTCGTGACGCTGCAGCGATTCGTCGAGTTCATCTGGGACTGGCGGAACACGCAGCGCCTGCGCGCCTCTGGGGCCGTCGAATTCGGCGGATTGCACTACCCGGCCATGATGCTGGTGCATGCGGGGTGGCTGGCCGGACTCTGGGTGCTCGGCTACGACAGCCCCGTCATTCCGGGTTTCGTCATCGCGTTCTTGTTGCTGCAGGTCGCCCGCTATTGGGTACTTGCGACTCTGGGCCGTCGGTGGACGACCCGCGTCATTGTGATGCCCGGGACCCCCCTCATTGAAAGCGGGCCGTACCGCCTGATGCGGCACCCCAACTACGCGATTGTCGCTGTCGAGCTTGCGCTGGTGCCGTTGGCCCTCGGGCTTCCCCTCTACGCACTGGTGTCGGTCATCCTTTACGCCGGCACCGCGCTGATGCGCGTCCAGGTCGAGAACTCAGCCTTGGCGGGAGCGTCGGAGGGGCGCCCAAGCGACGGGGTCCAGACCACGCCCTAGATCGATTGGCCGAAACGCGAAAGCGCCCGCACAGGGCGGGCGCTTTCATCAGGGTTTTAGGCGGGCTGTGCGGTTAGCGGTTTGCGCTGTCCCACGCGACCCGCGGAATGTCCGATCGGGTGATGCCAATATCGGCCAATTCACGGTCCCCGAGCTGGTTCAGCTCGTTGAGGCTCGCATTGTAGCGCCTCCAGGATTGGAGGAAGTTGAGGATTGCGACCAGCATAATCTTTGCCTTTCTATTCCCGGACGACGCCGGGTAATTCTTGTCGGTGCTAAGATAGGGTTCCATGCTGCATCGCAACAGAGTTCATGTTGCGATGCAGCTATGTCTAAAATGCAGAGCTCAAGTCATTGTTTTTTCACAAAAATTAAACGATTCCAACCCCAGCCCGTCCGCTGAGGGGCCAGTGGCTCGTGGAGTCGAGATGCGTCGCTCGAGGGCTGCTAGGAACCAGTGACGCTGGCCCCGCCAAAGCGCTCCTTCCAGCGAGGAATGACCTCCCGGTTGTAGACATTGTCGGGGATGCCACCCTTGAGTGCGATGACCACCGAACGCGCGGCCCACGCCACGCCCTGCCGGAGCTCGCCCCCTTCGGTGTACGACGCGGAGTGGGGCGAGAGCAGCACCCGGTCGCCGAGCTTGCGCAGGGGCGAGTCCATCGGCAGGGGCTCTTCTTCGAAGGCATCGATGGCGGCGCCGCGGACGCGCCCCTCGTCGATCGCCCGGGCGAGGGCTTTTTCGTCGAGCACCTTCCCACGAGCGGTGTTGAGCACGATGGCGTTCGGCTTCATCAGCTTGAGATGCTCCTCGCCGAACATGTAGCGGGTCTCGCGGGTGAGCACGACGTGGAACGACACAACGTCCGATTCCCGCAGAAGCGTCTCGTAGTCCACCGCCATGACGCCGTGCGTGAGGAAATGCGCGGGCGGCACATAGGGATCATAGGCAATGATGCGCGCGCGCCAGGGCGCCAACAACTGAGCAACGCGCGTACCGATCCGGCCGAGGCCGACGAGACCGATGGTCTGGCCGGCAAATCCATCCGAGCTGCGGCTGCCGACGTAATAGGCGAAATTGTCCGCGGTGCGCCACTTGCCCGCCCGCACATCGGCGTCCCGCTCGGCCGTTTTCTTCAACAGCGAGAGCATGAAGGTAATGGTCGTTTCGGCGACGCCGAAGCAGTTGGATTCGGTCGGCGCGTGGCACACCATGATGCCGAGGTCGGTTGCGGCCTCGGTGTCGATATCGTCGACACCGACGGTGTATTTCGCGACGATGCGCAGCCGTTGCGATGCCTGCATGATGCGCCGGCTGATCGGGGTGTGACGCATGGAGGTGCCCATGAGCGCGACTGCATCGCGCGCGGCCTCCACCACCGCATCCTCGTGCGTCGTGCGCGGCAATTGCCAGTCGCGATTCCCGACGACGACTTCACAGCCCATGCCTTCGAGCGCATTGATGGTCTCTGGCGGCTCCTCCCGCGGGGCGAAGATCAAAACTTTCGGCTTGGACATGAACGCTCCGTGGTGGATGGCCCCGGGAAGGGGACGGCTCTTTGGCCAAGGGAGACGGCAGGTGGAATGCGGCGGGATCAGTTGAGTTGGATGCCGCTATCCTTGAATACTTGACCCCAGCGGTCCAGTTCTTTGCGCACGAAGGCATCGAATTCCTCCGGCGAACTGCTGGCAGTACTGATGCCGGCATTCTGGAGCTTTTCGGCAATGACGGGATCGGCATACATCTTGACGACTTCCCGTTGAATCTTGTCGATGATGCCGCGCGGCGTGCCGGCCGGCGCCACAAATCCGATCCAAGTCGAAACGTCGTCGAGTGCGGGGATGCCGGCTTCGACGGCGAGTGACCTGACCTCCGGCAGGGCCGGCAGTGGGCGACTGTTGAGCTTGGCAAGCGCCCGCAGTTTTCCGGCCTGGATGAGCGGCAGGCTGGTGGCGGTGCCATCGACGATGTAATCGACCGCGCCCGTCAACAGGCCCTGCACCGTAGGTGGACTGCCGTTGAACGGAATGTATTGCACATCCAGACCGGCCTCGCGATTGAACAAGTAGCCGGCGAGCCGCGTCGTGATGATCCCCGCACCGTAGTTCAACTTGCCGGGGGCAGCCTTGGCACGTGCGATCAATTCTTTCACGGTCTTTGGGCCGTCCTCCGCCCGCACGCTCAGGAGCGATGTGTTCTTGGAGCCGAGCGTGATCGTCGCGAAATCCTTCAGCGGATCGTAGGAAAGGTTCTTGCTGGTGATGGGGTTGAGGACCATGGTCACGTCCATCGCCGCCAGCAACGTGTATCCGTCTGCCGGCATCTTGGCGACGCGCGCGGCCGCGATTGCGGTATTGGCGCCGGGCTGGTTTTCGACCACGACCGGCTGTCCCCACACCTCGCTCAGGCGTTGGGCAACTACCCGGCTAAGGATGTCGGTCGGTCCGCCGGCGGGAAACGGCACGATCATGCGCACCGTCCGGCCGGGATATGCGTCGGCGCCGTCTTGCGGGGCGGCTTGAGCGACAGCAAGGGTGCCGACAAGCCAGACAGCCGCGAACACAGCGCTGAACCGGGCGGCGAAACCAGACGCGACCAGCATGATGTCCCTCGGTCTGCTCGACCTGCTCAATCGTACTTCATTCCGGTGTCCTTCACGACGGTCGACCATCGCTGTGCTTCCTTGCGGATGAAAGCAGCGAATTCCGCCGGCGTGCTGGTGGCCGGGAACAGTCCCGATGCATCCGCCTTCGCCTTCACGGCGGGATCGGCCAGCGCCTTCGCAACTTCGGCCTGCAGCTTGTCGATCACGGCCGACGGCGTGCCTTTGGGCGCGACCAGACCAAGCCACACGGTGATCTCGTCCATGTTCGGCACATCGGTGGTGATGAGGGGTAGGTCCGGAACCGGCGGGAATGGGCGGGAATCGAACTTGGCGAGCACGCGGAATTGGCCGCCTTGGATCAACGACAGTGAGGCGGATGGCCCGTCGAAGGAAAAATCCACGCTCTTGGTAAGCACGCCCTGGGCGACTTCGGCGCTGCCATTGTAGGGAACCAGCACGGTCTCGACCCCCGCCGCCTTGTTGAAAAGGTAGCCGGTGAGCTTGGTCGTGATCGTGCCGGCGCCGTAATTGAGCTTGCCCGGTTGTGCCTTCGCCTTGGAGATCAGATCCCTCACCGTCTTCACGTCGCTCGCCGCATTGACGATCAGGAGCTGCATGGTCTTCGCGGTGAGGGTGATCGGGGCGAAGTCGTTGAAGGGGTCGTAGGGTGGAGTGTGGTAGAGGTACTGATTCATGGTGAGCGTCGAGTCGATCGCCATCAGCAGGGTGTAACCGTCGGGCGCGGCCTTCGCGACCTGCTGGGCACCCAGCACGGTGTTGGCGCCCGGGCGATTTTCGATCACCACCGGCTGTCCCCAATCCTCGCTCATTTTCTGGCCGATCATGCGCGCGAGCACGTCGGATGGTCCGCCGGCTGGGAATGGCACGACGATCTTGATGGCGCGGGTGGGAAAAGCGTCCGCGCGCTCTTGGGCGGTTGCCGGACTCGTCGCCAGTCCTGACAACAAGGCGAGCGCGATCAAACGGATGTTCATTGCGTCCTGCTTTCAGTCGATCTTGATGGCGGCTTCCTTCATCACCTTCCCCCAACGATCCGCCTCCTTGCGAATGAAGGCGGAGAATTGCTCGGGCGAGCTGGTCACGGGAAAATTGCCGGTGCGCTCGGACTTCTCCCTGACGGCGGGGTCGCTCAGGATTTTCACCACCTCGTTGTGGATCTTGTCGATGATCGGCCTGGGCGTGCCCTTGGGTGCCACGAGCCCCAGCCAGACCGAAATGTCGTCGAAATTGGCCAAGCCGGCCGCGTCGGCCAGCGTCGGGATGGCGGCCATCGACGGCGGGGCATCGCGATCAAGCTTCGCCAGTGCCCGAACCTGACCGCTGGCGCCCAGCGGTGCGACGATCTGGTTGGCCGCGTAGATGAGTTCGACGCTGCCGGTCAGGAGCGCGTTTACCGTCTCAGGGGTGCCCTTGAAGGGCACATAGACGATGTCGAGGCCCGCCGCTTTGTGGAATAGATGGCCCATCAGTTGGGCGGTGATCGTGCCGGCGCCGTAATTGAGTTTGCCCGGCTGCGCCTTCGCTCTCGCGATCAGCGCCTTGACGGTGTCGGGTCCGCCCGCCGCGGGAACTGCCAGCACCGATATGGTCTTCGCCGTGAGCGTGATCGGCGCGAAATCCGCGAGCGGATCATAGGGCAGGCTCTTGTACAGATATTGGTTCATCACGAGCGTCGAATCGATCGCCATGAACAGTGTGTAGCCGTCGGGCTCCGCTTTTGCTGCGGCCTGCGCACCGATGATCGTG
>Ga0207708_10000966_pt1 | contig 21536 bp, 20 predicted proteins | sample KBSK5101metaG_FD_184340 | JGI IMG/M metagenome (GOLD analysis project Ga0207708, IMG submission 184340) | Corn, switchgrass and miscanthus rhizosphere microbial communities from Kellogg Biological Station, Michigan, USA - KBS K5-10-1 metaG... | ecosystem: Host-associated > Plants > Roots >...
TCCTCCTATCGCATCGCAAAATTCTGGGGCTTGGCACAAGCCACCCATAAGGCCGCGGCGAAGGACAGCACGCCCGTCCGGAACCGCCCGCCGACCGCCATCGCCATCGACCAGAGGCCGGTGAGGCCGCCCGTTCCACCAGGCGCACCGCCGTCCTCCGCCGTCGACATACGCGGTGTCATCACCCAGGCCTTGAGAGCTGCGGGGCTGATGAAGACGGACTGACGGGCCGCCTGCGACACTGCCCGAAACCTGCCTGTGTCGAATACAAACAACTCAGCTATCAGCCGCCATCGGAATGAATGAGCACGCTCGTCACGTACCCGCAATTCGGGCACTCGTACGCGATTAATCCCGGTTCCCCTGCCAGGGGAGCGATGCTGAGAACTTCGTCCATCCCAGCTCCACATCTGGTGCAAGCGAGAGCATGACGGCGTTTGCTTCTTGAGAGGTCCGACACGATACCGGCGCCTTGTTCAGGGCTCTTCTGAGCTGCGTTTCTCCATCGTTGCCAACGCACGATCCGCCGGTTGGTTGCGAGCGACAAAAAACCGACTTGCACCGCGTCAGGCCGGAAAGTCCGGCGGCCGCCCTAAGGGCCGCCCCAAGGAGAGCCTGGATCGGCAATCGGCCGCTGGACCGGCCCCCCCCCGGCATCTTCGAACAGCGCACGCAGCGACCGCAGTCGCCGCGCCTTCTTGTCCCGACCTGCCATTGAGTTTTTCCGTCTGTCACCCCACATATTAGAAGAGCCGGCGATCTGTCCGGGAGCCCAAGTCGGTCATTGTGCGATCGTGGAAAAACTTCCGAAGACCAAGGACGATATCCAACGGTTGATTATCGCCGAGCTTCGCACCTGCGCGGATTGCGAGAAGGCCTGGGGCATCATCGTCGTCCCGGTCGTTGACGACTTTGCCATCGCCACATGGACGGTGTCTCGTTTCCATCGCGGACAGTCCGACGCGTATGCTTGTGATCGGGCCTTGCAACGCATTGTGCCGCATTATCAGCGCCTCTACGATTTGGCCGAGATACACTAGTGATTGCCGGGCATTGCCGGGACCGCGACAAAATGGAGTTACGACGTTGAGCACGAACTCTCCCGAGACTTCTGAACGTGGCTCAACCGCCTTGCAAAAAAAGGAAGAGCGGTTGCGTGAGGGCCAGCAGGCCATGGCCGAATACCTGGCAGACAAGCACGCCATGCGCGAAAGGACCGCGAAGTTGCGGGCGCTCCGATTAGCCCGCGACGCGGCCAACCATCACGCGTCCATCACGCCGGCGGCAAAGAAGCGCTCTGCCTGAACAGCTCGCCTTCCTGGCGATCTATCATTTCCAGCGACGCGGGCTGGTCTTGTCGGTTCGGCCCGATGCAATAGCGCCCCCGTTTCGAAATCGACCCGTGCTGTGCAGCGATCGGCGTGGCGCGCGTGCGTCCGGCATCGCGCCAGGAGCGGTAGGACAGCGCTGTGGCAGCGCTGCAACGCACAGGCAAAATCGCGGCTGATAACCCATTGGGCCCAGGTCAAGCCGAACCTGCCGTATTATACAGATCTCAGTTTTTCTTGACCGTATCCGTGTCCGGCCGCTTCTGCATCGCGTCGGCGGTGAGCACGCATTTCTTGCGGCGCCTCTGGGAGCGGGAGTGACAGATGCGTGGTGGAGCGCGCGCGAGGCGTGTCGGCGCGATCCTGGCCGGCGTCGTCGCGTTGGTGGCGGGCGTCGCAGGAGAAGCCCGACCCCAATCCGGCCTCCCCTTGCCGCCGGGAGTGGTGTTGACGGGGCCCGTGTTCAAGCAGCCCGGACAATGTCCTCCAGGCTCGGTGCCCTCGATCACCACCGGCGCGGACGCCAACGCCTATATCTGCAGCGTGCCGCCCACGGCGTCGTTCGTTCCTACCGCGCCGGCCGCCATGGTGGTGACCTCCGCGCCGACCCAATACGTACGGGTCTATTGTCCGGAGTGTTCGCCGGCCAGCTTTCCCAACCGCTCGTTCATGGCGGATCCCAGCACCATCCGCGGACTGACGCCGGCGCAGATCAAGGACCTGTTGGCTCTGCCTTCCACGCCGACCATGATCACGATCGTGACCGTTCCGTCCGGCTCGTGCGTGCTGGTGGCGCAAGGGGCGGCGATCCCGGGCTTCGGCAGTGGTGGCACGGCACAGGCGTACGCAGCCGGCACGCCGAGTGGTCCGAACTGTCAAGGTTTGCAGTTCCTGCCCGCGTCGGACTACATCAACCAACAGGCGATCGGCGCTTTTGCGCTCGCCTACCAGCCGCGCGCCGGCAGCGGCAATGCTGGCGCCGTTGCGGCGGCGCTCGATCGGGGCCCGTACGCCGCGCCGTTCACCGACATGGACGGCATCTATAAGAGCCTCGACCTCCTCAATTTCGGCGATAGCGCGCCGCTGCGCGCAGCCCTCGTGCAACTCGACGGCGAGGTCTATGCGGATGTCTCAACCGTGGTGATGGGCGCGGGACAGCTCTTCCTCGGGGCCGTGCGCGAACGAGCGCGCGCCGCCACCAAGGTCACGGGTCAAGTGCAGCAATGGCTCAGCGTATTCGGTGGCGCCGGCGACCTTTCCGGCAACGGCGACAGCCACACCGTCCGCTCACGGACCGCGGGTCTTGTTGGCGGCCTGGAGCATCAGTTCGATCCCTCGCTGCAGGCCGGCATCGCGTTCGGATATGCGGGTACCGGCTTTAACACGAGCGGCATCTCCGGCAGCGGAACCGTCAATACGCTCGCGGTTACGCCTTACGCTCGCTACGCGCCCGGACGCTGGTACGTCGAAGGCGCGATCGGCGCGGCCTACAGCGACGCATCGATCACCCGCGATATCGTTTTTCCCGGCGTCGCGCGCTCGGCCACCAGCAATTTCAACGGCACAACGTTCCTCTCGCAGGTCGAAACCGGCTACCGTTTGGACCTGGACGCGCGCACGGTGTTGAAACCTTTCGTAGCGGTACAAGGCATCGCGATCAGACAAGGCGCATTTACTGAGGTCGGCGCTGGCGCGGCGAACTTGAACGTGGCTCGTAATACCACCGGCTCGGCGCTTGGTATTCTGGGCGCCGAGGTCGTGTACGGCCTGCCCGTGGGGCTCGCGGCGCCGGCGCGGCTGAACGGTCGGCTCGGCTGGGCACGCGAACTCGCCGGTACGCAGCGTATCGCCACCGCCTTTCTCGACGGTGCGCCCGGCGCTTCCTTCACGGTCAATGGCGCGAACGCTCCGCGCGACGCTGCCGTGTTCGGGCTCGGCATGACGTTGGCGCTGCGTTCGTTCGACCTGTTCGTCCGTTACGAAGGAACTGCCGGCAGCGGCGCGACGATGCAAGGCGGAACCGGCGGACTGCGCTTCCTATTCTGACCCGTTCGATGTCGCACGTCGCGCGACGCGGTCTCGACGCGCATCCAGCGAGACGATGCCGCGGCAGCGACACGCCAGCTAGTCGTATAAAATCACGTTCAACAATGCGCTATGAACTTCCAGGCCTTCGCCGTTGTAATCGACGAACCCCAAACGCCGAAACTTGTTCATGAAAAAGCTCACCCGCGAGCGCGTCGTGCCGATCATCTCTGCCAGTGTTTCTTGGCTGATCTTGGCGATGAGCGGCTCCGGCCGCCCTTCTTTGCCGAAATTTGCGAGCAGTAGAAGAAGCCGCGCAAGACGCTTTTCGCTCGAGTTGAAGAGCTGGTCCACGAGATCCTCTTCGACTCGCATGGTGCGAGCCAGGAGATGAGACATGAAGACCTCCGAGAACGCCGGCTCGTCATAGAGCACGCGCATGATGGTCGTTTTCTCGAGCCGCATGATCGTGCATTCCGTCATCGCCCTGACGGTCGCGATCCGCCGCGGTTGTCCGGCCAGGCAGCCCTCACCGCAGAACTCCTCCGGTCCAAGAATTGCGACGACCGCCTCTTTCCCTTGCCCGGAAACGACAGTGACTTTGAGCTTGCCCTTTTGGATGTAGAACACGGCGTCCGCGGGATCGCCCTGCTGGAAGACAGCCTGATCCTTGCGATACTTGGATATGGTTCTGCCCTCGCCGACCTGGGCGAGAAAGGACTTGGGATCGAACGCCGATCTTCGTCTGGTGGCCATAACAGGGCGTCCCGGCACGCCGCACCCAATCCGTCGACTGGGGCGCCTGGCTTGCCTCTGGCGCGGCGGGATTAACCGTCGCGGCCGGCCCTGCGCACTTTACATTTATTGCAGGGCCTTCTCCAGTACACCCCGCCGCTCTCCCCTCGTCCAATGTTGCGCGGAGAAAGCGGCAGAGGCGTGCTCAGGGGATGTGGTCGTCCGCAAGCTGGCGACTTGCGCCAGTGCCGGTACGACGAGGGCCGGAACGGCCCTCGTCGCAGACATCTGCGTTCCACAACCGGGGACGGTCACGCGGCCAGGCTAGAGTTTGGTGACGCTTCCTCTGCCCAGACACGGAAGCCCGGCAACGTGCCGGGACCGAAAATATGCGTCAGAGGCACGTCGGCGGCGTCGCGGCCGTGGGCGATGAGAATGCGCCCGATCCGGGGGGCGTTGTTGCGCGGATCGAAGGTGTGCCAGCGGCCGCCGAGATAGACTTCCATCCATGCCGCAAAATCCATCGGCCCGTAGGGCGGCGGGGTGCCGATATCGGTGATGTAGCCAGTGCAATAGCGAGCGGGGATGTTGAGGCAGCGGCAGAATGTAACTGCCAGATGCGCAAAGTCGCGGCAAACGCCATGGCGCTCGGTGTAGGCTTCCCACGCCGTTCGCGTGGGGCGAGAGTGCTCGTAACCGAAGGTCATGTGGGTGTGTACGAAGTCGCAGATCGCTTGCACCCGCGGCCAGCCAAGCGGCGTAGGTCCGAACAGGCGCCACGCCTCGTCGGAAAGCCGATCCGTCTCACAGTAGCGGCTTCCAAGCAGGAACAGCAGGGTGTCCGCCGGCAGGTGCTGGACTTGGTGCTGCAAGGCGTCCAGCTCGGCCGGCTCCGGCGCGCCCGCATCACGAACGACCGCATTCGTGCCGAGACTGAAGCGGCCGGTGGGTGCAACGAGGCGGCTGCACCAGTTTCCGAAACTATCGCGATAGCCCTCGACCGGGACCGAGGGCGTGGTCATCAGGTAGTCCGGACGCTCCAGGTCGGAGAAGCGCGAAAAATGCACGTTCAGTGTCACGATCATAGGTGTGGTCTGTGGAAACTCGAAGCTGAGCTCACAGCCGACATGGATACGCATGCTGGCTCCTTTCGTCGGATCAGGTCGCTGCTTCGATGCAACGGGCGTGCCGGCAGCAATTCGGTTCATCAAGCGCCGCGAAGACTTATTTGTTCATTGGGTGGTCAATTTTATACAGATTTAATTGCGAAAGGGGCGCATGTTTGTTTCGACCGAAACGCCTGCTCAAAGCGGCCGGCACTTTAAGACAGCTTTTTGACCGGAATCCCGTTCGGGTCTCCGTTGCTCATTGCTGCAAAATTTGTCGAAGGAAATCACCATGGAAATGCCTTCAATCCTGCAAGGGGATTCGCTCACGCGTCTGTTGCAGGGCGCGTTCGCCGGCTTCGTCGCGACAGTGGTCATCGGCTTCGGCTGGGGCGGATGGACATTGGGCAGTACTGCGAAACAGTTGGCGGACAAGAATGCCGGCGCCGCCGTGGTGGCGGTGCTTGCCCCGATGTGCGCTGACAAGTTCAGGCACGGCGCCGATGCTACGGCGAACATGGCCGAACTGAAAAAGGTCAGTTCATGGATGCAGGATTCCTACATCGAGAAAGGCGGCTGGGCGACATTTCCCGGAAACGCCTCGCCCGACCGTAGCGTCGCCCAGGCCTGCGCCAACCTGCTCACCGCCATGCAGTAGGCAGCGATCGAACCCTGGCGTTCAGAAGCGCGCCGCGCGGCAATGACGCCGAGCGGCAGGGTTGCGCCATCGGCCAGCCGACACATTGACGCCCGACACCAGGTTCACTGGAACGAGGAAACATCCGCTTGACCTCTGCTGCGCTCGATGCCCGCCGCTTGACCCAGACCCTGGCGCGCTATCGCGCTCCGAACCCCACACGCAGCATTGTCGAACTCGTCATCACAGCCGGGCCGCTGGTCGCGCTCTGGTTTCTGATGTGGGTAACCCTCGATCTTGGCTATTGGCCCGGCCTGTTGCTCGCGGTGCCTGCCGCGGGCTTTCTCGTACGCCTGTTCATGATCCAGCACGACTGCGGTCACGGTGCCTTCTTCCATCGCCGCGGCACCAACGACTGGGTGGGTCGCGTGATCGGGGTGCTGACGCTGACGCCGTACGATTTTTGGCGACGCACCCACGCCGTTCACCATTCGACATCCGGAAATCTTGATCGTCGCGGGATCGGCGACATCGACACGCTGACCGTACAGGAGTATCTCGCCCGTTCGCCGCTGGGTCGGCTGCGTTACCGCATCTACCGACATCCCGCCGTCATGTTCGGCGTAGGGCCGGCCTATTTGTTCATTCTGCAGCACCGGCTGCCGGTCGGTCTCATGCGACACGGCTGGCAGCCCTGGCTCAGCACGATGGCAACCAATCTCGCGATCGCCGCCATCGTCGCCGCCATGATATGGCTGATCGGCGTTGGTCCTTTCCTGCTGGTGCATCTACCGATCATGCTGCTGGCAGCCTCGGTCGGCGTCTGGCTGTTCTATGTCCAGCATCAATTCGAGAACACCGTCTGGGCCCACGACGACGCCTGGAATATGCAAGAGGTCGCGCTTCACGGCAGCTCGCACTACGCCCTCCCCGGCATCCTGCGCTGGTTTACCGCCAACATCGGCGTTCACCACATCCACCATCTTTGCAGTCGAATTCCCTGTTACCGGCTGCCGCTCGTACTGCGTGACCACCCGAGCCTCGAGGGCATCGGGCGGCTGACCCTGCTGCAGAGTTTCAGCTGTGTGCGACTGGTCCTGTGGGACGAAGGGCAGCAGCGTCTCGTGTCCTTCCGCGACGCCCACCGGAATTGCCGACCAATCTGAAGGCTGCTTGGCGCGGCTCAGGCGGATGGCGGGTGGCTCGCAAGCGCTCGGACTATAAGACTGAAGGAGCGACCAGCGACTTGCGGTCCCCTGATCGCGGTCCACGCCCGACCACGCCTCCTCTGTCGACGGAGCTCGCGCCGAACAATTCCGGATGAAAGGCAATCATGTGGCTAGCCGGGACACGCCACCAGAACCACCTTCGTCCACGTGCCCGGAGTGCGGGACAGAAATGGTCGTTGCGCGTGTCAAGCCGCTTTTGTTCGGCGGCAAATTTGAAGACCTCACGCTGGCATGTAAGGCGTGCGGGTTCACCAAGGACATCAGGATCGAGCGAAGTTGAAACCCAATCGGCTGCCACGCTGATCCGCATGCTACAGGGAGCCTGCTAGCCTGCTCCGCGCAGATCACTGGCAGTGGCGGGGCAATTCGCCCGGGAAGCGCGCGGCCGCCTTGTCCCGGCGACGCTCCGAGCCGGCATCAGGTGCTCAGGCCGGCGCCCGATGGGTGACGCTCGGCTCAGGACTGGCGACAGTCACCAAGGCCGCAACGAGGGATCGCACGTCCCTCACGTTGAAATCCTTGCGAACGAAAATCCCAACCATGAAATCGCCCAGCGGCGGGAGCGTGTCCTCTTCGATCACGAGATTCGGCGGGACCAGTCGTCGTGTCAGCGGCAAATATCCGAGACCGGCCGCAACTGCAGCAAAACGCGCTCCGAAGTCCACCGCGGAGAACACGATTTGATAGCGCCGCTTGCTGCGCTTGAGCGCATCGGTGGCGATCTGATCTACCCGCAGTACGTTGGGGGAGCTGATCAGCGGCACCGGAGCGTCAGGCGACGCGGTGAAATTGTTCGCCCTCACCCATCCGATCTCCTCCACCCAGCTACCCTTTGCATCGGCCATGTCGTTTGCCTCTCCGTAGGCAAACGCGATGTCCAGATATCCCATATGCAGCATGCGCAAGACGTTCGGAGAGTTGTCGCAGCAGACCTGCAGCTGAGCTTTCGGAGCCCATGCCCGTATTTCCTCGACGATCTTCGGCAGCACGCTTTTCGCGAACAAGTTCGGAATACCGAGCCGGACGATTTGAAGGCCGGCCTGGTCTCCCGATTCAAAAATGATCTTGTCGTTGATCGACAACAACTGCTGGGCCGATCGCAAAATCTCGGACCCGGTTTCGGTAAGATTTACGCCGGCCAATTGACGGTCGATGATTTCGCTGCCGATGATGATTTCCAGCTTCTTGATCTGCTGAAGGACGGCCGGCTGTGTCAGCTGCAGCAATTGCGCCGCCTTCGTGACGCTGCGAAATTCACAGACCGTGACCAGCGTCCGCAGCAGTTCGGTCGGAAGATTGGTCTTGATACTTTCGGCAAACATTGCTCGCCTCAGGCCTTGGGACCGACAATGCTCCGGAGCACCACCAATTCGCGCGCCGCAGAGACCTGCGTTTTTACTGCGTCGTCTTCAGATCGAGACCTTTGACCAGCGCAGAATCCTTTTCCTGCTGCGTCCTGACGATTTTGGCAAATTCCTCGGGCGTGTCGAGGACAGGCTCCATCCCGAGCCCCAGGAAGCGCGCTCGGACGCCTTCGTCCTTCTGTGCCGACGCCAGCGCCGACCGCAGCCGCTCGATGATCGGACGAGGGGTTTGTGCCGGAGCAAACAGGCCATGCCAGAGCGCGACATCGTATCCCGGTACGCCCTGCTCCGCGATCGTTGCGATATCCGGCGCCAGCACCGAGCGCGTGCCGTCGGAGACGCCGAGGATACGCAAGCCGCCGTCGTTGCGCCGCGACAACGCGTCCGGCGCCGCGAGCAAGCCGAACTGGAGTTCGCCGCTGATCGTATCCTGAATCTGTCCGGCGGAGCCGCGATAGGGAATGCCGACGAAATTGGTTCCGGCCATCTTGTTCAACAGCTCGGTCGCAAGGTGCGTCGCCGTCCCCGGTCCGGGATGCCCATATCGAATGACCTGCGTCCGATCCTTGCCCGCCGCGATCAGGTCGGCGACCGACTTCAATTTGGACTTTTCAGGCACCACCAGGAAAAACGGTGAGTTCATCACCCGGGAGATCGGCTGGAACGCGGTCGCGGCATCGTAAGACACCGGCGCATTGAGCGCGTTCGTCACCGGGCCCGAGGTGCTGATCAGCACGGTGGACCCATCGGGAGACGAATGGGCCACAAACCCGGCACCGATGGATTGGTTCGCCCCCGGCCGATTGTCGACGATGATCTTCTGGCCGAGGCTCTGCGACATCACCGGCTCGATCAGACGAGCGACGATGTCGATGCCGCCGCCCGCCGGCGCTCCAACGACCAGCTTGACGATTCGGGACGGAAATTCCTCGCAGATCGCGAAGCCATGTGCAGCCACGAGGATCGTGGCCGCCAGCAAAGTTCTCGTCACGGCACGCGTCATGCTATAGCACCTCTCTATCCGAGCTTGACCGATCAGCGGTCCTGCCGCTAACCAAGTTGGGTAGACACTATAACAACATCCGCCGGCTTCTTCACGTGTATTTTCAGCCTCCAGCACGCATTATTACTGATTTTCCAACCATTGATTGAATGGGCACAACGGCAATGCCGCCTCAGGACACCGCAAAGCCCATTCGAATCGGGACCGGCGAACGCGGCGGAACTTTTTACACGCAGGGGTTGGCGCTGAAGGCGGCGCTCGAGCGAATTCCGCACGCGCCCGACATCGAAGTGCTGGAATCGTCTGCGGGGGTGAGTATCGAGAACGCCAATCGCCTCGAAGCCGGCGAGATCGACTTCGGCTTCATATCGGCCCCGTGGGTTGTCGCCGCAAAGCAGGGCACGGCGCCCTTCACGCGCGCCATCGACATACGCGTAGCGGCACCGATGAACCTCGGCCCGAATTTTTTCATTGCTCGTGCCGACTCCGGACTTCGTAAGGTCGCCGATCTGCGTGGCCGGAGGGTGGCCGTGGGGATGAAGGACGGCGGCATGGCGCCCCATGCCGAGGGGGTTTTTGCCGCGCTCGGCATCGGTCCGGACGATCTGGACCGGGTCTATGTCGATTTTGCCGAGGGCGCCGAGATGCTGGCCACGGGAGCGGTGGATGCGCAATTCCAATGCCCGATCCCCAACCGCGTGATGAGTGAACTGAGCGAGCGCATTCTCGTGCGCGTCCTGACCTACGATCCGCCGCACCTCGATGCGGCGCTGAAAGTCATCCCGCACGATCGGCGCATCATCATGCGAAAAGGCGCAGTGCGCGGCCTCGATCAGGATGTTCCCCAGCTTGGCGTACTCAATCTGCTGGTGACGCACGCGCGTCTCGATGCCGCCACGGTGCAGCGTGTCGTCGGCGCCATCATACTGGCGGCGGCCGACCTGGGGCGGCTCGACCCGCTATTTGCAGGCCTTGCCGAACTCATCGAGACGTTCAGGGGCGAACGGCAAGCCGCGGACTTCGGCGGCGCAGGCCTGCATCCGGGCGCGCTCCGCGCTTACCAGGGCTAGCTCACGCTCCGGCGGGAGCGAAAGCCCGCGACTGTCGATGGATTCCGGAGTGCACTTCGGCTTCCACGCACCGACGCATTCGGATCAAATCGCGCCGGCTGCGAACGAGTTGACATAGCAATCGGCCGTCCCGGGCGGCCTGAACCGCTCTTTCACCCAGAAAGTCGGAGCTTGTCGAGCCACCGAGCGAGCCATCGCCGGGCGCTGACGCGGGCGTGTTATGCTCATCGCTGGCGACAGGGAAAGCGACGCGATGCGAAAAATTCTCATCATCGGCATCGGTGCCGGCGATCCGGAATACGTCACCGTTCAGGCCGTCAATGCACTCAACCGGGTGGACGCGTTCTTCATCCCCGACAAGGGCACGGAGAAGGAAGATCTTGCGCGCCTGCGGCTGGAGATATGCGAGCGATACATCAGGGACCGGACCTATCGTCTCGTCGACTTCAAGACGCCGGCGCGCTCCCACGACTGTCCCGACTATAAATTAAGCGTGCAGGAGTGGCATTCCCGCATCGAGCAAGGCTACGAGACCTTGCTGGCGGAGGAGCTGGGCGAGGGAGAATGCGGTGCGTTCCTGGTCTGGGGCGACCCGACGCTGTACGACAGCACCCTGCGGATCATCGAGAAGATCAAATCCAAGGGTAACATTGCGATCGAATATGACGTGATTCCCGGCATCAGCAGCGTCCAGGCGCTGGCGGCGAAGCACCGGATCGCGCTCAACCGCATCGGCGAACCGGTCCACATCACGACCGGCCGGAAGCTGGCGGAAGGATTTCCCGACAACGCCGATACCGTTGTCGTCATGCTCGACGGAGAGCAGGCCTTCAAGACGATCGAGGGCACGGGCGTCGACATCTATTGGGGCGCCTACATCGGCACGAAGGATGAGATTCTCGTATCCGGACGGTTGTCGGATGTCGGGGACCACATCGAAGGCGTTCGCGCGCAAGCGCGACGCCAAAAGGGTTGGATCATGGACACTTATCTTCTTCGCAAGCCCGCGGAGAAGTAGCGTCGACGGGATACGTCTCGAGCCGGGGACAGCGTGCATCGCAATATCCCCGGCGCGCTCCAACGATCCTCAGCCCGTTTGAGTTTCCCCCGCCCGGCCGCGCTTTTTTACTCCGGGAATAATTTTATTCCGGCCGCGCCATGTGTCAGTATTATTGCGGTCGCGTGGGGGTTTTGTGACAAGCGCGAGTGACGTATGAACCTCGATTGGTTGGCCGCCTCAAACCCGGTTGCGATCTGGTGGTGTTTTCTGCTGATCGTCAGCACCGCCAACATCGCCCTGTGGATGTTGCTCCATCGCCGCTTCCGGCAGATGACGCCCAGTGCGCAACGCGGGATTTTCCGCGTCGAGGTCCTGGTGCTCCTGTGCGCCGCCTACGTCTTCGGCTGCGCCTTTCGATCCGTGCTGCCGCGGGCCGACGTTCAGAGAATCTCTTTGTTCGATACTTGGCTGTCGAGCGTCTTCGTCGGGCGATCGGTCGCAACGGTCGCCGAGATTTGCTTCGTCCTCCAATGGGCCATCGTGCTGTACCAACTCGCCAAGCTGGCAAAGGCGGATACGGCGCGAAACATCGCGATGGTGATCGTTCCGCTGATCCTGCTCGCAGAGACCTTCTCCTGGTACGCCGTGATCACGACGAACTATCTCGGCAATACGCTCGAGAACTCGTTGTGGGCGGTGACCTTCCTGCTCATAGCGGTTGCCCTGCTGCGGCTGCTCAATGACTTCCGCGGCGCCGCCCGCCTTGCGATCGGACTGGCAGTCGTGGGTATCACCGCCTACCTGGTCTTCCTCGTGGTCATCGACGTGCCGATGTATTTCGACCGCTGGCGACAGGATATGGCGAGCGGCAAGGAGCTGTTCGGACTGCTTGCGGGCCTGCATGACCTGACCACGCGCTGGACCGTCACGCATGACATCGCTCAATGGCAGGATGAGATCGCCTGGATGTCGCTCTATTTCAGCGTGGCGGTGTGGTCGAGCCTTGCTCTTGGCAGCTTCCCGCTCCTGCAAGACCGGTTGCTGCAATATCGCGCGGGGTCTGGAGGTACGAGCGTGGCGGGCCGCCACCGCGGTTCACCCGTAGCGCGGTCGCGAGGTCTCGCGCCGGCATCCAAGAGTGTGCGTTGATCCGCGGGTTCGCCGCGGTCGACGCAGGAGCTGCGGACCCGATCAGGCGCGCTTGCGCTTTCCGCTTTCCAGCACGGGCAGATCCCGGGCGCTCGCGAACGTGCGCACCACGAGGCGCTCGACCCGTCCGCGGATCTCGATCTCATGCCGCGGGGCTGCACCGAGATCGATGCCGGCGCGGAGCATGACCGCCTCGGAAATCACGAGCTCGCAGGCGTAGGTCTTGGTGAGGCTCTCGATGCGGCTCGCGGTGTTGACGGAATCGCCGACCGCAGTGACCGAGACCGCCGTGCCGTACCCCATCTCGCCCACAATGGCGGCGCCGGTATGAATGCCGATGCCGATCCGCAGCGGCTCGGATATGTCATGGACCAGCGCGAGATTGAGATCCTGCATGCGCTCGGCCATGCCCTTGGCCGCGGCCAGCGCCTCGCGGCAGCCGGCCTCGACGCCGCTGTCGAGGCCGAACAGCGCCATCACGCCGTCGCCGATGAACTTGTCGATGCGGCCGCCGGCCGCTTCCACCGCATGGCCCATCTCGGCAAAGTATCGGTTCAGGAGAAACACCAGGTCGTAGGGAAGTTTCTGTTCGGAGAGCTGGGTGAAGGAGCGCAGATCGGCGAACAGGATCGCGATCTCCCGCTCGGCGCCCTGCAGGTAGCCCGGACGGCGAAACCCGTCCCGGGCCTGGGCGGTCGCGGGCAACAGCGGGGTCACGCGCAGATCGCCGTGCGGGCGGAGCTGGCAGGCAAGCCGTACGTCGGGCGCCGCGCCCACGCGGCGCAGGACTTTCACCTCCTCGGGCGCGGCCGGCGGAATCTCCTCCTTCGGGCCGTCGATCTTGATGCGGCAGGTGGAGCAGCGCCCGCGTCCGCCGCACACGGAGGCATGCGGAATGCCGGCCATCCGGCTCGCCTCCAATACCGACACGCCGCGCACGATCTGCACCACGCGGCCGCTCGGATAGGTCAGGCGCAGGACACCGCGCCGGCGCTCCCAGCGCCAACGCACGGCCCGCGCGGCCAGCACGGCGAGGAGTGCTGCCAGGAAGCCGTAGCGCACCCACACCACCATCTGATCGAGGAACGCCAAGTCCGCCGGCGCTGGCCGCGGGTGGTCCTTCACGAGCTGGTCGACCCAGGCCGGATCCTCGGCCATCGTCATGATGTCGCTGCCGCCCTCGAGAAACCCGAGGATCGCAAAGGTCGGCATCAACAACGCGAAGGCGTAGAGGATCGGCTGCCAGCGCTCGTACCACGGCTTCAGGCGCAGCCAGAACCGCAGCCCGATCATGGCGTGGACCCAGGCGATCACCAGCACCGTGAACTGAAGCCCGCCGCGCAGCGGATGGGCGACGAAATATAAATAGAGCACACTCACGTAATAGCCGTAGTGCGCGCCATAGAACGTGTCGGCGACGCGCGTCTGGAGGACGTGTTCCACGAGCAGGAAGGGAATCGAGAAACCGAGCACGAGCTGGGCCGCCTCGGCGAACGGCATCTTGAGCGAGCGGCGCAGCCAAAGCGCCCACAGCGCCAAGCAGTAATGGATCGCGAAGGCGCCGTAGAGGATGACGCCGCCGAGCGGGCTTGCCCAATAGTGGTAGATGACCTGGAGTGCGCGATCCATCAACTGGACCGAGACGAGGCCCAGGCTGTGGTTGACGAAATGGGTCGTCACGTAGGCCAGCATGACGAGCCCCGACGTCAGCCGGAGCCGCCGGATCACGCCATCCATGAGCGCTCGTCTCTCACCGCCCAACCTCCGCTCGTCATCCGCAAATCGAGCTTAGGCGTTTTGCGACGTTCTGTGGATAGTCGTCGGGCTGCGCCCCGTCTTCGATAGCTTGTGGTTCAAAACCGAGCGTCAGGTTGACGGTTCCTCAAATCCGGAACTCCACACCCCGCTTGCGGCCCTGCGACATATCGATGAACAGCTGGTCGAGTGGAAGCTTGCGCCGCGTCAGCCCCTGCTCATGGGCGTAGGTGGAAATCGTTTCGAGGGTATGCCGGTTTCTGTCGGTCAGACCGTATTCCCAGGGATCCAGACCCATGAGCTCTTCCTGCTCCTCCCACGCTTCGCGATAGAACGCGAGTGGCACGATCCGCGGATTCGCCATGCGCTTCATGGCGAGGCTCTTCGCCTCGTTGAACGCGCGGAACACGTTGATCGCGACCCAGGGATGCTCTTCCGCGATCTCGCGCTTGATGCCGAGCACATGCATGATCGGAAAAATGCCGGTCTTGCGAAAGTAGGCGATTTCCTCCCGGCGATAGTCGGGAAACAGACGCGCGACCCGCGGATCCTTTTCGACCAGCGGACGGATCAGATCGGGGTGCAGGACCGCATCGATCTCTCCGTTCGTCAGCATCTGCTCGACCGAGCACTCGGGCGGCAATCGCACGATCTTCAGGTTCGGGGGCGCCTCGAATTCGATGGTTTCGTCCAGTTCGCAAACCCATTCGATCGAGTGCAGCGGCACGCCGTATTCATGCTGGAGGATGCCGCGCAGCCAGACGATCGCCGTGTTCTGGAACTGTTTGACGCCGATCTTGCGGCCCACCAGATCGGCTGGCGTCCGGATGCCCTTGGCCGTGTTGATGAAAATGAAGCCGTGGCGGAACCTGCGGTGCAGGAAGACGGGAATGGCGTCGATGGGAACGCCCTGATCGCGCGCGACCAGGTACGAGGAGCACGACACCTCGGCCATGGCGAACTCGCGGTTACGCAGGAAGCGCCAATGCCGGGTGCTCGAATCCATTGCCGTGAGCACATTGAGGTCGACACCATCGGGCTTGACGGTGCCATCCATGAGTGCGCGCACGATCTCGTACTCGCCGCAGGCTAGTGTCAGCGCCAGCTTGGACAATGGCTTCTCCTTGTAGGGCAATTGAAAAACGTCATCGGCGGGGACCGCCGAGCGGCGCTTGGCCGTTCGATCGGGTGATGGAGGACCGCAGCCGCGCGAAGGCCGCCGGTCGAACCGTCGTCATACTAGGTTTCGAGGAATACTAGGCTTCGAGCACGGAGGGCTAGTTGCAGATTTGAGAAAATAGTTTGGCGGATCGCGATGCCCGCGTCTGCGCGCCACCCGCTCGCTCCGCGGTGGGAGTTGATCATGCAGTCCGATCGTGCCTCGCCCGGATGCTTCGTTCCAGCGGCATGACGTCGACGCATTGCCGTCCCGCGGCGATTGCGGCGCGTTTGGCACCATCCCGATGCTAACCTCTCTTGACTTGCCGGACCCTTCCCGTTTAGATATGTCTAAAGATACATCTTACAACGATTGCAAGAGATTGTTTTTGCGTGTGAAAGGCCTGATTTGACCGCAGCCGATACCGAATCGCACGAGCCCGCGCAGCGCTCCTTCGCTGCCCTGCGAGACCCCGGCTTCCGTCCCTATTTTCTCTACTCGGCGCTGGCGATGATGGCCGACAGCGTCGAGCACGTGATCAGCTACTGGGTGGTGTTCCAGAAATTCCAGTCGCCGGCCTTGGGCGGCTACGCGGTCCTGTCGCACTGGCTGCCGATGCTGTTCTTCGGCGTCTTCATGGGAGCGCTCGCCGACCGCTACGATTCCCGCCGCCTGATCCAGATCGGCATGCTGCTGTTCATGGCGTGCTCGCTCGCCTGGGGCATCTTGTTCTTCACCGACACGCTGGAAGCCTGGCACTCCGCCGTCATTCTCACTGTGCACGGCATCGCCAGCGTATTCTGGGGACCACCGGGCCAGGTGCTGTTGCACGACATCGTCGGCCCGCAACAATTGCCGAGCGCCATACGGCTCAATGCGACCTCGCGCTACCTTGGACTAGTGGCGGGGCCCGCGGTCGGCGCGGCGTTCCTGCTCGCGCTCGGACCCACCTATGGGATCTTGCTCAACGCGGTGATCTACCTTCCACTGATCCTGTTTCTGTGGAAGGCGCCTTACGGCCCGCGTTTCCAGAAGGTCCGCGCACCGGCGCGGCCGGTGCGCGGCTTCTCCGACATCGCCACGACCATCGCCAGCATCCGCGGCAGCAGGATCATCGTCTCGATGATCCTGCTTTCGGGCTGTGCGTCGCTGATCATCAGCAACGCCTATCAGGCGCAGATGCCGGGCTATGCCCAGGATCTGGGTCATGGCGACGCCGGCCTTCTTTATGGCCTGCTGCTCGCGGCGGACGCCGCCGGCGCACTCACCGGCGGCATCGTGCTCGAAGGCAGCGGCTGGCTGCAGCCGCGGCCGCGCACGGCTTTCCTGCTGGTGATGATCTGGTGCTGCGTTCTTGCCGCCTTTGCCATGACGACGATCTATCCCCTGGCGCTCGCGCTGCTGTTCGCCGCCGGGTTCGTCGAGCTGTCCTACAATTCGATGACCCAGGCGCTGGTGCAGCTCAACGCGCCCGCCGCGATCCGCGGGCGGGTGCTGGGGCTCTACAGCATGGCGGGCCTGGGCTTGCGCGCCTTCAGCGGCATCACGGTCGGACTCGGCGGCAGCCTGATCGGCATCCACTGGTCGCTCGCGCTGAGCGCCATGCTGCTGCTCGCGATAACGCTGCTGCTGCAGCTGTGGATGCGGTCGGCGGTCTTCGACCCCGGCACGTGACCCCGGCCGCGGCGCCGCCGCACCGTTGCGTCCAGCTGGCCGTTGCCTGTTGCGGGTCTTCATATCGTTGCGGGATCGAGTATGATGGCGGGGGCAAAAGATCATACCCAGGACCGAGGTTCGGTGATTCATGCGACCGATCGTGACGATGGTTGTCTTCGCTGCGTTGATGAGCGGCGGCACGGCGGCGGCGCGCGCCGAAACGCCCGAGGAGTGGATCGCGCTCGGCGCCCGTGTGCATGGCGGCTACGGCGCATTCATTCCGCTGGGCATCAAGATCGGTCTCGACGCCGTCGACCGTCTGAAAGCGAAGCCGCGCGAACTCTCGGTGACCTACTACGATAGCGAAAAGGCGCCGTGCGCATGCTTCGCCGATGGCGTCGCGATTGCGACCTCGGCGTCGGTGGGTCAGCGCACCTTGAAGGTCGACCCTGAAAAAGCCCCGGACGGCGCAGCGGCCGTTATCGTGATCAGGCCGCGGCAGGGAGGCCCGGGCTTCAAATACACGATCCCGTTGTCGGCGTTGCCGCGGCTTGGAAAGATAAACACGGAGCTCGATCCGCTCGGCCGCCACGACGCCGTGATGAAGGCCGACGCGCTGTTCGAGGTCGCCCCGGTGAATTGACGCCCGCGGAGCGCGATCGTGCTTCGAGGTGAGCGATCGCCGCCGTCAGGACCGGCCGCTCATCGCCACAGGGTCTGACTGGCGAGGCGCGCCCCCTCGGCGAGGCTCGTGAACTTGGCCCAGACGATCTCGGGCTCGATCTCGGGCGGCTCGTTCAGCGACAGCGTCGAGGCGAAGCCGCAGTCGGCGCTTGCCATCACCCGTTCGCGCCCGACAATCCCGGCCAGGCGCAGCAGGCGTTCGGCCACGAGCTCGGGATGCTCGACGATGACCGAGGCATGGGTGATGCAACCCGGCATCAGAACCTTGCCGTCGGGCAGCTTGACCGTCTCCCACACCCGCCATTCATGTTCATGGCGCGGGTTCGCCAGCTCGAACGAATAGTAGCCGGCCTTGATGGTGACGATCAGATCGGCCAGATGCTTGAGCTCGAGGTCGCTCGTGCGTGGGCCCTGATTGATGCCGTAGCAGGTATGGTGGCGCACGCGGTCCTCCGGCAGGCCGCGCAGCGCGTGATTGAGCGCTTCGATGCGCTGCTGTGCCCAGGCGCGCTGCTGCTCGATCGTCATGGCGGGATTGAGCATGTAGTTCATCGCCAGGCGCGGGTCGTCGATCTGCACGATGAATCCCGCCGCGACGATCGCCTGGTATTCCTCCCGCAGCGCCTCCGCCACGGCATAGAGATGCTCCTCGTCGCTCCGATAGTGCCGGTTCTCCATCAGCCCGACGCAGCTCGACGGCGATACCGAGGGCATGAACTTGTCGACGGGGTTCGTGCCGCCAAGGCCTGCTTTGAGATTGTCGATGTCCTGCTGGAGCTGCTTCTGTCCGACATACTTGATGGGACCGGTGCAGGCATAGCGGGTGGGTTGGGTGCCCGAATGCGATCCATCCTTATAGAAGGCCGGGAAGGCCTGATTCTCACGCGTGGTGCGCACGCCCGGTTTCGGCTGGAACGGTTCGAGCCCGGAGAGCCGGTCGGTGACATAATATTGAAAGCTCGTTTTGGACAGCTCGCCGTCGCTGACGACGTCCACCCCCAGCTCCGCCTGCTTCGCCACGATGTCCTTCACCGAGCTGTGCAGCTCCGCCACCAGCGCGTCGGCGTCGTAGGTCCGGCCGCTCATGCGCGCCAGGAGTTGCGCGGAAAGCGACATGGGCCGCGGCAAGCTGCCGACGTGGGTCGTGACGATGCGGCGCTGGCGTTCGGTGCTGAGGGACATAGACTGAGACCTCTGACGCTTCTCGGTTGCGGCTTGCCCCTCCCCTATGCCACGCGCGCCTGCCGGTCCAGTCCCTTCGCGGCAGTGAAGCTGATGGTCTGCCGCATGAGGCCACGACCTCGTGCGCAAGAGATAAGGAGGAGCCGCGGCTCCTCCTTATCGGTCGCATTGCGCAATCGTTCTCGATTTCAGTCAGGCCCCGCCGCTGCGGGTCTCGGGGACAAAGTTTGGGGCGGTTGCTTTCCGCGTCAGGCCTGCATCCCGTTTCCGCCGATGCGCACCGCGCTAGTGCGGTGAATTTGAAGTTCCTATCAGTTGCTGCGGCACGATCGTCATAGGAACTTCAAATTCAAACCGCACTAGAATCATAAAATTGCTAGTGGTCCTTTGATTCCGAAGCTCGTATCCGAACATGGCGCGAATGCTTACGAGCTTCGGAATCGGACCACTAACCGCCCAGACTGTCCGGCTCGTTCATGTCGCGCGGATCGCCCAGCGGGTCGAACGTGCGTGGATGCTTGTCATGCAGGAAGACCGCAAGCTGCGATCGGATGGATTCGCCGCGCGACGCGACCGCCCCCTTGAACAGATGATCCTGCACCTCTTGCGGCAGGTGGCTCCATATCCGGATGACAGCCTCGCCAAGGGCGCGCGTGAGTTGGTCCGCGGCCACGCTGGGACTTGTCTCGGTCGATGGCATCTGAGTTCCTCCCGCAATCGTATCCGATCTCCGAGACCGATCGCGTCATGGGCATCGCATGCGAGATGACACGGCCGGACCGTTAGCGCCGTTGCACGCACACACCATCGCCGATCGATAAGACGCGGTCCCCCGGGATCTGCTTGCCGCGCTTGCACGGAGGGTCATCCCCTTCCGCGCAGGTCCCGTGAGCCGATCTTAACGCCAGGCGTCGCCGGGGGTGGCGCCATGCCACGTACCTCGCCGGGCCATGTCCAGCCCCGCCCTGATGACGCCGACCACTTGCAGCGCGCCGGCGACCGCCAACACGCCGAGGAAGGCCAACAAGCTCAACAGCGCCAAGCAGCCGAACGGGATCGCAAGTGGAAGCAACAGGAGCAGGTTCATGGCACGCGCCTCGGCCGCCCCCCCTCGGTGAAGTCTACTCCGATCCCGCCATTGGACAACGGGTTCGTTGTCGGTGACCGACTTAATTTAATCGAGCTTGCGGGCGGCGAGCTCGCGGGAAAGGCCGCCCCTCGATACCTCCAGGGCGCACCGGAACATACCGCACGCTCGGACGTTCGGATGATCTGCGGGACCTTTCAATGCTTCAGGCTTGTTTTGTTCAACGCGTAACGTCTGCCCGGGAGTTGGTGTATCAGCTGCCAGACGCTGTCGCTCCGTCGCTGGGAGCGATCGCTGCAATTCCGGTGCGGGACGAGGAGGACCGCATCGAGGCCTGCCTCGACGCCCTTCTCGCCCAGCGCGATCTCTCTGGAAGGCCCCTCCCCTCGGATGCCCTCGGGCTTGTTCTGCTCCTCAACAATTGCAGCGATCGAACCGCGGCGATTGCGCGCGGGCGTCTCGCCGCCAGCGGCGCGCCCTTTGCCGTGGTGAACGTCGCCCTCCCCCCTTCTCAGGCCAATGCCGGCTTCGCGCGCAGGCTGGCGCTGGACCTCGCGGCGTTGTGGCTGGAGCGGGCCGATCGACGCGACGGCGTGCTGCTGACGACCGATGCCGACAGCCGCGTTCCGCCGCAATGGCTCGCCTGCAATCTGGCGGCGATCCATGCCGGCTGCGGCGCCGTGGCTGGACGCGTGACGCTCGAGCCTGCGGAAGAAGGGTTGCTCCCGCAGGCACTCATGCGGCGAACGGCACGCGAGAACGCCTGCGAGCAGGCCCTCCTGGCGCTGTCCGCCCGCATCGACCCGGTTGCGCACGATCCCTGGCCCAATCACTGGAGCGCATCGGGCGCGAGCTATGGCGTGACGTTGGATGCGTATCGCGCGATCGGCGGATTGCCATACCCGGCCAGCGGCGAAGACCGCGCGCTCGCGGACATGCTGCTGCGCCACGACATTCCGATCCGGCACGATCCCGATATCGTTGTCGTCACGTCCGCCCGCCTCGACGGCCGCGCCTGCGGCGGCGTGGCCGACACGATCCGAAAGCGATGCGAGGACCCCGAGGCACCGGGGGATGAGAAGCTGGAGCCGCTTGCGAATGCGCTCCGGCGCTACCTCTGGCGACGTCGGCTGCGCCGATGGCACGCCGCCGGCACATTGCATCAGCCGAGCAGGTTGCAGGAGCCGTCCTGGCGCGTTCTCTTGGGGTTGCCCCCCGCGTGGCGTTGGTGCGCGGAAACGGCGGGGTTCGGCGCGCTCTGGGCGCAGGTCGAGGCGGCGAGTCCGCGGCTTGCGCGCACGCCCTTGCGGCCGTGCCACATGCCGCTGCACACAGCCGCAGCCCGCGCCCTCCTCGCCCGAGGCCGC
>Ga0207708_10000970_pt1 | contig 21503 bp, 19 predicted proteins | sample KBSK5101metaG_FD_184340 | JGI IMG/M metagenome (GOLD analysis project Ga0207708, IMG submission 184340) | Corn, switchgrass and miscanthus rhizosphere microbial communities from Kellogg Biological Station, Michigan, USA - KBS K5-10-1 metaG... | ecosystem: Host-associated > Plants > Roots >...
CCGGTTCTGCCGGCGGCATCGGCCACCGCGTCGAGGACCAGGTCGGTGAACGCCGTGATTCCGCCGAACTTGGCCGCATAGCCGCTGGGGTCGACCTGGATCTCCAGCCACACGCCCCCGTCGGCGACGTCGTCCTCGGCGGCCTCGAGCACCAGCCGGCGGACGTCCCCCTCGGTCCGCAGTACCGAGCGGGCCACGTCGTACAGGCGCTGGAACCGGAACCAGCCCTTCTCGTCGGCCGCGGACAGCACCGGCGGCCAGTCCTCGACCAGCGCGTCGGGCAGGTGGATGCCGTCGCGCGCTGCGAGCTCGATCAGGGTCGCGTGCCGCATCGAGCCCGTGAAGTGGAGGTGCAGGTGCGCCTTGGGCAGGCTCCGGAGGTCCCGACGGCGCTCCACCCTCAGGCGAAGAGCTTCTGGAGCCGGGTGATGCCCTCCACCAGGTCGTCGTCGCCCAGCGCGTAGGAGAGCCGCAGGTAGCCCGGCGACCCGAACGCCTCACCCGGGACGACGGCCACCTCGGCCTTGTCCAGGACCAGCTCGGCCAGCTCCGCCGAGGTCTCCGGGGTGACCCCATCGAGCTCACGGCCGAGCAGGCCCTTGACGGACGGGTACACGTAGAAGGCGCCCTTCGGCTCCGGGCAGACCACGCCGTCGATCTCGTTCAGCATCGACACGATCGTCTTCCGGCGGCGGTCGAATGCCTGCTTCATCTCCTCGACGGCGGCCAGGTCGCCCGAGACCGCGGCGATCGCGGCCCGCTGGGAGACGTTGGCGACGTTGGACGTGGCATGCGACTGCAGGTTGGTCGCGGCCTTGATCATGTCCTTCGGGCCGATCGCCCAGCCGACGCGCCAGCCGGTCATCGCGTAGGTCTTGGCGACCCCGTTGACAACGACGCAGGTGTCGGTGAGCGCCGGGCACAGCACCGGCAGGGAGCCGGTCTCGAACCCGTCGTAGACCAGGTGCTCGTAGATCTCGTCGGTGACCACCCAGAGGCCGTGCTCCTCCACCCAGGCGCCGATCGCCTTGATCTCCTCGACGGAGTAGACCGAGCCGGTGGGGTTGGACGGGGAGCAGAACAGCAGCACCTGGGTGCGCTCCGTGCGCGCCGCCTCCAGCTGCTCGACGGTGACCTTGTAGTCCTGGGTCTCGTCGGCCAGGACCTCGACCGGCACTCCACCGGCCAGCCGGATCGCCTCCGGGTAGGTGGTCCAGTACGGCGCGGGGAGGATCACCTCGTCGCCCGGGTCGACCAGCGCCGCGAACGCCGCGTAGATCGCCTGCTTGCCGCCGTTGGTGACCAGCACCTGGGCCGGCTCCACGTCGTACCCGCTGTCGCGGAGCGTCTTCTCGACGATCGCTGCCTTCAGCTCCGGCAGGCCGCCGGCCGGCGTGTAGCGGTGGTTCCTCGGGTCGCGGCACGCCTCGACGGCGGCTTCCACGATGTAGTCCGGGGTCGGGAAGTCGGGCTCGCCGGCACCGAACCCGATCACCGGGCGCCCCCCCGCCTTGAGCGCCTTCGCCTTCGCGTCCACCTTGAGCGTGGCGGACTCGGCGATGCCCCCGATCCGGCCGGAGACGCGGTGCAGGGCGGAGGACGACGGGGAGGAGCTGCTCATGCCGCCCATCGTAGTGTCGGCGTCAGCCCGGTTTCCGGACCGGGGCGTGGGCACCCGGCGAGCGCCTCCGCTCGGTTCGACTTGCCCTCCGGTTCCCCCGTACACTTCACCTTTGGTGGTTCTCACCCTTGGTCGTCATGCCCACAGTCCGCCAGCCGGCGGACTGTGGCGCGCTGGTCGCGGGTGACCGCCGTAGGGCACTAGCTCAACTGGCAGAGCATCGGTCTCCAAAACCGAAGGTTGGGGGTTCAAGTCCCTCGTGCCCTGCGAGACAGAGCAACACAGGCATTCGGTGAGTTGGAGGAGATCGTGACGGACAGCAAGTCTGTGCGCGCCGCGGGCAACCGGGAGCGGACCAGCCCGGTCACGTTCTACCGCCAGGTGGTGGCCGAGCTCCGCAAGGTCGTCTGGCCGAGCCAGCAGCAGCTGATCACCTACTTCATCGTGGTGGTCGTGTTCGTGCTGCTGGTGATGGGATACGTGTCGCTGCTCGACCTGGGCTTCGGCAAGCTGGTCTTCAAGGTGTTCGGCTAGCCCCTCCCGCACAAGCCCGCCGCCCGGCCCGGAGCCGCAGGCAGCACCCGAGAACTGACGAGAAGGTGACGGAGTAACCGTGTCGCAGCAGTACGACGAAGCGCCCGCCGAGACCCAGGAGCTCAACGACCCGGCGGTCGACCCGTCCCCCGACGGCACCACTGGGGACGCGCCGATCGACGTGGCGCCCGAGGAGACGCTGAGCGAGCCCGTGACCGAGCCGGTGACCGAGCCGGGCGAGCTGCCCGAGGACCCCGCCACCGGCGAGGCCACTGACGAGCCGGGCGTCGACGAGCCCGCCGTCGACCCGCTGGAGGAGTTCCGCGAGTCGCTGCGCACCAAGCCCGGCGACTGGTTCGTGGTCCACACCTACTCCGGCATGGAGAACCGGGTGAAGGCCAACCTCGAGAACCGCACCACCTCGCTCAACATGGAGGACTACATCCACGAGATCGTGGTCCCCACCGAGGAGGTCGCCGAGATCAAGAACGGACAGCGCAAGATCGTCAAGCGCACCGTGCTCCCCGGCTACGTCCTGGTCCGGATGGACCTCACCGACGAGTCCTGGTCGGCGGTGCGGCACACGCCGTCCGTCACCGGCTTCGTGGGCCACAGCCATCAACCGATCCCGCTCAGCCTGGAGGAGGTCGAGAACATGCTCGGCCCCGCCGTCCAGGCCAGCGCCGAGGCGGCCGCCGCCGCCCCTGCCGGCGGTGGCACCGCGACCGCCACGCCGCGCAAGCAGGTCGAGGTGGCGGACTTCGACGTCTCCGACTCGGTCATGGTCGTCGACGGGCCGTTCGCGACCCTGCACGCCACGATCACCGAGATCAACGTCGAAGCCCAGAGGGTCAAGGCCCTCGTCGAGATCTTCGGCCGGGAGACCCCGGTCGAGCTGAGCTTCAGCCAGATCCAGCGCGTCTGACCGGAGCTCGCGTCTCGAAACCCAGAACAGCACATGTGGCAGGGCACCCGCCCGTCATGACCACGACAGAAGAAAGTGAAAGATAGACATGCCTCCCAAGAAGAAGATCGCTGCTCTCGTCAAGGTGCAGCTGCAGGCCGGGGCGGCGACTCCTGCACCTCCCGTGGGCACCGCGCTCGGCCCCCACGGCGTGAACATCATGGAGTTCTGCAAGGCCTACAACGCTGCCACCGAGGCGATGCGCGGCAACGTCATCCCGGTCGAGATCACGATCTACGAGGACCGGAGCTTCGAGTTCATCACGAAGACGCCGCCGGCCGCGGAGCTGATCAAGAAGGCTGCCGGGCTGGCCAAGGGCTCCGGCGTCCCGCACAAGGACAAGGTCGGCAAGCTGACCAAGGACCAGGTGCGCGAGATCGCGACCACGAAGCTGCCCGACCTCAACGCCAACGACATCGACGCGGCCATGAAGATCATCGAGGGCACCGCCCGCTCCATGGGTGTCACCACCGACTGAGCACCACGAAGCAGGCACCGCCCACCCGAGAAACCTGTGGCAGGGCCCCGCGTTGGCCCGCACTGACCACATCTGGAAAGAGAGAACCAGCCATGCAGCGCAGCAAGACCTACCGTGAGCTCGCGGAGACGTACGACAGGGATGAGCTCTTCGCCCCTCGCGCCGCGATCAAGATCGCGACCTCCGGCCCCAAGAAGAAGTTCGACCAGACCGTCGATGTGGCCATGCGCCTCGGCGTCGACCCGCGCAAGGCGGACCAGATGGTCCGCGGCACCGTCAACCTCCCGCACGGCACCGGCAAGACCTCCCGGGTCCTGGTCTTCGCCAACGGTGACAAGGCCGAGGCCGCACGCGAGGCGGGCGCCGACCTCGTCGGCGGCGACGAGCTGATCGAGAAGGTCAACGGGGGCTGGCTCGACTTCGACGCCGTCGTCGCGACCCCCGACATGATGGGAAAGGTCGGGCGGCTCGGCCGCGTCCTCGGCCCGCGCGGACTGATGCCCAACCCGAAGACCGGCACCGTGACTCCAGACGTCGCGAAGGCCGTCTCGGACATCAAGGGCGGCAAGATCGAGTTCCGCGTCGACCGCCACGCCAACCTGCACTTCATCATCGGCAAGGCGTCCTTCTCCGAGGTCCAGCTCGCCGAGAACTACGCCGCCGCGCTGGAGGAGGTGCTCCGGCTCAAGCCGGCCAGCTCCAAGGGCCGCTACATCCGCAAGATCACCGTCTCCACGACCATGGGTCCCGGCGTCCAAGTCGACCCCAACCGCACGCGCAACGTCGCGGCGGACGACGAGGCCTGAACCCCCGGATCCGTACGGAGACGGCCCGGCACCCACGTGGTGCCGGGCCGTCTCGTCACTCCGGCGCCGATTTGGTCGAGGGCAGAGCGTCTCGTATCCTGATCCGCGAAGCCGAAGACCGCCGGTCGTCACCTCCGGGTGACGGAAGGTCCCGCAGTGCGGGCGACCTGCGCAGGTGACAGTGAGTTCCCGACCTCTGGTCGTCCAACGCCCTGTGCCCTGTGTCGTTCACCCGGCCGGGGCGCTCTTCTTTCCCGGTCCTTCTGCTTCGCCCGCCGCGGACATCCCGCCGGCGGGTGCACCTCACGTGCAGAGTTGGAAGGAGACCCATGGCGCGGCCAGACAAGACCGCAGCCGTGGCGGAGATCGTCGAGCAGTTCAACGACTCCGCTGGTGCTGTGCTGACCGAGTACCGCGGTCTCTCCGTGAAGCAGCTGCAGGATCTGCGGCGTGCGCTCGGCGAGAACGCCAACTACGCCGTGGTCAAGAACACGCTGACCCAGATCGCCGCCAAGGAGGCAGGTGTCGAGGGTTTCGACGCCCTGCTCACCGGTCCGACCGCCATCGCCTTCATCAACGGCGACCTGGTCGAGGCGGCCAAGGGTCTGCGTGACTTCGCCAAGGCAAACCCCGCCCTCGTGATCAAGGGCGGCTACGTCGACGGTGCCCCGATGGACACCAAGGACATCGCCAAGCTGGCCGATCTCGAGTCCCGCGAGGTGCTCCTGGGCAAGCTGGCAGGCGCGATGCTGGCCTCGCTGAGCCAGGCCGTCTACCTCCTCAACGCCCCGCTCGCCCAGGCTGCCCGGCTCGCCGCCGCGCTCCAGGCGAAGGCCGAGGAGGACCCGTCGATCCTGGGTGGAGGTGCCGGGGAGCCGGCAGCGACCGCCGAGGAACCGACACCGACCGAGGACGCTGCGGTCGACGCAGAGCCCGAGGGCACCTCCGAGGCAGCAGCCGAGGACATCGCCGAGGACGCCCCCGCGGAGACCGCGGAGCCGACCGAGGCAAGCACCCCGTAAATCAGGCGAGGCCTGACTTCCGGGCCGACGACCACACCCGGTGCCGCTGGCACCACAACGGAAAGGTTCAGCCACCATGGCGAAGCTCAGCACCGAAGAGCTCCTGGACGGCTTCAAGGAGATGACCCTCCTGGAGCTCAGCGAGTTCGTGAAGCAGTTCGAGGAGACCTTCAACGTCACCGCCGCCGCGCCGGTCGCGGCTGCTCCCGCCCCCGGCCAGGGCGGCGGCGCTGCCGTCGAGGAGGCCGTCGAGCAGGACGAGTTCGACGTCGTCCTCGAGGCTGCCGGCGAGAAGAAGATCAACGTGATCAAGGAGGTTCGTGCGCTCACGAGCCTGGGCCTGAAGGAGGCCAAGGAGCTGGTCGAGGCCGCTCCGAAGGCGGTTATCGAGAAGGCCAACAAGGAGACCGCCGAGAAGGCCAAGGAGGCGCTCGAGGGCGCCGGCGCCAAGGTCACGCTCAAGTGACCTCTCGCTGAACTCGTCTTCGACGGCCGTCCCGCGGATGCGGGGCGGCCGTCGTTTGCATGTCCGGTACGTGGGGAGGGTCACAGCGCCGGCAGGTTGCCCTAGGGTGACGAACCGGAACAGGTGTACACCGAATCACTGGGTGCCGGGGATGTGTCAGAGCAGGTCCGCGTAACTTAACCCGCGAGTAGTCGTTGTTCACGGCGGGGAGACGTGTGCGGCGCGCGAGGCACGGCAGCAGCGACGGGAGAGGGACGAGGGTCGGTATGGGTACGCAGATCGAGGTCACCGACCTCACGAAGTCCTTCGGCAAGCAGCTGATCTGGGGCGACGTCACCCTCACCATCCCGGCCGGTGAGGTCTCGGTCATGCTGGGCCCCTCCGGCACCGGCAAGTCGGTGTTCCTCAAGGCGCTGATCGGGCTGCTCAAGCCCGACCGGGGCAGCATCATGATCGAGGGCACGGACATCGCCACCTGCCCGGAGAAGGAGCTCTACGAGATCCGCAAGCTGTTCGGCGTGCTGTTCCAGGACGGCGCCATGTTCGGCTCGATGAACCTCTACGACAACGTGGCCTTCCCGCTGCGCGAGCACACGAAGAAGTCCGAGTCCGACATCCGGGCCGTCGTGATGGAGAAGATGGAGCTGGTCGGCCTCGTCGGTGCCGAGGACAAGCTCCCCGGGGAGATCTCCGGCGGCATGCGCAAGCGCGCCGGTCTCGCCCGCGCCCTCGTCCTCGATCCCGAGATCCTGCTGATCGACGAGCCGGACTCCGGCCTCGACCCGGTGCGCACGTCGTTCATCAACCAGCTGTTCATCGACCTCAACGCGCAGATCGACGCGACGTTCCTGATCGTGACCCACGACATCACCACCGCCCGCACGGTCCCGGACAACATCGGCCTGCTCTTCCACAAGCACCTCGCGATGTTCGGTCCGCGAGAGATGCTGCTGTCCTCGGAGGAACCGGTCGTGCGCCAGTTCCTGAATGCCCAGACGGTCGGCCCGATCGGCATGTCAGAGGAGAAGGACGCCGACGAGCTCGAGGCCGAGAAGGACCTCGAGATGCCGCCACTGCCCCCGATCCCGCGGCAGCTCGAGCCATCGAGTGGCATGGCAAGGCGCAGCCAGCGCGAGCCGGGCGCCTGGTGCCGCGACAACGACGTCACGCCGCCCCCGGGCTCGTTCGAGGAGAACATGTCCCTGGCGCCGGGGAGCTGAACGTGACCCTGGGGACCTCGGGCGGCCTTGCCGTCCCCGACCACCGGACGGGAGCTCGCTGACAGATGGCCTCCCTGACCTCCTCGCGCCTACTGGCCCCGATCGGGACCGCGGGCAACCTGTTCGCCTTCGGGCTCGACGTGGCCCGCAACCTGTTCAAGCGTCCGTTCCAGCTCCGTGAGTTCATCCAGCAGGCCTGGTTCATCGCCTCGGTGACGATCGTGCCGACCGCGCTGGTGGCGATCCCGTTCGGGGCGGTGATCGCACTGCAGGTCGGTGGACTGATCAAGCAGTTCGGCGCCCAGTCGTTCACGGGCTCCGCCGCCGTGCTGGCGGTGGTCCGGGAAGCGGGTCCGATCGCCACCTCGCTGCTGATCGCGGGCGCCGGAGGCTCGGCGATCGCGGCCGACCTGGGCGCACGCAAGATCCGCGAGGAGCTCGACGCGATGATGGTGCTCGGGATCGACCCGATCCAGCGGCTCGTCGTACCCCGCGTCCTGGCCTGCATGCTGGTCGCGTTCTTCCTCAACGGCCTGGTCAGCGTGGTCGGTGTGGTCGGCGGCTACTTCTTCAACGTCGTGCTGCAGGACGGCACTCCAGGGGCGTACCTCGCCTCCTTCACAGCGCTCGCGCAGCTTCCCGACCTCTGGCAAGGCATGGCCAAGGCGCTCGTCTTCGGGCTGATCGCCGCCATCGTCGCCTGCTACAAGGGCATGAACGCCGGCGGCGGCCCGAAGGGTGTCGGCGACGCGGTGAACGAGTCCGTGGTGATCACGTTCATGCTGCTGTTCGTCGTCAACTTCGTGATGTCGGCCATCTACTTCCAGCTCGTTCCACCGAAGACGGGGTGAGCGGGATGGCCAACGTCAGGTCGCTCTACCAGCGCCCGCTGAAGACGATCGACAGCCTCGGTGAGGAGCTGGCGTTCTTCGTGCGAGCGCTCGCCTGGACTCCGCGGGCGATCCGTCGCTACAAGAAGGAGATCATGCGGCTGCTCGCCGAGGTGACGCTCGGCAGCGGCGCGCTTGCCGTCATCGGCGGCACCGTTGGCGTGATCACCGCGATGGCGTTCTTCACCGGCACCGAGGTCGGGCTCCAGGGCTACGCGTCGCTGAACCAGATCGGCACCGCCGCCTTCTCCGGCTTCGTCTCCGCCTACTTCAACACCCGCGAGATCTCCCCGCTGGTCGCCGGCATCGCGCTGGCGGCCACGGTCGGCTGCGGCTTCACGGCCCAGCTGGGCGCGATGCGCATCTCCGAGGAGGTCGACGCCCTCGAGGTGATGGCGATCCCGTCGCTGCCGTTCCTGGTCACCACCCGGATCATCGCCGGCCTGATCGCGATCGTGCCGCTGTACGTCGTCGGGCTGCTCTCGTCGTACTTCGCCACCCGACTCGTGGTCACCCAGTTCTTCGGCCAGAGTCCCGGCACCTACGACCACTACTTCAACCAGTTCCTGCCACCGGGCGACGTGTTGTGGTCGTTCGGCAAGGTCCTGGTCTTCGCCGTCGTGGTGGTCATGATCCACTGCTACCACGGCTACACCGCCACCGGCGGGCCCGCCGGTGTCGGGGTGGCGGTCGGGCGTGCCGTGCGTACGTCGATCGTGGCGATCAACGTGATCGACCTGTTCCTGAGCATGGCCATCTGGGGCGCCAACACGACGGTCAGGCTGGCCGGCTGATGAGGGAGCTGATCAAGCACCGCAGCCTCGGGATCACGTTCGTGGCCGTGATGGTGCTCGGCGTCTGGCTGGTCAACGCGATCTTCACGCAGAAGTTCACCACCTTCTCCGAGGTCACTCTCAACACCGACACCGCCGGGCTCAACCTTCCGGCCCGCGCCGATGTGAAGGTGCGCGGTGAGATCATCGGCCAGGTCACGGAGGCCGAGTCGAGCCACGACGGCGCGGTCCTCACGCTCGGCCTCCAGCCGGACAAGCTCGGGGCCATCCCCGACAACGTGACCGCCTCGATCCTGCCGAAGACGCTGTTCGGTGAGAAGTACGTCAATCTCGTGATCCCGGAAGAGCCCTCCTCCACCGCGCTGAAGAGCGGCGACACCATCCAGAAGACTCAGCTCCCGGTCGAGGTGGAGAAGATCCTCAACGACCTCTACCCGCTGCTGCGCGCCGTTCAGCCGGCCGAGATCAACTACACCCTCAACGCCCTCGCCACCGCCCTCGAGGGGCGCGGCGACGCGATCGGCAACAACCTCGAGGTCCTCGACGGCTACCTGCAGCGGATGAACCCCCAGATGCCGAAGCTCATCGCGGACCTCAAGCGGCTCGGCACGGTGTCCGACACCTACGCCGACGTTTTCCCCGACATCGCGGCCACGCTCCGCAACTCGGTGACGACCGGAAACACGCTCCTGGAGAAGGAGGAGACGCTCAACGCGTTCCTCAACGACGTGAGCTCGTTCTCCGACACCGCCAACGCGTTCCTCGACGAGAACGGCGACAACCTGGTCCGCCTCGGCCAGGTGTCGGAGCAGCAGCTGGCGCTGCTCGCCCGCTACGCGCCGGAGTTCCCGTGCCTGCTCGACGGCATCGTGCGCCAGGCACCGCGCCTTGCCGACACGTTCCGCGGCTTCGTCTTCCACATCAACCTGCACACGATCCCGAAGCAGCCGCGGGGCTACACGCCGGCCGACTCCCCGAGGTACGCCGACGCCCGCGGCCCCTACTGCGGAACGCTGCCCACCCCGCCGTACAGCCCGAAGCACCCGAAGCCCTCGATGCCCGACTTCGCCGACGGGGTCGAGGGCGGCAACAACCTCAAGCGGGTCGCACCGTCGTTCGACCGCGCGGCGGTCACGGGCACACCACCGGACAAGGCGCTCATGGTGTCGCTGACGGCGCCGGCGCTCGGGGTCCCCGCAGACCAGGTAGGAGACCTCTCGACGTTGATGTTCGGTCCGCTGGCACGCGGGTCTGAGGTGAGCGTGCGATGAGCTTCCTCGACAAGAAGACCCGCGGCGACGCCGTCAAGCTGATGATCTTCATGATGGTCACCACGCTGGCGACCGGCATGCTGGTGGTGCTGATCGGCAACATCACGTTCCAGTCCACGCGCACCTACAAGGCGGAGTTCACCGACGCGACCGGCGTGGTCAAGGGTGACGACATCCGCATCGCCGGGGTCAAGGTCGGCAGCGTCAAGAACGTCGAGATCACCAAGCGCACGCACGCGCTGGTCACGTTCTCTGTCGCCAAGCGGGCCACGGTGACCAAGTCGTCGACGGCGACCATCCGCTACCGCAACCTGGTCGGCCAGCGCTACATCTCGCTCACCCAGGGCGTGGGCGACACCTCGATGCTCGCCGAGGACGCGACGATCCCGACCGACCGCACGTTCCCGGCGCTCGACCTGACCGTCCTGTTCAACGGCTTCAAGCCGCTGTTCGCCGCGCTCACGCCCGCGGACATCAACAAGCTCTCCTTCGAGATCGTCCAGATCTTCCAGGGCGAGGGCGACAACATCGAGGGCCTGCTCGGCAACACCGCCTCGATCACCCAGACGCTGGCCAGTCGCGACAAGGTGATCGGCCAGCTGATCGACAACCTCAACGACGTGCTCGGCACGGTGGCCTCGCGCGACCAGCAGCTCACGTCGCTGATCATCGAGCTCAAGCGGTTCGTGGGTGGTCTGAAGGACGACCGCAGCGCGATCCTGGGCTCGCTGGACAGCATCTCCAACCTGGCCGAGCAGACCGCCGACCTGACCACCGGCGTCCGCCCGTCGTTCGCCAAGGACGTCCATCACCTTCGCCGGGTCACCAAGAACCTCGACGACGGCCGCGGCGAGATCGACCGCGCGCTGCAGATCCTGCCGATCAAGCTCAGCAAGATCGGCCGCACGGCGATCTACGGCTCGTTCTTCAACTTCTACCTCTGCACGTTCAAGGGCCGCATCGTGCTCCCCGCCGGCAACTCGGTCGACGTCGACTACAAGACCGCCAACGACGAGGGGCGGTGTGAGCTGAAGTGAGCGTGCCCTTCCGTGAGCGCAACCCCGTGACCATCGGGGCGATCTCCCTCGCCGTGATGGCCATGCTGGTCCTTGCCGCGTTCAAGGCCGACCACCTGCCGCTCATCGGCGGCGGCGACACCTACTACGCCAGCTTCAGCGAGGCGGGTGGGATCAAGCCCAACGACGAGGTACGGGTGGCCGGCGTCCGGGTCGGCAAGGTCAAGGCCGTCGACCTCGACGGCGACCACGTGAAGGTCGAGTTCCTGATCGACTCGGGCACCGAGTTCGGCACGCAGACCGGGGCCCAGATCAAGGTCAAGACCCTGCTCGGACAGATGTTCCTCTCCCTCGAGCCCGATGGCTCCGGTCAGCTCGCGGAGGGCTCCACGATCCCCACCAGCCGCACCAAGTCGCCGTACGACGTGGTGAAGGCGTTCTCAGGGCTGGCCTCGCGCACCGACCGGATCGACGTCGACCGGCTGCGCAAGTCCTTCAACACCATCGCCGCCGCCACCAGGAACACGCCTGAGGAGTTCCAGGGCACCCTCCAGGGACTCTCGGTGCTCTCGGCCAACGTGGCCAGGCGCGACGAGCAGCTCAACTCGCTGCTGCGCAACGCCCACACCGTCTCCGGCATCCTCGCCGACCGGGACGACGACATCGTCAAGCTGATGGACGACAGCGACGTGCTGTTCAAGGCCCTGGTCGCCCGGCGGGAGTCCGTGCACCGCCTGCTCACCTCGACCAGCCGGCTCTCGGTGCAGCTCACGGGCCTGGTCGACGACTCGCGCGACGACCTCAAGCCCGCCCTGTCCAACCTCGAGTCGGTCGTCGACCTCCTCAACAAGAACCAGGCCAACATCGACCAGAGCATCCGGCTGATGGCGCCCTTCTACCGGGTCTTCGCCAACACCCTGGGCACCGGTCCCTGGTTCGACACCTGGATCCAGAACCTGCCGCCGGTCGGCACCGCCTCCGCAGGGGGGAACTGACCATGGTCAAGTCCGGACTCGCCCGCCTGCTCGGCATCGTGCTGGCGCTCGCGCTGGTCGTCGGTCTCGTGCTGCTCCTTCTGCCGGGCAAGGACTCCAAGACGCTGGTCGCGGAGTTCCCGCGCGCGGTCTCGCTGTACGAGGGCTCCGACGTGAAGATCCTCGGGATCAAGGTCGGCACCGTCGACACGGTGACGCCGTCTGGCACCCACGTCATCGTCAAGATGTCGTACGACGGGAAGTACAAGCTCCCGTCCGACGCCGAGGCCGTGCTGATCTCGCCGTCGATCGTCGGTGACCGTTTCATCCAGATCACGCCGGTCTACAAGGGCGGTGGCGTGCTTGCCGACGACGCGCACCTGGGCACGGACCGCACCGCGACCCCGCTCGAGCTCGACCAGATCTACGGCAGCCTCAACAACCTCTCGGTCGCGCTCGGTCCGCAGGGCGTGAACAAGACCGACGGCAAGGGTGTCGGTGCCCTGACCCGGCTGCTCGACTCGACGGCGCGCAACTTCGGTGGCCAGGGCGTGAAGTTCAACGAGACCCTGCAGAACCTGGGCAAGTTCACCAAGACCCTGGCCGACAACAAGGACGAACTGTTCGGCACCGCCCGCGAGCTGGAAGTGTTCGTGAAGACCCTGGCGGACAACGACACCACCGTCCGCCAGTTCAACAGCTCACTCTCCGCGGCCGCCGACCTGCTCGCCGGTGAGCGCGAGGACCTCGCGGCCGCCCTGCGCAACCTGGGCACGGCGATGGTGAAGGTGCACGGCTTCGTCAAGGACAACAAGGCGCTGCTCAGCAAGAACATCCGCGGCCTGAACAAGTTCGCCAAGGTGATCGTGAAGCAGCGCGCCGCCCTGGACGAGACGCTCAGGGACGCCCCAACCGCCTTGAACAACCTGTCCCTCGCCTACAACCCGCACACGGGCACACTCGACACCCGCGACAACATCGGTGAGGCCGTCAACCAGCTCCAGAGCAACCCTGCCGCCCTCGTCTGCAGCTTCCTCGGCGGTGCCGCCAACGCCACCGAGAACTGCAAGAAGGTGACCGACGCCCTCAAGCTGCCGCGGTCGGGCACCTTCCGGAAGCCGGCCGGCACCCGCGCCGTGCAGTACGTCGACCGGAGCCTCGGCGGGCTCGTGGAGGTGACTCGATGAGCAGCTCCGCACCGCGCATCGAATCGCGCCACCTTGCCGGGCTCGTCGCCCTGGTGATGGCCGGAATTGTCGCGCTCAGTGGCTGTGGCTCCGTCTACGAGGTGCCGCTCCCCGGTGGCGCGAAGGTCGGCGAGAACCCGATCACCGTCCACGTGGAGTTTCGCGACGTGCTCGACCTCGTGCCCCAGTCCACGGTCAAGGTCGACGACGTCACGGTCGGCCGGGTGACGAGCGTGAGGCTCAAGGGCTACCACGCCGACGTCACGTTGCTGCTGCCCCGCACCATCGACCTGCCGGACAACGCCCGCGCCGAGATCCGGCAGACCAGCCTGCTCGGCGAGAAGTTTGTCTCCCTCGGCGAGCCGGTCGACGAGCCGGCCTCGGGCAAGCTCAGCGACGGTGACGTGATCCCGCTCGGCCGGAGCAGCCGCAACCCCGAGGTCGAAGAGGTACTCGGTGCCCTGTCGCTGCTGCTCAACGGCGGCGGTGTCGGGCAGCTCAAGATCATCTCCGAGGAGCTCAACAACGCGTTCGGGGGCCGTGAGGACGAGGTGCGCTCGGTCCTGACCCAGGTGCACGTCTTCATGGGCCAGCTCGATGCCAACAAGGCAGGCATCGTCCGCTCGATCGAGTCCCTCAACCGGCTGGCGATCCAGCTCAAGGAGCAGGACGGTTCGATCAGGTCGGCACTCGACAACCTGCCCGCCGCGCTGAAGTCGATCGACTCGCAGCGCGCCGACCTGGTAAAGATGCTCAAGGCGCTCGACCGCCTCAGCGGGGTCGGCGTCCGCGTGATCAAGGCCTCCAAGACCTCGACGATCAACAGCCTCCGCTCCCTGGCGCCGGTGCTCGACAAGCTCGCCGACGCGGGCTCCAGCCTGCCGAACTCGCTCCAGGTGTTCCTGACGTACCCGTTCGTCGATGCCGCGGTCGGTAAGGACCCGCAGGTCGCACGCAACCTGCACATGGGTGACTACACCAACCTCAACGCCAGGCTCGACATCAACGTGACGTCCCCGCCTGTCCTCCCGAGCCTGCCCACCCAGCCCACCCAGCCCCCGCTGCCCACGCTCACCCTGCCGTCACCGGTCGTGAACGCCTGCATCGCCGTCAGGAAGCAGGTCTCCGCAGCCGCCGACCGCGTGGCCAAGGGCCTGCCGACGCCGCCGTTCACCAAGAAGCAGAAGGCGGCGATCAAGAAGCGGATCGTCAAGCGGGTGATGGCGAACATCGACTGCAAGAACCCCGGCAACATCCAGGCCAAGGTTGCGAGGGCACTCGCCCAGATCCTCAAGGACGGCATCCCGGGCGTTCCGCTGCCCAACATCACCAAGCTGCCGTCGATCCCGGGCGTGACCCTGCCCAGCGTGCCGGGTGGACTGCCCAAGCTTCCGCGCGCCGGCACCGCGTTCGACCGGGCGGTCGACCCGAGCACCGTCGACGTGCTCAACGGACCCGCCGGCGCCGCCGCCGAGATCGGCTACAACTCGACGCTCGCTGCGCTCCTGCTGCAGGGGGTGCAGGACCGATGATCACCACCAGGACCAAGCGCCAGCTCATGGTGTTCGTGCTGATCACGCTGCTCGGCGTCTCCTACGTGGGTGCCCGCTACGCCAGGCTCGACCGGCTGTTCTTCGACACCAGCTACCACGTCGACGCGCACTTCGTCGACTCCGGCGGCATCTTCACCGGCGCCGAGGTCACCTACCGCGGCGTCAGGGTCGGCCAGGTCTCCGCGATGCACCTGACCCGCGAGGGCGTCGACGTGGTCCTGGCCATCGACAAGGGGAACGACACGATCCCGCGCGAGAGCAGGGCTCTGGTCGGCAACAAGTCCGCCGTCGGCGAGCAGTACGTCGAGCTGCAGCCCCAGACCAACGACAAGCCGTACCTCGTGGACGGCTCGGAGATCGCGCAGGACAACACCGAGATCCCGGTCTCGACCACCGAGCTGCTCACGAACCTGGACAATGTGGTCAACTCGGTGCCGCAGGACGACCTCCGCACGGTGGTGGCCGAGACGGGCGCGGCGTTCAAGGACAGCGGGCGCGACCTCAGGCAGATCATCGACACCTCCAACGCGTTCATCGAGACCGCCAACGCGAACTTCGACACCACGACGGCCCTGATCCGCGACTCCGACGTCGTCCTCCGTACGCAGGTGGACAAGGAGTCCGCGATCCGCAGCTTCTCCCGGGACCTCGCGCTCTTCAGCGGCACCCTCGCCGGCAACGACGACGCGCTCCGCAGGCTCATCGACAACGGCGGCGCCACCGCCACCCAGCTCCGCACGTTCCTCGAGGACAACGAGGTCGAGCTGGGCTCCCTGATCCGCAACCTGGTCACGACCGGCGAGATCACGGTCAAGCACCTCGACGGGATCCGGCAGCTGCTCGTGCTCTACCCGTATGTCGTGGAGGGCGGCTTCAGCACGGTGGGCAAGGGCCCGGACGGCAAGTACGACGCCGAGTTCGGCCTGGTCCTGCAGAACGACCCGCCGACCTGCAAGAAGGGCTACGAGAGCACCAAGGTGCGATCGCCCCAGAACCGGAAGGACATCCCGATGAACGAGAAGGCCCACTGCTCGGAGCCTGGCTCGAAGTCGAACGCCCGTGGCGCCCAGCACGCGCCCAACCGTGCCCCGGCGTCGTACCGCGCACCGGTGGTCGCCACGTACGATGAGACCTCGGGCAAGGTCACCTGGACCGACGAGGACCCCGCGGCGAGCGTCAGCTACACCGGTGGTGCCTTCGCCAGCTTCGGCCGGGACTCATGGAAGTCGTTGCTGCTCCAGCCCGTGGCGGAAGGGGAGTAGGCGTTGAGCCCCCCGCCCGACGACGGGATCGAATCCGATCTCGATCATCACCAGTCAAGTGCGGCGAGGCGATCCAGCCTCCACGTCCTGATGATCGTGACCGCCTTGCTGCTCGCGGTGCTGGTCGTGGCCGCCGTGTTCGCGGTCCGCGAGTTCCGTGAGCACCAGCGGCTCCAGACGGCCGACGATGACCGCAGCAACGCGATGAACACCGCGCAGCAGTTCGCCCTGCGGATGGACACCTTCAAGGGCGACCGCCTCGACGACTACGAGTCCCGCGTCAACGCGATGCTGACCACGCGCGCCAAGGGCGAGTTCAAGCAGTCGTTCCCGGCCTTCGAGAAGGTCTACCAGCAGGGCAAGGCCGTCGGCACCGGTGAGCTGCACGCCGCCGGCGTCGAGGACATCGACCAGGACTCCGCGACCGTGCTGGTGATCCACGACCGCACGGTCAAGAGCAGCTTCGGCGACCAGAAGCAGTACCTGCGCTGGTCCGTGCAGCTGGACAAGGTCGACGGCGCCTGGAAGATCGACAAGTTCGAGGACGGTTCGTGATGGCGTCCGTGACCTGGTACGACCTTCTCGGCGTCGAGCGCGACGCAACCCCGGAGCAGGTCCGGGTGGCCTGGCGCGAGGCCACCGACCGCGCGGAGCCGGGCACCAGCCAGTTCAAGAAGTACAACGAGGCGGCCGAGGTGCTGCTCGACGCGCAGGCGCGGTCGGCGTACGACGCCGACCTGGCCGCATCCGAGCCCGCCGTGGAGGCGGAGCCGCACAGTGAGCCGGGGACGGTGCCCACGGCATCCGCGGCGACCACCACCGAGCCGATGCCCGGGGTGCCCCGCTGGAAGGGGCTGCTGGCCTCGCCCTGGGTCACGGTCGCGGTCGCCCTGGTGACGGTCCTGGTGATCGCGGTCGGCGGCTACTTCTGGTTCCAGAACAACCGGCACGACGAGCAGGTCGACGCCGGGCAGGAGGCCTCGGCCGCCGCCGAGCGGGCGCTGCCCTTCGTGCTCTCCTACGACTACCGCCAGCTCCCGGCCGACAGGTCACGGGCGGTGCGCTACCTGAGTCCCCAGTACCAGAAGGAGTACACCGCCACCTTCGACAAGCTGATCGCCTCGACCGACGGGCGGCCGGGTCCGGCCAAGCAGACCTCAGCCGTGGTCAAGGCCACCGTGCGCAGCGTCGGGGTCGTCGACTCCGAGTCCGACGTGGCGAAGGTGATCGTGTTCATCGACCAGGCGACCACCAAGGACGGCGGCGCCCCGAAGTTCTCGCTGAACCGGCTGACCGTGTCCATGGTGAAGTCCGGCAACAGCTGGGTGGTGGACGACATCAACAGCTACTGACGAATGAACAGCGCCGGGGTGCTTGACCGCGCGGGCCTGACGCCTCATGCTCTACGGCAACGACAGTGTCGTACCGTCCGCGTCTGGATGGAACCGCTGTTGTCTTTGTGCGTGCTCGTGGGCTACTATCGTGGATTGCGCCCTCCCTCAAATACTTCCTGCCTGCCCGGTGGCCGGTTTGTGGTGGGTGTCGGCGCCCCTCACCCGACGTGAGCCTCGGAAGGATCCCTCTTGGCCGCCTCGCGCTCCACCAGCACGCCCGCAACTTCTGCACCTCGCCGTATCTCCTTCGCCAAGATCTCCGAACCCCTCGCGGTTCCGCAGCTTCTTGCGCTCCAGACCGACAGCTTCGACTGGCTGGTCGGCAACGAGCGCTGGCAGGCGCGCGTGGCCGAGCGCCAGGCCGCCGGCGAGGACGTCTCCACGAAGACCGGTCTGCAGGAGATCTTCGAGGAGATCTCCCCGATCGAGGACTTCTCAGAGACCATGTCCCTCTCCTTCGAGAACCCGGTCTTCTACGACCCGAAGTACACCGAGGAGGAGTGCAAGGAGAAGGACTTCACCTACTCCGCGCCGCTCTACGTCTCCGCCGAGTTCACCAACGGCGAGACCGGTGAGATCAAGGGCCAGACGGTCTTCATGGGTGACTTCCCCCTGATGACCCGCAAGGGCACCTTCATCATCAACGGCACCGAGCGCGTCGTCGTCTCACAGCTCGTCCGGTCGCCGGGCGTCTACTTCGAGAAGACCGCCGACAAGACCTCCGACAAGGACATCTTCACCGCCAAGGTGATCCCGTCCCGCGGTGCCTGGCTCGAGTTCGAGATCGACAAGCGCGACATGGTCGGCGTCCGCCTCGACCGCAAGCGCAAGCAGAACGTCACGGTGCTGCTCAAGGCGCTCCAGGCGGTCGCCGAGGAAGAGGGCTACCAGGGCGCGCCGTACGACTACGAGGCCGTCATCGCCGACCTGCGTCAGTACGAGTCCATCCAGCTGACCGAGGAGAAGGACCACACCCAGGGTCCCGACGACGCGCTGCTCGACATCTACCGCAAGCTGCGCCCGGGCGAGCCGCCGACGCGCGAGGCCGCGCTGACGCTGCTCAAGAACTACTACCTCAACCCGAAGCGCTACGACCTGGCCAAGGTCGGCCGCTACAAGGTCAACAAGAAGCTCGGGCAGCACGAGGCGTTCGACCAGCAGACGCTGACCATCGACGACATCGTGGCGACGATCCGCTACATCGTGCAGCTGCACGCCAACAACGACGCGTTCGTCGACGCCGCCGGCCAGGACGTCATGGACCTCCACGCCAACGGCATCGAGGTCCGGCCCGACGACATCGACCACTTCGGCAACCGCCGGATGCGCACCGTCGGCGAGCTGATCCAGAACCAGCTCCGCACGGGCCTGGCCCGGATGGAGCGCGTGGTCCGCGAGCGGATGACGACCCAGGACGTCGAGGCGATCACGCCGCAGTCCCTGATCAACATCCGGCCCGTTGTCGCGGCGCTGAAGGAGTTCTTCGGCACCTCGCAGCTCTCGCAGTTCATGGACCAGACCAACCCGATCGCCGGGCTGACGCACAAGCGCCGGCTCTCGGCGCTGGGCCCGGGCGGCATCTCCCGTGACCGTGCGCAGATGGACGTCCGTGACGTCCACCACTCGCACTACGGCCGGATGTGCCCGATCGAGACCCCTGAGGGTCCGAACATCGGTCTGATCGGCTCGCTCGCGTCCTACGGACGGATCAACCCGTTCGGGTTCGTCGAGACTCCCTACCGCGTTGTCAAGAACGGCATCGTCACCACGGAGATCCACCACCTCACCGCCGACGAGGAGGACTCGAAGGTCATCGCGCAGGCCAACGCGCTGCTGCGCGAGGACGGGTCCTTCGTCGACGACGACGTGCTGGTCCGCACCCGTGGTGGTGAGACCGTCGACACCCCGCGTGACGAGGTCGACTACATGGACGTCTCCCCGCGCCAGATGGTGTCGGTCGCCACCGCCCTGATCCCGTTCCTCGAGCACGACGACGCCAACCGTGCACTCATGGGCGCCAACATGCAGCGCCAGGCCGTGCCGCTGATCAAGAGCGACGCGCCCCTGGTCGGCACCGGCATGGAGTACCGCGCCGCGGTCGACGCGGGTGACGTGGTCACCGCCGAGGCCGCTGGTGTGGTCAGCGCGGTGTCCGCCGACGTCATCGAGGTGATGAACGACGACGGCACCCACCGCACCTACCGCCTGCAGAAGTTCACGCGGTCCAACCAGGGCACCTGCATCAACCAGCGTCCACTGGTCGAGGCCGGCTCCCGCCTGGAGGTCGGCACGCCGATCGCCGACGGCCCGTGCACCGACGAGGGCGAGATGGCACTCGGCACCAACCTGCTCGTCGCGTTCATGCCGTGGCAGGGCCACAACTACGAGGACGCGATCATCCTCTCCCAGCGCCTGGTGCAGGAGGACGTCCTCACCTCGATCCACATCGAGGAGCACGAGGTCGACGCCCGCGACACCAAGCTGGGTCCGGAGGAGATCACCCGCGACATCCCCAACGTCTCCGAGGAGATGCTCGCCGACCTCGACGAGCGCGGGATCATCCGCATCGGTGCCGAGGTCACGACCGGCGACATCCTGGTCGGCAAGGTGACGCCCAAGGGCGAGACCGAGCTCACCCCGGAGGAGCGGCTGCTCCGCGCGATCTTCGGTGAGAAGGCGCGCGAGGTCCGCGACACCTCGATGAAGGTTCCCCATGGCGAGTCCGGCACCGTCATCGGTGTCCGGGTCTTCGACCGCGAGGACGGCGACGAGCTGCCCCCGGGCGTCAACCAGCTGGTGCGTGTGTACGTCGCGCAGAAGCGGAAGATCTCGGTGGGTGACAAGCTCGCGGGCCGCCACGGCAACAAGGGCGTCATCGCGAAGATCCTGCCGATCGAGGACATGCCGTTCATGGAGGACGGCTCCCCGGTCGACGTGATCCTCAACCCGCTCGGTGTGCCGCGCCGGATGAACATCGGCCAGATCCTCGAGATCCACCTCGGCTGGCTGGCCAAGAACGGCTGGCACGTCGAGGGCAGCGACGGGGACTGGAAGAAGCGGCTGATCGATATTCACGCCGACCAGGCGGAGCCGAACTCGAAGGTCGCGACGCCGGTCTTCGACGGTGCGCGCGAGGACGAGATCGTGGGCCTGCTCGGATCCACGCTCCCCAACCGCGACGGTGAGCGGATGGTCAAGGAGAACGGCAAGGCGAGCCTGATGGACGGTCGCTCCGGCGAGCCGTTCCCGGAGCCGGTCTCGGTGGGCTACATGTACATCCTCAAGCTCCACCACCTGGTCGACGACAAGATCCACGCGCGCTCGACCGGCCCGTACTCGATGATCACCCAGCAGCCGCTCGGCGGTAAGGCCCAGTTCGGTGGCCAGCGCTTCGGTGAGATGGAGGTCTGGGCGATGGAGGCGTACGGCGCCGCCTACGCGCTCCAGGAGCTGCTGACGATCAAGTCCGACGACGTTCCCGGCCGGGTGAAGGTCTACGAGGCGATCGTCAAGGGCGAGAACATCCCCGACTCGGGCATCCCGGAGTCGTTCAAGGTGCTCGTCAAGGAGATGCAGTCGCTCTGCCTCAACGTCGAGGTGCTGTCGCAGGACGGCTCCCAGATCGAGCTCCGTGACGCGGAGGAGGACGTCTTCCGCGCCGCCGAGGAGCTCGGCATCGACCTGTCCCGCCGCGAGCCCAGCTCCGTCGAAGAAGTCTGAGCGCCGATCCGGACCGGCGGCGGGAGCCGCCGGTCCGGGCAGCACTCAGTCCCCAGCCTGAACACAAGACTCCAAAAGAACGAGGGAAGCAGCCACCGTGCTCGACGTGAACTTCTTCGACCAGCTCAAGATCGGCCTCGCCACCGCGGACGACATCCGCACGTGGAGCCACGGCGAGGTCAAGAAGCCGGAAACCATCAACTACCGCACGCTCAAGCCCGAGCGTGACGGTCTCTTCTGCGAGAAGATCTTCGGTCCCACCCGGGACTGGGAGTGCTACTGCGGCAAGTACAAGCGCGTGCGCTTCAAGGGCATCATCTGCGAGCGCTGC
>Ga0207708_10000972_pt1 | contig 21478 bp, 15 predicted proteins | sample KBSK5101metaG_FD_184340 | JGI IMG/M metagenome (GOLD analysis project Ga0207708, IMG submission 184340) | Corn, switchgrass and miscanthus rhizosphere microbial communities from Kellogg Biological Station, Michigan, USA - KBS K5-10-1 metaG... | ecosystem: Host-associated > Plants > Roots >...
GAGGTGCTGGACATGATCGAGCAGTCCACCGCCGCCGAATGTGGTCCGCCCGGAGGATGGCAGCCAGCCGAGGTCGATCGCGAACACTACCTGCAGCAGCAAACCGAACCAGAAGGCCGGCAGCGAAATGCCCGCGATCGCCAATGCGGTCGTGGTCCGATCGAACGCGCCGCGCGGGCGCAGCGCCGCGGCGATGCCGCAGGGAAGGGCGAGCGCGAGCGCGGCCACGATCGACGTCGAGACGAGCTCGAGCGTCGCCGGCACACGCTCGAGGATGCGCATGCCGACCGGGCGGCCGTCGCTGAAGCTGTAACCCCAGTCGCCCCGGACGAAGGCCGCCAGCCACGACCAGTACTGTTCCCACAGCGGACGATCGAGGCCGAGCGCGCGCCGCAGCCGTTCGATGTCCTGCGGGCGAACGTTCGGGTTCGAGAGGTAAATCGCCAGCGGACCGCCCGGCACGCTGTGAATCAGCAGGAAGACCAGCGCGGAGATGGCAAGCAGCAGCGGCGCCGCCTGCAGCGCACGCCGCGCAAGAAACCGGGCGATCACGAGTTCACCAAGCCCGCCCGAGCCACTCGACCATCGCGACTTACCCGACCTGAACACTCGAACCCAACCAACCCACCCGACCTACGCGACCTATCCGTCCTCACTGTATTTCCCACTCGTGGACGTTCCAGAAGATGCCGGTGTTGGTCGGGTTGCCCTTGAAGTGCTGCAGCGTCGACGGGATCGCGTCCAGCCTGGTGATGCTGTAGAGCGGCAGCTCGGGAACTTCCTCTGCGACGATTGCCTGCGCGCGGTGGAGCAGGCGTTTCCGCTCCTCGCGATCGACGGTGCGGTCGGACTGATAGAGCAATCGCGTCAGCTCGTCGTTCTTGTAGTAGTTGATGTTGCGCCCCGCCGGCGGCGTGCGATCGGCGGCGAAGAACATGGTCAGCTCCGGGTCGGCCGGCATCTGCCACCAGTGCAGCATCGCGTCGAACCGGCCCTCGAACCACAGCGAGCTGATCGCGGTGCCGTCGTGCAGCTCGACGCGCACGGCGACGCCGACGTCGCGCAGCTGGCGCTCGATCGCCTGGGCGATGTTCTCGCGCACGGCGAACCCGGCCTGCGTGATCAGCGTGAAGGCGAGCGGCTTGCCGTCGCGCTCGCGGATGCCGTTCGGTCCCGGCTTCCAGCCCGCCTCGTCCAGCAGCCGCCTCGCCTCGGCCGGATCGAAGCGGTAGCGCGCGATCGCATCGGTGTAGGCCCACGACACCGGCTGAATCGGCCCGTGCGCGACCGGCGCGAGGCCGTCGAGAATCGTGCGCGTGAACGATTCGCGGTCGAGCGCATGCAGGAGCGCCCGACGGACCCGCAGGTCGGCGAACGCCGGCACCTGGCGCTCGTTCAATGTCACGTGCTCGTAGGCGTTGCCCGGCGTCTTGTGGACGACGATCGAGGGCATCCCCGTGAGTTCCCGCAGCTTGTCCCACGGCACCAGCGCGACGACATGCACCTCTCCGCTCTTCAGCTGATTGATGCGCGTGTTGGTGTTGGCGACGAACCGGAACATCAGCCGGCGGATGCGCGGGTACTCGGCGCCGCGCCAGTAGGCCGGCACGCGCTCGAGCAGGATGTACTCGCCCGCCTTCCATTCAGCGACCCGGTACGGGCCGGTGCCGAGGGGACTGCGGTTGTAATCCTGCGCGCGATCGATGTCGCGCCCTTCGAGCACGTGCTTCGGCAGCAGGCCGCGGATGAACTGGATGTCGTACGGCGCGTAGATCTCGCGATAGTGGACGACTGCGGTCAGCGCATCCGGCGTGTCGACCGAGGCGATGCGATCGAAGCCGTCGGTGCTCTCGGGGTTGTAGTTCGGGCCGTTGATCGCGTCGACCGTGAACTTGATGTCCGCCGAGGTCAGCGGCGTGCCGTCGTGCCACTTGACGCCAGGCCGCAGCGTCCAGACGACGTCCATGCCGCCGTCGGACCGCAGCTTCACGCCGCCGTTCTCGAGCGTCGGCACGGCGGCCGCGAGCAGCGGCACGACCTTCATCTGCTCATCGGTCGTCGTCAACCCTTCGACGACACAGGTCTGGATGTCTTCGAGGATGTGGGTGCTGAAGCGGTTGAGCGTGTCGGGCTCGCGGTCGTAGCCGACGATCAGCAGATCGTTCGACGGCGCGTTCCCTGCCGACCGACGGGCGCAGCCAGCGGCGGACAGCAGAGATAGCAGCGCCAGCGAACCTGCACAGAAGATCACAAGACAAGAAGGCTTGTCTTTCTGTTTTTCTCGTTCTTTTGGACAAAAAGAGCTTTTGATCTTCTGTTCTTCTGATCTTCTGTTCGCTTTCCCGGACTCACGAGTCCGATCTGCGCTCCTGAAAGCAGGTAGCTGGTGACACCCGTGGGGGGAAAGGTTCACGACATCAGCTCCACGATCAGGGGCACGGGGATCGAACCAAACGACAGCACGCGATCGTGGAACTTTCGCAGCGAGAATGTTGCGCCTTCCGTGCGTTCGCGCTCACGCCGAAGTGAGTGCAGCCCCTCGGTGCCAAGCCAGTACATGAGCGCGGTCCCCGGGAACATCGAGTTCTTGCACGCCTCGGCGCGCGCCGCCTCCGGCGGCATGGCGACACGGTCCCGATACACCGCGACCGCAGCGTCGAAGCTCAGCCCGCCGGTGTGCAGCCCGATGTCCACGACCGCACGCGCGAGCAGGCGCGCGCGCGTGTGCTGCTGCGCCACCGATTCTTCCGGCGTGAAGAAACCGGCGTCGTCCATCAGATCGGTCGCGTAGCACGCCCACCCTTCGGCCATCGTCCCGCCGAGGAACATGCCGATGCGGCTGGCGCAGTCCACCGCCGCGACCCGGCCGATTTCCGACGCGCCGTGATACGCATGGTAGTTCTGGACGTGATGTCCGATCGCCCCGTGGTGCACGACGTGGTTCAACTTGATGACGCTGGTGTTGGTCGCCTGCAGGCGCCGCACTTGCTCCTCGCGCCGCATCGCCGCGTCGACCGGCGTGACGACGTAGTCGTGGACCGGCAGGCGATCGAACGGTGCGGGCGATCGGTAGAAGAGGTAATACAGCAACGGCGCCGCATCACGGGTGTGCTCCGGGATCGGGACGTAGCGAATCGGGTAGTCGGGCCAGGTGACCAGGCCGCGCTCGGCGGCGCGCGCGCGGCAGGCGTCCCACTCGCGCTGGAACGCGGGCAGGTAGCCGTCGACGTCGGGATGCGCCGCGTTGAGCCGCTGCTGCACTTCGGCCCAGCCGCCGGGCGCGATCGCCAGCGCGCGCGTTCGAAGCGTCTCGAGCGCTTCCTCCAGCGCGTGCTGCGCCTCGGCGGCCAGCGCATCCGCCGGGCGCTGCGACCAGTGCCCGCGGGTCAACAGGAGCCCGAGCAACTCGGCGCCGCACGCGTATCGATGCGGCGCAGCGGACGCGGCGCCGTCAGCGACCCATTTTCTGAACTCCTCGAACGCCGCGCGTGCCCGGCCGGCCCCGGCCAGCAGGCGTTCAGCACGGGACTCGTCGATCTCCTCGACCGCGACCCATCGGCGGATGCCGTCGCCAAGGAGCCGCGATGCGCCCTCGCACTCCCGCACACATTTGGCGCGCCACTCGTCCGGGATGCCCGCGTCGATCGACAGACGTGCGCCCTCGAGAAACACCGGCAGCGCCGCCAGGCGCGCGATCGCCGCCTCCGCCCGCTCGGCAACCGGCGCGAACCGGCGCGTCATCAGCGCGATCACGCTGAAGATCGCTTCGCCGGCGGCGAGCGACGGGTTGCCGCGCTGGAAGTGACGGCTCTCGAGCTCGGCGATCTGCACGTCGAGAAATGCAGCAGCCAGCTGGCGGTCGCGTTCGCCGACATCGTGGAGGTCCGCCGGCGGCCCGGCGGCAGGCGTCAGCGATGCGCGCAGCGCGCGCATCTCGTCGAGCGCCGACGCGAGGCCATCGGGCGACCAGTCCGGCAGCCGATCGTCGTAGTCGTGGACGCCGGTGAAGGTGGCGTTCACCGGCCGCAGCCGATAGTAGCTGTCGAAGAATCGCGCCAGCATCATCGCGCCAGCGGCAGCGCCACCCACCGGCGCTCGCGGAACGAGAGCTCGACCGCGTTGATCACTTCCTGCACCCAGGCGCCGTCGCCGAAATCGCCCTCGTTCTCCGGGCCGCCGCCCTGGATCTCGCCGATGAAGCTGCTGATCACGTTGGCGTAGAACAGCGTGCGCCACGACTCGCGGCGGCTGCCGCCGGGCGGATAGCAGCGCTGCGGAATCTCCAGCTCGCGAAACTCCACCTGGTCGGGCGTCGCCGCGCGCAGCGTCTCGGCGACGCCGGCTTCCTCGACCATCCGGCAGATCAGCGCCCCCTTGCTGCCGTAGACGCGCGCTTCGATGCCCGGGTAGTTGCCAACCGTCACGAAGCTGGTCTGCACCGAGCACAGCGCGCCGTTGGCGAACTCGCCCATGAAGATGTCGCCGTCGTCGATGTTCATCCGCATCATCCGCCCGGTGGCGCGCACCATCCGCTCGGGGATGAAGTTGCGCATCGTGCCGACCACCTGGCTGAGATCGCAGCCGACCACGAAATGGGCGATGTCGATGATCGGCGCGCCGTAGCCTTCGAGCGACGACACCTGCAGCACCGACTGGTCGGCGTTCGGATCGACCTGCCGCAGCGGGTTCATCGGATCGAGCCACTGCGAGTTCTGCTCGAAGCCGTTGAAGATGAACGGCGTGCCGATGAAGCCGCCGGCGATGAGCTCGCGCATGTAGCGCATCGCCGGGCTGTAGCGGAAGGTCAGGCCGACCTTGGTCTTCAACCCTTTCGCGCGCGCCAGATCGCGGGCGCGCAGCGTGTCGCGGAAGTCGTAGGCCACCGGCTTCTCGCACAAGACGTGCTTGCCGGCTTCGAGCGCGCCCCACGCCAGCTCGAAGTGCGTGTGGCTCGGCGTACAGACGTCGATGACGTCGATGTCGTCGCGGCGGAAGAGCTCGCGCGCGTCGGCGACGACGTCGGCGACGTCGAATTCGCGGGCCGCATCGCGCGCGCGATCGATCTCGGTATCGGCGATCGCCACGACGCGGCAGCGCGCATCGCGCCGGTACCCGGGAAGGTGCGCGCCGCGCGCCCAGGCCCCGGCGCCGAGGACGCCGACGCGAATCACCTGTTCATTGGTCACGGGGCCGATAGAATAATGTGATTCGCTGCCAAAACACGAAACCGCCGCGCCGCGGGCGCAGGAGTCGACATGGGATTGATGGATTTCATCAAGGGCGAGCTGATTGAGATCATCGAGTGGACCGACGACTCGCGAGACACGCTCTCCTACCGCTTTCCCGACGATGACAAGGAGATCAAGAACGGCGCGCAGCTCATCGTCCGCGAGTCGCAGGTGGTGCAGTTCGTCTACCTCGGCCAGTACGGCGACCTCTTCCCGCCGGGCAAGCACACGCTGACCACCGACAACATCCCGGTGCTGACGACGTTGAAGGGGTGGAAGTACGGGTTCCAGTCGCCGTTCAAGGCCGACGTCTACTTCGTCGTCACGCGGCTGTTCGCCGGCAACAAGTGGGGCACCTCCAACCCGGTGATGATGCGCGACGCCGACTTCGGCATCGTCCGGCTCCGAGCTTTCGGCACCTACGACTTCCGCGTCGTCGAGCCGCAGCGCTTCCTGAAGGAGGTCGCGGGCACCGACCAGCACTTCCGCCTCGACGAGTTCGCCGACGCGATGCGCTCGCGCATCGTCAGCGTCTTCAGCGACGCGCTGGCGAGCAGCAAGGTGCCGGCGCTCGACGTCGCCTCGCGCTACACCGAGCTGGGCGACGCGCTGCTGCCGTTGATCAACCCGGTGGTGCGCGAGAAGTACGGGATCGAGATGACCAGCTTCATCCTCGAGAACGTCTCGGTGCCGCCCGAAGTGGAGGCGGCGATCGACAAGCGCTCGAGCATGGCGGCGGTCGGCAACCTGAACGACTACGTGAAGTTCCAGATGGCGCAGGGGCTCGAGAAGGGCGGCGCCGGCGTCGGCGGCCTGGGCGCCGAGCTCGCCGTCGGCGCGTCGATCGCGCAGCAGATGCTGAACCAGCCGGGCGGGATTGCCGCGCAGGCGACGGCTGCGGCCGCGCCGGCAGCGGCCGCGGGCACGGCGCTGCCGGAGCTCGTGGGTCCGGCCGAAGCGGCGGCGGCGCTGGGCGTGTCCGAGTCGGACGTGATCGCGAGCCTCGAAGCGGGCGATCTGAAGGGACGCAAGATCGGCACGCAGTGGCGGATCACGAAGGCGGCGCTCCGGGAATTCCTTGGATAACACCGGCGCCGCGGCAACCGCGCGCGAGAAGTTCGAGTGCCCGGCCTGCGGCGCCGACGCGCACTGGAACCCGGCGAAGCAGGCGCTGGTCTGTCCGTTCTGCGGCACGGAGTCGCCGGCGACGCTGCAGACGCGCGGCGCGGATACCGTGGTCGTCGAGCACGACCTGGCGGCGGCGCTGCGCGGCATTCCCGATTCGAAGCGCGGCTGGCAGGCGGCCAAGGTCACGGTCAAGTGTCAGAGCTGCCACGCCGTGTCGGTGTTCGATCCGGAACGAATCGGCCAGCGCTGCGAATTCTGCGGCTCGTCGCAGCTGGTGCCGTACGAGCAGGTCAAGGAGGCGTTCAGCCCCGAATCGCTGCTGCCGTTTGCGGTGAACGAATCGCGGGCGCGCGAGCTGGTGCGCGCGTGGTACGGCCGGCAATGGCTGGCGCCGAACAACCTGAAGAAGCGGGCGCTCACCGATACGGTGCACGGGCTGTATCTGCCGTACTGGACCTTCGACGCAACGGCGCACGCGGACTGGACCGCCGATGCCGGCCACTACTACTACGAGCAGGTCAACGGCAAGCGCGTGCAGCGCGTGCGCTGGTCGTACGCGTCCGGCTCGCTCGATCACGTCTTCGACGATGAGCTGGTCTGCGCGTCGGCGGGCGTGTCATCGTCGCTGCTGAAGAAGATCGAGCCGTTTCCGACCGCGACGCTGGTTCCCTACGATCCCGGCTACCTGGCGGGATGGACGGTCGAACGCTACCAGATCGACCTCGTGAATGCCGCCCAGCGTTCCCGCCAGGCGATGGACGCGACGCTCCGCCAGCTCTGCGCCGACGATGTACCGGGCGACACACATCGGAACCTGCAGGTGAACGCGACGTATACCGACCAGCGTTTCAAGCACATCCTCGTCCCGGTCTGGCTGCTCACCTACACCTACGGGGCGAAGGTGTATCAGGTGGTGGCGAACGGGGTCACCGGCGAGATGGCCGGAGAGAGGCCATGGAGCTGGATCAAGATCGCGCTCCTCGTCATTGTCGTGTTGCTCGCGTTGTACCTGTATGGGCAGAACTGATTTGCCTCGTGGTAGGCTGCAGAATCCGACGTAGCGCAGCCCTTCAGGGCTGCCCGCGCCGCAGGTGGGCAGGCCTGAAGGCCTGCGCTACCAGAGCGGCGCGCCAGACCGGCACAAAGGATCGAAGCATGGCCACTTCAGTCGATAAGGCCCCGCGCTCCGATGCGGCTCAGGCGCTCGCGAGCGTTCCGCTGTGGATCAACGGCAAGCCGGTTCCTTCGCGCAGCGCGCGCCGCGGCAACGTCACCAACGCGTCGACCGGAGAGGTCGTGCGGACGGTGCCGTTCGCGAACGCGGAGGATGTGGACGCAGCGGTGAAGGCCGCCGCGGCGGCGTTTCCAGGATGGCGCGCCACGCCGCCGCTGCGCCGCGCGCGGATCCTGACGCGCTTCCGCGAGCTGATGGAGCAGCACCAGAAAGAACTGGCGGCGGTGGTCAGCGAGGAGCACGGCAAGGTGTTTCTCGACGCGATGGGTTCGGTGCAGCGCGGCATCGAGGTCATCGAGTTCGCCGCCGGCGCGCCGCACCTGCTCAAGGGGGAGCACGCCGGCTCGGTTGGCCGCGGCGTCGACGCGCACTCGCGGCTGCAGCCGCTCGGCGTCTGCGCCGGCATCACGCCGTTCAACTTCCCGGTGATGGTGCCGCTGTGGATGTTCCCGATTGCCCTCGCCTGCGGCAACACCTTCGTGCTCAAGCCGTCGGAGAAGGATCCGTCGGCGAGCATCAGGATGGCCGAGCTGCTGCGTGACGCGGGGCTGCCCGACGGCGTCTTCAACGTGATTCACGGCGACAAGGAGGCGGTCGACGCCATCCTGCATCACCCCGAGATCAAGGCGGTGTCGTTCGTCGGCTCGACGCCGATTGCGAAGTACATCTATTCGACGGCGGCGGCGAACGGCAAGCGGGTGCAGGCGCTCGGCGGCGCGAAGAATCACGCCGTCGTCCTGCCCGACGCCGACCTCGACTTCACCGCCGATGCGCTGGTCGGCGCCGCCTATGGATCCGCCGGCGAACGCTGCATGGCGGTGTCCGCGGTGGTGGCGGTGGGCGCCGCCGGCGATGCGCTGGTCGGCAAGATTGCCGAGAAGGCGAAGCAGCTGAAGGTCGGGCCGAGCATGTCGGACGGGATGGACATGGGGCCGCTGGTCACCGAGGCGCACCGGGACAAGGTGCGCGGCTACGTCGACGCCGGCGTCGAGTCGGGCGCCACGCTGGTCGTCGACGGCCGCGGCCTGAAGATTCGCGGCAGCGAGGCGGGCTTCTTCCTCGGGCCGTCGCTCTTCGATCACGTCACGCCGGAGATGAAGATCTACCAGGACGAGATTTTCGGACCGGTGCTGGTGGTGCTGCGCGCGAAGACGCTCAACGAGGCGATCGATCTGGTCAACCGCAATCCCTACGGCAACGGCGTCGCGCTGTTCACCAGTTCGGGCGGCGCGGCGCGGCACTTCGAGGACGAGATCGAGGTCGGCATGGTCGGCATCAACGTGCCGATTCCGGTGCCGATGGCGTTCTTCTCGTTCGGCGGGTGGAAGCAGTCGCTCTTCGGCGACCTCCACATGCACGGGCTCGAGGGGATCTACTTCAACACCCGCACCAAGGCGGTGACCACGCGGTGGCCGAACGAGGACGCGGTGTCGTCGGGGTTCGTCATGCCCACGCTCGGGTGAACGCAAAGCCCGCAAAGAGCGCAAAGCCCGCAAAGCGCACATGCTCAGTTTCGTGACCGCGTTAGCGGCAGTGTTCCTCCAGGTGGTGCCGCCGGCTGCGCCGGCGTACGCCGACAAGTACGCGACGGTCAACGGGCTGCGCCTGCACTATCTCGACTGGGGCAGCCCCGACAAGCCGCCGCTCGTCCTGCTGCACGGCATCGCCCGGCATGCGCACACCTTCGATCACCTCGCGCCGCATTTCGCCGGCAGCTATCACGTGCTCGCGATCGACATGCGCGGCCACGGCGACTCCGACTGGGATGCCGGCGGCCGCTACCTGGTCGAGGATCACGTCAAGGATCTCGAGGACCTGGTGGCGCAGCTGCGGCTGCAGCGCATCACGCTCCTCGGCAACTCCACCGGCGGGCGCGTCGCGCAGGTGTTTGCCGGCCTCCATCCCGATCTGGTCGCGAAGCTGATTGTCGAAGATGTCGGGCCGGAGCGGCCGGAAGACATCGCGAACGGGTTCGCGCGCCGCGTCAAGCTCGAGGCCGACGGCTGGGCGACCGAAGACGAACTGGTCGAGCAGCTGACGAAGGAGAACCCCGGCGTGGCGGCGTCGTGGATTCGCACCTACGCGCGCTTCGGCGCGAAGCGCCGCGGCGACGGGCGCATCGTCTGGAAGCGCGATCCGGATCTGGTGAAGGGATTCCTGCCGACCGAGCTGTGGCGCTATGTCGGCCGCATCACCGCGCCGACGCTCTACATCCTCGGCGGCAAGAGCACGATCGTGCCGCCGGCGACACAGCAGCGCCTGAAGGAGACGCTGCCGCGCTGCGAGATCGTCGTCATGCCCGGCCTCGGCCACTACCCCGGCGTCGAAGATCCGCCCGGATTTCTCGCGATCGTCGATCGTTTTCTCTCTTCGTAACGCCGGGTTGTTTCGGACTTGTGTTAGGGGCCGAGCAAGCTCGGCCCCTACAGAAGATCTCTATGACGTCGCCTGTGGGGGCCGAGCTTGCTCGGCCCCCGTCATGCCTTCGCCATAACCGACTCGTACTCCGCTTCGTACATCGGCACGACCAAATCGGTGCAGTACCGGGTGCGAACGACTTCCGCCGCGCGCCGCGCGATCGCCGCCTGCAGCGCGACGTTGGTGAGGATCTCGACGCCGCGCGCGGCCATCATCTCGATCGCATCCGGCGGGCAGACGAATCCGGTGACGCCATCCTCGATGATCTCCGGGAGCCCGCCCACCTTCGACGCCACCACCGGCACCTCGCACGCCATCGCCTCGAGCGCGGCGAGGCCGAAGCTCTCCTGCGCCGACGGCAGCAGGAACAGGTCGGCGATCGACAGCCACGGCACGAGATCGTGCTGCTCGCCGGCGAACACGACATCGTCGGTCAGGCCGTGTTCGGCGACGCGCCGGACGATATCGCCCTTCACCGGGCCGTCGCCGATCAGCACGAACCGCGCGCGCACCTTGCGGCGGATCAGCCGGAAGACGTCGAGCGCGACGTCGACCCGCTTCACCGGCCGGAAATTCGAGACGTGGACGACGAGCGCGTCACAGAGTTCCGACGGGCACAGCCGCGCGCGCAGGCTGTGATCCTCGCGGCGCCGGTACTCGGCGCAGTCGAGGAAATTGGGGATGACGCGGATCTCGTGCCGCACGCCGAGCGCGCGGATCGTGTCGGCCTTCAGGCTTTCGGACACGGCGGTGACGCCGTGCGATCGCTCGATCGAGAAGGCCACGGCTCGCGTGTAATTCGGATCGCTGCCGACCAGCGTGATGTCCGTGCCATGCAGCGTCGTCACAGTGCGCGGTACGGGCACCGCCAGTTGCGAGCCGGACGAGGCGTCGAGCATCTGATAGGCCAGGTAGGCGGCGGTGGCGTGTGGCACGGCGTAGTGTGCGTGGACGACATCCAGCCGCCGTTCCTCGGCAACGTGCGCAATCGTGGTGGCCAGCGCGAGCAGGTACTGCGGCTCGCGGAACAGCGGGTACGGCGGCACTTCGACCGGCACGAACGAGAGCCCCGGGATGCCGCGCCGCCAACGGAACGGCGGCTCGCTGCTGATCAGGTGCACCGTGTGCCCGCGCAGCGCCAGCGCGTGCGCCAGCTCGGTCGCCACGACCCCGCTGCCTCCGACCGACGCGTAGCAGACCATGCCGATGTTCATTGGGGATGTTTCAGGAGGCCCGGCCGCTGGACCGGCTCGCGCACCACGATGCCCTCCGCGAAGGCCACGCCCGCCAGGGCGCCGAACTGCGCGTCGCGGCTCTCAATCAGCTGCCGGAAGGTCGAGGCCGTCAGCCGCGTGGCGACGCCGCCGCCGTCCGGCGGCGCGAACTGGCTGACATAACAATCGAGCGCCTCGCGCTTGCGCGCGTAGTGTTCCGACACGTCGACGACGAACGACGGCGCCGCGCCGTCGTTGATGAAGTAGTAGCAGAGCCACTCCGGCCGCCACGCCTCCGCGTCGGTCTCGTAGCGTCGCAGGCCGCTGCGGAACACCGCCGTCCGCAGCACCTGGCTGGCGGCGACGTGATCCGGGTGGCGATCGTCCCAGTAGGGGATGGCGATGCTGCGTGGACGATGGCGGCGGATGATGTCGACCGCGGAGCGGATGATCGCGGGCTGCGGCTCGATGCCGCCGTCGGGCCACCCGAGGTTCTCGCGCCATGCCGCGCCCAGCACGCGCGCGGCCGCGGCCGCCTCGGCCTGCCGCTGATCCGGCGTGCCGTTGCTCGACAACTCGCCGCGCGTCAGATCGCACAGCCCGACGCTGTGTCCCGCCGCCGCGTGGCGGGCGACGGTTCCGCCGAGGCCGATTTCGATGTCGTCGGGATGGGGACCAAAGACCAGCAGGTCGATCGCCATGTCACATTGCGGAATGCGGATTGCGGATTGCGGATTGGATTCATTCATTGAACCAATGAATCCGCAATCCGCAATCCGCAATCCGAAATGTCAGTCGGTAGCGGCGCGTTGGCCGATGAACGCGCGCAGGTCGTTCAGCGTCGCCACCCGCGGCCCGTGGAGCGCCGCGATCTGGCGCACGTCCAGCTTCAGCTTCTGGATGTTCTCGTACAGGTTCACCGCGAACGGGCTCGGCGTCGCCGGCGGCGGCGCGTTGCCGGCGGGCGGCGCGTAGGCGTCGACCTCCGCCAGGATCTTCTCGGCCGGGAGGTAGACCATCACGAACGCGTCGTTGTGGCCGTTGCCGGCGATCGGATAGATCTCGATGCTGCGGCGGCCGTCGGTCAGCACGTGCTTGTCGGTGAAGGTCTCGAATGCCGGCGCTTTGCCCGATCGCGCCAGCCGATCCGGGTTCAGCGTCCGCGGCGCCGCCCACGCCTTCTCGTAATACGGCCGGTTCAACGCGTGCGTGACGATGGTCGCGCCTTCGTCGACGTAGGTGCGAAGCCCGCCCGAGTGATCGAAGTGGACGTGCGAGTTCACCAGGTACTTGATCGGCTTGTTCGGGATCGTCTCCTTCACCTTCGCGATCACCGCCGCCGAGCGCGCCTCGCTCTGCGGCGCTTCGACGACGACGATGTGATCGCGCTGGTCGATGGCGATGCTGTGATGGCTGCCGCCCTTGACGTAGAAGACGCCGTCGGCCAGCTTTTCCATCTCGACGTTCACCGCCGGCGCGGTGTACGCGCGTACCGTCTCCGGCACGGCGATGTCGACCGCCGGGTTCGCGGTGACGCTCGAGACGGTGATGTCGAGCACCGGGTAGCCGCCCTGCGTCCGCACGATCCGGCCCGGGAAGGTGACGCCGTTGAAGTCGCGGTAGTCGGAGTAGGCGATCTCGACCGGCGTGTCGCCGAGGACCGGGTTGTCGATCGTCGTCTGCACCCGCTCGACCTGGTTCTGCGCGTTGATGTGGCCGACGTACTTGTGCTTGCCGTCGGTGAACGAGACGTCGGATCCGTCGCCCGCCGGCTCGGAGGTCGCGTTGTTGGCGGCGGCCGCTTTCAGGAATCCATGCGGCGTCGTCCAGATCTCCATCGTCCGCTCTTCGACCGCTTCGATCTGCGGCTGCGGCGCCGGCGCCGCGTCGGCGGCGGCACCGGGCGGCGGCGCCATGTTCCAGGCGTAGGTGCCGCTGACCACCTGCACCGGCTTCTGCTGCACGGGCGCCGGGCGGGCGCGCCCCGGCTCGACCACCTGCATGCGCGTCATCTCCACGCGCGCCGCCGGCGCCTCGTAGTTGACGCTGGCGGTGAACGCGCTGACGTCGAACGCCGGCCACGGCAGCACCGGGCTCGGCGCCTGACCGAACTGGAACCACTTGCCTGTGCCCGCGTACTGGATCGACTTCATGTCGGCGGCGCCCAGGGTTTGCGTGGCGGCGGCCAGCGTGCCCTTCTGCTGCGCGCAGGCCGCGGATCCGAGGGCGGCAATGGCCACGAGAACGATCGCTCTGAATGTGTGCACGGTGCCCTCCTTTACTGAGCGGGAATTAAGGGGACCATGCTACAACCCCTTCGCGCCGCCGGCGGCACAGAAACGAAGACGACGCGTCGGCGTCTAACTGTCGAACGCTGTCTTGTCCGCAAGGGGTGTAATCATGTCGATTTCCCGTTATCTCCTGGCGATCGGCGTCGCCGCCGCGGCCTCGGCCTGCACGGCAAAGGCGCCGCAGCCCTCCGCGCCGAAGGCGCCGCTCTACGACAATCTCGGCAGCCACCACACCGCGATCACGACCAGCTCCCCCGACGCGCAGAAGTACTTCGATCAGGGGATGACGCTGTCGTACGCGTTCAACCATGCGGAATCGATCCGCGCCTTCCGGCAGGCGGCGGCGATCGACCCGGCATGCGCGATGTGCTACTGGGGCGTGGCGTTCGCCTACGGCCCGAACATCAACGCGCCGATCACCGAGGAGGCGGCCAAGGCGGCGTTCCAGGCGATCGAGCAGGCGCGCGCGGCCGGCGGCGCGTCCGAGCGCGAGCGCGCCTACATCGAGGCGCTGGCGAAGCGCTACGCCGCCGATCCGAAGGCCGAGCGCGCGCCGCTCGACCGCGCCTATGCCGATGCGATGCGCGAGGTGGCGAAGCGGTACCCCGACGATCTCGACGCGGCGACGCTGTTCGCGCAGTCGCTGATGGACACCTCGCCCTGGAACTACTGGGAGAAGGACGGCAGCCCGCGCCAGTTCACCACCGAAGTGCTCGCGTCGCTCGAATCGGTGCTGACGCGCAAGCCCGATCACATCGGCGCCATTCACCTCTACATTCACGCGGTCGAGGCGTCGCCCGACCCGGGCCGCGCCTCGCAGTACGCCGACAAGCTCGGCGCGCTGGTCCCCGGCGCGGGGCATCTCGTGCACATGCCGGCGCACATCTACCTGCGCACCGGGCGCTACAACGACGCGTCGGTCGTCAACCAGCACGCGATCAAGGCGGACGAGGCGTACTTCAAGGGCGACGCCGTCGCCGGCAACATGACGTATCAGGTCGGCTACTACCCGCACAACATCCATTTCTTCGTCGCCGCCGCGTCGATGGAAGGCCGTCAGGCCGACGCCCTGAAGGCGGCCGAGGAAGTGAAGGCGCGGATGCACGGCGACATGCTGCGCGACCCGGGCATGGGCGGGATGGTCCAGCACATGACGCTGACGCCGCTCTACACGAAGATGCGCTTCGGCATGTGGGACGAGGTGCTCGCCGAACCGGCGCCGGCTGCCGACCTGCCGTTCATGACCGCGATGTGGCACGCGGCGCGCGGACTCGCCCTGGCCGCGCAGGGCAAGGTGGACGAGGCCGAGACCGAGCGCGGCGCGGTGGCGAAGATCAAGGACGATCCGGCGCTGAAGACGCTCGGCATCTCCAGCGTCAACTCCGCCGCGTCGATCACCGCCATCGCGCACGCGGTGCTCTCGGGTGAGATCGAAACCCGCCGCCGCCGCGCCGACCAGGCGGCGCGCCACTTCACCGACGCGGTCGCGCTCGAGGACAGCCTCACCTACATGGAGCCGCCAGACTGGCCGGTGCCGGTGCGGCAGCTGCAGGGCGCGGCGCTCCTCGAGCTCGGTCGGACGAAGGAAGCGGAAACTGCGTTTCGCGACGACATGAAGAAATTCCCCGACAACGGCTGGTCGCTCTCGGGGCTGCAGGCGAGCCTCGAGAAGCAGGGCAAGAGCGCCGAGGCCGCGACGGTCAAGGCCAGGCTCGACCAGCAGTGGAAGATGTCGGACATCCAGGTTGCCGGCGGCCGGCCGCGGCGGGCGCCGCGGTCGTCGCGGGCGACCACCAATCACTGACCGCCGAGCGCCTGTCAGCCGAGTGGGGTCGCTTTCCGCATCAGCCAGAACGTGACCGTCGTGCACAACGCCGCCAGCAATGACAGGGCCGCAACTTGCAGCAGCAGGTAGCGGCCCTGCCCGATCGGGACCGGCGCCAGCACGAAGAACAGCACGACGCAGGCAACCAGGAACAAGAGACGCGCGCGGTTGTCGCCTGCCGGCCAGAACGAGCCGCGTGAAAACTTTGCCGCGAGCGCGCCGACCTCCTCCTGGGTGTCGAGCTTCGGCGTGCGTCCGGGCGGCAGGAACTCGATGAGGTATTCCTTTCGTCCGCCGATCCGCACCGGCGCGAAGAGGAGCGGCAGGAACCTGACCAGCGACGGCAAGGCGACGATCACGAAGCAGGAGATCCACGCCACTGCGATGATCACCTGCCCGGCATCGGGAAATAACGCCGCGATCCCGAGCGGCGCCGCGGAGTTCACGTTCAGCAGCCGGCTGCTCATCACCACCGCTCCGCCGATGATCAGCACGCCGATCTGAAGGTTGAAGGTCGCGTCCAGAGCGCGCAGACCAAAGCCCCGTTCGACATCGTCGAAATCCAGGACGATGTGCTGCGTGTCCGGATGTCGCGCCGCGCGATGGCGCACGTAAATGGTCCGCAGATAGAAGAGATTGTGGCGCAGCAGCAGCGCCACCAGCATCATCGCCAACGCCGTCAGCACGAACTGACAGAAGTATGCCGCGACGACCAGCGAGGCATTCACCAGCGGCGTGATTTCGCCGGAGAGAAACTGCACGGTCCAGTCGAGTTCACGCGGGCAGACACCGAGTGGATGTCCCTGCAGGGCCGCGACGTAGTAGGACATCACTTCCCACAGATCGACGACGGTGATCGCCAGCGCGATCGCCACTGCGCCGGTGGCGTTGCGGGGATCCATTCCCACCTCTCGCAGCCGGGCGAGCGCCCCGGCGTGATCGCGTCCGCGAATCCGCAGCAGCAACCCGTGCGACGTCTCGCCATCGCCGTTCGTCAGCGGAAACAGCCGCCTGGCGACGATGCGGATGACCAGGAGCGTGAGCGGGAGGACTAAGAAACAGGGCCACCAGTTGGGCCGAGACCCATAGCCCGCGATCGTCGCGACCTGGGCACCGGCTCGCTGGCACACGGCGGCAAGAACCGACTGCGAAGCGATCGCCGAGTCGGACAGCGCGCCAGTCAACCACGCCAACGCCAGCGGAATGCTGCCCAATCCCGCGAGCCACAGGTAATCGGCGGGCGGCCCGGTCAACCCCCGGCGCTGCAACCAGGCGGCGAGCCCTGGACGAGGACGCGCTGCTTCGGGCCGCGACGGCGCACGTTTAGGCGGTTGGGGGCGATCCGCCACGGCGTCGGTCGCCGCGAGACGCGAGGCTGCCTGTTCGGAGAGATCGACCTGCGCCCGGTCGATGGCGCGCGACATGTCCCGCAGATCCTGAAAGCGGCGCTCGGCGTTGTGATCGAGAGCCTGCCTGACGATGCCGACGACACGCGACGGGACCTCCGGACAGATCGCTTCCAGCGGCGCGAATCTCGCGTTCGAAATCTGGTCGCAGATTTCGTCGATGCTGCCGCCGTCGAACGCCGGCCGCCCCGAGAGCAACTCATAGGCCACGGCGCCAACCGAGAAGATGTCGCACCGGTGGTCCACGGCCTGAAGGGCGAGCTGTTCCGGCGCCATGTAGCGGAGGGAGCCGACGACGTTTTCGCCGGTCAGCGTCGACGGGCCGAACTTGGCGACGCCGAAGTCGAGGATTCGCAGCACACCCTCCGGCGTCAACATCAGGTTGGCGGGCTTGATGTCGCGGTGAATGACCCCGCGCCGGTGGGCGTGCCCCAGCCCGGCGCACAGAGCCTGCAGAAGCTGCAGCTTGGTGGCCAGCGGCATGGCTGCTCCCCCGGCGATCACGTCGGCGAGCGTCTGCCCCTGCACGTACTCCATCGCGATGTAGAAATCCCCGGCTTCCTCCCCTTGATCGAACACCGTCACGACGTTGGGATGGAGGAGGTTTGCGGCCGCCCGTGCTTCGCGCCGCAACCGCTCGACGGCCTCCGGCGCATCCAGCCCTTCCCGGAGGAGCTTGAGGGCGACATCCCGCTGCAGACGTTCGTCATGGGCGAGGAACACTTCTCCCATGCCACCGCGGCCGAGGAGCCGCGTGATCCGATAGCGGCCGGCGACCCGCCGCCGTTTAGTCATGCGGAGCACACACGGTGAGCCGGCATTTTACGGTGACGGTCAACTCAACTCCCCGCCAGGCGGCAGCCCGACGTCCCGATGCTCCGGCCCGGCATGCGGCAGCGTCCGACCGGCCGTTCTGCGTCCTGTGGACGCGACGCACGAAAAAGCGGCGAAATGGCCCGCCACGGTGATATCGTCGGCCCGCAGAATTTCTATCGTGCAGAGGAGGCGGGCATGACGCGAAGACGTACCGTCTGGGTCGGGGCGACGTTCCTCTCATTGCTGGTCGCGCTCGGCGCCGCGCAGGCACAACTCGATCGACTCGCGGCCGCCCAGACGGCAGGCACCGTCGAGGCGCCGCGGTTCGAGGTCGATCCGTTCTGGCCGAAGCCGATGCCGAACCACTGGCTGCTCGGCAACGCCATCGGCGTCTGGGCCGATTCGACCGACACCGTCTGGATCGTGCATCGCGGGTCGGCCACGCTGGCCAACAACGAGAAGGCGCTGGAGCTGAAACAGGGCGATTGCTGCGCCGGCGCGCCGCCGATTCTCGCCTTCGACAAGGCCGGCAACCTCGTCCGCCACTGGGGCGGCCCCGGCGCCGGCTACGACTGGCCGTCGTCGAACCACGGCATCTTCATCGATCACACCGGCATGGTCTGGATCGGCGGCAACGGTCCGGGCGATTCGCAGATCATGAAGTTCACCAAGGACGGGAAGTTCGTCGCCCAGTACGGCAAGCCGGACGCGCGCCTCGCGGGCAAGAACGACAAGGGCCAGCCGCTTTACAAGCCGGGCAGCAGCGACCCGAACAACTTCGGCCGCGTCGCCAAGATCTTCGTCGACCCGAAAGCGAACGAAGCCTACATCGCCGACGGCTACTTCAACCGCCGCGTCGCCGTCCTCGATGCCGCGACCGGCAAGATGAAGCGCTTCTGGGGCGCGTACGGGAAACCGCCGAACGACGAAGTGCCGCTCGGCGTCTACGATCCGGAGGCGCCGCCGCTGCAGCACTTCCGCAACCCGGTGCACTGCGCCGACCTGTCGAACGACGGCTTCGTCTACGTCTGCGACCGCGTCAACGATCGGATCCAGGTGTTCCGGCCCGACGGCACGTTCGTCAAGGAAACCTTCCTGGCGAAGAACACGCGGCAGTCCGGCTCGGTCTGGGACGTCGCCTTCTCGAAGGATCCGCAGCAGCGCTTCCTCTACGTCGTCGACGGGATGAACAACCGGATCTACGTGCTGCAGCGCGACACCATGCAGCTGCTCACCAGCTTCGGCGACGGCGGCCGGCAGCCGGGGCAGTTCTACGGCGTGCACAGCATCGCCGTCGACTCGCAGGGGAACATCTACACGACCGAAACCTGGGAAGGAAAGCGGGTGCAGAAGTTCGTCTACAAGGGGCTGCAGCGCGTGCCGGCAAACCAGGGAACGGTGTGGCCGACGCGGACGTCGCAGTAATTCAACCGCAGGGGCCGAGCTTGCCCGGCCCCCCGGTGTCGGCGGAGGGCACATGGGTGTGAGGTGGATACGCGCCGCGGCGCTTGCCGTCACGATTTTTGTTGCCGGCGTCGCCGCCGGCGCGGCGCTGCAGCAGCAGGCGGGTGGCACGCGGCGCGAGCCGCAGTTCGAGAACGAGCACGTGCGCGTCTGGAAGTCGATCATCATGCCGAACCAGCCGCTGACGCTGCACCGCCACGAGCACGGGCGCACGATCGTTGCGCTCAAAGGCGGCACGCTCGACGTCGTCGATCCCAAAGGACAGACCAAAACGAAGATGACGTGGGAGTCGGGCAAGGCGTACTGGCTCGACGTCGATCCGAGCGGCGAGCAGCACGGCGACTTGAACAAGGGCAAGGATCCGATTGAAGTGATCGTCGTCGAGATGCGCAAGTGAGGGTGGCCGGCGCCGCGCTGGTCGCCGCGGCGCTTGCCGCCGCCGGCGTCTCAGCACAACGCGCCCCTGCAGCATCGCCCCCGGCGCCTGCGTCGGCGGCGGCGTACGACGTCACCGAGAAGTCGATCGAGGCGCTGCAGCACGCCATGCAATCGGGCGAAGTGACCTCGCGGCGGCTGGTCGATCTCTATCTCGCCCGCATCGACGCCTACGACAAGCAGGGGCCGGCGCTGAACGCGATCGTCGCGGTGAACCCGCGCGCCCGCGAAGCGGCCGACGCGCTCGACGCCGAGCGGGCGGCTCGGCGCGTGCGCGGCCCGCTGCACGGCGTGCCGGTGCTGGTGAAGGACAACTACGAAACGATCGAGATGCCGACCGCGGCCGGCTCGATCGCGCTGGCCTCATTTCATCCCGCGCGCGACGCCTTCCTGGTGCAGCGGCTGAAGGCCGCCGGTGCGGTGATCCTCGGCAAGACCAACATGCACGAGCTGGCGGCCGGGATCTTCACCGTCGGCTCGCGCTTCGGCCAGACGAAAAATCCCTACGACCTCGATCGCAATCCAGGCGGATCGAGCGGCGGCACCGGCGCCGCGGTCGCCGCCAGCTTTGCCGCCGGCGGCATGGGCAGCGATACCTGCGGGTCGATCCGTATCCCGGCGTCGCAGAACAACCTGGTCGGCCTGCGCGGGACGCAGGGGTTGTCGAGCCGCACCGGCATCGTGCCGCTGTCGAGCACGCAGGATATCGGCGGGCCGATCACGCGGACGATGGCAGACCTCGCCGTCATGCTCGACGCGACGGTCGGCGCCGATCCCGCCGACGCCTCCACCGCCGCGAGCGCCGGACACATCCCGCCGTCGTATCGCTCCGGTTTGCGCGCCGACGCGCTCAAGGGCGCGCGCATCGGCGTCGTCCGCAGCCTGTTCGGCAGCGCGCCGGAGGATCAGGAAGTCACCACCGTCGTGCAGCAGGCGCTCGATGCGATGAAGAAGGCCGGCGCGGAGGTGCTCGATGTCACCGTGCCCGGGCTCGACGATCTGCTCCGCGACAGCTCGATGATCAACGCCGACTTCAAGTTCGACCTCGCCGACTACCTCGCGAAGTCGGGCGGCGCGCCGGTGGGCTCGCTGGGCGAGATTCTCGATCGCGGCCTGTACCACAGCGCCCTCGAGGGGACGTTCCGCGCGCGCAACGCGGTCGAGCAGCGCGAGACCGACGCGTCGCGGCGCGCGAGAATCAAGCGCGTGGCGCTGCGGCAGGTACTCGAGGCGGTGCTGGCGGAGCATCGGCTTGCGGCGCTCGCCTTTCCGACGCTGCGGCGCAAGCCGGCGCGGATCGGCGACGGACAGGCCGGATCGACCTGCCAGGTCAGCGCGCACTCGGGCCTGCCGGCGCTGGGCGCGCCCGCAGGATTCACCGACGATGGGCTGCCGGTCGGAATCGAGCTGCTTGGCGCGGCGTTCAAGGAGCAGGAGCTGCTCTCGCTCGGCTACGCGATGGAGCAGACGCTCAACCTGCGGCGGCCGCCATTCAGCGCCCCGCCGCTCGTGGCGGGCAAGCCTCCTGCGCCGCAGACGGCGACGGCGAGCGTCGCCGGCGCCGCCGTGAAGCTGACATACGAACCGACGACGGCCCGGCTGCAGTACGCGTTGACGCTCGAGCCATCCGCCGATCGTCCGTCCGCGATCTGGATCCATCTCGGCACGCCGGCGAAGCCGGGCGCAGCGCGCCACCTGCTCTTCGAGCCGGGACAACCAGCCTCGGGCACGGTGACGCTCGCGGCGATGGATCGCAAAGCGCTCGCCGACGGCGCGCTGATGCTCCGCTTCTTCCGCCGCGACATCCGCGCGGTCGAGAGCGTTCCCATCGCCCTCCGCTGACACACGACCTCTCCGGTCCGCGGATTGCACCGCGATACCCCAGACGACGCGCTAGCGCCGCGCGTTTGCAGTGGCGCAAGACGTCTGCGCGCCACGATCGTCACTCGACATTCAAACGTGTAAGAGTGGGTTTCAAAATTACTCGTAGCGCAGCCCTTCAGGGCTGCCCGCGCGGCT
>Ga0207708_10000974_pt1 | contig 21472 bp, 16 predicted proteins | sample KBSK5101metaG_FD_184340 | JGI IMG/M metagenome (GOLD analysis project Ga0207708, IMG submission 184340) | Corn, switchgrass and miscanthus rhizosphere microbial communities from Kellogg Biological Station, Michigan, USA - KBS K5-10-1 metaG... | ecosystem: Host-associated > Plants > Roots >...
CCGAAGCTGAGAAGGCCGGTGCCCTCGAGATCGTGCAGATCGACGAGCGCGCGCGAGCCGAGGCTGAAGCCGCCGGCCCGCCGCCCCGGCTCCTGCGCGATCACGCCGCGGATGGTGAACGGCTGGCCGCCGACGACCACGGCGTCCCCGACCTCGATATCCAGCTGCGTCAGCAGCTCCGGACGCACCAGGATGCCGTGGTTGGCGATGAGCGCATGCGAGTACGGGCGGCCGTCGGCCAGCGTCACGGCGCCGTAGAAGGGAAACGACGGCTCGATGCCGCGCAGTTCGACCATGCGCGCGGCCGCCGCGCCTTTGCCGGACGCCGGGCGCACGAGCGTGGCGACGTCGATCGTCTCCATGCGGGCGCGAACCGGCGCGAGCGCGAGGCGGGCGTCGACCAGCGTGCGAAGCTCCGGCGTCCACGGCCGGTTGGTGCCGACCACGACGTCGGCGCCGAGACGCGCGCGCGCTTCGCTCATCAGCGTCGTCCGCACGGTCTGAATCACCGAGCGGAGGAGGACGATGGCGCCGACGCCGATCGCCACGCAGACGAAGAAGAACAGCAGCCGCCGCCACGACGCGCGGACCTCGCGCAGGGCCATGAGCACTACGAAGTTCATGATCCTCCGAGGGGCGTTCGCCCCTCGGACTCCCCTGCACGCGCCCTCGTTCGCCGCTTCGCCGGGTCTCTCCGGGCGCGTGGCTCGCTCGCTGTGCTCGCTCGCATCGTCATACGATGTGGCCGTCGCGCAGCGCGATGGTGACGTCGGCGCGCGCGGCCAGTTCGGGATCGTGCGTCACCAGGACGACGGTGGTCTTGCGGTGGCGGTTGACGTCGATCAGCAGGTCGATGATGTGATGGCCGGTCCCGCTATCCAGGTTTCCGGTCGGCTCGTCGGCGAGCAGGATGGCGGGATCGTTGGCGAGCGCGCGGGCGATGGCCACGCGCTGCTGCTCGCCGCCCGAGAGCTGCGACGGGTAGTGATGGCGGCGCGGCCCGAGCCCCACTTCGTTGAGCAGCGCGTCGGCGCGACGGCCCGGTTCGGCGGCGCCGGCGATCTCCAGCGGCACGCGCACGTTCTCCCACGCCGTCAGCGACGGCAGCAGGTGGAAGAACTGGAAGACGAAGCCGATGCGGGTGCCGCGGAAGCGCGCCAGCGCATCCTCCGTCATCGCGGTGATGTCGGAGCCGTCGATGACGATCTGCCCGGTGGACGGCGCGTCGAGCCCGGCGAGCAGCCCGAGCAGCGTCGACTTGCCGCTGCCGGACGGACCGGTAATCGCGGCGACGCCGCCGGAGTCGATCCGCAGATCCAGCGGATGCAGGATGGTCAGCATCGAGTCGCCGCTGGGTACTGTCTTGGAGACGTTGTGCAGCTCGATCATTCAGCGAACGAGCGGCAGCGAGTGAGCCGACGGAGCGGAGCGGGGCATGGGGCCCCCGCGAGCGACGTCGTGAGGGGGTTCCGGGGGACGAAGTCCCCCGGATAGAGAATCGACCATTGGCTTCAGCACGGTCCAGACCGTATCGGCGACGATCTGCGCGCCTTCGACGTTGGGGTGAATGCCGTCCGACTGATTCAGCGCCGCGTTGCCGGCAACCTTGTCGAGGAGGAAAGGAAGAAGCGTCACCTTGTACTGCTTCGCCAGATCGCGGTAGACCTGACGGAAGGATACGGTGTATTCGGGGCCGAAGTTCGGGGGGGCCTCCATGCCCGCCAGCAGCACCGCGATGTGTTTCTCGTGCGCGTGCTCGATGATCGCGGCGAGGTTCTTCTTCATCTCGGAGATCGGGAGGCCGCGCAGGCCGTCGTTGGCGCCGAGCTCGAGGATCAGGATCCTGACGTCCCCCTGCCCCAGCGCCCAGTCGAGACGCTGCAGGCCGGCGGCCGAGGTGTCGCCGGAAATGCCGGCGTTGACGACCTCCCAGCCGTAGCCGTCGGTGTTGAGCTTCTGTTGCAGCAGCGCGGGATAGGCCTGCTGCTCGAGCAGGCCGTAACCCGCGGTCAGGCTGTCGCCGAGCACGACGATCTTCGGGCGCCCTGAATCATCCGGATGCGCGGCCGGCTGCGCCGCCGGCGCGGGCGGCGTCGCGGCGACGTTCTCGGTCGCGGACGGCCCCCGGCTGCACCCCGCGGCGAGCAGCAGGCAGACGAAGAGCGTCGAGAGGGTCCGAGCTGGCATGAATCCTTATTATAGGACCCGGGGATCGAGGTGCGAGGTCCGAGGTCGTCGGTCGTCGGACGTCGGTCAGCGAAGGGAGCGCGCCCATGGCAAGAGGGTTCGAGTCGAAGATGGTCGAGTTCCAGCAGGAGGAAGCGGCCAGGGCCAAGAAGCCGATTGAGCAACTGACTGCCGACGAACAGGCGCGGCGTGGCCGCCGCGCGAGCCTCGAGCTGGCTCGGACGCGGGCCGCGGCCGATCTCGAGCGCGCCACGGCGCCGGCGCACCGCAAAATGCTCGAACAAGCCATCGCCGCGCTGGAGCAGCAGCTCGCCCAACTCGACCGCAGCTAAGGCAAGGAAAAGCCACAGAAAAACACGGAAAAACACAGATATCTGTGTTCATCAGTGTTTATCTGTGGCAGACGTTACCTATCTGCGGCGGTATGCGCTTTGCTCCATCAGCTGGAGCATGGCGTCCAAGGACCTCGTCCGCATCGCCGCCATCGGCGACCTCCACTACGGCCGCGCCTCCCAGGCCGGCTCGCTGCAGCCGCTTTTTTCGCAGATCAACGAGTCGGCCGACGTGCTCGCCCTGTGCGGCGACATCACCGACTACGGCCTCGTCGAGGAGGCGCGCGCCTTCGTGAAGGAGCTCGTGCCGACGGTGAAGATCCCCGTCGTCGCGGTGCTCGGCAACCACGACGTCGAGTCGAACCAGCAGGACGAGATCAAGAAGATCCTCAAGGACGCCGGTGTCGCCGTGCTCGACGGCGAGACCATCGAGATCCACGGCGTCGGCTTCGCCGGCATCAAGGGATTCGCCGGCGGCTTCGGGCGCCGCGCCCTCGGGCCGTGGGGGGAAGACATCATCAAGCGCTTCGTGCGTGAAGCGGTGGACGAAGCGCTGAAGCTCGAGTCCGCGCTGGCGCGGCTGCGCAACGATCGTCTCGTCGTGCTCGTGCACTACGCGCCGATCCAGGGCACGGTCGAAGGCGAGCCCTGCGACATCTACCCGTTCCTCGGCTGCAGCCGCCTCGAGGAGCCGATCACGCGCTTCCCCGTCAGCGCCGTGTTCCACGGCCACGCGCACCATGGCGCGCCGGAAGGCCGCACGCGCACCAACGTGCCCGTCTACAACGTGTCGGCCTCGCTGATGCGCGAGCACTTTCCCGATCGTCCGTTCCGTCTCGTCGAGCTCGCGCAAGGACAACCCGCGCCACAGGAGCGACGCAGCGGCGAACGCCGCGTCGCCGCAGAGGTGCACTGATGCCGCGATCACTTCCCTTGGAGTGCCACAGAAAAACACCGATGAACACAGGCCGCAGAAAAACACCGATGAACACAGGCCACAGAAAAACACAGATGAACACAGATATGCATCTGGTTGAACGACCGTCTATGAGACCCTTTCTTCATCCGTGTTTGTCCGTGTTCATCTGTGGCCTTCTACTGGCGTGGCTATCGATTGGAGTCACAGCCGCTGAAGCGGCGCAGAAACGCGCGCCGCAGCGGAAGCCCGCGAAGGTGGCGAAGCAGGCCGCGGCCCCGAAGCCGGCGTTCGACATGCAGGTGCTGCAGACGCAGATCATGCTCGACCGCGCCGGCTACTCGCCCGGCGAAATCGACGGCCATCGCGGCACCGGCACCGACCGCGCGCTCGCCGCGTTCCAGAAGAACGGCGGCAACCCGGCCTCGCTGCCCGGTGATGCGCTCACCAAGTACCGCATCACCGATCAGGACGCGGCCGGACCGTTCACGCCCGACATTCCCGAGGACATGGTCGAGAAGTCGAAGCTCTCCTCGCTCGGCTACAGCAACGTCGTCGAGATGCTCGGCGAGCGGTTCCACGCGAGCCCGAACCTGCTGAAGCAGCTCAATCCCGAGGCGAAGTTCGCCGCCGGCGAAGAGATCCAGGTGCCGAACATCGCCGCCTCCGTCGCGCCCGTCGGCCCGCCGCGCGGCACCCAGGCCAACCAGACCGATCAGTCGAGCCCCGCGACGACGACGGTGACCGTGCGCAAGAGCACGTCGGATCTCACGGTCACCGACGCCGCCGGGCACGTGCTGATGTACGCGCCGGTGACGACCGGCAGCGAGCACGACCCGCTGCCGATCGGGGACTGGAAGGTCAACGGTGTGCAGAAGGATCCGACGTTCCACTACAACCCGGATCTCTTCTGGGACGCCGAGCCCGGACATTCGAAGGCGACGGTGCCGGCGGGACCGAACAATCCGGTCGGCGTCGTGTGGATCGACATCTCGCGCCCGCACTACGGGCTGCACGGAACGCCGGAGCCGGCGACGGTCGGCAAGACCGCATCGCACGGCTGCGTGCGGCTCACCAACTGGGACGCGCAGAAGCTCGCGGGGCTGGTGCGCCCGGGAACGAAAGTGGTGTTCGCGGAATGAGCCCGACGATCCTGCGCGAGCGCGGACCCATCCGCCACCTGGTGGCCGCCGGGCTGTTTGGCTTCGTGCTCGGTGCGTTCGTCGTGGCGTCGCTCGGCCACATGGCGGCAAAGACGGGCACGTCGCCGATCGCGCCGCTCGCAGCGCTGAAGCCGGAGGGGGGGATCGACGAGCCGTCGAACGCGGTTGTCGAAGTGCCGGCGCCGACGAGCGGCCGGACCGGGGTCATTCCCAAGACGGCGCCGGAGGCGAAGGATTTAGCATCCCGCGAGCTGACCGTCCCGGTGCAGGGTGTGGAGCCCGACAAGCTCGTGCGGTCGTATCACGACGCGCGAAGCGGCGGCCGCGAGCACGAGGCGCTCGACATCCTCGCGCCGCGCGGCACGCCCGTGGTGGCGGTCGAGGACGGCACAATCGCCAAGCTCTTTAACAGCAAGGCCGGCGGCATCACGGTCTACCAGTTCGATCCCGGCCAGGAATACTCCTACTACTACGCCCACCTGGACCGCTACGCCGACGGCATCAAGGAGGGGATGCCGGTCCGCCGCGGGCAAGTGCTTGGATACGTAGGCACTTCGGGCAACGCCCCGAAGGACACGCCGCACCTCCATTTCGCGATCTTCCGCCTGACCGCCGACAAGCACTGGTGGGAAGGCACGCCGATAGACCCCTACGACATCCTGAAGTGACACGCTTCCAACCTTCGAGCCTGTGCTGCCCGTCCAAGCTGGTGTAAGGATGGAGCTTGGAGGCATTAGCGCTGCGATCCCCGGCCGACTCCGTTCCGGCCGCTGAGCCGCTCACCGACGTGGCCCGCGCCGCGGCTGGCGACGTCCGCGCGTTCGAGGCCGTGTATCGCACGCACCTCCCTCGCGTGCACAGTCTCGTCCGCCGCATGACCGCCGGCCGCGATGCCGACGAGCTCACGCAGGATGTGTTCGTCCGCGTGTGGCAGAAGCTCGGCACGTTCCGCGGCGACTCGTCGTTCACGACGTGGCTGCACCGGCTCGCGGTCAACGTGGTGATCGAGCGCTTCAGGAGCGATCAGGCGCGCCGCGCGCGGCTGCACGACGGAGAAGAGATCTTCGAGATGCTGGCCGGCCCCGCGCTGACACGGGATCTCGGGATGGACTTCGAGGCGGCGCTCGAGAAGCTGCCCGACGGCGCGCGCCAGATCTTCGTGCTGCACGACGTCGAGGGCTACAAGCACCACGAGATCGCGACGATGCTGGAGATTTCGGCCGGCACGTCGAAGGCGCAGCTGCACCGCGCCCGGATGATGCTGCGAAGGCACTTGAAATGACTGATATCTGGACCGACCGGCTGTCGGACTACCTGGACGGCGAGCTGACCGCCGCCGAGCGCGCCGCGCTCGAATCGCACCTGGCGTCGTGCCGCGAGTGCACCGCCACGCTCGCCGAGCTGCGCGAGGTCGTGGCGCGCGCGGCGGCGCTGACGGCGCGGCCGCCCGCCGACGATCTCTGGCCCGGCATCGAGCCGCGGCTGCAATCCGGCGCGCTGCTGCCGTTCCCGGCCAAGCCCTCGCGGCGGTTCTCCTTCACGCTGCCGCAGCTCGCCGCGGCGGGCATCGCGCTGATGGTCGTGTCGGGCGGCGGCGTGTGGGTGCTGCAGCACGGCGGCGCCGCGACGTCGGCGCCGGGCGTCGTCGCCACCGATCCGGCCTCGCTCCCCGCGCCGCGCGTCGTCTCGACCGCGCTGAACGATCCGCGCTATGACGAAGCGATCGCCGATCTCGAGCAGGCGCTCGACGCCGGCCGCGGCCAGCTCGATCCGACAACGGTGAAGATCATCCAGTCGAACCTCGCCGCGATCGACAAGGCGATCGACGACTCGCAGCGGGCGCTCTCAGAGGACCCCGCGAACGTGTTCCTGAACAACCATCTCGCCGACGCACGGCAGCGCAAGCTCGCGCTGCTCCGCCGCGCGACGGCGCTCGTAGGCCCTAAAGGATAGATGCGGCCGCAGGCCGCCAGCGACAACTGGTAACCGGCAACCGGCAACTGGCAACTGATGCTCCTCACTTCACTCGCGCTCGCGCTCACCCTGGCCCAGGCGGCCCCGGCGCACCAGACCGCGCCGCAGACCGACGAAACCGTCGCCGCGCAGCGCGGCGGCCGCCTCACCATCAACAACTTCGCCGGCGAAGTGATCATCCACAGCTGGGACAAGGACTCGATCCACGTCGTGGCGCGCCACCAGGCGCGCACGAAGGTCCGCATTCGTCCGAACGGCAGCAACGTCGCCATCGACGCGTCGGGATACATGGGCACGCCGGGCTCGGTCGACTTCGACATCACCGCGCCGGCGTGGATGCCGGTGAAGGTCGAAGGCACCTACAACTTCGTGACCATCGAAGGCAGCCAGGCGGAAGTCTTCGCCGAGACGGTGCGCGGCGACGTCATCGTCAAGGGCGGCACCGGCGTGATCACCGCGAAGTCGGTCGAAGGCGAAGTGCAGGTCGAGGGGGCCAAGGGGAAGGTCACGGTCAGCTCGGTCAACGAGAAGATCAAGATCTCGGACACGAGCGGCGAGATCAGCGCCGAATCGGTGAATGGCGGCATCACCATGACCGGCATCGACTCGAAGAGCGTCGACGCGACGACGGTGAATGGGACGATTACGTTCGAGGGGCGGCTGGCGGACGGCGGCCACTACAGCTTCGGCACGCACAACGGCGATCTGCTGCTCGGCGTGCCGGAGAACTCGAACGCGACGTTTACGATCCGGTCCTACAACGGCGGCTTCTCCACCGATCTCGCGCTGGACTACGACCGCGCCGAGATGAGGCGCGGCAAGCGCACCACGATGACGCTCGGCAACGGCAGCGCCGACGTCAGCCTCGAGACCTTCGGCGGCGGAATCAGGCTGCGGAAGGGGACCGCGTCCCGCCGCGCGCGCTAGACGGCGGCTGCCAGCCCTGCGCCCGCAGGGCCTCCTGCAGACGGTGCGAGCGCTCGATCAGCGAATGCGGATCGTCGAAATGCTCGATCTCCTGGCGGCCGTCCGGATATGTAACGACAAGTTCGTAATCGTCACCGTCGGACTGCCGCCGGATCTCGTAGAGCAGCCGTGCTTCTTGGCGTTCGAAAAACCAGATCATCGCTGCTTTTATCGGCACCATTCGCAGCGCGCGTTATAACCTCAGCGGTTCAACGCGACCATGGGCTCGATCCTCGACGCCCTATATGCAGGCAAGTACGCTGCCACCGCGGCGACGAGAAGCAGGATTACCACCCCTGACAAAAATGAAATCGGATCCGCGGCTCCGACGTTGAAGAGCAGCGCCCCCATGCTGCGGCCGGCCAGGAAGGCCAGCGGCACGCCGATGAGCGCTCCCCCGACGACGAGCATCATCGCTTCGCGCAGGACCATCCGCAGCACCATGCTGCGGTCCGCGCCGAGCGCCATGCGCAGCCCCAGCTCGGCGACGCGCCGGCTGATGCCGTAGGAGATCGTCCCGTAGAGCCCGAGGCTCGCCAGCAGCAGCGCGAGTGCCCCGAAGATCGAGGTGAGGCGCGCGACCATGCGGTCCTGCGAGACGCCGCGATCGACGCGATCGGAGAGCGTCATCACTTCCACGACCGGCAGGCGCGGCTCCGCCTGGGTCAGCGCCTCGCGCACGGTCTGCGCCAGCGCGCGCGGCGAGCCCGACGTCCGGATCTCGATGTCGCTCAGCACCTCGTCGGGGGACGCTTCCGCCAGGCGGTAGGCCATGTTCGGCGGCGCGTTACGCAGCTCGACGTAATGCGCGTCCTCGACCACGCCGACGATCACCTGCGCGTCCTTGTCGATCGCGTCGCCGTAGGACCAGCGCTTCCCCACCGCGCTCTGCCCCGGGAAGAAGCGGCGCGCCATCGTCGCATTGACGATGGTGCTTTTCGAGTCGGGGATGTGGTCTTCGGGACGAAAGAGGCGTCCCTCGATCAGTCTCAGCCCGACGGTCTCGAAGTAGCGATCGGTGACGATCTCTTCGTTGGTGCGGAGCTGCTCGTCGGGCCCCGCCTTGTAGCCTTCGACCGACAGGCTGCTGATCCGCTGCGAGCCCCACAGCGGGCCGTTCGCCGACAGGCTGACCGACTGCACGCCGGGCAGCGCCTGCAGCCGCTCGACGAGGCGTCGGTAGAGCGCCTGCCGCTCGTCGTCGGAATAGCCCGCGCCGCGCGTGTCGACGCGCGCGGTGAGCACGCGATCGCGATCGAAGCCGAGGTCCGTCATCGTGAGCGACCGCAGGCTCCGCGCGAAGAGGCCCGCGACGACGAGGAGCAACAGGCAGAAGGCCATCTGCGCCGCGACGAGCGCCTTTCCCACCAGCATGCCGCGGCGGCCGCCTTCCGCGCCGACCGCGCCGCGCCCTTCCTGTTTCAGCGACTCCGCCACCGCGACGCGCGTGCCGCGGATCGCCGGCAGGACGCCGCACAGCAGCCCGGTCAGGATCGACGCGGTCATCGCGAAGGCGAGCACACGCCAGTCGACGCCGGTGTTGAGATCGACGGGACTTGTCGAGCTCGTCAGGTTCACGAGAAGCGCGAGCAGCGCGTCGCGTCCCCAGAACGAAAACGTGACACCCGCCAGTCCGCCCACGATCGCCAGCAGCAGGCTCTCGGCGAGCAGTTGACGAACGAGGCGAACGCGCGACGCGCCCATCGCCAGGCGGATGGCCACCTCGCGCTCTCGTCCCGCGGCGCGTGCCAGCAGCAGCCCCGCCACGTTGCCGCACGCGATCACGAGCAGCACGCCGACCATCGCCAGCAGCACGTAGAGCGGTTGCGACGCACCCTGGCGCAGCGAAGAAATGCCGGTCGAGGCGTCCGTCAGCCGGATGCGGTGCTGGCGGAGGTTCTGACGATCCTCCGCGGTCGCGCTCGACGACAGGACGCTTTCCCGCTCGTGGACGTAGGCCGTGGTGATCCCGTCGATCGCCACCGACGCCGGCACGTTCGAGGGCACGCGGGCGAAGACGTTCAGCCAGGCCATGTTCGGCTGCGGCGTCCACGGCTTGCGCGGATCGGCGTTGTCGCTGTTGCTGACGTTCTGCGCGTAGCGCACGACCGCCTGCATGGTGTAGGGGATCCACACGTCGGGATTGCGCACCGCGAGCGTGGTGCCGAAGAACCGCGGCCTGGTGACGCCGACAATGGTGAACGCCGTGCTGTTGATGGTCAGGCGGCGGCCGATCGCATCGGGTGCGCCGTTCAGCCGACGCTTCCAGTAGGTGTCGCTGACGACCGCGACCGGATGCTCGCCGACGACGCGGTTGTCGGCGCCGGTGAACAGCCGTCCGAGCTGCGGCCGCTGCCGGAGCGCGGAGAAGTATTCCCCCGAGACGAGCTGCACGTTGCCGCGCGCCGGCATCTCGTCGCCGTCAGGCTGCAGCTGCATGCCGGCAACGCTGGTCGCGGCAAAGAGCTCCACGTTGCGCCCCGCCACCTGGTCGCGCGCGGCCTGGAACGTCGGCGCCGAGAACAGCTGCCCGTAGTCCTGCCCGCGCCGGCTGACGTCCACCTGGTAGAGCTGCTGCGGATCCGGCACCGGCAGCATGCGCAGCACGATGGCGTTGACCAGCGAGAACACCGCCGTGGCGCCGCCGATGCCCAGCCCGAGCGACAGGACCGCGACGAGCGTGAACCCGAAGCTGCGCCGCAGCAGCCGCGCGCCGTAGCGGAGGTCATTGAAGAATTCGGTAACCAGTGTCATAAGCGCAGTCAGTAGTCTACGGTTAACGGTTCACGGTTCGCGGTCTACCGGTGGCTTCCGGCTTTAGCCGGAAGGTCGGCAACAGTCCAGAACTTCCGCCTGAAGCCGCACTTCCGCCTAAAGGCGGAAGCCACACAACACTCTCAGTCCGCCCGCAGCGCGGTAATCGGATCGACCGCGGCGGCGCGGCGCGCCGGACGCCAGGCGGCGATCGCCGCGGTGAGCGCGAGCAGCGCGGCGATAAGCGTATACGTGAACGGGTCGGTGGCGCGCACCTGGAACAGCAGGCCCGACAGCAGCTGCGTCGCCAGCAGTGCGCCGGCCGCGCCGGCGACGACGCCGCCGGCGGCGAGCAGCAGCGCCTGCCGCAGCACCAGCCGGACGACCGACCCCGGCCGCGCGCCGAGCGCGATGCGGATGCCGATCTCGCGCGTGCGCTGCCCCACCATGAAGGCCATCACGCCGTAGATGCCGATCGCCGCGAGCACCAGCGCGAGCACCGCGAAGGCGCCGAGGAGCTGCGTCGAGAAGCGCCGCGACGCCGTGGCGGTGGCCACCATCTCCTGCATCGTCTTCGCGCCGAAGGTCGGCAGGTCCGGATCGACGGCGCGCACTTCCGCCGCCAGCGCCGATCCGAGCAGCTGCGGATCCCCGCTGGTCTTCAGCGCCAGCGACAGGTTCAGTCCGCTGCGCTGTGTCAGCGGCCGGTAGATCGTCGGGCGCGGATCCTCTTCGACCCGCCGCGTGCGCATGTCGTCGACCACGCCGACGACGGTCAACCACGGGCTGTTGGTGGCCTGCGGGCCGCCGAGATGCAGACGCCTGCCGACGGGATCCTGCCCGGGCCAGCTCAGACGCGCGATCGACTCGCTGATGATCGCCACCGGGGCGCCCCTGGCGTCGTCCTGGCTGCCGAAGGGACGGCCGCGGAGCAGCCGAATGCCCATGACCTCGAAGTAGCGCGGCGTCGCCGAGGAATACTGCGCGGTCGGCACCCGCGATCGGTCGTCCGCTTCGGTGCCTTCGGCGGTGAAGACGACCGCACTGCGGCTGCCGTCGAGCGGCAGCGCGTCGGCGGCCGCGGCGGCCGTCACGCCGGGCAACGCCGCCGCGCGCCGCAGGATCTCCTCGTAGGTGGCGACGCGCGCCGGGTGGCCGGTGGTTCGATTCGAGTAGCGCCCCTGGCTGGGATCGTTGGGCTGCGGCAGCCACAGCTTCGCCGTCAGCACGTTGGCCGGATTGAAGCCCAGCTCGACGCGCTGCACGCGAACGAAGCTGCGCGCCAGCAGCGCGGCGCCGACCAGCAGCACCAGCGCCAGCGCGAACTCGACGACGACGAGCGTCGATCGCAGCCAGCCGCGCGCGCCGGACGCGCCGCGCGATCCCTCCTTCAGCGCCTCGTTGACGTCGGATCGCGTCGTGTGCAGCGCCGGCAGCGTCCCGAAGACCAGCGCCGTCAGCACCGACATCGCCGCGGTGAAGGCGACGACCTGCGCGTCGACGCGGATTTCCTGGAGCCGCGGCAGCCCGCTCGGCACGATCGCCAGCAGCACCGCGAGCAGCCACCCGGTGACCATGGCGCCGGCGAGGCCGCCCAGCACCGCCAGCACCAGGCTCTCGATCAGCAGCAGCCGGATCAACCGCGCGCGCGACGAGCCGAGCGCGCGCCGCACCGCGAGCTCGCGCTGGCGTGACGAGGCGCGCGCCAGCAGCAGGTTGGCGATGTTGGCGCACGCGATCACCAGCACCACGCCGACCGCGCCGAACAGGATCAGCAGCGGCGTGCGCACCGATCCCACCACGTCCTGCTGCAGCGTTATGATCCGCGGCGCCCATGCGGCGCGCGGGGGATAGTCATTCGGATAGGCCGCACGGAACTCCTGCGCCATGGCGTTCAGCCGCTGCTGCGCCTGGCTCACGCTGATGCCGGCCTTCAGCCGTCCGATCGCTCCGGTGATGAAGTAGTTGCCGCGGATCGCGGGACTCGGAAACGGATTGCCGAGAAAGCTCGCCGGCGCCCACGCGTCGACGTCGGTCAGCACCGATCGTCCGGGATGACGGAAGCCGGGCGGCAGCACGCCGACGACGGTGTACCAGTCGTTGTCGACGCGGAGCTTGCGCCCGATCGCATCCGGCGAGGCGCCGAAGCGTCGCCGCCACAGGGCGTCGCTGATCACCAGGACCTCGGTGATGCCCGGTCCGTCGTCTTGCGGACCGAACAGCCGTCCGAGCTGGGGACGCACGCCGAGCACGTCGAAGTACGACGGGCTCGCGAGCAGCACTTCGACGCGCTCGGGCTGATCGATCTCGGTGAGGTTGGCGTTGATCGCCCAGACGCCGGCGATCTGGTCGAACAGTCCGCTGCGATCGCGGTAGTCGAGGAACTCCGGCTGCGACATGCCGACGTCGATGCCGTTGATGCCGGTGAAGTCCGACGTCACGCGCACCAGGCGATCCGCGCTGGCGTACGGCAACGGGCGCATGACCACCGCGTTGACCACGGTGAAGATGGCGCTGTTGGCGCCGATGCCGAGCGCGAGCGTGGCAATCGCGATCGCCGCGAAGCCGGGAGCACGGCGCAGGCCGCGCCAGGCAAACCGCAGATCCTGCAGGACGGTGTCGATCATGGCCTGTCCGAGATGGCAATCCGCACGCCACGCCCGACCTCACGAAATCGTCGTTTTCAGGCCTGTTTCACCGCTGCAACGCGTTCCGCGCTCCGCTTCCGGGACTGAGGTGTGCGGAAGCGAACAGGCGCGCGACATTCGCGATCAACTTAGGCACGTTTCTCCGCGTCATTCCGTCAAAGTCTCTGATGGCACGCGCTTTGGACTCCCGGCCGCCCGACAGCATGGCCGTTTCCTGCGACATGACGCCGCGGATCCTCATTGCCGACGATCAGCCGGATCTGCTCGACGCGCTGAAGCTCCTTCTCAAGGGGCAGGGCATCGAGTTCGACGCGGTGACGTCGCCCGAGGCGGCGTTGAACGCGCTCAACTCGCGTCCGTTCGACCTGGTGCTGATGGACCTCAACTACACCGGCGACACGACGTCGGGGCGAGAGGGGATCGATCTCCTCGCACGCGTGCAGGCAGTGGATGCGCTGCTGCCGGTGATCGTGATGACGGGCTGGGGCAGCGTCGACCTCGCCGTCGAGGCGATGCGCCGCGGCGTGCGCGACTTCGTGCAGAAGCCGTGGGACAACGCGCAGCTGCTGACGACGCTTCACAAGGAGATCGAGGCGGGACGCGCCCGCCGGCGCGAAGAAGCGGCCGAGCGGCGCGAGCTCTCCGAGGCCTTGAAGATCCAGCAGCGCCTGCTGCCGCAGCAAGTGCCCGAGATCGAGGGCTGGGAGCTCGCGGTCTCGTGGCAGCCGGCCAACGGCGTCGGCGGCGACTGCTTCGACATGATCCGTTTGGGCGACACCCGCCTGGCGATCTCGATCGCCGACGTCGTCGGCAAAGGCATCCCCGCCGCACTGCTGATGTCGAACCTGCAGGCCGCCGTGCGCGCGTTTGCGTCTGAAGCGGTTGAACCACAGGCGCTCTGTCACCAGGTCAATCGCATCTTGTGCGGCAACATCGCGGAAGGACGCTTCATCAGTTTCTTCTACTCGGTGCTCGATGCGCCGACGGGCGTGATGACGTACACCAACGCGGGGCATTACCTACCCATGCTGGTGCGCGCTGACGGCACGGTCGAGCGGCTCGGCGCGGGCGGGCCGGTGCTCGGCGTGCTCTCCGATGCCGAATACGAACAGGCCCATGTCGGCATTGGCCCCGGCGATCGACTCGTGATGTTCACCGACGGGCTGACCGAAGCGCGCAGCGCGGCAGACGAGGAGTTCGGCGAAGAGCGTCTGCTCGACGCCGCCGTCGCGCATCGCGCGTGCAGCGCGCCGGCCCTGCAGGCCAGGCTGGCCGACAGCGTGGCCACCTTTACCGGCGGCCGCCTGCAGGACGACGCGACGTTGATCGTGCTGGCAGCTGACCTGGGCTGAATCCACGTACAGCCGTGACGAACCGCAGCGATGAGGGACCGGTGAACAGCAGCTTGACGGACTTTTCGCGCCCTCTCGATACTGTCCGCATGCGAAGAATGTGGACACCGCCCTGGGCATGGGTGTTTGGCGTCGCCACCTGCCTCAGCCTGTTCTCGTGGCTGCAGGCCTGGCGGCTGACGATCATCAACATGAAGCCGGGCATGTCCGCGCAGGCGGGCAAGCTGCTCGTCCTCAATCTCGCGTACTGGTACCTCCCGGCGCTGCTGATTCCCGCGGTGGTCTGGGCCGCGCGCCGATTCCCGTTCGACACCGGCCGGACCATCCGTGCGATCGCGGCGCACGCGGTCGGGGCGCTGACGTTTGCCTTCGCCAACTTCGTCGGCATGATGGGCATGCGCTTCCTGCTGTGGACCGACGCCGGGAAGTGGAGCGGCGCCACCTGGGCCGAGTTCGCCCAGCGCAGAATCCTGGAGCAGCTCGACTGGAACCTCATGGTCTACGGCGTGATCGTCGGCATGAGCCACGCCATCGCCTACTACCACGAGTCGCAGGAACGGAAGCTCAAGGCGGCGCAGCTCGAGACGCGGCTGGTCGAAGCGCGGCTCAAGACGCTCGAAGCGGAGCTGCATCCCCACTTCCTCTTCAACACCCTGCACGCGATCTCCACGCTGGTCCACCGCGACCCGGAGAGCGCCGATCGCATGATCAGCCGGCTCAGCGATCTGCTCCGCATCACCTTCGATCGCAGCGGCGAGCCCAAGGTCTCGCTGAAGGAAGAGATCGATTTTCTCCAGAAGTATCTCGACATCGAACAGACGCGCTTCCAGGATCGTCTTACCGTCAACGTGAAGATCGATCCCGACGCGCTCGACGGCGAGGTGCCTCGGATGATCCTGCAGCCGATCGTGGAGAACGCCATCAAGCACGGCATCGCCGGCCGCAACGGCGGCGACCACGTGCAGATCACCGCCGGCAAGGAGGGCGAGCGGCTCTGGATGCAGGTGCGCGACAACGGCGGCGGGCTGCAGATCCGCACGCTCAAGGCGCTGCGCACCGGGGTCGGCCTGTCGAACACGCGCGCACGGCTCGATTGTCTCTATGGGCGCCATTACCGCCTGGAGTTCTCCGACCGCAACGGAGGGCTCTCGGTCCTGATTGAAATCCCCTTCCAGCGCGTGTCCACCGCCGGCGCGCCGGCGGCGTTCCGCGTGGCGTGAGCATCACATCATGACCACACCGCGACCGACTCGAGTCCTGATCGTCGACGATGAACCGCTCGCCCGCGAGCGCCTGCGCACGCTGCTGCAGGAGGAGCCCGGCTTCGAGATCGTCGGGGAGGCCGGCGACGGCACCACCGGCGCCGAGTCGATCCTCGCGCTGCAGCCGGACCTCGTCTTCCTCGACGTGCAGATGCCGGGCGCCGACGGCTTCGACGTCATCGACGCGGTCGGCGCCGACAAGATGCCGTTCGTGGTCTTCGTCACCGCCTACGACCGCTACGCGCTGCGCGCCTTCGACGTGCACGCGCTCGACTACCTGCTCAAGCCGTTCGACCGCGAGCGCTTCCGCCAGGCGCTGACCCGCGCCCGCCAGCAGCTCGATCGCGCCAACGGCAACGGCGAGATCGAGCGGCGCCTCGCCGCCATCGTCAACGACCTGCGCCCGGCCAAGGCGCGCACCGATCGCTTCGTGGTCAAGTCCGGCGGCCGCATCTTCTTCGTCCGCACCGGCGAGATCGACTGGATCGAGGCGGCCGGCAACTACGTCAAGCTGCACGTCGGCAACGACTCGCACCTGATCCGCGAGACGATGAACGCGGTCGAGGGCAAGCTGTCGCCCGATCTCTTCGTCCGCATCCACCGCTGCCACATCGTCAACATCGAGCAGGTGCGCGAGCTGCAGCCGTGGTTCAACGGCGAGTACGTGGTGTTCCTGAAGAACGGCACGCGCCTCACGCTCAGCCGCGGCTACCGCGAGCGGCTGCAGGAGCGGGTGGGCCGCACGATCTGATCCGGGGCTTCCGCCTTCAGGCGGAAGATCACGGTCTCGACGGAACTTCCGCCTGAAGGCGGAAGCCACCGAGAGCATCGCCTACAATGAGCGGCGTTGAGTGCCGCCGCCTACAAATTCGGCGCGTTCCTGGTGGATCGCGCCGGATACCGCGTCCTCGAAGGCGACCGTCCGGTCGATCTCTCCCCGAAGCTCCTCGACCTCCTGCTGCACCTGCTCGACAACGCGGGCGAGCTCGTGACCAAGGAAGCGCTGCTCGACGCGCTGTGGCCCGGCGCCAACGTCACCGACAACGCGCTGACCCAGGCCGTCTCGGAGCTGCGGCAGGCGCTCGGCGATGACGCGGGAGCGCCGCGCTTCATCAAGACCGTCGCCCGCCGCGGCTACCGCTTCGTCGCGCCCGTCGAGGCCGTGCACGCCGCGCCGGCCGCGCCCGCCCCGGCCGCCCCCGCCGACGATGGGTCGGTCGCGGTGCTCGATTTCACCAACGTGACCGGCGACCAGGAGGTCGCGTGGCTGTCGGCCGGCATCGCCGAAACGGTGAGCGCCGACCTGCGTGCGCTCGGCCGCTTCCGCGTCGTCGATCGCTGGCGCGTCAACGAAGCCGTGCGGCGCACGACCGGCGCGCTCCACGCGATCGCCGCCGCGCTGCGGGTACGGCTGGTCGTCGTCGGCAGCTTCCAGTCGAGCGCCGGACGCGTGCGCATCACCGCGCGCGTGGTGGACGTCGTCAGCGGCGACGCCGTCGCCGACGCCAAGGTCGACGGCCGCGTCGACGACATCTTCGAGCTGCAGGACGCGGTCGCGGAGCAGTTCGCGCGGGAGCTCGGCACTGCGCCGGCGGGCGGCGGCGAGCGGCGCAGCCGCGAGACGACCAGCCTCGAGGCGTATCGCGCGGTCATGGAGGGATGGCTGCGCGTGGAATCGCTCGACATCCGCGAGCTGCCCAGGGCGATCGCCGATTTCGAGCGCGCCGTCGCGATCGATCCGAGATACGCGCTCGCCTACACCAGCCTGGCGAGCGCCGAGTTCGCGTCCTACGAGTCCACGCGCGCGGACCTGCAGCCGGCACGGCCGCTCCTCGAGCGGGCGATCGCGCATGGCCGGCAGTCGGTCCACCTCGACGAGTCGCTGGCCGAAGCGCACGGCGCGCTGGCGCTGATCCTGGTCAGCGCCTGGGACAGCGCCGGGGCCATCCGCGAGGCGCGGCGGGCGGTGGCGCTCGAGCCGGGCAACTGGCGGCACCTGTTCCGGCTCGGGCACGCGAGCTGGGGCGAGGAGCGGCTGCGCGCCGCGGACGCGACGCTCGCGCTCTACCCCGATTTCGCGTTCGCGTATTTCCAGGAAGCGATGGTGCACGTCGCGCGCGGCCACCTCAACGAAGCCGAGCGCGTGCTGCGTCACGGCGCGGCGATCCAGGATCGTCAGATCGGCCGCGGCGAGCGCTACCCCGCGCTGGGGCTGCACTGGCTGCTCGGTCTGGTGCGCCTGGCCGAGGACGATGTCGCCGACGCGATCCAGGAGTTCGATCGCGAGCTCGGGCTCGCCGAGCCGCATCGGCTCTACGGCCGCGAATACACGATGCACGCGCACCTCGGGCGCGGCGCGGCGCTGCTCCGCGCCGGGCGCGTGCGCGACGCGGCCGGCAGCTTTCTCCAGGCCCGCGACCAATACCCGGACCTGCCGCTGCCCCAGGCGGGCCTGGCGCTCGCCGCGGCCGGCGGCGCCGACTGGACCCTGGCCGAATCGGCGGCGGCGGCCCTCGCGAAGTCGCGGCCCGTTCGAGGCGCGCTGGCGCGCGGCGTCATCCAGGCGGCGCGGGGGGAGGCGGCTGCGGCGGCCGCGACGCTTCAGAAAGTCCTCGACGAGGCCCCTCCGGGCTTTGCCGGCTGGTGGTTGCCGGTCGACCCTATGCTGCGGCAAGCTATTGAAGGAGAACAACTTCGGCGTGTCATGGCGACCGTCGCCGAGCGCGCCTCATAACTCTTCAGCCTTCTTCAGGGTTCGCACAGGACAGGCCGAACCCGGCAGCGTATCGTGGCTTCTCGAGGAGCGACCATGACCGCGCACAGCTACCGGGACACGATCGGCCGACGCGGCCTCCAGCCGTTTCTCTGGACGCAGTTCCTGGGGGCCTTCAACGACAACCTGTTCAAGATCGTCGTCTCGATGCTCGCCGTCCACGCGGCGACGGAAGCGAGCACCGGCGGCCAGCTGGCGCTCGTCGGCGTCGTCTTCATCCTGCCGTTCCTGCTCTTCTCCGGCTACGCCGGGCAGGTGGCCGACGTCTACAGCAAGCGCCGCGTCCTCGTCGTCACCAAGTCGCTCGAGATCGTCGCCGCCGCGCTCGGCCTCTTCGCGTTCATGTCCGGCCACCTCGGGCTGACCTATGCCGTGCTCTTCCTGATCGCGCTGCAGGCCACGTTCTTCAGCCCCGCGAAATACGGCATCCTGCCGGAGATGCTGCCCGACCGCGACCTGTCGCGCGCCAACGGCATCCTGGAGATGTCCACCTTCGTCGCCATTGTCGCCGGCACGGCCATCGGCGGCTTCATGTTCGAGCGGTGGCACGGCCGCCTCTGGATCGTCGGGATCGCGGTGGTCGCGATCGCGATCGCCGGCACGGCGCTCAGCTTTCGCATCCCTGCGGTTCCGCCGGCGCGGCCCGGCGCGCGCATCTCGCTGAATCCGTGGCGCGAGATCGGCCTCGGGCTCGAGCGCCTGCGCGGCAGCCGGGTGCTGTCGCTGACCGTGCTCGGCATCTCGTACTTCTGGTTCCTCGGCGCGCTGCTGCAGCTCGTGATGATCCTCTTCGGGACGGAGACGATGGGACTCGACGACTGGTGGACCGGCGTGCTGACGACTTTCGCGGCGATCGGGATCGCGGCGGGCAGCCTCGCGGCCGGACGCCTGTCGGGGGACAAGGTGGAGCTCGGGCTCGCGCCGATCGGATCGATCGGGATGGGGCTGTTCTCGATCGTGCTGTCGCGCTGCGGCGGCTCGTTCACGCTGGCCGCGATCAGCCTCACGCTGGTCGGGTTCTTCGGCGGCCTCTTCGCCGTCCCGCTCAACGCGCTGCTGCAGCAGAAGAGCGGCGACGAGGAGAAGGGGCGTCTCATGGCCACCAACAACTTCGTCAACATGCTGGCGATCGCGGTGGCCTCGGGCGCGCTCTGGCTGACGCGCGATATCTTCGGCATGAGGCCCGAGCAGATCCTCCTGGTGTTCGGCGTCCTGACGCTCGTGGCCAGCGGCTACGTGTTGAGCGTCGTCCCCGAGTTCCTGGTGCGCTTCACGCTGTGGCTGATCACGCACAGCATCTACCGCATCCGCATCGAGGGACAGGAGCACGTGCCCTCGCGCGGCCCGGCGCTGCTCGTCTGCAATCACCTGTCGCACGTGGACGGCGCCTTCGTCGGCGCGTCGATCCAGCGGTTCGTGCGATACCTCGTCTACAAGCCGTACTACGAGCACTGGGCGGTGAGCCCGCTGCTGCGGATGCTGCGCGCGATCCCGATCGGCACGGGCCGCGAAGCGATCGCGGCGATCGACGCGGCGCGGGCCGAACTGCAGGACGGCCACGTGGTCTGCATCTTCGCGGAAGGGGCGATCAGCCGGACCGGAAACCTGCTGCCGTTCAAGCGCGGCCTCGAGCGCATCGTCGGCGGGCTCGACGTGCCGATCATCCCGGTGTACCTGGATCGCGTGTGGGGCAGCATCTTCAGCTTCAAGGGCGGACGCTTCATCTGGAAACTCCCGGCGCGCCTGCCCTACCCGGTGACGGTGGCGTTCGGCGCGCCGCTGCCGGCGACCACGCCGACGGCGGAAGTGCGCATCGCGCTGATGACCATCGGCGCGGAAGCCGCGGCGCTGCGGCGCGGGCCGCGCGACGTGCTGGGGCGCGAGTTCATCAAGGCCGCGAAGCGCCGCTTCGGATCGTTCTGCATGGCCGACGCCGGTACGCCGCCGATGAGCTTCGGCCGCGCGCTGACGGCCGCCCTGCTGCTGTCGCAGTGGATGCGCCGGGCGTTACCGTCGCAGCCGCGGATCGGCGTGCTGCTGCCCTCCTCCGTTGGCGGCGCGCTCGCCAACCTCGCGACGGCGCTGGCGGGGCGGACGTCGGTGAACCTGAACTTCACTGCCGGGCGCGAGGCGATGCAGGCGGCGGTGGACCGCTGCGGCATCCGGACCATCCTGACGTCGCGGAAGTTCATCGCCAAGGCGGAGATCGCGCCGCTCGAGGGCATGGTCTTCCTCGAGGACGTCATGGCGGGGATTACCCCGCTTGCCAGGGCGCGGATGTTCGCGACGGCGCTGCTGCTGCCGGCGCCGATCCTGTCACGCCTCTACTCGGCCGAAGGGGACGCCTCGTCGCTGGCGACGATCGTGTTCTCGAGCGGCAGCACCGGCGTCCCCAAGGGCGTCATGCTCAGCCACCGCAACGTGCTCGCCAACATCGACAGCGTGTCGCAGGTCTTCGACCTGCGGAAGAGCGACGTCATGGTCGGCGTGCTTCCGTTCTTCCACTCGTTCGGCTTCACGGTCACGCTGTGGCTGCCGATGGTGAGCGGCTTCGGCGCGGTGTTCCATCCGAGCCCGATGGACGGCAAGGCGATTGGCGAGCTCGCCGCCAGATACCATGGCTCGATCCTGGTCAGCACCCCGACCTTCTACGCCGGCTACATGCGCAAGGTGACGCGCGAGCAGTTCGCGCACGTGCGCTACGCGCTCGTCGGCGCCGAGAAGCTGCGCGAGCCGATCGCGGCGGCGTTCCAGGAAAAGTTCGGCATCACGCTGCTGGAAGGCTACGGCTGCACCGAGATGGCGCCGGTCGTGGCCGTGAACTCGCCCGATTACCGTGACGGCGGCGAGCACCAGCGCGGGTCGCGCGCCGGCACCGTCGGCCACGCGCTGCCCGGCGTGGTGGCCAAGGTCGTCGACCTCGAGACCCGCCAGGGGCCGCTCATCGGGCGCGACGGGCTGCTGCTCGTGAAGGGGGCGAACCGGATGCAGGGCTACCTCGGCGACCCCGAGCGCACGAACGACGCGCTGCGCGACGGGTGGTATATCACCGGCGACATCGCCTGCATCGACGAGGCCGGCTTCATCCGCATCACCGATCGGCTGTCGCGGTTCAGCAAGATCGCCGGCGAGATGGTGCCGCACT
>Ga0207708_10000976_pt1 | contig 21461 bp, 21 predicted proteins | sample KBSK5101metaG_FD_184340 | JGI IMG/M metagenome (GOLD analysis project Ga0207708, IMG submission 184340) | Corn, switchgrass and miscanthus rhizosphere microbial communities from Kellogg Biological Station, Michigan, USA - KBS K5-10-1 metaG... | ecosystem: Host-associated > Plants > Roots >...
GTAGGCCTTGCCGGTCTCGGTGGGCAGCCCGACCGCGGCCGCGAACTCGGCCACACAGAACTCCGCGACCAGCGGCGCGCCGGGTCCGGCGACCGGGACCGGGGTGTCGCCGAACCGGACCGCGTCACCGATCGACTCCGCCGGGTGCAGGTCCGCCCACGCGCAAGCCGCCCGGAGCAGGTCGGCCTCGGCGGCGTCCGCATCGGCGCGACGGTCCCGGGCGAACGCGAGCACACCGGCAGCGGTGTCCGCTGCGGTGTCGAGGCTGGTGGCGGCTCCCGGGATCATGGTCCCATTCTAGTCGCACAGGTGTTCGAATCAAGTGTGGAATCCGTCGACTTTGCCCATAGAAATAAGGCGATCCGAAGGTAGTCCTCGTGGGTACGGTGGGGGTTCGAGACGGGCGCTGCGCGCCCTTCTCAACCACCGCCGAGCCGCCGCCCGGCCGGCGACCCGAACCCCGGGCGACGCCCTCTCCGTCGCTGCGCTTTCCACCCCTGAACTCCCGCAGCCGCGAGGCGTGGTCTCGACACCCGCTCGCTGGCGCTCGCTGCTCGACCACCGGAAAGTTCAACCACCGCCAGCGCCGCCACGGGAGCAGACGGCGAGCACCGCCGGACCTCTCCTCGTCGCTGCGCTTTTCCACCACTTACCACCCGCAGTCGCGAGGCGTGGTCTCGACACCCGCTCGCTGGCGCTCGCTGCTCGACCACCGGAAAGTTCAACCACCGCCAGCGCCGCCACGAGAGCGGGCCGTCACCTCCCGCCGCAGCTCCCCGTCGCCCCGCTCTTCACCCATGACCTCCCGCAGCCGCGAGGTCGTCCGCTCGACGCGCTCGCTTGCGCGTGCCGCGAGACCACCCACAGCCCGCGGCTAGGCTCCCCCGCATGCGGACGAACCGGCTCGAGGCGTTCAGCGACGGGGTGCTCGCGATCATCATCACGATCATGGTGCTCGAGCTTGACGTGCCGGAGGGGCACACCCTGCACGACCTGTGGGACGCGACCGGGGTCAGCTTCCTGACCTATGTGCTGAGCTTCGTGTACATCGGCATCTACTGGAACAACCACCACCACATGTTCCAGCTCTGCGAGAAGATCACCGGCCCGGTGCTCTGGGCCAACCTGCACCTGCTGTTCTGGCTCTCCCTCTACCCGTTCACGACGGCCTGGATGGACGAGAGTGATCTCGCGCCCACGCCGACCCTCGTGTACGGCGTCAACCTGCTCGCCGCCGCCATTGCGTACACGATCCTTCAGCAGCTGATCATCCGTGGGCCCGGTGGCGCCGGACTGCGCGAGGCGATGGGCGCGGACGTGAAGGGCAAGCTATCGCCGCTGCTGTACGTCGCCGGCATCCTGCTCGTGTTCGTGTCGCCGGTGCTCGGGCTGCTGCCGTTCGTCGCGGTCGCCGTCATGTGGATGGTCCCCGACCGCCGCATCGAGGCCTACCTGGCCGAGCACGAGGCGCAGCGCTCGTGAACCGGGGCATAGCCGGCGGGCGGCCGGTGCGCTGCTGCTGACCCGGGGGAGAATGACCCCCATGACCTCCCCGATCCGCGCCAACTCGGTGCTGCCCGCCCGCCGCACGCCGATCACGCTGCACACGGGCGACGGACTCGAGCTCGTCGGCGAGCTCGCGGTGCCGGAGGACCGGAAGCCCGTGGCCACCCTGGTCTGCCTGCACCCGCTGCCAACGCACGGCGGAATGATGGACAGTCACATCTTCCGCAAGGCGGCGTTCAGGCTGCCGGCACTGGCCGGGCTGGCGGTGGTGCGGTTCAACACCCGCGGCACCTGGAGCGAGCAGGGCACCAGCCAGGGCGCGTTCGACAACGCAGCGGGGGAGCGGTACGACGTTGCCGCGGCGGTCGAGTACGCCGAGTTCCACGACCTGCCGGACGTCTGGCTCCTCGGCTGGTCGTTCGGCACCGACCTCGCCCTGATGCACGGGCTCGACCCTCAGGTGAAGGGCGCGATCCTGCTCTCGCCGCCGCTGCGGTTCAGCACCGAGGCCGACCTGACCCGCTGGGCCGAGTCCGGCAAGCCGGTGACCGCGCTCGTGCCCGAGCACGACGACTACCTGCGGCCGGCGGAGGCCCGGGAGCGGTTCGCGCCGTTGACCCAGGTCGAGCTGGTGCCGATGGAGAGCTCGAAGCACCTCTGGGTGGGCGACGCCGAGCGGGTGCTCGACGAGGTCGTCCGCCGGGTGGCGCCCGACGTCACGCTGCCGCTGCCTCGTCAGTGGGACGGCCCGATGGAGACCGCCGACACCTCGGCCTACAACGCCCACAACCTGTCTGACTACAAGGACGTCCCGGTGCCGGGACCGCAGCAGCGTCAGGGCTGACGGGCCCGGTAGGCCGCGACCGCGACCCGGTTGCCGCACGAGGTGCTGCAGAACCGGCGCGACCGGTTGCGCGACAGGTCGAGCACGATCGCCTCGCAGTCGTCGGCCACACACGTGCCGAGGCGGCTCAGCTCGTCCAGGCGCACCACGTCGATCATCGCCATCGCTGCCTCGACCGCGATCCGGTCGGCGAGCGGATCAGAGGGGTCGGTGGCGTGCAGGTGCCAGTCCCAGCCGTCGTGGCGCACCAGCTGGGGGAGCGCATGGCGGCTTGCCAGCATTCGGTTGACGACGGCGACGGTGGTGTCCCGGTCGCTGCTCAGCAGCTCCCACAGCTCGGCGCGGAGGGCGCGAACCGCGTCGAGCTCCGCCTGGTCGTTGCTGCGGGATCCGGTGAACTCGTGCTCGCGCACGTAGCGATCGAGGTCGTCGAGCGTGGTCAGGGTGTCGACGCCCTCGGCCGAGTTGGCAAGGGCCACCGCGGACTGCAGTGACAGCTCGGTGTCATGGGTAAAGACCACATTGACACCTTACACCAGTTCCCCGTAGCGTCATGTGTCATGAGCACGTTGACCCATGACAGCGTCGTCGGGACGGCGCGCGCCCGGACCGGCGCGGGGCTCGGGTTCGCGCTGGTGTCGGCGGCGTCGTTTGGGCTCTCCGGCGCCGTCGCCCGCGGCCTGATGGACGCCGGCTGGAGCGCCGCCTCCGCGGTGGCGGTGCGGGTGCTCGTCGGCGCGCTCGTGCTGCTGCCGGCCGCCGTGGTGACGCTGCGCGGACGCTGGTCACTGCTGCGGCAGCACGCCGGTCGGATCGCCGCCTTCGGGCTTGTGGCCGTTGCCGGGTGCCAGCTCGCGTACTTCAATGCAGTCGCCCACATGCAGGTCGGTGTCGCGCTGCTGATCGAGTACACCTCGCCCGTGGCCGTGATCGCCTGGCTCTGGTTCCGGCGAGGCGAGCGCCCGCTGCGTACGACGGTGGTCGGGGCGCTGGTGGCCGGGGTCGGGCTGGTGCTGGTCCTCGACCTGCTCTCCGGCGCCGACGTGAGCCCGGTCGGGGTGGTGTGGGCGCTGGCCGCGATGGTGGCGGTGTCGTACTACTGGCTGGTCTCCGCCGACGAGGACGGTGCCCTGCCCGGCATCGTGCTGGCGACCGGTGGGCTGCTGCTGGGCGGCGTCACTCTGCTCCTCGCCGGCCTGGTCGGCTTGCTGCCGTGGTCGGTGTCCACGGCGACCGTGCACTACGACGGACACGCGGTCGACTGGTGGGTGCCGGTGCTCGGCCTCGGCCTGTTCACCGCCTCGCTCTCCTACGTGAGCGGGATCGCTGGGATCCGCCGGCTCGGCGCGCGGGTGGCGTCGTTCGTGGGACTGTCGGAGGTGCTCTCGGCCCTCCTCTGGGCCTGGCTGCTGCTCGGGGAGCTTCCGCGACCCGTGCAGATCGTGGGGGGCGCGCTGATCGTGGCCGGGGTCGTGCTGGTCAAGGTGGGCGAGCGGGACACGAGCGAGCGGGCAGGCGTCAGCGCGCGTCCTGACGCCTGATCACGATCTCCCGCGACAGCAGCACCAGGGCCGCGGCGGTCGGGATCGCCAGCAGCGCCCCGACCACGCCCAGCAGCGAGGCCCCGACCAGGGCGGCGATCACCGTGAGCAGACCGGGCAGGTCGACGGTGTGGGACATCACCCGCGGGTAGATGACATAGTTCTCGAGCTGCTGGTAGATCAGGTAGAAGATCACCAGCGCCAGGCCGGTCTGTACGTCGGTGGCGAAGCCGATCGCGCACACGATCACCGCGCCGATCGTGGCGCCGATCATCGGGATCACGTCGAGCAGGGCGACGACCAGCGCCAGGGCCACGGCGTACTGGCCCAGGCCGACGATGAACAAGAACACCAGCGAGCTGACGCCGGCGCACAGCGCGACGACAAAGGCGCCCGAGACGTAGGCGCCGATCCCCTCCAGGATCTCGTTGCCCAGCTTGGTGACGCGGTCGCGGCGGCTGGCCGGTGCGAACCGGAACAGGGTGGTCTTGACCCGTGGCAGGGTCGCGAGGAAGTACAGCATCATCACGATGACCACGAAGGCGTTGGCCATGAATCCCAGGATCTTCAGCCCGACGCCGAGCACCCCGCCGAACACCTGCTGACCGAGGCTGCCGCCGGTGACGTAGGACTTCAGCTTCTCGACCACGCCGTACTTCTGGTCGAGCCGCTCGACCGTCCTGCTGTGCTGGAGCTGGTCGAACCAGCCGGGAGCGCTGGCTGTGAGGTTCGCGACCTGGTCGGTCACCACCGGCACGATCGCCAGCAGGAACAGGGCGATCGCGATCACCACGACGGTGATCACGACCACCACCGCCCAGGACCGCTTCAGCCCACGCCGCATGAAGAACTCGACGGCCGGGTTGAGCCCCACTGCGAGGAACATCGCGACCACGATCAGCAGGAGGACCGGGCCGACCATCAGGAACAGGCCGTACAGGAACCACGCCACCAGCAGGCCCAGACCGCCGAAGAACCCGATCACGAACGGTGACCGGTTGCTCAAGGGCGGACCAGGCCTGCCGAAGTCGTCGTCCGCGCTCGGCGGCGCGGCGGCCGAGCCCTTGCCTCGTGCCGCCTGCTGACCTGCCACTCGCTAGCTCTCGTCCTTGTCAAACCCGGAGACGACGTCGCGGAGCGCACCGAGCTGGGCGGCGATCGCGTCGCGGCGCTTGGTGAGCCGGTCGACCTCTGCGTGCAGGGCGGCGACCTCGCGGTCCTTGTCCGACTGACCGGCGGCGCGGAGCGTCTCGGCCTGGGCCTTCGCCGAGCTGACGATCTGCTCCGCCTCGCGGCGGGCGCGCGCGACCGCGTGCCCGGCTGCCTCCTCCGCCTGCTCGCGCGCGGTGTTGGCCGCGGCCAGCGCCTCCCGGGTGCGAGCCTCGGCGGCCTCCGCGCGCTCCTCGGCGTCCTTGACCAGGCGAGCGGTCTCACCGGTGGCCATGTTGTGGTGCTCGACGGCCTCGCGGGTCAGCCGCTCCTTCTCCACGGCCAGGGCCCGTCGGCCCTCCTGGACCTCGCGGTCGATCGACGCCTTGGACTGCTCGGCCTCGCGGGCTGCGGAGGCACGGAGCGCTTGCACCTCCTGCTCGGCACCGAGCCGCAGCTGGTCTGCCTCGCGCTTGGCGGAGGCCCGGACGTCGTCGGCCTCGGCCAGGGCGCGCGCACGCTCCGACTCGATGTCGGCGGTCACCCGCTTGCGGGTCTCCTCGAGCTCGGTGAGCTGGACGACGCGCATGTCCTCGGCGTCGCGGTCGGCGGCCGCCTTGATCGCGGCCGCGTCGCGCTGGGCCTGCTGGCGGACCTGGTTGGCCACTGCATTGGCCTCAGTGAGCACCTCGTCGGCCTGCTCCTCGGCCAGCCGGAGCAGCTCGCTGGCCCGGCCGCCGAGACCGGCGTAGGACGGGGTGTCGCTCTCCTTGGCCTGGTGGGAGAGCTCCTCGACCTTCTTCTCCAGCTGTCCGATCTGTTCGCGGGCGCGGTCGAGGCTGGCGCTGAGGCCGTCCCTCTCGCCGGTGAACTGGAGCAGCCTGCGGTCGACGGCGTCCTTGTCGTAGCCGCCTCGGCGGACGACGGGGAAGGCGCTGCCGGGCGCCACGGGCGACGATGCCCGGCCGGCGGTCGACTGCCGCGCGGGCGTAGCCGTCGCCGGGATCACTCTGGCGGGCTGCTCCGGTGGCTCCGGTGGCTGCGGCGGGGCCACGCTCGTTGCCGGCGCCGGCTCCGTGTCGGTGCGCCGGGTGGGGGACTCGGTGGCCTCGACGACCTTCGCCACCGGGATCGTCTGGGTCCGCGTCGCGTCGCGGCGCTGGCCGGACGAGGTATCGCCGGACGCTGCCGTCGCCCCCTGGGGCGTGTTCCGGGCGCCGACCGGGATCACGACGGTGGGATCCTCGGCCGCGGTCTCCTGATGCTGTGACTCCCCGGAGTCCTCCGGCTCGTCCTCGAAGATGGACAGTCCCCGAACTTCGGTCATGCGCTGATTCCGCCTTCCGGATGCGGCCTCGGGGCCGCGGTTTGGGTGCATGGTGAGGTGTTCCCCACCAGTGTTGCCGATGCAGGCGCTGGGGCAACCCGCGGCTCGCGGGTGAACCGGTGGTCAGTGGGACGGGGTCCGCGTGTCTAGACGCCCCGGAACCTGTTGATCGCGTCGAGATGCCGGCCGCGCTTCTCGTGGTCGCTCACGCCGAGACCCTCCTCGGGCGCCAGGCAGAGCACCCCGACCTTGCCCTGGTGGGCGTTGCGGTGCACGTCGAGCGCGGCCTGGCCGACGTCCTCGAGCGCGTAGCTCCGCGACAGGGTCGGGTGGATCATCCCCTTGTCGATCAGCCGGTTGGCCTCCCACGACTCGCGGTAGTTCGCGAAGTGCGAGCCGACGATCCGCTTGAGGTTCATCCACAGGTAGCGGTTGTCGTACTGGTGCATGAAGCCGCTGGTCGAGGCGCAGGTCACGATCGTGCCTCCCTTGCGTGCGGCGTACACGGAGGCGCCGAACGTCTCGCGACCCGGGTGCTCGAAGACGATGTCGACGTCCTCGCCACCGGTGAGCTCGCGGATCCTGTTGCCGAGGCGGCGCCACTCCTTGGGGTCCTGGGTGTTCTCGTCCTTCCAGAACCTCCAGTCCTCCTCCGAGCGGTTGATGATCAGCTCCGCACCCATCGCGCGGCATACGGACGCCTTCTCCTCGTTGGAGACGACGCAGACCGGTGTCGCCCCACCGTTGACGGCGTACTGCGTGGCGAAGCCGCCGAGGCCGCCGGAGGCACCCCAGATCAACACGTTGTCGCCCTGCTTCATGCCGGCTCCGTTGCGGCTGACCAGCTGGCGGTACGCCGTGGAGTTGACCAGGCCCGGGGAGGCGGCCTCCTCCCAGGTGAGGTGGCGCGGCTTGGGCATCAGCTGGTTGGACTTGACCATCGCCACCTCGGCCAGTCCGCCGAAGTTGGTCTCGAAGCCCCAGATCCGCTGCTCGGGGTCGAGCATCGTGTCGTTGTGGCCGTCGGGGCTCTCCAGCTCGACCGAGAGGCAGTGCGCGACCACCTCGTCACCGGGCGCCCAGAGGTGGACGCCGGGGCCGATCTTGAGCACCACGCCGGAGAGGTCGGAGCCGACGATGTGGTACGGCAGGTCGTGGCGAGCCGAGAGTGGCGAGAGCCGGCCATAGCGCTCGAGGAAGCCGAACGTCGGCACCGGCTCGAAGATCGAGGTCCAGACGGTGTTGTAGTTGATCGCACTCGCCATCACGGCCACCAGCGCCTCGCCGGGGCCGAGCTCTGGCAGCGGCACCTCGTCGAGGTGGAGCGACCTCCGTGGGTCCTTGTCCTGGCTCTCCATGCCCTCGAAGAGGTCGACCTCGTCCTTGTGCACGGTCACCGCCCGATAGGAGTCGGGGGCGTCGAGGGCCGCGAAGTCGTCCGCTGACGTGTCGCCGGCCAGGATGGCGTCGAGGATCTGGTTCACGGGGTGAACCCTTCCGGCGGCCGTCAGCGGTCGCAAGGTCTAGCCCAGTGGAGTTGGTCACGCTCGCGACGACCGGCCCTTCGCGTCCGTTTTCCCTGCATATGCCTCATGGGCCAAGGATTTCCCAAGGCGGCGGCTGGCTAGATATGTACTCCTACCCGGCTTAGTTGCTGGGGGTGATGAGGGGGCTCATCTGTATGTACGACAGCACGGTCGTCGCGCACGTGCCGACCGGGCCGAGGAGCACGGGCTGACGTTCGGCAGTGACGCCCACTCTTCGCCGGTGCTGTCGGTGATCGGGACGGTGCCGTAGGCAGCGTGGCGCGACCGGGGGGTCACTGGTTGCGCCCGAGAACACGAAGGGACGAGCGCCGGAAGGGCCGGCGGTCGTAAAGCAATAACTGGGGGGACACCCAAATGTCGTTGAATCGTCGTGATGTGCTCAAGATCGGTGCGGTCGCGGGGGCGGCCGTCACCTTGCCGCTGGCTCGATCGGGCTTCACCGGGACCACCGCGGTCCGCATGGCCACGAGCAAGATGCCCGCCAAGTTCACACTCCCGTTCGTCCGCCCGAGCGAGCTCGCTCCCGTGGGCGAGGCCAGCATCCTCTGCCCGGACGGCGCGCCCCGGAACTACCCGAGGTACGAGATCACGCAGCGCTTCACCGTCGCCGAGATCATGCCCGGGTACAAGACCCCGGTCTTCGGCTACAACGGCGAGGTCCCGGGGCCGACCCTGCGGATGACCCGAGGCGCTCCGGCCGTCGTGCGGCAGACGAACGCGCTGCAGCAGCCGCCGGCGGCGCCCTACCAGAGCAAGCCGATGCCGTCGAAGTACACCTCCGACCCCTGGCAGCGCTCGACCTCGACCCACCTGCACGGGTCGGCCTCGCTCCCGCAGTACGACGGGTACGCCTCGGACCTGACGTTCCCGGGCCAGGTGAAGAAGTACTTCTACCCGAACAGCCAGGACGCCCGGACCCTCTGGTACCACGACCACGGCGTGCACCACACGTCCCAGAACGCGTACAACGGCCTCGCGGGGCTCTACATCCTCCACGACGAGGAGGAGGCGAGCCTCGGCATCCCGACCGGCGCACCGGGATCGCCCTCCGCGCCCTACGACGTGCCGATGATCGTGCGGGACGCGATGTTCGCCACGGACGGGACCTTGATCTACGACGACAACTCCGAGTCAGGGGTCTACGGCGATGTACCCCTCATCAACGGCGTGCCCTGGCCGCTGATGGAGGTCGAGCCGCGGATCTACCGCTTCCGGATCCTCAACGCGTCGGTCTCCCGCTCGTACGAGTGGTCGCTCAGCGACGGCAGGTCGACCGTGCCGATGACCGTGATCGGCACCGACGGCGGCTTGATGCCCCAGCCGAAGGTGGTCTCCAAGCTCCGGCACGGCATGGCGGAGCGCTACGAGATCATCATCGACTTCAGCAAGTACAAGGGCGCCCGGATCACGCTGAAGAACACGAACCCGAAGAACAACATCGGTTACGACTCGATGAGTCAGGTCATGCAGTTCAAGGTCGGGAACGCCGTCACCAACGACGCAGGCAACGCGATCCCCGCGGACTGGTCGGAGAAGCTGACGACCCCCGAGTGCATGACCTGGACCGAGTCGGAGCTGCTGGCACAGGGCACGCTGAAGAGGGAGTTCAAGTTCATCCGCAGCAACAGTCGGTGGACGATCAACGGGGAGACCTGGGAGAACGTCATCGACAGTGACTACAAGCACTGCATGGCGGAGCCGACACTCGGGTCGGTGGAGATCTGGGACCTGACCAACACCTCCGGTGGCTGGTTCCACCCGGTCCACATCCACCTCGTCGACTTCCAGGTGCTCTCCCGCAACGGCTCGGCCGCCAAGGTCCAGCCGTACGAGCGGGGTCCGAAGGACGTGGTCTACGTCGGCGAGAACGAGTCGGTGCGGGTGGCGATGCGCTTCTCCGGTCCGAGCGCCGGAGAAGGCTGGAACGAGCCCCGTGGCCGCTACATGATGCACTGCCACAACCTCGTCCACGAGGACCACGACATGATGATGCAGTTCAGCGTCGGTGACCGCGACTACGCGCCCGACCTGGACCCGATCACGGCGGACGGCGCCCGGCCCCTCTAAGCCGGAAAGAACGAGATGACCACGACCGCCACTGACCGACCCGCCACACGGCCGCACGAGACCGGGGACCAGCGACCCGGTCGCGCGCGGCTGGTGCGGGCGCTGCGGGCTGCGGGCACCCTGGTGCTCGTGCTGCTCGTCCTCCAGCTGCCGGTGCGGATGTTCGTCGCGGAGCCACTGGCAGTCCGGAGCGAGAGCATGGTGCCGACGTTCGAGGTCGGCGACCGCATGCTGAGCTGGAAGGCCGGAGCGGACGGGCACGCGTGGCAGCGCGGCGACGTCGTGGCGTTCCACCACCGCGGGCAGGTCTGGGTCAAGCGCGTGGTGGCGCTTGGCGGCGACACGGTCTCCCTGCGTGACGGCCGACTCTTCGTGGACGGGAACCGGGTGCGGGAGGCGTACGCCGACCCGCGTCTCATCGACAGCGTCTACTTCGGCCCGGTCCGGGTGCCGGCGGGCACAGTGTTCGTGCTGGGCGACAACCGGGGTGACTCGGTTGACTCGCGTCGGTTCGGTCCGGTGCCGGTCGACCAGATCGAGGGCCAGGTCGTGGCCACGGTCTGGCCGTGGCATCGCGTCGCGACGGGAGTCGGACGATGACCCGCGGACCCGCCCGGCACGCGCGCGCGCTGGTGCTGCTGTTCATCGGCCTGAGCCTGCTGGTCGTGTCGCCGGCGTCCGCCCACACCGAGCTCGTCCGCGCCAACCCGGTGGCCGGGGCGACCGTCGGGCCGCTGACCCGGGTCCAGCTCGAGTTCGCGACCCCCGTCCTGCAGCGGCTCGCGGAGGTCGAGGTGCTCGACGACGCGGGCGAGGACCACGTGGCCGGCAAGGCGGCGACGTTCGGCACGAAGGTGGTCACCCCGGTCCGCTCGGTCGACCGCTCCGCACGCTACGAGGTGCGCTACCGGGTGGTCGCCGTCGACGGTCACCCCGTGGTCGGCAGCTACCACTTCACGGTCGCCGCGTCGGCGGCGGCCGTGGACGAGGGCGGGGCGGTCTCCGCGTTCGCAGCGGACGCGGACGCCTCCGGCGGCACGCCGCCCTGGCTGGTTCCGCTCCTCGCCGGGCTGGCCGTCCTCGCCGTCGCCGTCGCCCGCGTCGTCCAGTACCGGCGGAAGGCCGACTCATGACCATCATCGCGACCCGCGTCGAGCCGAGCTCGACGATCCCGGCCGGTCCCACCCCTCCCGGCCTCGCCCGCGGACTGCTCGCGGTCCTCACGCTGCTGCTCCTCACGGTGGTCGCCGGGCTGGCCGTGACCGGCAGCTCCGCCGCCACCGGCAGCGCCTCGGGACTCTCGGACGCGGGCGCCCTCACCACCCGGCTGCTCCCGGTGACCCGCGGCCTGTTCGACCTCGCTGCCATCGGTGCCATCGGCAGCACCACCGCGCTGGCCTGGCTCGTGCCCTGGGACAGGCCGGATGCGACTCGCCGGCTCCGCGCCGCCTCCGCCGGATGGGCGTCGGCCTGGTGCGTGGCCGCGCTGGCGTACCTCGTGTGTTCGGCCGCCCAGGTCGTCGGTGTCCCGGTCACCCGGATCTTCGCCGCGCCCGACCTGCTCCTGTACGGCGTCGACCTGCCGCAGGGACGCGCGCTGCTGCTGGTCGTGGTCGGGTCGCTGTCCCTGGCCCTGTGGATCAGCGCCGCGCGCACCAAAGCGGTGGCCCGCGCCTGGGCGCTGCTCGCGCCGGCGCTGCTCGCGCCGCTGCTGGCGACCGGACACGCCGCGACGGCCTCCAACCACTTCCTCGCGACGCAGACGCTGCTCGTGCACGTGCTCGCCGTCTCCCTGTGGATGGGCGGACTGCTGGCCGTCGTCCTGCACCTGCGCGGAGACCGCCCGGCGCTCGTGGTGGCCGTGACCCGGTTCAGCCGGCTCGCGCTCCTGTGCTTCCTCGCGGTCGCGGCCAGCGGCCTGGTCGGTGCCTGGACGAGGCTCGGGCTCGACCCGGACGTGTGGCGTTCGGACTACGGCATGCTGATGGGCGCCAAGACCGCCCTGTTCGGGGCGCTCGCCGCGCTCGGGTGGGCGCACCGGAGGTACAGCCTCCCGGCGCTCGCGACGGGTCAACGCCGGGTCTTCGCCCGGATCGCGGCCGTCGAGGTGTCCCTGATGACGGCCGCGCTCGGCCTCGCCGTCGTCCTGGGCCGCACCGCGCCGCCGATCGCGGCCTCGCTGCGCGCGGCCCCGCCGCACGCGGCCGCCTTCCCGACGGTCGACCCGACCCTGCCCCCCTTGCGCCCACTGTCGGCGCTGCTCGAGACCCGGCCCGACGCCCTCGTCGCCACGTTCCTGGTGGCCGCCGCCGCGCTGCTCGTGATCTGGGCACGACGAGGACCGGCCGACGCACGGCCGACCCCGTCCCAGGGGATCTGCCTGGCGGCGGGCTTCGGGCTCGCCGCGTGGGCGCTGGTGGGCGGGCTCGGCGCCTACTCCACCGCCCTGCTGAGCGCACAGGTGGCGCAGGTGCTCGTCCTGATGGTCCTGGTGCCGGCACTGCTGGCCAGGGGCCTGCCGTCGCCGCGGCTGACGGCGCTCGTCGACCGCGGCCGTCGGCTTCGGGTCGGGGTGCTGCTGCAGCCGACCAACGCCGCGGTGCTGGCGGTGGTCGTGCTCGGCGTGACGTTCCAGACCCCGCTGCTGGAGCTCTCCCTGAGCAGCGAGCTCGGTCACCTGCTGGTCGGCCTGGCTGCCCTTGCCGCCGGCTGCCTGGTGGTGCTGCCCCTGGTGGCCGAACGCTCGCGTCCCGCGCGACCGGTCTCCGGCCTGTTGCTGATCGCGGCCGTGCTCGCGTGGTACGGCGGGCGGATGTGGCTCACCACCGTCCCGATGGCGGGTGGCTGGTTCCGCGACCTGGACCTGGTGTGGGCCGACGCCGCCGTCGACCAGCGGTTCGCCGGTGCGGTGGCGCTGGCCTTCGCGGTCGGCCTGCTCGCGCTCGCCGCCGCTCAGCGCGCCGCGGGCTCGACCAGCTCGACGAGCACGCCGCCGGTGTCCCTGGGGTGAACGAAGTTGATCCGGCTGCCGGCGGTGCCCCGGCGCGGCTCGTCGTACAGGAGCCGAAGTCCGCGATGGCGCAGGACGGAGGACACCCTCTCCAGGTCGGTCACCCGGTAGGCGAGCTGCTGGAGGCCCGGGCCCTTGCGGTCGAGGAACTTCGCGATCGTCGATGACTCGTCGAGTGGAGCCAGCAGCTGGATGCTCGACCCGGAGTCGCCGACCGCGACCATGGCCTCGCGGACGCCCTGGTCCTCGTTGGTCTCCTGGTGCGTCACGTGCATGCCGAAGGCGTCGCGGTACATCGTGATCGCCTCGTCCAGGTCGGGCACCGCCACACCGACGTGGTCGATACAGACAAACAGGTCGTCAGGCAGGTCGAGCGGGGCACCGGTCGTGTCGTCGGTCATGCCGGTCATCGTGGCGCGTGCCGCGCCGGGGTGCCAACGAGTGTGACCTGTCCGACAGGAGGGGGAGCCTCGCCGCCCTCCCGGTCGACGTGCCTGGATGGGTAGGGTCGACAGCAGTCCCGACCCCGTTCCAGGAGGCTCCACATGTCCGGATCCGTGATCGTCGCCGGTGCCCGCACCCCGATCGGCCGTCTGCTCGGAGGGTTCAAGACGCTGTCCGCCGCCGACCTCGGAGGCGTGGCGATCAAGGGCGCGCTCGAGAAGGCCGGGGTCTCCGGCGACCAGGTCGACTACCTGATCATGGGCCAGGTGATCCTGGCGGGTGCAGGACAGAACCCGGCTCGCACCGCCGGCGTCGCCGCGGGACTGCCGATGTCGCTGCCCTCGATCACGATCAACAAGGTGTGCCTGTCGGGCATCAACGCGATCGCCACGGCCGACCAGCTGATCCGCGCCGGCGAGGCGGAGATCATCGTGGCCGGCGGGATGGAGTCGATGACGAACGCCCCCCACCTGCTGCCGAAGTCGCGTGAGGGCTTCAAGTACGGCGACACGGCCCTCGTCGACTCGATGGCATACGACGCCCTCTACGACCAGGCCACGCAGCAGGCGATGGGCGCGCTCACCGAGCAGTACAACGCGGACCAGGGCGGGCTCACCCGTGAGGAGCAGGACGCGTTCGCGGCCGGCTCGCACCAGAAGGCGGCCAATGCCTGGAAGAACGGGCTCTTCGACGACGAGGTCGTGCCGGTCTCGATCCCGCAGCGCAAGGGTGACCCGGTCGTGATCAGCCAGGACGAGGGTGTCCGTGGCGACACCACCGCCGAGTCGCTGTCCGGTCTGCGTCCCGCGTTCTCCAGGGACGGCACGATCACCGCCGCCTCGTCCTCACAGATCTCCGACGGCGCCTGCGCCGTGGTCGTGATGAGCAAGGCGAAGGCCGAGCAGCTGGGCCTGACCTGGCTGGCCGAGATCGGCGCGCACGGCATGGTCGCCGGGCCCGACTCCACGCTCCAGATGCAGCCCGCGCGGGCCACCGCCAAGGCCCTGGAGAAGGAGGGCATTGCCGCCTCCGACCTCGACCTGGTGGAGTTCAACGAGGCGTTCGCCGCGGTCGGAATCCAGTCCACGCGTGAGCTCGGCATCGACGAGGAGCGGGTCAACGTCAACGGCGGCGCAATCGCGCTCGGCCACCCGGTCGGCATGTCGGGCGCCCGGATCGTGCTGCACCTCGCCCTCGAGCTCAAGCGCCGTGGCGGCGGTGTCGGCGCCGCCGCGCTCTGCGGGGGCGGCGGCCAGGGTGACGCGCTGATCATCCGCGTGCCCGCCTGAGGTGGCGGGGCGGCGCTCGTCCGGGGACGTTCCCCAGCTGGTCGAGAGGGCACGCGAGGGTGACGCGCGCTCGGTCGCCAGACTGATCTCGCTGGTCGAGGACGCCTCGCCGTTGCTCCGCGACGTGATGGCCGGCTTGGCGCCGTACGCCGGGCATGCCCAGACCGTCGGCATCACCGGCTCCCCGGGGGTCGGCAAGTCCACCTCCACCAGCGCGCTGGTCGGCGCCCTCCGCAAGGCGGACAAGCGGGTGGGTGTGCTCGCGGTCGACCCTTCGTCGCCGTTCTCCGGCGGTGCCCTGCTGGGCGACCGGGTGCGGATGCAGGACCACGCCCTGGACCGCGACGTCTACATTCGCTCGATGGCCTCCCGCGGTCACCTCGGCGGACTGTCCTGGGCCACCCCGCAGGCGCTGCGCGTGCTCGACGCGGCCGGCTGCGACGTGATCCTGGTCGAGACCGTGGGCGTCGGGCAGAGCGAGGTCGAGATCGCCGGCATGGCCGACACCACGATGGTCCTGATCGCGCCGGGCATGGGTGACGGCATCCAGGCCGCGAAGGCCGGGATCCTCGAGATCGGCGACTTGTACGTCATCAACAAGGCCGACCGTGACGGCGCCGACCAGGTGCGACGCGAGCTGCGCTCGATGCTCGCACTGGGCGAGCACCCCGCGGGTGCATGGAGCCAGCCGATCATCAAGACCGTTGCCAGCAAGGGTGAGGGCGTCGACGAGGTTGTCGAGGCGATCAACCAGCACCGGGCGTGGCTCGAGAGCAGCGGTGAGCGGGAGCTGCGTCGGCTCCGGCGCGCGCGCGACGAGATCGAGGCGATCGCGGTGACCGCGCTCCGGGAGCAGTGGCGCAGTGTGCACGAGCACACCGAGCTGGACGGGCTGGCCGTCAAGGTCGTGGCCGGCGAGACAGACCCCTACACCGCGGCGGACCGGTTGCTGGAGACGACCGAGTGAGGGGCTAGGCGTAGTACGTCGGCTCCGAGCCCGGCTGGGAATACTTCAGTCCGGGACGGCGGGCGAACCAGTCGTTGGCGCCGCCGACGAACAGCAGCACGACCGCGGCGACCGCGAGCACCAGCGTGACCACGGTGACGACGGACAGAATCGTCAGCAGGCTGACCAGGGCGGCCATCACCGCGGAGACCGTGAGCACGATGCGGGCCCAGCCGTGCCGCTTGACGGTGAGGAGCGCCAGCACCGAGGCGACGACCGACCACACGAAGCCCACCACGCCGATGCCGAGCAGGATCCCCCGTGCCTCGTCGCGCGTGAACTGGCCCTCGCTCCCGTCCTGGAAGCTCTGCATGAAGGTGTCCGCGCCGGACAGTGCCATCAGAAGCACGCACCCGGCTCCCGCGAGCCCGCAGCCCACCCAGGTGAGCACCGCGGCCGCCGTGACCGTGCCCGGGCGCTTGTCGGTGCTGGGCTCGAAGGGGTGCGACGGGGGCGCGCCGGGGGCAGCCGCGGCGTACGACGGCTGCTGGTACTGCTGGTACTGCGGGTGCTGGGGTTCCCCCGGCGGGGGCTGCCACTCGCTCATGTGGCACACCCTAAGGTCCGGCGGTGTGGTCCGGGTGGCCGTGCGTCCGCCGATCCTCCTTCAGCTGCGCCTCGTGCAGGTGGGGGCGACCCTGGGCCAGCGTCTGGCGAGCCTCGCGCTCCAGGTCGCGGAACAGCGACCAGTAGCCGTCGTCGTAGTCCTCGACGATCTGGAAGGTCCAGCGGTCAGCGATCACGTTGCGGCCCACCAGCTCGGTGGCGATCCGGTCCGCGAGTCCGGTGTGTCCGGCCGCGCGCAGGGCGTCGACGGCCTCGCCCAGGGCCAGGTCAGCGCTGCCGGTGAGCTGGTGGAACGAGTAGAGGTGCCCGCGCGCCCGCTCGGTGGTCTCCAGCGCCTCGGTGAGCTTGCCGACCGCTTCGACGGTGGCCTCGTCGACACCGTCGGGGACACGGTGGCGCTCGCTGGGACGGTCGCTCACGCCGCCTCCCGGACCATCGCGGCCGCCAGCAGGGCGGTGGCATGGGGGGCGAACAGGATCGTGTAGTGGTTCACGCCGGGCACCGTCTCGACTTCCACGTGGTCGACGTCGTCGTACGCCGCCAGCCGGTCCACCGGGAGCAGTCCGCCGGGCTCGCCGAACATGCCGTACGGCGCGGTCAGGATCTGCACCGGCAACCTCGTCGACCGGACCTCGGGCTCGTACTCCCTCCCCGAGACGAGCAGGTCGCGGCCGTCGGCCCGCACCGCGTCCTCCCTGGCCCGGGGGCGCACGCCGCCGGCGGTCTCGAGCGTGTCGTACCGGGCGTAGGCCTCCATCGTCTCGTCCCAGGTGGGGGCCATCGCCGGGTGCTGGCGGAAGACGTCGACGTAGGTGTCGACCGAGGGATAGGTGCGGCCCAGCCGGTCGATGGCGGGCCCGAGCGTCCGGTCGAGCACCTCGTCCGGGTCGGCCCCGTCCGGGAAGGGCAGCGCGACGCCGCCGTCGACAAGCACGACGTGCGAGAACAGGTCCGGCCGGTCGTGGGCGGCGTGCACCGCCACGAAGGCGCCCATCGAGTGCCCGGCCAGCACCACCGGCTGCCCGATCGCCTCGGCGACCGCGCACACGTCCGCGGCATGCGTGCGCAGGCCGTAGGGGCCGGGCAGGTCGCGTGAATGGCCGCGACCGCGCAGGTCGAGCGCGACCATCGACCAGTCGTCGGGCAGTTCCGCGGCGACGGCCGGCCATGCCATCGCGGTGGACGTGATGCCGTGCGCGGCGAGCACCACTCGTGGTCCGGCGCCGAAGCGCAGGGCGTGCAGCGCGCCGCCGGACACGTCGTACGAGACTCGGGTCGGATCCATGGGGTCGATCCTTGCACCCACCCGGTGCGCAGCGCGCCTCCCGCCACAGCGGCCGGGTGCTTGCTAGAAAAGATTCACCGTCGCCGCGCGACGGTGGGGTCAGAGAGGAGCTGTGGGATGGAAGCCACGCTGAAGAAGGGTGTTGGCCTGCTCCTGCTCGTCTTCATCGGCTACTACCTGGTCACCGACCCGAACGGGGCCGCGGGTGCGGCCAAGGACGTGCTCGGGTCGGTCTGGGATGGCCTGCAGAACCTGTTCGCGGCGATGATCAACTTCATCAACGCGCTCTTCGCCTGACGGCCGTGATCGCCTGGTTCTGGCGCACCTTCGCCACACCCCGGATCTCCGGGCGGCTGCTGCGACACCTCGACGAGACCCTGGTCGAGGACGTCCGGCACCACTGGGTGGTCTACGTCGTGCCCGGGCTGATCGCCCTCGCCGGCGGCGTGTTCCTGGTCCTCGGGTTCTTCGTCAGCGTCGACGCCGGCTGGTTCTGCTTCCTGCTCGGCATGTTGCTGGTGCTCTGGGCGGGCTGGAGGGCCCTCAACCACCACATGGACCGGTTCGTGGTCACCAACATGCGGGTGTTCCGCGTGCGGGGCGTGGTCGCCGAGTCGGCCGCCACCATGCCGCTCGCACGGGTGCTCGACATCACGGTGCGCACGACAATGCTGGGCCGGCTCCTCGGCTACGGGCACTTCGTGTTCGAGTCCGCCGCGCAGGAGCAGGGGCTGCGCGACATCCGGTTCGTGCCCCGGCCCGACCGGCTCGACCTGACGATCCAGGAGCAGGTGCAGCAGGCCGGGCTCCGCGGGCGCACCGGCGCCACGGCCGGCCAGGGTCTCGACCCTCCCGACGGCTCGTAGGGGCGAGACGTCAGATCGGCCGCTGCATCCAGTAGCTGCCGGACACCTTGGCGTAGCCGAGCGCCTCGTTGACGTGACGGATGCCGCTGTTGTGCTCCTCGTTGTCGGTCGCACAGGTGCGGGCGCCCGCGTCGTACGCGAGCCGGTGCATCTCCTGCTTCACCAGGTAGCCCAGCCCGCGCCCGCGGAAGGCGGGGTCGACCCCGGTGTAGCCGATGTGGGCCTGGTCGCCGAACGCCGAGCCCCAGGAGATCGCGGCGGGGCGCCCGCGGACCCGCAGCAGGACCCCGAGCGGCCGCTCCTTGCCCGTGATGAAGTCGAGCAGCATCGCCCGGTCGAAGACGAACTGGTCGCGCTCGGGATTGGTCTGGCTGGCGTCCAGCATCGCGTCGAACGCGTCCTGGTCGGGGAACTCCAGGTTCGTCGACGCCTCGATCGTGACGTCGTCGGGGAGCGCCCGCTCGGGCACCGGTGAGGGCAGCGGCAGCCGCGAGCTGATCGAGTGCTGCAGGATCCCGAATCCCCAGTGCTGCGCGACCTCGAGCGCGCGAGGTTCGTCGTCGAAGACCCCGCTCCTCAGCACGAGGTCGTCGTCGATCCCGTCGACCAGCACGGCGTGCAGCGCACTGCCTACCCCGGCCCCCTCCTGCTCGGCGTCGACAACGACCCGCAGGGAACGCCAGCCGGGTGGGAACGGTGCCAGCTTGGCCAGCCCGCCCCACCCGAGCATCCGGTCTCCGTCGAGCGCGACCACGAACCGGCTCTCCAGCGTGAAGTCCGGATCGTGGAACAGGGGTTCGACGAACGCGCGGATCAGGGCCGGAGAGCGACGCATGGCCAGGTCGATCATCTCGTCGTACCGCTCGGCCGGCGCCTCCACCACGTCCACGGGCCTAGTCTTCCGCACCATGGAGGCAAAACTGCCGTTCGACCCGATCGACGAGGCCGCGCGGCAGTGGGCGAAGCACTGGGACGGCGTGCCCCAGATGCACGCCGTGACGTCCCTGATGCGCGTCCAGCAGCTGGTGCTCGGGCGGCTCGACGCGCTGCTGCGGCCGCACGGGCTCACGTTCGCCCGCTACGAGGCGCTGGTGCTGCTCTGCTTCTCCTCGGCCGGCTCGCTGCCGCTGGGCAAGATGGGGGAGAGGCTGCAGGTGCACCCGACCTCGATCACCTCGATCATCACGCGGCTCGAGTCCAGTGGCTTCGTCGTCCGCCGACCGCACCCGGTGGACGGCCGCGCGGTGCTGGCCGAGATCACGGACGAGGGCCGCGCCGTCGTGGAGGCGGCCACCGCGGACCTGGTCGGCGCGGACTTCGGGCTGGGCGCGCTCGACGACGAGCGGCTGGGGGAGCTCTCCGACCTGCTGCGTCCGATGCGGCAGGCGGCCGGAGACTTCTGACTTTGGTGAATTTAGTTGGACGTCCTACTATCTCGGTATGACGGACACTGCGCGCGAGCGCTGGCAGGCGAGGTACGACGCGGCGCTGGACAAGGGCCGGGTGCGCGACGCCGACTTCAGCACGCTCTCCGGCTCGGAGGTCGACCCGGCGTACGGGCCGGCGACCGCCGAGGAGGAGGCCGGCTACCCACGGTTCTCCGAGATCGGCTGGCCCGGGGAGTTCCCCTTCACTCGTGGCCTGCACGCCACGGGCCAGCGTGGCCGCACCTGGACGATCCGGCAGTTCGCCGGCTTCGGCAACGCCGAGCAGACCAACGAGCGCTACAAGATGATCCTCGGCCGCGGCGGCGGCGGGCTGAGCGTGGCATTCGACATGCCGACCCTGATGGGCCGCGACTCCGACGACCCGAAGAGCCTCGGTGAGGTGGGGCACTGCGGTGTCGCGATCGACTCGGTGGCCGACATGGAGATCCTCTTCGACGGGATCGACCTCGGTGAGGTCACCACGTCGATGACGATCAGCGGCCCGGCGGTGCCGATCTTCTGCATGATGCTGGTCGCCGCGGAGCGGGCCGGCGTCGACCCGGGCATCCTCAACGGCACGCTGCAGACCGACATCTTCAAGGAGTACATCGCCCAGAAGGAGTGGCTGTTCACGCCCGAGCCGCACCTGCGCCTGATCGGCGACCTGATGGAGCACTGCCAGCACGAGATCCCGGCGTACAAGCCGCTCTCGGTCTCCGGCTACCACATCCGTGAGGCGGGCTCGACGGCCGCGCAGGAGCTCGCGTTCACGCTGGCCGACGGGTTCGGGTACGTCGAGCTCGGCCTCTCGCGTGGCCTCGACATCGAGAAGTTCGCGCCCGGGCTCAGCTTCTTCTTCGACAGCCACCTCGACTTCTTCGAGGAGATCGCCAAGTTCCGTGCCGCTCGCCGGATCTGGGCGCGTTGGATGCGCGACGTCTACGGCGCGAAGACCGACAAGGCGCAGTGGCTGCGCTTCCACACGCAGACCGCGGGGGTCTCGCTGACCGCCCAGCAGCCGTACAACAACGTCGTCCGCACCGCTGTCGAGGCGCTGGCCGGCGTGCTGGGTGGCACCAACTCCCTCCACACCAACGCCCTCGACGAGACGCTGGCGCTGCCCAGCGAGCAGGCCGCCGAGATCGCGCTGCGCACGCAGCAGGTGATCATGGAGGAGACGGGCGTGGTCAACGTCGCAGACCCGCTGGGCGGCTCCTGGTTCGTCGAGGCGCTCACCGACCAGATCGAGGCCGAGGCCAACGCGATCTTCGACAAGATCCTGGCCATGGGCGGCTCGACGCTCACCCACGCCGACACCGGCAAGCTGCAGGCCCAGGTCAGGTCGTCGACAGGTGACGCCGACGGCGCGGTGTGGCCGATGACCAACGGCATCCTGCGCGGCATCGAGGACGGCTGGTTCATGTCCGAGATCGCGGAAGCTGCATTCCAGTACCAGGTGGCGCTGGAGAAGGGCGAGAAGAAGGTAGTGGGCGTCAACTGCCACACCGACTCGGTCACCCACTCGCTGGAGATCCTGCGGGTCTCCCACGAGGTCGAGATCGAGCAGGTGCGAGCGTTGGCCGCAC
>Ga0207708_10000977_pt1 | contig 21445 bp, 23 predicted proteins | sample KBSK5101metaG_FD_184340 | JGI IMG/M metagenome (GOLD analysis project Ga0207708, IMG submission 184340) | Corn, switchgrass and miscanthus rhizosphere microbial communities from Kellogg Biological Station, Michigan, USA - KBS K5-10-1 metaG... | ecosystem: Host-associated > Plants > Roots >...
GAGGAGGAGCTGCTGCGGGCGTTCCTCGACTACGGTCGGGACACCCTGGTGCTCAAGACCGACGGACTCGACGCCGCCCAGCTCGACACGCGTCTGCCGCCGTCGACGATGACCCTCGGCGGGATGCTCTCGCACATGGCGTTCGTCGAGGACTGGTGGTTCTCGGTGCGGCTCCTCGGCAACGAGCCCGAGCCACCGTTCGCGGGCGTCGACTGGGAGGCCGACTGGGACTGGGACTGGCACACCGCGGTGGACCGCTCACCCGACGAGCTGCGCGGCATGCTCGCCGCCGCCGTGGCGCGCAGCCGCGATCGGGTGGCCGGCATGGACCTCGACACGGTCGCCGCGACCAGGACCCACTCGGGTGAGCCGTTCACGCTGCGCTGGATCGTGCTCCACATGGTCGAGGAGTACGCCCGCCACAACGGGCACGCCGACCTGCTCCGGGAGTCGATCGACGGCTCCACCGGTCACTGACACGTGACGAGACGATGACTCCCCGCGACCGGGCTGGTCAGTGTCGGTGCCCGGTGCCACGATCGGCACAACGACCCGAGGAGGAACCATGACCGTACGCCTCAACCCCTACCTGAACTTCCGCGGCAACGCCCGCGAGGCGATGGAGTTCTACCACTCCGTCTTCGGAGGCACCCTCGACGTCAGCACGTTCGCCGAAGCCGGTGGCATGGGCGTGCCCGACGACGAGCAGTCCAACGTCATGCACGCGATGCTCGAGGTGCCGGGTGTGCTGACCCTGATGGGCGCCGACACGCCGAGCCACATGGAGTACGCGGAGCCGGCCGGCTTCTCGGTCTCGCTCAGCGGCGACGACGAGGACACGTTGCAGGGGTGGTGGGGCGGCCTCAGCGCGGACGGCAAGGTCAACGTCCCGCTGGAGAAGGCGCCGTGGGGTGACACGTTCGGCATGCTCACGGACAAGTACGGCATCGACTGGCTGGTCAACATCGCCGGTCCCGAGAACCGCGGCTGACGCTCAGGTCCAGGCGGTGGCCAGCCGCCGCACGATCTCGGTCAGCCGCTCGTGACTGGTGGCCAGGTTGAGCCTGACGTGACCCTCGACGCCGGGGTGGTAGTCGTGCCCCGGCCCGAGCTTCACACGCCCGCGGTCCAGGGCGACCGCGGCGGGGTCGGCATGCCCATAGGCACGCGCGTCCAGCCAGGCCAGATACGTCGCCTCCAGCGGACGCATCCGCACCTCGGGCAGGTGGGTGGCGAGCAGGTCGCCGAGCAGTGACCGCAGCTCGGTCAGCCGCCCCACCAGCGACGCGAGCCACGGGTCGCCCTCGTCGTACGCCGCGACGGCCGCGACCACGCCGAGCGGCGACCACGAGTCGTTGCGGGCCATCGGCTCGCGGCGGAGCGCGGACCGCGCCACCGGGTCGGGCGCGACCACCTGCGCACAGCGGAGACCGGCGGTGTTGAACGCCTTCGAAGCCGCGACGACGGCGACCGCGTGGTCGGTGGTGCCCTCGAGCGACAGGTAGGGCACGTGCTCGGCCCCCGGGAGCACGAGCGGCGCGTGGATCTCGTCGCTGACCACGCGCGCACCGTGGCGCAACGCCACGTCACGGACGCCCTCGAGCTCCGCGCGGGTGAAGGCACGCCCCCACGGGTTGTGGGGTTGGGTGAGCATCAGCGTCCGGGCGCCCGCGGCGAACAACGCGTCGAGGTGGTCGAGGTCGATCTCCGCGCGGTCGGCGTCCGGCTCGACCGGCAGGTCCACCCGCTGCCGACCGGTGATCGCCGGCACCGAGAACTGCGGACTGTAGCCGGGCGTGGGGAACACGACCGGCGCCGGTTCCGAGAGCACGTCGATCGCCACCCGGACCCCGGCCGTGACGTCGACGACGGGGAGCACCCACTCCGGGTCGACCGGCCACCCGAAGTGACGGTCCGCGAACCCCGCATACGCCTTGCCGAGCGCCGAGTCCTCGGGGTCGGTCGGGTAGCCGGTCACGCCGTCGTGCACGGCCCGGATCAGTGCGTTGCGCACCACCGGGTCGAGCGCGTAGTCCATCTCCGCCACCCAGGCCGGCAGCACGCCCGGCGGCATCGTGCCCCACTTGAGGACGAGCGCGCGGCGTGCCTCCTCCTCGGTCAGGTCGACGACGGGCCGGAGCAGCGGCTGGGAGGTCACCCTCAGGCCCGCGGGACCCGGATCCCGGTGGCCGAGTGGCAGCGGTAGCCGTAGGGGTTCTTCAGCAGGTACTGCTGGTGCAGGTCCTCCGCGTAGTAGTACGCCGTCTCGGCGGCCGGCCTGATCTCGGTGGTGATCGGGCCGTAGCCGCGCGCGGTCAGCTCGGGCTGGTAGCGCTCCGTGATCTCGTGGGCGATCTTCTCCTGCTCCGGCGTCTCGACGTAGATCGCTGAGCGGTACTGCGTTCCCACGTCGTTGCCCTGGCGGTAGCCCTGCGTCGGGTCGTGCACCTCGTAGAACGTCGCGACCAGGTCGGCGTACGTCACCTTCGCCGGGTCGTAGACCACCCGCACGGCCTCGGTGTGCCCGGTGCGGCCCGAGCAGACCTCCTCGTACGACGGGTGCGGCGTGGTGCCGCCGGCGTACCCGACGGACGTCGACCAGACCCCCGGCACCTGCCAGAAGATCTCCTCGGCACCCCAGAAGCAGCCGAGCCCGAAGAGCGCGACCTGGTAGCCCTCCGGCACGTTGTCAGTGACCAGCGGCGCGTCCAGCGCGCGATGCCGCTCGGCGAGCGCCCACGGACGCTCGGGGCGGCCGGGCAGGGTGTCCTCGGGGGCGGGCATCGTGGACTTGGCGCGGTTGAACACGGGCACTCCTTCGTCGGTCTCGTGCCATTCCAACACGGCGCAGGGGTGGTTCGTTCCCGGCGATTGCTGGCGGATTCGTTCAAGACCGCCCTCCCGACCGGCGCTAGGTTCGCTGGCATGCACGCTGACGCAACTTTCGAGGTCACCGAGTTCACGCCATCGGACTATGTCTCCCCCGTCACCACGGGCACCCCCGTCGGCCACGCCCACATGGTCAAGCAGTTCGCGGGCGAGCTGGAGGGCCGGTCGACCACGCAGTTCAGCTACGCCTACGACGCCGCCACCGAGGTCGGCACGTACGTCGCGATGGAGGCGTTCGAGGGCTCGCTCGGCGGGCGGTCAGGAGCGTTCGCGTTCGCGCACTCCGCGACCACCGACGGCCGGAGTGCCGAGCGACTGTCCGAGCTGCTGGTGATCGCGCCCGGCAGTGGCTCGGGCGACCTCGCGGGGATCACCGGCACCGGCTCGATGCGCATCGATGCCGACGGCACGCACCGCGTGTTCCTCGACTACGAGCTGACGGGGTGAGGCTGTGCCGGGCCGAATACCACGGGACCGTGGTATTCGGTAACTTCCCCAGCGGAATCGCGCTAGGGAAGGGGATGGACACCACGGGACCGTGGTAATCGGCCCACCCCTCCCGAGCACTACGCTCGACCGGTGACCCAGGACCACAGAAACAAGTCTGGCTTCGAGACACGAGCGATCCACGCCGGCTACGAGCCCGACCCGACCACCGGCGCGGTGATCCCGCCGATCTTCGCGACCAGCACCTACAAGCAGGACGGTGTCGGCGGGCTGCGCGGCGGCTACGAGTACTCCCGCTCCGCGAACCCGACCCGCACCGCGCTCGAGGGCAGCATCGCGGCGCTGGAGGAGGGCGAGCGCGGCTTCGCGTTCGCCAGCGGCCTCGCTGCCGAGGACACGCTGCTGCGGGCGCTGACCCGTCCCGGTGACCACCTGGTGTTCCCCGACGACGCGTACGGCGGCACGTTCCGGCTGGTCGACCAGGTAGCCGGCCCCTGGGGGCTCGCGCACACACCGGCGCCGGTGGCGGACGTCGACGCGATGCGCGCCGCCATCCGGCCCGGTGAGACCAAGCTGGTCTGGGTCGAGACGCCGACCAACCCGCTGCTCAACATCGGTGACATCGAGGCGCTGGCCGGGGTGGCGCACGACGCCGGCGCGCTGCTGGTGGTCGACAACACGTTCGCCTCGCCGTACCTCCAGCAGCCGTTGACGCTCGGCGCGGACATCGTCGTGCACTCGACCACGAAGTACTGCGGCGGCCACTCCGACGTGATCGGCGGCGCCCTCGTGGTGCGCGACCACGAGATCGCGGAGAGGATCGGGTTCCACCACAACGCCATGGGGGCGGTGGCGGGCCCGTTCGATGCCTGGCTGACCCTGCGCGGGCTGCGCACCCTCGCACTGCGGATGGAGCGGCACAGCGACAACGCCGAGCGCGTCGTGGAGTTCCTGACCAGGCACCCCCAGGTCTCAGACGTCTACTACCCGGGGCTGCCCGAGCACCCCGGCCACGATGTCGCGGCGCGGCAGATGCGGCGATTCGGCGGCATCGTGTCGTTCCGGGTCACCGGCGGCGAGGAGCAGGCGCTGGCGGTGTGCGACCGGACCGAGGTGTTCACGCTCGGGGAGTCGCTCGGCGGCGTCGAGTCGCTGATCGAGCACCCGGGCCGGATGACGCACGCCTCGGTCGCAGGCACCGAGCTCGAGGTGCCGTCCGACCTGATCCGGCTGAGCGTCGGCATCGAGACCGCCGACGACCTGGTCGCGGACCTGGAGGCCTCCCTCGGTGGGTGAGGAGGTGCTGTGCGTTGACTTCGGGTCGACGTTCACCAAGGCAGCCCTCGTCGACGTCGGGTCGGGCACCCTGGTCGGCACCACCTCCCACCGCACCACTATCGACACCGACATCCTCGACGGGTACGACGCGTGCCTGGGCGCGCTTCGGGCGGACCATCCCGAGGTCGACGGCGCGAGGGTGCTGGCATGCTCGTCGGCCGGCGGCGGGCTCCGGGTCGCGATCGTCGGCAACGAGGAGCTGGTCACGGCCGAGGCCGGGCGCCGGGTCGCGCTGTCGAGCGGCGGCAAGGTGGTGCACGTGGTCGCCCTGGCCGCCGACCCCGGCCCGTTGCCGGGACTGCTCGCGAGCAGGTCCGACGTGGTGCTGCTGGTCGGAGGCACCGACGGCGGCAACACCGAGGCGCTGCTGGCCGGGGCACGGATGCTGGCCGGGGCGCGCTGGGCGACGCCGGTCGTGGTGGCCGGCAACGTCGACGCACGTGAGGACGTCGCAGGGCTCCTGGCCGGGTCGACCACGCCGTACGTGCTCGCCGACAACGTCGTCCCCAGGATCGGCGTGCTCGCCCCCGGCTCCGCACGAGCCGCGATCCGCGAGATGTTCCTGGCCCACGTGATCGGTGGCAAGCACCTGAGCTCTCGTGCGGACTTCGCGGCGATGGTGCGCGGTCCCACGCCCGACTTCGTGCTGACCGGGGTGGAGGTGCTCGCCGCGACGCTGGCCCGCGACGTGGTCGTCGTCGACGTCGGCGGCGCCACCACCGACGTCCACTCCGTCGTGGACCTGGACCCGGAGGACGCCACGCTGGGACGCGAGGTGGTCGCGACCACGCCGGTCACGCGCACCGTCGAGGGCGACCTGGGCATGCGCTGGAGCGCCGTCACCACCGTCGAGTCCGGCGTGGCGGCCGGCGTGCTCGAGGCCGACCCGGCACTGGACCGGGCGGCCCGGCTGCGTCACGACGACCCGGCGCACCTGCCCGCCGACCCGGCCGACGCGTCGCAGGACATACGCATCGCGAAGGCGGCCACGGTGCTCGCTGTCCGCCGGCACGCGGGGCGGTCGCGCGTCGTGCTGAGCGACACCGGGCGGGTCATCGAGCGCACGGGCAAGGACCTCCGCGAGGTCGACCTGCTGGTCGGCTCGGGCGGGGTGCTGCGCAACGCGACGCCAGAGGTGGCCGAGCACATCCTGCGCTCGGTGGTCGGCACCGACCCGGAGGGCTGGCAGCTCCCCGAGCGGCCCGCGCTGGTCGTCGACCACGACTACGTCCTCGCCGCGGTCGGCCTGCTCGCCGCTACGCATCCCGAGGCGGCGAGGACGCTGGCCCGGCGACACTTCCACCCGGACGGGGGCAACGCTTCCGGGACCCCGACCACCTAGGCTCGACGGGTGGCCACCAACATGTTCGGACGGATGCGCGACGCGCGACGCTCGCGCGTCGACGAGGCGGCCGACCGCGCCGTGGAGCGCGCCCATACCCGCAGGCAGGGCAACAACGAGGAGGCCGAGACCGCGGCGCGCGAGGAGCGCCTCTCCGAGCGCTTCGCGGCGCAGTGGCACGAGATTCGCGAGGCCCGCCGGGTCGAGGAACCTGTGATCGAAGGTGGCGCCTCGAACTTCTCCCGCGCCCAGGTGCCATGGGCGTTCGACCTCGCCGCCGCCTGGTCCTGGCGGATCCTGGTCGTGGCCGCGGCGGTGTTCGGCACGCTCTGGCTGTTCAGCTTCTTCGCGGTCGTCGTGCTGCCGCTGCTGGTCGCGCTGTTCGCGAGCGCGCTGCTGACCCCGGTCGTCCACTGGCTGATGCGGATCGGTGCCGGACGCCGGATCGCGTCCCTGGTGGTCGTGATCTTCTCGATCGCCGCCGTCGCGCTGCTGCTCACGTTCGTCGGCCAGCAGATCGCGAACGGGATGGACGACCTCTCCAAGCAGGTCGTCGACGGCGTCCAGCAGGTGCGCGACTGGCTGCGCACCGGTCCGCTCGAGCTCAGCGACCAGGACCTGCAGAACACCCTCAAGGACCTGCAGGACTCGATCGGCGGTGACAGCGGGTCCGGCATCCTGAGCCGCGCCACCGAGGTCGGCGCGACGGTCAGCCACATCGTGGCCGGGATCTTCATCGTGCTGTTCGGCACCTACTTCTTCCTGGCCGACGGGCCCCTGATCTGGACCTGGTTCGTCCGGCTCTTCCCACGCGCCGCGCGGCTTCGGGTCGACTCCTCGGGCCGGGTCGGGTGGCGCTCGCTGACCCAGTTCGTGCGTGCGACCGTGCTGGTGGCCGCGACCGACGCCATCGGGATCATGATCGGCGCCGCGATCCTCGGCGTCCCGTTCGTGCTGGCAATCGGCGTCCTGGTCTTCCTCGGTGCCTTCGTGCCGATGATCGGCGCGTTCGTGTCCGGCACCGTCGCCGTCCTCGTCGCGCTGGTCGCGGTCGGCCCGCTCACGGCGCTGCTGATGCTGGCCGTGATCATCGTGGTCCAGCAGATCGAGGCGCACGTCCTGCAGCCGTTCCTGATGGGTCGTTTCGTGTCCGTCCACCCGCTGGGCGTGATCGTGGCGATCGCGCTCGGCGTGATCGTCGCCGGGATCCCGGGTGCTCTGATCGCGGTGCCGTTCGCGGCGGTGCTCAACGCGGTCGTCCAGCACCTCGCGGAGGAGACCGAGGTGGGCGAGTCGGCCCGTGAGGCGGCGGAGGACGACCCGGCGCCACCGGCCCCGCCGGAGCCGTCCTGACGCATCTGCTGTGGCCCTAGTGTGGCGGACATGAGTACGACCGTGCCGCACGTCTCCCTCGCCGACATCCGGGAGGCCCGCCGGCTCCTCGAGGGCGTGTCGGTGTCGACCGCGATGGAGGACTCACGCTGGCTGTCTGCGGTCGTCGGTGGCCCGGTGCTGCTCAAGTGCGAGAACCTCCAGCGCACCGGCTCGTTCAAGATCCGCGGCGCCTATGTGCGGATGCTCCGGCTCACCGAGGAGGAACGCGCCCTCGGCGTGGTCGCGGCGTCCGCCGGCAACCACGCGCAGGGCGTCGCGCTCGCCGCCAAGCTGCTCGGGATCAAGGCCACGGTGTTCATGCCCGAGGGTGCCCCGATCCCCAAGCTGAACGCCACCAGGGGGTACGGCGCGGAGGTGGTCTTCCACGGCGCGTACCTCGACCAGTCGCTGGAGGAGGCGATGCGGTTCTCCGCCGAGACCGGCGCCGTGCTGATCCACCCCTACGACCACGAGGACATCGTGGCCGGGCAGGGCACCTGCGGGCTCGAGATCATGGAGCAGGCTCCGAACGTCGAGACGGTGCTGATCCCGCTCGGCGGCGGGGGCCTGGTGGCCGGCTCCGCCACCGCGATCAAGGAGACGTGCCGCGAGCAGGGACGCCCGGACGTCCGGGTGATCGGGGTCCAGGCCGAGGGGGCGGCGGCGTACCCGACATCGCTGGCGAGGGGCCGCCCGGTCACCCTGACCGCCATGAAGACGATGGCCGACGGGATCGCGGTCCCGCGGCCCGGGAAGGTGCCGTTCGCCGCCATCGAGGACTACCTGGACGAGGTGATCACGGTGTCCGAGGAGTCGCTGTCCTCCGCGATGGTGATGCTCCTGGAGCGCGCGAAGATGGTCGTGGAGCCGGCCGGCGCCGCGGCCGTGGCCGCCGTGCTCGACCGGCCGCATGAGTTCGAGACGCCGATCGTCGCCGTGCTCTCCGGCGGCAACATCGACCCGCTGCTGATGGGCAAGCTGATCCGGCACGGCATGGCCGCTGCCGGGCGCTACCTGCAGCTGCGCGTGCGCGTGCCCGACGTACCCGGCGGACTCGCGAAGCTCCTCGGAGAGCTCGCCAGCCTCGGCGCCAACGTGCTCGAGGTCTCCCACGAGCGCCTCTCCGTCGATCTTCACGTCGACGAGGTCGCCGTCCGCCTCCAGCTGGAGACCCGCGGCCTGTCCCATGCCGACGACGTCGTGACCCGCCTACGCGAGTGCGGCTACTCGGTCGTCGACTGAGCTCCGCGATACGTCATTTGTGGTTGCTCCCAGGGCGCCGAGACGTCACTCGTACGACCCCTCGGCGTCCTGAGAGCAACCAGAACTGACCTCTCGCGCGGGCCAGGCGTTCAGGCGGTGTAGGGGCCGGCCTCGACGATGACCACCTTGAGGTGCTTGCCGTTGGGGGCCTGGTAGCTCACGGTCTCGCCCACGCGGGCGCCGATCAGCGCGGAGCCGAGAGGTGACTGCGGGCTGAAGACCTGGATGTCGTCGTCGGCCATCTCGCGGGCGCCGAGCAGGAACGTCTCGACGTCGTCGTCGCCCTCGAAGCGGTAGCTGACCTTGAAGCCGGGACTGATCGTGCCGTCGTCGGCGGCCTGGCCGACCTCCGCCTTCTCCAGCATCTGCTCGAGCTGGGCCACGCGGCCCTCGAGCTTGGCCAGCTCCTCGCGAGCGGCGTGGTAGCCGCCGTTCTCCTTGAGGTCGCCCTCGTCACGGGCCGCGCTGATCCGGGACACGATGTCCGCGCGGACGGGGCCGCGGAGCTCCTCGAGCTCGGCGGTCTTCTTGTCGAAGGCCTCCTGGGTGAGCCAGACCGTCTGGCGCTCGTCGGACTGCGTCATGGGAACACTCCTGATGGTGTGCGGGTGTGACAGTGCGTGGTGCGGCGCCGCGTCGTCGTCAGCGGCGCGCGCAAGTGACCGACTTTACCAACCGGACCCCGTCGGGCGCGATTCGTCCCCATGGTCTCAGCCGTCGGCTGGGGTGCAGTCGACGACCTCGATCGTGACCGCACGCCGCTCCGTGCGGACCTTCACCGTCGTCTCCCGGCCGGTCGAGGCGTCCACGCGGAACCGGTTCTCCCCGACCACGGAGTGGTCCTGCGCGCTGGCCCGGAGCAGGCAGGTGCCGGCGCTGTCGCGGTCGCGCACCCGGACCTCGACGGTGGCGTCTATCCGGTGCCCGGACTTCACGTCGAAGGAGGCGACGTCGGCGTCGACGGCCGGGTTGGCGTGCACGATCGCGGCCCATACCAGCCACCCCAGGCCGGCGCCCGCGACCAGGACGGTGACCACGATGACGGCGAGCCGGCGCCCCGGTCTCCGGGTTCCGTAGCGACGCTCGAGCATCGCGGTCCGCGCCGCGTCCTCGTCCTCCACGAGGGTGAGGCTACGGCGCGGCGACGAACGCCCGACAAATAGCATGGTCGGCATGCCTGAGACCCGGCCCGCCACCGGCCTTCGCCTGATGCACGTGCACGCCCACCCCGACGACGAGTCGAGCAAGGGTGCCGCGAGCACCGCGATGTACGTCGCGCAAGGCGTCGACGTGCACGTCGTGACCTGCACCGGCGGCGAACGCGGCTCGATCCTGAACCCGAAGATGGAGCGTCCCGACGTCCTCGAGAACATGACCGAGATCCGGCGCCGTGAGATGGAGGCCGCCCGCGACATCCTCGGCGTCCGTCAGGACTGGCTGGGCTTTGTCGACTCCGGCTGGCCGGAGGGCGACCCGAAGCCGCCGTTGCCCGAAGGCTGCTTCGGGCTGGTGCCGGTCGAGGACGCCGCGGCACCGCTGGTGCGGCTGATCCGTTCCTTCCGCCCCCACGTGCTGACGACGTACGACGAGAACGGCGGCTACCCGCACCCCGACCACATCATGTGCCACAACGTGTCGATGGCGGCCTGGGCCGCGGCCAACGACCCGGAGAGGTATCCGGACGCCGGCGAGCCGTGGCAGCCGCTCAAGCTCTACTACCAGCACGGGTTCAACCGGCCGCGCACGCAGGCGCTGCACGACGCGATGGTCGCGCACGGGCTGGAGTCGCCGTGGGGCGAGCGGCTCAAGGAGTGGAAGCCCGACCCGAAGCACGACGCCCGGATCACGACCCGGGTGCCGTGCGCTGACTACTTCGGGGTGCGCGACCAGGCGCTGATGGCGCACGCGACGCAGATCGACCCCGACGGGCCGTTCTTCCACATCCCGCTCGACATCCAGCGTGCGGTCTGGCCCACGGAGGACTTCGAGCTGGTCGAGAGCCACGTCGAGACCATCCTCCCGGAGGACGACCTGTTCGCCGGGATCAGGGGCACACCGGCCGCGGAGTCCTGAGCGGCACTTGCGACAATGGGGCCATGAACCCGCACGTCGTCCTCACCTTCGTCCTGCCGCTGGTCGACAGGGTGCCCAAGGACGACGACGTGAAGGCCGGGTGGACCGCGTTCGCGATCTTCGTTGCCCTCGCGGTCGCCGTCGCGCTGCTCGGGGTCAGCCTGGTCCGGCACCTGCGCAAGGCGCAGGCCAACAAGGACGCCGGCATGTTCGGTGACGAGCCGGACGCGGGGTCCGAGCGCCGCACCTGACGGCTCAGCCAACCTGACGACTCAGCAAAGACTGAGGTCGTCGTTGACCCGATGACCGGGTCGCCCCGATGCTCGGGGGGTGAGCGGACTCCTGGGCGCGTGCATGATCGGCGTCGCGCTCTACTGTTGCGTCAGGTTCTTCCGTCCGATGCTCCAGGTGGCCGGGCACGGTCGGGCGATCGAGGGTTGGCACCTCCTGATGGTCGCCACCATGGCGGGCATGCTGCTCGTCCCCTCGCTCCACGAGCACGCCCTGGTCGCGCTCTACCTCGGTTCCCTCTTCGCCATCGGAGTCGGCTGGTCGGCGTTGGAAGCCGGGCTACGGCACCTGCGGGCCGCCCACCTCAGGTTTGCCGTGGCCGCTACGGCGATGGTGGCGATGCTGGTGCCGCTCGGCGCGGCCGAGGCCGCCGCACCCGCCGGACACTCGGCGATGACGGGAACGCCCGGTCACACCGCCCACGCGGCGGCCTCGCTCCCGGCCGTCGCAACGCTCCTGCTGGTGGTCGCGCTCGGGCTGGTGCTGGCGGCCTCGCTGGCCCGGCTGCTGCGTCGTGCGACGCCCGGCGCGACGCGCGCCGACGCGGTCTGCGAGGCCCTGATGACGCTCGCGATGGGCTGGATGCTGCTCGCCGGCCCGAACTGATGTCCGTTTCAACGATCCGCTTAGGTGGGCGTTGACCGAGCGGCGTCCGCGGCAGGAGAGTCGTCCGAACGACGTCATCTGGAGGATGCATGCAGGTTCCTGCCCCCTTGGAGTACGAACGCGCCAACAGTGTCGAGCACGCGATCAGCCTGCTCGGGAGGCTGGGCAGCGAGGCCCGGTTGATCGCCGGAGGCCACAGCCTGATCCCGATGATGAAGCTGCGGCTGGCCAACCTCGAGTACGTCATCGACATCAACGACCTGCACGACGAGCTCGGCTACGTCAGGGTCGGCACCGACGAGGTGCGGATCGGGGCGATGACCCGTCACCGCGAGCTGCTGGAGTCACCGGAGCTGGCGGCGCTGTTCCCGATCTTCGCGGACGCGGAACGCGTGATCGCCGACCCGATCGTCCGCAACCGCGGGACCATCGGCGGCTCCCTGTGCCAGGCCGACCCGTCCGAGGACCTGACCGCCGTGTGCACCACGCTCGACGCCAGCTGTGTCATTCGGAACGCCGAGGGCGAGCGGGTGGTCTCCATGGAGGACTTCCACCGCGGCCCCTACGAGACCGCGGTCGACCAGAGCGAGATGCTCACCGAGATCCGGATCCCGGTGCGCGCCAACGGGTCCAGTGCCTACACCAAGGTCGAACGTCGAGCCGGCGACTGGGCTGTGACCTCGGCGGGGGCCGCGGTGTGGATGGACGGCGACCTGATCACCGACGCCCGCGTCGGGCTGGCCGCGGTCGGCCCGAACACCGCCGGGATCCCGGCGATCTCGGAGGCGATGCGGGGCCAGGCGCCGTCGGAGGAGCTCTACACGCGGGCCGCGGAGATAGCCTCGGAGAGCTGCTCGCCGACCACCGACAACCGCGGGACGGCGCAGTACAAGCGCCATCTGGCCGGCGAGCTCACGCGGCGTTCGCTGCGGCTCGCCGTCGAACGCATCCGGGCCGGCGCCGCCGGCGACCAGCAGAGGAAGGGCTGACATGCAGGTGACGATGAGCGTCAACGGCGAGAGCGTGACGCGCGACATCGAGGGCCGGTTGCTGCTCGTGCACTTCCTGCGGGACACGCTCGGGCTGACCGGCACGCACTGGGGATGTGACACCAGCAACTGCGGCGCCTGCGTGGCCTGGCTGGACGGTGAGCCGGTCAAGACCTGCACCGTGCTCGCCGCGATGGCCGACGGCCGCGAGGTCCGCACCGTCGAGGGACTGGAGCAGGACGGCGTTCTCGACCCGGTCCAGGAGGGGTTCATGCGGTGCCACGGCCTCCAGTGCGGCTTCTGCACGCCGGGGATGCTGATGACCGCCCGTGCTCTCCTCGACCGCGACCCCGATCCGGACGAGCAGACGATCCGGGAGGCGATCTCGGGCCAGATCTGTCGGTGCACGGGCTACACGACCATCGTCCGTTCCGTGCAGTGGGCCGCCGAGCACTCTGCCGAGACCGTGGGGAGCGAGTCGTGACCACTCTCGACGAGGGCGTGGCCGCAGGCCCGGAGGACCTCGAGCACGCCGACAACGACCAGCACCCCGTCGGCCACGGCCGGATGCTTCGCAAGGAGGACCCGCGCTTCGTGCGCGGCATGGGCAACTATGTCGACGACATCCAGCTCAAGGGCATGCTGCACCTGGCGATCCTGCGCTCGCCGGTCGCCCATGCGCGGATCGTCAGCATCGACGTCAGCGCCGCGCAGGCGCACCCGAAGGTGAAGGCCGTGATCACCGGCGCCGACCTCGCCGAGAAGGGCCTGGCCTGGATGCCGACCCTGTCCAACGACGTCCAGGCCGTGCTCGCCACTGACAAGGTGCGCTTCCAGGGCCAGGAGGTCGCCTTCGTGGTCGCGGAGGACCGCTACTCCGCGCGCGACGCTCTGGAGCTGATCGACGTCGAGTACGACATGCTCCCGCCGGTGATCGACGTCCGGAAGGCGCTGGCGCCGGACGCCCCGGTGATCCGCGACGACCTGGACGGCAAGACCGACAACCACTGCTTCGACTGGGAGACCGGTGACGCGGCCGCGACCGAGGCGGTGTTCGCGAAGGCGGACGTCGTGGTCAGCCAGGACATCGTCTACCCGCGCGTGCACCCCGCGCCGATGGAGACCTGCGGCTGCGTCGCTGACTACGAGCGGGTCGGGGGCCAGCTCACCCTGTGGACCACGAGCCAGGCGCCGCACGCGCACCGCACCGTCTACGCGCTGGTCTCGGGCCTGCCCGAGCACAAGATCCGGGTGATCGCCCCGGACATCGGTGGCGGGTTCGGCAACAAGGTGCCGATCTACCCCGGCTACGTGTGCGCGATCGTGGCCTCCCTCGTGATCGGCAAGCCGGTCAAGTGGATGGAGGACCGCACCGAGAACCTGGTCAGCACCGGCTTCGCCCGTGACTACGTGATGCGCGGCGAGATCGCGGCTACGAAGGAGGGCAAGATCCTCGCGATCCGCACCCACGTCCTCGCCGACCACGGCGCGTTCAACGGCACGGCCGCGCCGATCAAGTACCCGGCCGGGTTCTTCGGCGTCTTCACCGGCAGCTACGACCTCGAAGCGGCCTACTGCTCGATGACGGCCGTCTACACGAACAAGGCACCCGGCGGCGTCGCCTACGCCTGCTCGTTCCGGATCACCGAGGCGGTCTACCTCGTGGAACGGATCGTGGACTGCCTGGCCTACGACCTGGAGATGGACCCGGTCGAGCTGCGGCGCAAGAACTTCATCCAGCCCGACCAGTTCCCCTACACGACGAAGACCGGGTGGGTCTACGACTCGGGTGAGTACGAGCGGGCGCTCGACCTCGCCCTCGAGATGGCCGGGTACGACGAGCTGCGCCGGGAGCAGGAGGAGAAGCGGGCGCGCGGCGAGCTGATGGGCATCGGGGTCGCGTTCTTCACCGAGGCCGTCGGCGCCGGTCCACGCAAGGACATGGACATCCTCGGCCTGGGCATGGCCGACGGCGCCGAGCTGCGCGTCCACCCGACCGGCAAGGCCGTCGTACGTGTCTCCTGCATGAGCCAGGGGCAGGGACACGAGACGACGTTCGCACAGATCGTGGCCGAGGAGATCGGCATCCCGCCGGCCGACATCCAGGTGGTCAACGGCGACACCGACCAGACCCCGTTCGGCCTGGGAACCTACGGCAGCAGGTCCACGCCGGTGTCCGGCGCCGCCGCGGCGCTGGTCGCGCGCAAGGTGCGCGACAAGGCCCAGATCATCGCGTCCGGGATGCTCGAGGTCTCCGTCACCGACCTCGAGTGGCAGAAGGGGTCGTTCGCGGTCAAGGGCGACCCGACCCGGTCGGTGACCATCCAGGACATCGCGATGCGTGCGCACGGCGCGGGGGACCTGCCCGACGGCATCGAGGGCGGACTCGAGGCGCAGATCTGCTACAACCCGTCTAACCTCACCTACCCGTTCGGCGCCTACGTCTGCGTCGTCGACGTCGACCCGGGCACGGCCGCGGTGAAGGTCCGACGGTTCGTGGCGGTCGACGACTGTGGCACCCGGATCAACCCGATGATCATCGAGGGCCAGGTGCACGGTGGCCTCACCGACGGTGTCGGCATGGCCCTGATGGAGATCATCGCGTTCGACGAGGACGGCAACTGCCTCGGCGGCTCGTTGATGGACTACCTGATCCCGACCTCGCTCGAGGTGCCGCACTGGGAGACCGGCCACACGGTCACCCCGTCGCCGCACCACCCGATCGGCGCGAAGGGCGTGGGGGAGTCCGCGACCGTCGGGTCACCGCCGGCCGTCGTCAACGCGGTCGTCGACGCGCTCAAGCCGTACGGCATCCGCCACGCGGACATGCCCCTCACGCCCTCGCGGGTCTGGGACGCGATGCAGGGCAAGCCGACCCCGCCGATCTGAGGAGGAGCGTGAGCACAGCCCTGACAGCGCGGGTCGACGAGCTGACCCGGTCGCGCGTGCCGTTCGTGCAGGCGACGGTGGTGCGCGCCCAGGAGCCGAGCTCGGCCCGGCCCGGCGACCGCGCGATCATCCTGGCCGACGGCACCCTCGAGGGCTTCGTCGGCGGGCACTGCGCGGCCGGCTCGGTGCGGACGGCCGCGCTCGGAGCGCTCGACTCGGGCAAGAGCCTCCTCCTCCGGGTGCTCCCTGACGGCGACGACGTCTTTCCTGAGGCGCCGGGTGCGAGCATCGTGGTCAACCCCTGTCTCTCCGGAGGCGCGATGGAGATCTACCTCGAGCCGCTGCTGCCCTCGCCCGTGCTGCACCTCGCCGGCTCCTCGCCGACCGCCCAGGCCGTCGCGGACCTCGCGCCCGCACTGGGCTTCGTCGTGGAGCGCGCCGCCGAGGGAGCCGCTCCGGCCGGTGCCACGGTCGCGATCGTCGCCACCCACGGCGACGAGGCCGGCCCGGTCCGGGCCGCGCTCGACGCCGGGGTCGGGTTCGTGGGCGTCGTGTGCAGTCACACCCGGGCAGCCTCGCTGCTGGCCGAGCTCACGTTGTCACCCGAGGAGGCTGCCCGCGTGCACACCCACGTGGGCGTGGAGATCGGCGCGCGGACCGCGCCCGAGCTGGGGCTGTCGATCATGGCCGCCGTGGTGCGTGGCATCCGGGTCGAGGGACTCTCCGCGGTCCCGTCGGGCGCGGCGGTGGAGACCCGGTCGGCGCGGGCCATCGACCCGGTCTGCGGGATGACCGTGACCATCGACGCCGACACTCCGCACGCGGTGGTGGAGGGCACGAAGTACTGGTTCTGCCACCTGGGCTGCAGGTCCAGCTTCCTGGAGACGCACGCGTCGTGAGCGTGGCCATCCTTGTCCTGGCCGCCGGCGGATCGCGACGCCTGGGGTCGCCCAAGCAGCTACTCGCCTTCCGTGGCACGACGCTGCTCGACGTCACCTTGTCCACGGCCCGGCAGGCGGCGCTCGACCAGGTGGTCGTGGCGCTCGGCGGGGCCGCGGAGCAGGTGCAGGTCCGCGTCGACCTGACCGGCACCGACCCCGTGCTCAACCCGGACTTCGGCGACGGCTGCGCCAGCTCGATCCGGTCGGCACTGGCGCACGTGCGCGACGATGCGGAGGGGGTCGTGCTGCTGCTCGGCGACCAGCCGGGTGTCACCGTCGCCACCATCCACGCGCTGGTTGCCGGCGCCCGTGGCCACGCCGTGGGCGTGTGTGCCTACGACGACGGACCGGGTCACCCGCTGTGGTTCGATCGCAGCATGTTCGAGACCCTTCGCGGCCTGCACGGCGACAAGGCCGTGTGGAAGCTGGTCGACACCGGCGAGGGCGTGGTCCGGGTCCCGGTGCCGGGCCCGGTGCCCCAGGACGTCGACACCTGGGACGACTACCGGGCGCTGCTGGAGTCGGCCGGGTGAGCGTCGACCTGGCGTCTCCCGCAGACGTGCGTCGCCGCTTCGACGAGCACGACTACCTTGCCGACGACGGCATCTCGGCCGCTGTGTTCCTGTCGCTGCGGCTGGGGTTGCCGCTGCTGCTCGAGGGAGAGCCTGGCGTGGGCAAGACCGCGGCCGCGCGGGTGCTGGCCGAGGTGCTCGGCGCACCCCTGGTCCGGCTGCAGTGCTACGAGGGGCTGACGGCGGGCGAGGCCCTCTACGACTGGAACTACCAGCGTCAGCTGCTGGCGATCCGGATCGCCGAGTCGCAGCACCAGCCGCTGCGCGAGGCCGACCTGTTCAGCGAGGAGTACCTGGTCGAGCGACCGATCCTCCGCTGCGTGCGCTACGACGGGCCGACGCCGCCAGTGCTGCTGATCGACGAGGTCGATCGGGCCGACGACGAGTTCGAGGCGCTGCTGCTCGAGTCGCTGGGCGAGGGCTCGGTGACCGTGCCCGAGCTCGGCACGTTCACCGCCAAGCAGCGACCGATCGTCGTGCTCACGAGCAACCGGAGCCGCGAGCTGCACGACGCCCTGCGCCGCCGGTGCCTGTACCACTGGCTGGAGTACCCCGAGCCGAAGCGTGTGGTCGCGATCCTGCGACGAACCGCCCCGGAGGCGAGCGTGCCCTTGGTCGAGTCGGTCTCGCGGTTCGTCGGCCACGTGCGTGCGCTCGACGTCGACAAGCCCCCCGGTGTCGCGGAGGCGATCAACTGGGTGGCCGCGCTCGGGGCGCTCGGGGTGACCGAGCTCGTGCGCGAGGTCGTGGTCCCCACCCTCGGCGCCGTGGCGAAGACCCCCGACGACCGCGACCTCGTGGTCGCCTCGCTCCACGACTACGCGTTCGGCTGACCGGTGCCGACGCTGCTGGCAGGCGTGGACCGGGCGGCCTTCGTGGCCGCCCTGGTGCACCGGCTCCGCACGCGGGGTGTCGACGTCGGGATGACCTCCGCAGCCGCGTTCACCGAGGCACTGGAGGTGGTGCCACCGGTGCGGGTGCGGGACCTGTACTGGTCCGCACGGATCACGTTGGTCAGCCGGCAGGAGGACCTCGCGTCGTTCGACCGGGTCTTCGACGCGGCGTTCGCCGACGCCGTGCTCACCGTCGACCCTCATGCCCGTCGCACGGGGACGGCCGAGCTGCCGGAACGGCCTTCCGACGGGCTCGCCCCGGTGCCCGGCGACCGAGACGAGGGGGGCACCGGCAGCACGCTGCCGTGGCACACGCTGCCGCGGCACGAGGACGGGATCGAGGACGACGACAACCCGGTGGTGCTGCCGGAGGTGCTCCCGAGCGCGGTGGCCCGGATCGCCGACACGCCGCTGGACGAGCTCGACGCTCGGGAGCTGGCGGTGCTCGGCCGCTGGCTGGAACGCTCGGCGCACGAGTGGCCGACCCGCCGCTCCCGTCGGCTGGGCGTGGGCGCGACCGGTTCCCGGATCGCGCTCCGGGCGACGATGGCGGCGTCGCGCCGCACCGGGGGTGAGGCGTTCGCGCTGCGCCGTCTCGAGGCGGTGCGGCGCCCGCTCCCGGTGACGCTGCTGTGCGACGTCAGCCAGTCGATGCAGAGCCACTCGACGGCCTACCTGCACCTGATGCGCGCGTTCGCGCGGAGCCGGCAGGCCGAGACGTTCGCGTTCTCGACCTCGTTGACCCGGCTGACCCCGGCGCTCCGGCAGGCCTCGCCCACGGCGGCCATCGCCCTGGCCAGCGCGCAGGTCGTCGACCGGTACGGCGGCACGCACCTGGCCGGCTGCCTCAAGGAGCTCCTCGCGTCCCGGCACGCCCACGGCATCCGCGGCGGCGTACTGGTGATCGCCTCGGACGGCTGGGACAGCGACCCGCCCGGGCTGCTGAGGGCCACGATGGCCCGCGCGTCCCGCCGGGCGCGTCGGGTGGTCTGGCTCAACCCCCGTGCCGCGGTGCCGGGGTTCCAGCCGCTGGTCGGCTCGATGGCGGCGGCGCTGCCGTACTGCGACGCCTTCCTGCCCGCCCACACGCTCCGGGGGTTGGACGACGTGCTCGCCGCGATCTCCGGGGGACTCAGCTCCAGAGCGTGACGTGGATGGTCGGCCTGAACCGGCCCAGGTCCACCCCGGCGCCCTTCACCATCGCCTGTGTCGCGCGCGGGGTGGTGATGAAGCGCATCAGCTCCGCAGCGACCGGGATCTGGGTGTGCGCCGGCAGCGCCATCGCCGACCAGGACCCCTGGGCACGCAGTCCCGGGCCGTCCAGGATCGACAGTCGTCGGGCGGCGACGTCCGCACCGATCGCGAACCTTACGGCAAGGGTCACGGCGTCCGACCCCTTCGTCTCCTCGATCGCGGCCGCCTGGCTCTGGAAGATGCGCTGGTGCTTCTCGGGGACCCCGAGTCGCCGCAACACGGTCGGCATCACCCCGGTCGTGCCCACCGCCGCCGGGCCCAGGGCCCACATCGCGCGGCGTACCTCGGCACCGCCCACCGGGTGACCGGCGAGGGGGTGGCCGGGCCGCGCGGCGACCACTACCTCATAGCGCAGGAACGAGATCACGGCGAGATCGTCGCGGGGCGGCCCGACGGGTCCCACGGCCACATCGGCCGAGCGCGCCAGCAACAGGCTCGGCAGCTGCTCGACCGGTCGCACGCTGAGCTCCACCTCGAGGTCGTCGGCACGCGCCGCGAACAGGTCGATCAGTCCGGGTGCGGCGTGCTCGGCGAAGAGACTGGTGCAGGCCAGGCGCAGCACCCGACGGCCGAGACCGGCCTGGCTGACCTCGCGCACGGTTCGGTCCTGGAGGCCGAGGATCTCGACCGCCCGGCTCGCCAGCCGCAGCCCGCCGGGTGTGAAGGCCAGGCCGGACGACGCGCGCGTGAACAGCAGGTCGTCGAACTCCTTGCGCAGCTGGGCGACGTGCATCGAGACGGCCGCCTCGCTGACGGCGAGCTCTTTGGCGGCTGCCTTCACTGATCCCAGACGGACCACGCAGGCGAACGCCCGCAGCTGCGTGGGTGTCACGCTGTGGACTCTACAAAGCCCGTGGTCGCCGCGTATGCGGTTCGGTCAGTCGGTCCGCACCACGCGCACCAGGGCGTCGAACGCCGTGCGCTCGGTTCCGTCCGGTCCCGCCACGCGGCGCTCGACCCGGGCCGCCTCGACCACGTCGTACGACGCGTCGCCCAGGTCGGCCAGGATGTCGTCGGCGGTCATCAGGACCGAGGGGTCCTGCGGCCCGCCGGTGCCTTCGGTGAGGTTGCTGCTGTCGTGCGCCACGAGGAAGAAGGTGCCGCCCGGGCGCAGGCAGTCGAACGCGGTCCGCGCCGCCTGCCGCCGGCCGGACGCCTCGAGCTGGAGGTAGGCCAGCACCGCCAGGTCGTAGGGCTCGGCGCCGGACTGCCAGGTGAGCACGTCGGCGCACACCCAGGTGACGCCGGCGTCAGGCGCGGTCGCGCGGCCGCGCTCGAGGGCCACCCGGGAGAAGTCCACCGCGGTCACGTCCCAGCCTCTGGAGGCCAGCCAGACCGCGTTGCGCCCCTCGCCCGCGGCGAGGTCGACCGCGCGTCCGGGCGGGAGGTCGGCGAGGGCCGCCTCCACGAACTGGTTCGGGCCGAGCGACCACACCCGCTCGCTGTCGGCGTAGCGGGCGTCCCACTCCCTGGCGTCCACGCTCAGGCCTGGGGGCCGTCGCCCTGCTGAGCGGTGATCTGGCTGCGGACCTCGTCCATGTCCAGTCCCTTGACGCCCTGGATCACCTGCTCCAGTGCCTGCGGCGGCAGTGCCCCGGGCTGGGAGAACACGAGGATCCCGTCGCGGAACGCCATCAGCGTCGGGATCGAGGTGATGTTGGCGGCGCCGGCGAGCTGCTGCTCGGCCTCGGTGTCCACCTTGCCGAAGACCACGTCCGGATGCGTCGTGCTGGCGGCGTCGTACGTCGGGGCGAACTGGCGGCACGGGCCGCACCAGGACGCCCAGAAGTCGACCAGCACGATGTCGTTGTCGAGGACCGTCTTCTCGAAGGCCTCGGTGGTGATGTCGATGGTGCTCATGGATCCCTCCGGTCGGTGTCGCCGATGTAGCACGCACGCGGCACGGAACATTCCACGCGGAGCAGGGCGAGGGCGGTCCCCCGGCGGTGGTCTAGTCAGATTGGTTCGCTTGCTCCGTTCTTCGACGGTGGGAGTGTGCCGGTCCCTAGGGTTGTCCATCAGTGGGCTGCCGGGTGCAGGGACGTGTTCTTCGAACCGGGGGGATCGAAGAGCGACCTGCACCCGGCCCCACCGTTGGTGCGCCCAGTGGCAGGCTGGACCAGTGAACCGACTGGCAGGTGCGACGTCGCCTTACCTCCTCCAGCACGCCGACAACCCCGTGCACTGGTGGGAGTGGGGTCGCGACGCGTTCGCCGAGGCGCGGGAGCGCAACGTGCCGGTGCTGCTCTCCGTCGGGTACGCCGCGTGCCACTGGTGCCACGTG
>Ga0207708_10000978_pt1 | contig 21433 bp, 18 predicted proteins | sample KBSK5101metaG_FD_184340 | JGI IMG/M metagenome (GOLD analysis project Ga0207708, IMG submission 184340) | Corn, switchgrass and miscanthus rhizosphere microbial communities from Kellogg Biological Station, Michigan, USA - KBS K5-10-1 metaG... | ecosystem: Host-associated > Plants > Roots >...
CGCCGGCGCCGGCGCCAATCCCGATCTTCTCTTTCTCGCCCATGATCCCTTCGCTCTCGAGCGCCTGGGTCACGGTCGCGCGCATCGGATAGGCGCGGCCGTTGATCGTCACGCGATCGAACGCCACGGTCATCGACCCTTTGCGGTCGGTGCGCGTCGCCTTGTTCACCGAGCTGACGACGCCGCGCATCGTCGAGCCGGCGGGCACGAGCACGCGCCCGCGCTCGTCGCGCAGGTCGACCATCGTCGTCGCCTCGAACCGGTCCTCGACCTGCGACGTCTTCGAGCTGAGCGAGTTGGCGAGCCGCACGTCGAACTCGGTCCCGACCGGGATCTCGTTCGGGTTCTGCGACCGGCCCGTGGTGCCGATGCCCGAGGTGGGCGATCGGTCCTCGGCCGACCGCTCGTCGCCGATGCCGACGCCTGCGGGCGTCGAGCGGTTGCCGGCCACCTCGCCGCGGGCGCGATTGCGGATGTTATCGATGCGGTCGCGCAGGTCGGCGTAGTCGTTGCGCGAGATCGACTCGTTCTTGCGCAGCTTGACCTTCAGGTAGACGGTCTCGTCGCGCGCGTCATCGAGCTCCGCCTCGAGCCGGGACGCGGTGGACGCGTCGCGTGAGCGCAGCTGCGAGACGTCGCGAGAGGCGTCGTAGATCGAGTCCTGAAGGCGCTGGATATCCGAGCTGGTGACCGACTGTGCGGCCGCGGTCCCGGGGAAACCGGCGGCCAGCGCCAGTGCCAGGACCAGCGGACCGCTTGTTCTCATCAGTTTCACGTCAAACCCTCCAAAGGCCCTGAGACTGCAAAAGCAATTCCGGGCCGCCGAGTGCGGTTTGACGGGGAAAAGGCTAGCGCCAGATCATCAGGCGCTCTATCCAGGAGATGCGGGTGAGGTCGTTATAGATGACTGTCACCATCAGCATGAGGATGAGGACGAAGCCGGCCAGGAGCATCTTCTCCTTGACGCGCATGCTGAAGTCGCGGCGCGCGAGGCCCTCGAGCGCCATGATGAAGATGTGCCCGCCGTCGAGCACCGGGATAGGCATCAGGTTGAGCAGGCCGAGGTTCAGGCTGATCGACGCCATCAGGCCGAATAGGGCGATCCAGCTGAGCGATGCCGCCTCGCCCGACAGCTGCGCAATGGCCACCGGCCCCATCAGCTGCTTCGGCGACGTCTCGCGGGTCACCAGGCCGACCAGGGTCTCGAAGATCAGCCCTGCGTACTTGTAGTTGTCGCTGAAGCTTTTCTTGATCGCCCCGACCAAATCGGGCTCGTACTTGACCGTCTGGTCGCCGATGCCGATGCCGAGCAGCCCTTCCTGGCCGTTTCGCGCCGGCGTCGCCCTGATCGTCTGCGACTTGCCGTCGCGGAGGATCGTCAGGACGATCTGCTGCTCGGGATGCTTGGCGATGGCCTCCTTCAACTGATACGAGAAGGTGATCGGCTCGCCGTCGACCTCGACCACGACGTCGCCGGTCTTCAGCTCGGCGCGCTCGGCGGCCCCGCCCGGCTGAATCGAGCGGACGTAGGGGTGAACGTTCGGCAGGACGCCAACCTCGCCGAGTTCGAAGCGCCGCTGCTTCACGGCGGCCGGCGTCACGGTGCGCTTGTCCTCGAGGCCGTTGCGCAGGAACACGATCTCGGTCTGCTGATCCGGGCGGGTGCTGACCTGCTGGAAGAAGTCGTTCCAGGTTGCCACCTGGCGCCCGGCGACCGACACGATCCGATCGCCCGGCCTGATGCCGGCGCGTTCGGCCACCGAATTTTTCGAGACCACGCCGACAACCGGCGGCTGATCCTCGTACGCGCCCTTCTCGATACCCTGATAGGCGACGATCGCCGACAGCACGAGCGCGAGGGCGATGTTCATCACCGGTCCCATGATCAGCACCTGGAACCGTTCCCACTTGCTCTTCGAGAGGAACTCGTCCGAACGCCGCACGACCTTGCCGCGCTCGTCGTGTTCGACGTCTTCAGGGTTCTCGCCCGCCATCTTCACGTAGCCGCCGAGCGGCAGCGCGCCGATGCTGTATTCGGTGTCGCCCCGGCGGAACGACACGACGGTGGGATTGAAGCCGAGCTGGAACTTGAGGACGCGGATGCCGACACGCTTGGCGGCCAGGAAGTGGCCCAGCTCGTGGACGAACACGAGCACGCCGAGCACGAACACAAATGCCAATAATGTCGTCAATCCTGTAACCTCAGACCTTCAATTCTAACCCGCGGGCAATGTCCTGAGAATACTCGCGGGCCCACTCGTCAACCGCGCGGACCGCCCCTAAAGTGGCCACCTCGGCGGGCCGATGGGCGGCCATCGTGCGTTCGATCACGTCCGCGATGGCGGTGAACCCCAACCGTCTCTCCAGAAACCGTGCCACGGCAATTTCGTTTGCAGCGTTGAGCACCACAGGCAAACTGCGCGCAGCTTCGAGCGCTCGATAGGCGAGGTGCAAACATGGGAAAGCCGCCGTGTCGGGTGCCTCGAACTCCAGCGGCCCGGTGCGCGCGAGCTCGAGCGACGGCCACATGCCGGGCCACCGCTCCGGGTACGAGAAGGCGTACTGAATCGGCAGCCGCATGTCGGCGACACCGAGCTGGGCGACGAGCGATCCATCCGTCAGCTCGACCATCGAGTGGATGACCGACTGCGGGTGGATGACGACGTCAATCGCCCGCGCGGGGACGCCGAACAGCCAGTGCGCCTCGATCACCTCGAGGCCCTTGTTCATCAACGTCGCCGAGTCGATCGTGATCTTTCGTCCCATTCGCCACGTCGGATGCTTCAACGCATCGTCCGGCGTCACCGAGGCGAGCGCCGATGCAGGACGTCCGCGAAACGGACCGCCGGACGCGGTGAGCACGAGGCGCCGCACGTCGCCGCGCGGCCGCGCGTGCAGGCACTGGTGAATCGCGTTGTGCTCGCTGTCGACCGGGAGGATGGCGACGCCATGCCGCGCCGCCGCCTCGGTGACGATGCCGCCGGCCATCACCAGCACTTCCTTGTTGGCGAGCGCAATCGTCTTGCCGTGCTCGATGGCGGCGAGAACCGCCTCGAGCGCCTCGGTGCCGCTCGACGCGCACAGCACCAGGTCGGCATCCGGGTGCGACGCGACCGCGACCAGGCCGTCGCGCCCGGAGCCGGCAATTACCGTGTCGCCGAGCGCGCCGTTGACGGCGAGGCGATCGATCGCGCTGCCGCTGGCCATCGCCGCGACGCGCGGGCGGTAGCGCGCGATCTGTTCGCCCAGCCGGTCGGCGTTCTCGCCGGCTGCGAGGCCGACCACCTGCAGGCGATCGGCATACGCGTCGACGACGGCGAGCGCGCTCTGGCCGATCGAGCCGGTGGAGCCGAGGATGGCGATGCGCTTCATCAAAAGTGCTTTGGGGCAGCCCTGAAGGGCTGCGCTACACCGAAACGTTTCCGTAGCGCAGCCCTTCAGGGCTGCCTACACGTATCTCAAGACGATGTAATACACCGGCGCCGCGAACAGCAGCGCGTCGATGCGATCGAGCACGCCGCCGTGCCCCGGAATCAGCGCCGAGCTGTCCTTGACGCCGGCGCTCCGCTTCAGCATCGACTCGAAGAGGTCGCCGACGATGCCGAGCGCGACGATCGTGAGCCCGAGCACGGCACGAAACGGCGCCGCCAGCTGCGGCAGCCACCAGATGCCGACGATCGAGAACAGCAGCGTGCCGACGACGGCGCCGCCGATCGCCCCCTCGACCGTCTTTTTCGGGCTGACGATCGGCGCCAGCGGGCGCCGCCCGAACGCCCGCCCGGTGTAGTACTGCGACGTGTCGCTCACCATCACGGTGAGCATCAGGAGGAACAGGCCGCGCGCGCCGCCAAGCGTGCGGATGCCGAGCAGCGCGGCAATCGGCAGCCCGACGTAGAGCGCCGGGAACAACGTGGCGGCGACCGTCGCGAGCGCCGCCGAGCCGCCCCGCCACGCGCCGAGGTTCGAGGCCGCGACCGCCACGACGACGGTCATCAGGACGATCTGAAACATCTCGGGGACGCCGCTGCTGAACACGATCAGCGCCGCAGCGAAGCCCGCCGCGCTCAGCGACACCTCCAGCCCGCTTGCGCGCGCCAGGGTGACCACTTCGCTGACGGCAAGGAGGGCGAGGATCAGTCCGACGAGGAAGAACAACCAGGGAGGCGCGAACCAGACAATCGCCACCGCCAGCGCGACCAGCACCGCGCCGCTCAACACCCGAGTCATTCGATTGCGGACTGCGGACTGTCGACTTCCGACTTTCGACTCATTTGGCGCCGAGGGCGACCGGCGAGGGCTTGATGCCGCCGTAGCGGCGGTCGCGCTTCTGATAGGCGACCACGGCTTCGAGGAGATCGCGGCGGCGGAAGTCGGGCCAGAGCGTCTCGGTGACCCAGATCTCGGAGTAGGCGATCTGCCACAGCAGGAAGTTGCTGACGCGCATCTCGCCGCTGGTGCGAATCAGGAGATCAGGATCGGGCTGGCCGGCGGTGTAGAGCAGATCGCCGAAGCGCCGCTCGTCGAGATCTTCAGCGGCGATGCCCTCGGCAATCGCCCGCCGCGCCGCGTCGACAATCTCGGCCCGGCCGCCGTAATTGAGCGCGATGTTGAACAGCATCCCGCTGTTGCCGGCGGTGCGGCGGATGCCGATCTCCAGCTCGTCCTGGACGTCCGGGGCAAGCTCCTCGGACCGGCCGATGACGCGGAAGCGGATGTTGTTCTTCAAGAGCGTGTCGAGCTCGAGCCGGATGTAGCGCTTGAGCAGCATCATCAGCGTGTTCACTTCGGCGCGCGGACGCTTCCAGTTCTCCATCGAGAACGCGTACAGCGTCAGGACGTCGATGCCGAGCCGCGCCGAGGTTTCGACCACGTCGCGCACCGAGTCGATGCCGGCGCGGTGGCCTTCGACGCGCGGCAGGTGGCGCTGCGCCGCCCACCGGCCGTTGCCGTCCATGATGATGGCGATGTGCGACGGGAGCTGGTCGAAGTTGACCTGCCGCGCCAGCGTCTCGTCGTGTGATCCCGGCGGAATCGACGCCAGCAGCTGCTCGAGCGACATTCGAACTTCCTCGAAGTAAACCGCGAGTGTACAGGCTTTTAACTCTCAGCTGCAAACCGGGCCGTAGTCGACGGCGACCAGGAACAGGCCGCCGGCGGGCGCCGTCGGCCCCGCCAGCGCGCGGTCGCCGACCGCCAGGAGCTGCGCCGCCGAGTCGGCCGGCCTGCGGCCGCGGCCGATCTCCACCAGCGTGCCGACAATCGTGCGCACCATGTGGCGAAGAAACCCGGTGCCGGTGATCTCGTAACACAACATGGCGGATGGCGGATGGCGGATGGCGGTCGGGGCCGGCGCTCCCCAATCAATCCGCACTCCGCACTCCGCAATCCGCGAGGTCATGACTGTGCGCACGGTCGTGACGACGTCGCTGCCCGCGGCCTGGAACGCCGCGAAGTCGTGCTCCCCTTCGAGCATCCGCGCCGCCGCGCCCATCGCCTCGAGATCGAGCGAGCCGGGCACGTGCCACGCGTACCGCCGCTCGAACGGGCTGGCGACGTCGCTGTTGAGTATCCGGTAGCGGTAGGTCTTCGAGTGGGCGGCGAAGCGGGGGTGGAACGACGCCGGCACCTCGGCCGCCGCGGTGACGCGGATCGCGTCGGGCAGGTGCGCGTTGATCGCGCGCACCAGCACGTCGGGTGGCATCGGCCGCTCGAGCGTGAACCCGGCCACTTGCGCGAGCGCGTGCACGCCCGAATCGGTGCGGCCGGCGCCGGCCACCGCAACCGGGCGGCCGTCGATATCGGCAAGCGCGTCTTCGATCAAGCCCTGGATCGACACGCCGTTCGCCTGCCGCTGCCAGCCGACAAAGTCGGTGCCGTCATAGGCGACGGTGATTCTGAACGACGGCATCACCGTCGCCGCAGAGCACGCAGAGATGGCAGAGGACGCAGAGGACGCAGAGGACGCAGAGAAAAAAGCATCAAACGGCCACAGGCCGGGATCCTGGTTTGACCACCGGCATCCCCTGGGCGCAGAGCGGACACTGGTCTGGCTCGTAGGTGGGCAGCTCGATATCGAGCAGCGAGACGTAAGGCTCGTCGAACTTCCCTGCCTGCCCTGTCGAACCGCCTCGATTGACGATCGACGCGGCGCCGACCACCTGTCCACCCGCGGCCCGCGCCACCTGCATCGTCTCGCGCGTCGAGCCGCCGGTGGTCACCACGTCTTCGACCACCAGCACGCGATCGGTCTCGCCGATCATGAAGCCGCGCCGCAGCATCAGCGCGCCGTCCTGCCGCTCGGCGAAGATCGCGCGCACGCCGAGCGCGCGCGCCACCTCGTGTCCGATGACGACGCCGCCGAGCGCCGGCGAGAGCACCACCGTCGGGCGCCACCCGCGCGTGCGCTCGGCCAGCGCCCGGCCGAGCGCCTCGGCGTGCTGCGGGTGCTGGAGCACCAGCGCGCACTGCAGGTAGCCCGGGCTGTGCAGGCCGGAGGTGAGGCGGAAGTGCCCCTCGAGCAGCGCGCCCGAACGCCGGTACAGATCAAGAAGCTCGTCGCGTGTCATGGGGTTTCAGGTTGTCCTCGAACAGCTTCAGGATCCGTTTGTATTCGTCGGCCCAGCTCGTTTCCTGCTCGAACGCGTGGTTCTCGACCGGGTACGGCGCGATCGACCAGTTCTCCTTGCGCAGTTCGATCAGCCGCTGCGCCAGCCGCACGCTGTCCTGGAAGAGCACGTTGGTGTCGACCATCCCGTGCAGGATCAGCAGCGCGCCCTTGAGCCCCTCCGCGAAGTAGATCGGCGAGCTCTTGCGATACGCCTCGTTGTCCTGCTGCGGCGCGTTGAGGATGTTCGAGGTGTAGCCGTGGTTGTAGTGCGACCAGTCGGTCACCGGCCGCAGCGCCGCGCCGGCGGCGAAGGTGTCGGGCGAGGTGAACATCGCCATCAGCGTGATGAAGCCGCCGTAGCTGCCGCCGTAGACGCCGATCCGTTTGCCGTTCACCTTGTGCTTCTCAACCAGGTATTTGGCCCCGTCGAGGACGTCCTCGAGATCCTTGCCGCCCATGTGGCGGTAAATCGCCGTCCGCCAGTCGCGGCCGTAGCCGGCGCTCGCGCGATAGTCGGGATCGAGCACGACGTAGCCGCGCGACGCCAGCAGCTGGTTGAACATGTATTCGCGGTAGTAGCTCGACCAGTACTTGTGCGCGTTCTGCAGGTAGCCGGCGCCGTGGACGAACACCACCGCCGGCGCCGCCGGGTCGCGTTTGGCGCCGACCATCTCCGGCGTGTAGAGGCGCGCGTGCACGTCGACGCCGTCGCGCGTCCGGTAGGTGATGTACTGCGGCTCGGCCCACTTGAACGACAGCCATTCCTCGTTCGGCGAGGTCGTGACCTGCCTGGCACCCGCGCCGGGCTGGTTCGGCATCAGGTACACCTCGTCGGGACGCGTCGCGGAGGAATAAATCAACCCGAGCGTGCTGTCGTCCGGCGACGCTTCGCCGGCGCTTGCCCCGACCATCGAGGTCAGCTTCGTCCGCACGCCGCCTTCGATTGGCAGCGCATACACGTGGCGCTCGCCGGGATCCTGCTCGGTGCTGGTGATGTAGAAGCGTGTGCGATTGGCCGACAGCGCCGCGGCGTCGATCTCCCACTTGCCGCTGGTCAGCTGCTTCGCGGCCGGCTGCTCCGCGGCCGCGTCCACGGTGTAGAGGTGCATCCAGCCGTCGCGCTCCGACAGGAACCAGATGCGCTTGCCGTCGGGCATCCATCCGAACGATGGATCGTCAGGCCCGAGGCCACCGACGTCCCTCACCCACGCATCGTCGTGTAACGCGTCGATCACGCGGGTCTTGCCGCTTTCCGGGTCGACCGCCACGATCCAGCGATCTTTGTTGTCGTCGGCGCGGACGCGCGCCACGGCGGTGGAGCCGTCGCGCGACAACTGCGGCATGCTCCATCGCAGCGCTCGCGTGCCACCGGCGAGCTCCGCCGTGACGGTCTTGCCGGTGTCGAGGTCGAGAATCGCGAGCGTGCGCTTGTCGAGCGAGTCGCCGACGAACATCCGCACCGGGATGTCCTCGGTGTAGCTCGACTCGGTGACGTAGTTGGGCACGTTGGGACGCTTCGCGTTTTCGGCGCGCTCGACCACCAGGATGAACACGTGGCGGTTGTCGGCCGACAGCTGGAGATCGTCGGCCGCCTGCCGGTCGGCGAGCTCGAACTTCGGCAGCGCGCGCGCCTTCTCTTTCTCTTCCGCGCGCTTCTTCTTCTCCGCCTCGGTGCGGGTGAACTCGATCAGCTTCTGCTCTTCGGTCTTGACGAACTTCTGGCTCTCGGTTTCGCGCGGATCGCGCTTCTTCGGCTGGACGTCGGTGAGCTGCGTCAGCTCGCCGCTGTCGAGCGGGACGAGGAAGAGATTGTTGTCGCGGGTGAAGGTCACCGCGGATTCGTTGCGCGCCCAGCGCGGGTTCGCCTCGCCGCTGGTAGTGCGCGTGATCTGGCGGCGCACGCCGCTCACCGAGTCGAGCATGACGATGTCGCCGCTGTCGACGAAGATGACGCGGCGATGCGCCGCATCCCAGCGTCCGGCCACGGGCGGGGCGCTGCGGCGCTCCTCGTCCGACAGCTTGCGCGGCGCGCCGCCGTCGCGCGCGACCACCCAGGTCGAGGCCTCGTCGTCGCCGGGGCGCCGCCATTCGAAGTACAGGCGTGAGGAGTCGCCCGACCAGCGCAGCCCGCTCGGCGGATAGCCAACGAGCTTCGGGCCACGCATGATGTTGTCGACGGTCAACTCGAAGCCGCTCGCCGCCTTGGCGGTCTTGGCGCCTTTCGGCGCGACGGGCGCGGGGCCGGCGCCGGCAAGATGAGCTGCCGCGACGGTCAGCGCCACGGCGGGGAAAATGGCGAGAAACCGGCCTGAAGTGCGCATTGCAAAAGTATACAATCGGCGTGAACTGAACCTCCCCGCCGAACGTCTACATTCAGACAGCGGTCTCGCGTGAGCCACGCCCGTTTTCCTTTGATGGAGCTGTAAAGAGCATGCGCCTGGAACATCTGATTCGCCGCGCCCGCATCGTCGTCATCGCGGGCACTCTCGTCGCCACCTCGGTGTCCGCTTTCGGTCAAAGCGGACAGTCTCGTCTCACCGAAATCGCCAAAGCGGCCGCTCAAGGGCTGGCCCTGCAGCCGGGCGAGACGCTCAGGACGATCTCAATCGACGAGGCCGTCAAGCTGGGGCTCGAGCAGAACCTCGGCATCCAGATTCAGCGCTACGATCCGCAGATTCAGGACACCGCGGTCTCGCAGGCCCGGTCGTTCTGGTCGCCGCAGATCAGCGCCACGCTGTCGAAGCAGTCGCAGTCGCAGGCGGTCACCAACTCGCTCGCCGGCGGTGCGAACAGCATCACCAACGGCAACCTCTTCACGGGCGCGAGCCTGAGCCAGACTCTGCCCTGGGGCGCCAGCTACACGGCGAACTGGAACAACCAGCGCATCACCACGAACAACCTGTTTACGACCTTCAGCCCGCAAATCGCGTCGAACGTGAACTTCCAGTTCTCGCAGCCGCTGCTGCGCAATTTCTCGATCGACGCCATCCGCAACCAGGTCGCGCTCACCAAGAAAGGCCGTGAGCTGTCGGACATCCAGCTCGACTCGGTCATCGTCCAGACGACGCGCGCGGTGCGCAACGCCTACTGGGACCTGTCGGCGTCGATCAACAACCTCAAGGCGCAGCAGGAATCGCTGGCGCTGTCGCAGCAGTCGCTGTCGGACAACCGCAAGCGGGTGGAGATTGGTACCCTCGCACCGATCGACATCGTCCAGGCGCAGGCCGAGGTCGCGAGCAACGAGGAGCGCGTCATCGTCGCCGAGGCGCTGATCAAGCGGGCGCAGGACAACCTGCGCGCGCTGATCCTCGACCCGTCAGCCGCCGATTTCTTCGCCACGACCTTCGAGCCATCCGACGCGGCGCCGTTCCAGGAGCAGGCGATCGACATCGACGGCGCCGTGCGCAACGCGCTCGACAAGCGCGCCGATCTGCGGTCGGCGAAGAACAGCGTCGAGCGCAGCGACATCGACATCCGCTACCTCCGCAACCAGATCCTGCCGGACATCAACGCGCAGGCCGCCTACATCACCCGCGGCGTCGGCGGCGTCCAGCTGTCGTCGTTGTCGCCGGACGACGTGCTGGCGGGCAACTTCGACCGGCGGGTCCTCGCGAATCGCGGCTTCGGCTCTGTGCTCGGGGACGTGTTTCAGAATGCTTACCCGGACTGGACCGTCGGGGTGCAGATCGCGTATCCGCTCGGCTCGAGCACGGCACATGCGAACCTCGCGCGCGCGCGGCTCGAGTACCAGCAGTCGCAGACGCAGCTGAAGAACGTCCAGATGCAGATCTCGACGCAGGTGCGTGAGGCCGGGCGCAACGTCCAGACCAACCAGAAGCGCGTCCAGTCGGCACGAGCGTCGCGCGAGCTGCAGGAAAAGAAGCTCGAAGCGGAAGAGAAGAAGCAGGCGGCCGGCATGTCGACGAGCTTCTTCGTGTTCCAGGCCCAGCGCGACCTGGCCCAGGCGCGTACGCTCGAGATCCAGGCGATCGCCGACTACAACAAGTCGATGGTCGACTTCGAAGCGATCCAGCTCGCGCCGCTGAGCGGCGCGAACGCGTTCATCACCGTCGCCGGCCAGGCCTCCATCCAGACGGGTAGCGGCGGGAACGGCAATGGCAACGGTAACGGCAACGGTCGGCAGCAATAGATAGCCGCGTCGTGAACCACGAAGAGCGCGAAGAACACGAAGAGCACGAAGAAGAAAATCAGGTTGTCTTCTTCGTGAACTTCGTGGCTTTCGTGAACTTCGTGGCTCCGCAGGCGCGGCGAATTTCGCCGCCAGCCCCCATCCACTAGCCCCCGGCCCCGAGTCGCTTCAGTTACACTCCGCCTGAGTGCCGAAGCTGTCGGTCACCATCATCACCAAGAACGAAGCGGCGAACATCGGCGACGCCCTCGCCTCGGTCGCGTGGGCGGACGAGATCGTCGTCGTCGACTCCGAGAGCACCGACGACACCGCCGCTATCGCCCGCCGGCACAACGCGCGCGTCGAGGTGCGGGCGTGGCCCGGTTACGTCGAGCAGAAGAACCACGCGGCGTCGCTCGCGTCCCACGACTGGATCCTGTCGCTCGACGCCGACGAGCGGGTGACGCCGGAGTTGGCGGCGGAGATCAAAGCCGTGATGGCTCGCCCGGCGGACGCGATTGGCTACGACGGCTTCCGCGTCCCGCGCGTGAACTGGCACCTCGGGCGCTGGATCCGGACGACCGACTGGTACCCCGACGACCAGCTCCGCCTCTACGATCGCCGCGTCGGCCGGTGGGCCGGCCGCTATGTGCACGAGAGCGTGTCGGTCGGCGGCGCGGTCGGACGGCTGCGCGGCGAGCTGCAGCATTTCGCCTATCGCGATCTCTCCGATCACCTCGAGACGATCGATCGCTACACCACCGAGGCCGCGCGCGAGATGCACGAGCGCGGCCGCCGCGCCGGGCTGCTGCAGCTCGCCGGCCACCCGCCGCTTGCGTTCCTGCGCAACTACCTCGCGCGCGGCGGCATCCGCGACGGCATGCCCGGGCTGGTGATCTCGGCGATGAACTCGTACTACGTGTTCCTCAAGTTCGCGAAGCTGTGGGAACTTCAGCACCGCAAATAGTGTTTTCCCTGCACATTGATACCGCACGGACGTGGCGCGGCGGCCAGAACCAGGTGCTGCTCACGGTCAACGGGCTCCGCGCACTGGGCCACCGTGCGGCGCTGGCGGCGCATCCACACGGCGAGCTGCGGCGGCGCGCCGCCGAAGGGCTCGAGCTGATCCCGCTCGCGCCGCGCACGGAGATGGATCTCGCGGCCGCGTGGCGGTTCTCGCGGCTGATCAAGCGCCTCCTGCCCGACGTCGTCCATGCCCACGATCCGCACGGCGTGGCCATGGCCTCGCTCGGCATCTCGATGGCGTCGGCGGCGCTGCGCGGACGCCGCCCGCCGGTGCTGGTCGCGGCGCGGCGCGTCGACTTCCGCCTCAAGGGAAACTCGCTGTCGCGGTGGAAGTATCGCCAGGTCGACTGCTTCATCGCCGCGTCGGAGGCGATCCGCCACATCCTCGTCGCCGACGGCGTGCCGGCCGCGCGGACGGTGACCGTGCACGAAGGAATCGACGTCGAGCGCGTGGCAGGCACCGACGCGGTGAACGTGCACGAGGCGTTCTTCCTGCCGCACGGCGCGCCGGTCGTCGGCAACGTCGCGGCGCTGGTGCCGCACAAGGGGCAACGCTACTTGATCGAGGCCGCAAGGCAAGTCGTGCGGGAGATCCCCGACATCCGCTTCGTCATCCTCGGCGAAGGCGAGCTGCGCGAGCAGCTCGAGCGGCAGATCAACGAGCACCACCTGCAGAAGCACGTGCTGATGCCCGGCTTCCGCACCGACGTCATCGGCTGCATCAAGGGATTCGATCTGTTGGCGATGAGCTCGGTGACCGAGGGGCTGGGCACGTCGCTGCTCGACGCGATGGCGTGCGCGAAGCCGATCGTCGCCACCACCGCCGGCGGCATTCCCGAGATCGTCGAGGAGGGCGTCAACGGCTTGCTCGTCCCGCCGCGCGACGCCGCGTCGCTCGCCGCCGCAATCGTGCGCCTGCTGCGCGATGCGCCGCTGCGACAGCGAATGGGCGCCGCCGGCCTGGCCCGCGTCACCGAACGGTTCACGGTGGAACGAATGGTCGAAGCAACGGCCGCAGTCTACGACCGTCTCTTGAACCGCTGACCCTTATCGCTTTTGACGTTCGACTTTCGACTGATGCCTTTCGACCTTCGACTTTCGACTTGTGACTTTCGACTTCCGACTTTCGACTTCCGACTTCAGACTTTTGACTTTCGACTGAAGCGGCGCGCACGCGCCGCGCAGCGGACACTGCGTGTCCCCCTGCGCCCGCCCAAAGCCGCAGGCGTTCATCATGCCCAAATGGCACAGCGAGAAGTCGAACTTGACCGGGTCGAGCGGGTCGAGCCGCCGCAGCGACGCCGTAATGTCGCGCGCCATCCGCCACCCCGGACTCGTGTAGCTGGTCAGCCGCAGGCATCGCCCGACGCGAATCACGTGCGTGTCGAGCGGCACCACCAGGCGCGCCGGCGACACGCGGCGCCAGACGCCGAGATCCAGCGCGTCGCGCCGCACCATCCAGCGCAGGAACAGGTTCAGCCGCTTGCATCCCGAACCCGCCGACGGCCGGGGAAAGAAATAGCAGACGCCGGCGCGCTTCGGCACTCGGCCATACGCCGCTTTCAGATCGAGCGCGAGCGCGCGCGCGGAAAACGAGTCGAGCGCGTCGCCGATGTCCTCCGAGTCGCCGTCGTCTCCCTCGACGAAAAAGGCTTCCACCGACCCGCTGCGATCGACCATCTGACGCAGCACCCACAGCAGCGCGACGATGTCGCGGTCCCGGATCCAGCGGTGGACGATGCCGTCGAAGGCGGCGCCGTCGCGGCGGGCGTCGAACCGCCGCAGCCACGCCGCCGGTTCGGGGCCGATCACCGCCAGGACGCGTTCGATCGACTGCAGCACGCTGGCGACGCGGCCGAACGCCAGCGCCGCGGCGATGAAGCCGACGATCTCGCGGTCGTCGTCGCGGCCGTAGCGCCGCACGATCTGGATGGGATCGGTCGCCGAGTCGGCGATGTTGAAGCTGTGGTACAGCTCGTCGAGCGCCGGCTCGAGCCGGTCGGCCGGCAAGAGAGGATCCGCAATCCGCATTCGCTATGAGTATGATCCCTCCATGCGGCTGCTGGTGAAAGCCACGGTGGCGCTGCTGCTCGTCGTCGCCCTGCTCGCGGCCGGCGGGTACGTGTATCTGCGCCGCTCGCTGCCGCAGATCGACGGCGCCGTGACGGTGGCCGGCCTGACCGGGCCGATCGAAATCATCCGCGACGCCGACGCGATTCCGCACGTATTTGCCGCCAACAAGGGCGATGCGTTCTTCGGCCTCGGCTACGTGCACGCGCAGGATCGGCTCTGGCAGATGGAGCTGCAGCGGCGCATCGGCCACGGGCGCCTGTCGGAAGTGCTCGGGGCGGCCGCGATTCCCCAGGATCGCTTCCTGCGCACGGTCGGCTTCGGCCGCGCCGCGAAAAGCGCGTGGGCCTCGACGCCCGAGTGGGCGAAGCAGCAGATCAACGCCTACGTCGCCGGCGTCAACGGCTTCATTTCCACGCACCACGGCGCCGGGCTGCCGCCCGAGTTCACGCTGCTCCGCTTCGAGCCCGAACCGTGGTCGGGCGTCGACGTCATCGTGTGGGTGAAGATGATGGCGTGGGACCTCAGCGCGAACTACGCGTTCGAGCTCCTGCGGCACGACCTGGCCCAGGCGGTCGGGAACGAGCGGATGGCCCAGCTGATGCCGCCGTATCCGTCAACAGGGCTCTCGATCATGCCGGGTCGACCAGGCGACGCCGTAGAGTCAAGTGGCGGCAAAACTGCGGCTGCCAGCAATGACCAGCACTATCCGCCCCAAGCGCCGTACCTGCCCTCGGACCTGCCCTACCCGCCTCACCTGCCCCACCAGCCCTGGTCCGCCGCGTTCGCGTCCGCGCTGTCGTCCGGCGACGCCGCGATTCGCGATTTCCTCGTCGGCGGCGCGCGCGGCGAGGGCCTGGGCTCGAACAACTGGGTCGTCGACGGCACGCTGTCGGCGTCGGGCAAGCCGCTGCTCGCCAACGATCCGCACCTGAGCGCGCGGCTGCCCTCGACGTGGTACCTCGCGCATGTCGCCGGCGGCGACTTCGAGATGATCGGCGCGACGCTGCCCGGCGCGCCGGCAGTCGCGCTGGGGCGCAACCGCTACATCGCCTGGGGCGCGACCAACGTCGCCGCCGACGTCGAGGATCTCTACGTCGAGAAGCTGAACCCGGCCGGCACGCACGCCGAGTTCCGCGGCGCGGAGGAGCCGCTGACCATCATCCCGGAAACGATCGTCGTCAAGGGGGCGGCGCCGGTGCGCGTCGACGTCCGCGTCACCCGACACGGGCCGCTCGTCTCCGACGCGATCAACGCCAACAACGCGGCGCTGACCACCGAACCGAAGCCGCCCGTGCTCGAGCCGCTGGCGTTCCGGTGGACCGCGCTCGATGCCGACGACTCGACGGTCCCGTCGTTCCTCAAGCTGAACGAGGCGCGGGACTGGAACGGGTTCACGGCCGCGCTGCGCGATTTCGTCACGCCGTCGCAGAACTTCGTCTACGCCGACGTCGACGGCCACATCGGCTACTACGCGCCCGGCCGCATTCCGATTCGCGCGTCAGGCGACGGCTCCATCCCGGCGGACGGCCGGACGGGCAACGCCGAGTGGACCGGATGGATTCCATTCGACGAGCTGCCGCACCTCTACGATCCGCCCGAGCACTTCATCATCACGGCCAACCACCGGCCGGCGCCCCCGACCTATCCGTACCTGCTCGGGCTGGAGTGGCCGGAGCCGTATCGCGCGCAGCGCATTCACGAGCTGCTGCAGACGGCGGTGGACGACGCGCGCCGGCGCGGCAAGGGGTTGACGCCGGACGACTTCGCGCGAATTCAGGCGGACACGCTGTCGCTGCACGCGCGCGCGCTCGTGCCGCTGCTCCTCGGGCGGGTGCGGCCCGAAGCGGGGGCGCAGCAGCAGGCGGTGACGCTGCTGAAACAGTGGGACGGCAACTCGACCGCCGACAGCGCGGCGGCCGCGATCTTCGGCGCCTGGTTCCATCACCTCGCGCCGGCGCTCGCCGGCGACGATCTGGGCAAGCTGCTCGTCGATCGCTATTCGGAGCGCTTCACGTTCGTCACCCGCTTCGCCGTGCGCACGGTCACCGCCAACGACGCAAGCTGGTGCGACGACAAGACGACCCCCGCGGCGGAAACCTGCGACGACACGGTGACCGCAGCGCTGCGCGCCGCCCTTGCCGATCTGACACAGCGTCTCGGCGGCGACATCTCGCGGTGGCGGTGGGACGGCGTGCACCGCGCGATCTTCCCGCACCAGGGACTCGATGCGGTCAAGGCGCTGCGCCCGATCCTCAGCCGCTCGGTGCCGAACGGCGGCGACTGGAGCACCGTGAACGTGGCGCCCGCGGCCGCCGAGGCGCCCTACGATCAGAAGCAGCTGCCCGGCTACCGCGAGATCGTCGATCTCTCACCCGCCAACGACAGCCGGTTCCTCGACGCGGTCGGCGAGTCGGGGCATTTCCTGTCGCGGCACTACGACGATTTTCTCGGCGACTGGCGCGCGGTCCGCCACAAGAAGATGCGCATGGATCGCGGCGACGTCGAGACGGGAGCGATCGGCCGCTTGCGGTTGATGCCCTGACACTCGTTCGCTCCCACCACATTCGAGCGTTCAACCAACATTTCGACCTCGTCGGTACGCCGGTTGCGTCGTCGCGACGATGCTAGAATGGCGGCCCGTTCGCCGTCATCTGCGTCAAGGAGATGCGGCCGATGGACGACGCCATGATTGAGACCTATCTCGAAAATCTCGATCGACGCCTTACTCGCGCGGAGCAAATTCTGCCAACGCTCGCGACGAAAGAGGACCTGCGATCGGTGGTTGCCCCGCTGGCGACCAAGGAGGACCTGAAATCGCTGGCGACCAAGGAGGACCTGAAATCGCTGGCGACCAGGGAGGAGATGCGAGACGGACTTGAACGCTTGCGGCTGGACATGACGATCTTGATCGAGGCTCAGGACAGCAAGATCGAGCTGATCGCGGAGCACGTGCTGGAGTTGCTGCAGTGGAAACGCTCGAACGAGTAAGCGAGTCGACAGCGAGCGTCAGAATCGCGTGATGGGTACTTTCTGCGCGCAAAGCGGGCACTCGCTCGCCTTGTAGTTCTCAGGCGCCCTGTAGTCGGCCAGCGAGATGTTCGGCACGCCGAGATCCTTGATCGCCTCGCAGCGATCGCAGATCTCCACGGTCGCAATCACCTGCCCGCCCGCCTCCTGCACCAGCGCGGCGCAGCGCGCGAACGTCTCGCCGGTATTCCGCACATCGTCGGCCAGCAGCACGCGCTTGCCCGCGATCTCCTGCCGGTAGAACTGGCGCAGGCCGAAGCCGCCGGCCGGGTCGTAGTTGAACGGCGCGAACACGCACGGTGGATGGGTGAGGCTGCGGCGGCTGTCGAGCAGGCCGGCGATGGTGTGCGCGAGCAGCGCGCCGCCGGTCGCCGGCCCGGCGACGACCTCGGTGTGCTGCACCAGCTCGTTCGGCATCACGTCGATCAGATCCTGCGCGAAACGCCAGATCGTCGACGGATGACGGAACAGCTGGTGCGGGTTGACGTAGACGCGGCCGTGATAGCCGTTGCCGTAGTCGAAGTGGCCGTTCATCACCAGCACCTCCGACTGCTGCAGGTCCTGCAGCGCCTTCTCGCGCAGTTCCGCTCGCCTGTCCAATGCGCCGCTCCTTCTACAACTTCAGCCCGGTGCCCTCGTTGACGTAGACCGCGCGGCCGCCGACGATGGTCGCGGCGACGCCGCCGCGCAGCGTCCAGCCGTCGAACGGCGTGTTCTTCGACAGCGATCGCATCGACGCGGCCGCGATCGTCACCGCCATGTCCGGCGCCAGGATCGAGATGTCCGCCGGGGCGCCCTCCGCCAGCGAGCCGCCCGGCACGTTGAGCACCCGTGCCGGGTTCACCGACAGCAGCTCGACCAGCCGCGCCAGCGAGACGACGCCGGCATGCACCAGGCGATCGAAGCAGAGCGCCACCGCGGTCTCCAGCCCGGTGATGCCGAACGGCGCGCGATCGAACTCGACGTGCTTCTCGTCGGCGTGATGCGGCGCGTGATCGGTGGCGATGACGTCGACGCTGCCGTCGGCGATGCCGGCCAGCATCGCGTCGCGGTCCGCTTCCTCGCGCAGCGGCGGGTTCATCTTGACGTTGGTGTCGTAGGGGAGCGGCGCGCCGAGCATCGCGTCGGTGAGGACGAAATGGTGCGGCGTCACCTCGCAGGTGACGCGGACGCCCCGCGCCTTGCCGTAGCGCACCGCGTCGAGCGTCTGACGGGCGCTCATGTGGGCGATGTGCAGCCGCCCGCGCGTCAGCTCGGCGAGGGCGATGTCGCGCAGCGCCATGATCGACTCGGCTTCGCCCGGGATGCCGCGCAGGCCGAGCGCCGAGGCGTGGAAGCCCTCGTGCGCGACGCCGTCGCCCTTCAACGTCTGCTCCTCGCAGTGCTCGATCACCGGCATGTCGAACATGCTCGTGTACTCGAGCACGCGTCGCATCAGCAGCGCCGTCGCGACCGGCCGCCCATCGTCGGACACCGCGACGCAGCCCGATTCGCGCAGCTCGGCGACGTCGGCGAGCTCTTCGCCCTTCTGCCCGCGCGAGACGGCGCCAATCGGGTAGACGCGCGCGAGGTTCGCCTCGGTTGCCCGCTCCAGGATGTAGCGGGTGACGCCAGCGTTGTCGTTCACCGGGCTGGTGTTCGGCATGCACGCGACCGCGGTGAAGCCGCCGGCGACCGCCGCCGCCGTGCCGGTGGCGACCGTTTCCTTGTGCTCCTGTCCCGGCTCTCGCAGGTGCACGTGCATGTCGATCAACCCGGGACAGACGACGAGGCCGCTCGGCATCTCGACGATGCGCGCGCCGTCGGCGGGGAGGTCGCGCCCGACGCGCGCGATCCGGGCGCCGTCGACCAGCACGTCGAACATGCCGTCGCGGCCGTTCGCCGGATCGACGAGCCGGGCGCCGCGCAGGAGGAATCGAAGCGGTTCTTGGTTCATGGTTCCAGGTGCGGGGTTCGCTGCTCAGTCGACATCGACCCCTCCGGCGAGCAGATACAGGACGGCCATCCGCACCGACACGCCGTTCGCGACCTGCTCGAGGATCACGGAGTACGGGCCGTCGGCAACGTCGGAGGCGATCTCGACGCCGCGGTTCATCGGCCCGGGGTGCATGATGATCACGTCCGGCCTGGCGAGCGCGACCCTGGCGCGGGTCATGCCGAAGGTGTGGAAGTACTCGCGCAGCGACGGGATGAACGCGCCGTGCATCCGTTCCTGCTGGATGCGGAGCATCATGATCACGTCGGCCCCGGCCACCGCCTCGTCGACGCGCGGCGAGACGCGGACGCCGAAGCGCTCGATGCCGGGCGGCACCAGCGTCGGCGGGCCGCTCACCCAGACCTCGGCGCCCAGCTTGGTCAGCAGCTTGACGTTCGAGCGCAGCACGCGGCTGTGCAGCAGGTCGCCGACAATCGTCACCTTCAGCCCCTCGATGCGCTGCTTGTGCTCGCGGATGGTGAAGGCGTCGAGCAGCGCCTGGGTCGGGTGCTCGTGCATGCCGTCGCCGGCGTTGATGATGCGCGAGCGGCAGATGCGCGACAGCAGGTGCCCGGCGCCGGACGAGGCGTGGCGCATCACGATCATGTCGGGCGCCATCGCCTCGATGTTCAGCGCCGTATCGGCGAGCGTCTCGCCCTTCTGCACGCTCGAGGTCGCCACCGCGATGTTGAGCGTGTCGGCGCTCAGCCGCTTCTCGGCGATCTCGAAGGAGGTGCGGGTGCGCGTGCTCGGCTCGTAGAACAGGTTGACGATCGTCTTGCCGCGCAGCGTCGGCACTTTCTTGATCGGCCGCTGGCCGATCTCGCGCATCGCTTCGGTGGTGTCGAGGATCAGGTAGATCTCGTCGCGGGTCAGGTCGTCGATGCTGAGAAGATCCTTCTTCATGACTCGAGGATCTCCACCTCGTCGCGTCCGTCGATTTCCGTGAGGTGCACCTGCACGCTCTGCGACGGCGAGGTCGGCAGGTTCTTGCCGACGTAGTCGGCCTTGATCGGCAGCTCGCGGTGACCGCGGTCGACCAGCACCACCAGCTGGATCGCCTTCGGCCGGCCGAACTCGATCAGCGCGTCGAGCGCAGCGCGAATCGTCCGGCCGGTATAGAGCACGTCGTCGACCAGCAGGATGCGGCGGTTGTCGATCGAGAACGGGATCTCGGTGCGGCGGATCACCGGCTGCGCGCCGACGGCGGTCCGCATCAGATCGTCGCGGTAGAGGGTGATGTCGAGCGCCCCGGTCGGGATCTCGTGCCGGTTGATCTCGCGGATCGATTGCGCGATCCGCCGCGCCAGCGGCACGCCGCGGGTGCGGATGCCGACCAGCGCCAGCTCCTCGACGGCACGATTGCGCTCGAGGATCTCGTGGGCGATGCGCGCGAGCGACCGGCCCATCCGGTCGGCGTCCATCACGACCGGCATCGCCGCACCTCTATCGAAACGGTAATCGACCCGCGTTCGAGATCGGGATTGGGGGCTGAGGACTGAAGACTGGTGACTGACGGCTGCATAGGCTCTTTGCGTCCTCGCAGGGACGCGTTAAAGAGTGAACTGGTGGCGGATTATAGCATCGCTGCCGCTGAGCCGCTTGAGGGGCCGTTCGCGCATCGGCGAATGGAGGTCATTCATGAGACTGCCTGCCTGCGTCCCGATGCTGCTCGTGTTGCTCGCGTCCTCGCCGGCCTTCAGCCAGCCGCTGGCGCCGCCGCCAGCCGAGGTCATGGAGCTCGCCGGCCCTCGCTTCGGCGCGACGGTCCTCAGCAACGGCATCATCGACCAGCTTCGGGTCGAGAAGGGCATCGAGCTGAGGCCGATGATCACGCAGGTCGGGTGGCAGTTCGAGAAGCAGTTCTACACGCCGAGACAGGGCCCGGCGGTGCTGAGCGAATGGGTCGTGCTGCTCGGAGGGCTGGAGCAGGGCGTGGCGTTGCCGAGCATCAGCTGGCTCGCCGGCATCCGCATGCCCACCGGCGGCGAGTTCGGCATCGGCCCGAACATCACGCCGGCCGGCGTCGCGCTCGCGATCGCCGCGGGGACGACCGTGCGATGGGGCGTGGTGAACGTGCCGGTGAACCTCGCGGTCGTGCCGTCGAAAGCCGGCGTGCGCGTCAGCGTCCTGTCGGGATTCAGTTTGCGGCGATGACCGAGCAACGGGCTTGCAGCGCCTGCAAACCACGAAGGGCACGAAGATCACGAAGATCACGAAGAAGAAAGACCGCTCACGCCAGGGACGCCGAGCAACGCCAACGCGGCAGTCCGTGTTCGGCAGGCCGGCCTGCTTCGCAGGCCGACATGCGCGACCGGATCGGGACGTGCGCGAGCCGCTGTTGATCCATGAGCGGTTCGCGCACGTCCCGACTCCGGACGCGCGCGCCGCGGAGCGGCGCCTGCCGAACACGCGAGGCGCGTCGTCATTGCCTTTTCTTTTTCGTGGCCCTCGTGGCCTTCGTGTGCTTCGTGTGCTTCGTGGTTCCTCGTTGCCACTGAGAGCACTCAGTTCGCAAACGTCCTGGCGTCGACGTCGCGGATGAACTTCACCAGGCCGTCGAAGTAGGTCTTCTGGTCGTCGTACATCGCCATGT
>Ga0207708_10000979_pt1 | contig 21417 bp, 22 predicted proteins | sample KBSK5101metaG_FD_184340 | JGI IMG/M metagenome (GOLD analysis project Ga0207708, IMG submission 184340) | Corn, switchgrass and miscanthus rhizosphere microbial communities from Kellogg Biological Station, Michigan, USA - KBS K5-10-1 metaG... | ecosystem: Host-associated > Plants > Roots >...
GCGGTCGTTCAGCCCGCGCGCGGCCTCTTCCCGCGCCCGAACGCCGCGGTACCACTCGCCGCCGGCCCGCCAGCCGGCGCCCTCCACGCGGTACGCGCCCTCGAAGCCGAAGCCGGCCGCCGTCGCCTCCACCCCCGGGTCCCCGTTCGCGAATCGCTCGCCGTGGACGCTCCGCCACGTGCAGAGCGGCGTGAGCTCGAGCCCGACCGGCCGGTCGGCGTACACGAGCCGGTGCACGACCCCGACCGCGCAGCGGCCGTGCGCCATCGCGAGCTCGCGCTCGAGGACGATGTTCCCGACCTGCCAGCGCCACCGTGGCACGCCCCGGTCGAGCGTGAACGAGACGAGGAGCTCGTGGCCACACGGGTCGACGGCGCCGGAGTCCCATTCGTCGGTCGCGAGCCGATGGCGAGCGTCGCCGACGACGAGGACGGGATCGAGCGCCGCGAGCCCGAGCATCCGGGCCGACGGCCCGCCGGCGGCCTGGACGAGCAGCCCGTGGTAGCGGCGCGTCCGCAGGCTCGCGACGGTTCCCGACGCATAGCCGCCGAGGCCGTCGGCGACGAGCCACTCGTGCGAGGCGGCCTCTGCGAGGCTCCCGCAGGCCTGCGGACCGAGCGCGATCACTCCGGCACCGGCGCCGCGAGCCTCGAGAGGAGCTCGCCGAGCGTCGGCACGTCTGCACCACGCTGTCGACGGATCATGTCGGCGACGATCCCCGTCCAGCCCGTCTGGTGGCTCGCTCCCAGCCCGGCGCCGTTGTCGCCGTGGAAGTACTCGTTGAAGAGGATGTTGTCCTTCCAGGCAGGATCGTTCTGGAGCTTGTCGACCCAGCCGTAGCAGGGCCTGCGGCCGTCCTCGCCGACGAGAAAGAGCGAGATGAGGCGCCCGCGCAGGTCCTCGCCGATCTCCGCGAACGTCCGGCGCTCGCCGGAGCCTGTCGGATACTCGAGCTGGAGGTCGTCGCCGAAGTACCGGGCGTAGCGGAACACGGCGTCGACGACGAGGTAGTTCACGGGGAACCAGATCGGCCCGCGCCAGTTGGAGTTGCCGCCGAACATCGACGTCGTCGACTCGGCCGGCTCGTAGTCGATCGTCGTCTCGTACCCGCCCATGTCGAGGCTGAACGGGTGCTCGAGATGCCAGCGCGACACCGCGCGCAGCCCGTACGGCGAGAGGAACGCGTTCTCGTCGAACAACCGCGAGAAGACGCGCAGCAGATGGTCGACGCCGACGACGCCTACGAGCGTCAGGTCGTTCTCCGCGATCGTCTCGTCCGGGCGGCGCAGCCGCTCATCGTGCCGCTCGAGGAGCCGCGCAAAGTGCTTTCCCATGTCCCGGGCGCGGACGACGGCCGCGTCGTCCACGACGGCGAACGCCGTCAGCGGCAGGATGCCGACCATCGAGCGCACCTTGATGGGGACGACCGATCCGTCGGGCCGGCGCAGCTGGTCGTAGTAGAAGCCGTCCTCCTCGTCCCAGAGCCCCTGCTCCTCGATCGCCTCGGCGATGAGCGAGAAGTGCTCGAGGAACTTCACGATCAGGTCGGTCGTCGGCCTCAGTGTCCGGTTGAGCACCGCGGCGATCGCCGCCATCGTCAGCGCATACGCCGCCATCCAACCGGTCGCGTCCGCCTGCTCCAGCATGTAGCCGCTCGGGAGGTGGGAGCGGTCGATGGGGCCGATGTTGTCGAGGCCGAGGAACCCCCCCTCGAACACGTTCGAGCCGTCCGCGTCGAGCCGGTTCACCCACCAGGTGAAGTTGACCAGCAGCTTGTCGAAGATACGGCTCAAAAACGCCGCGTCGCGGCCGCCGTCGATCGCGAAGACCTGCAGTGCAGCCCACGCCTGCACCGGCGGGTTGACGTCGTCGAAGGCCCACTCGTACGCGGGGAGCGCGCCGTTCGGATGCTGGAACCACTCGCGGCAGAGGAGGGTCAGCTGGTACTTCGCGAACGCTGGATCGACGTGGGCGAGCGCGATGCAGTGAAACGCCGAGTCCCACGCGGCGAACCACGGGTACTCCCACGGATCGGGCATCGACATGATGTCGAACGCCTCGAAGGTGATCCAGTGGCGGTTCCTGCCGGCGCGGCGCGACTCCGGGGGCTGCGGCTGGGTCGGGTCGCCGGCGAGCCAGCGCCTCACGTCGTAGTAGTAGAGCTGCTTCCCCCACAGCATCCCGGCGAAGGCCTGTCGCATGACGTTCGCCTCGTCGTCCGAGCACGCGGGCGGCGTCAGCTCCTCGTAGAACTCGTCGGCCTCGCCGCGACGCGCCGCCACGACGTCGTCGAAGTCGGCCCACGGCGACGCGGTCGTTCCGGCCGGACGCAGGCGGACACGCAGCTCGACGGTCTCGCCCGGCGCGACGGTGATGCGGTAGTGGAAGGCCGCCTTCGTGCCCGTTCCTTCCGGGTTGACGGTCCCCCGGCCCGAGACGACGTGATCGTTGATCCCGTCCTTCGGATACGGCGACCGACCGCCGGTGCCGAACAACCGCTCGTCGTTCGTCTCGTTGTCGCAGAAGAGAAGCTCCGGTGCCTCGCCGCCGGGCCCGTCGTCCGCGACGATCTCGAGCGTGCCGAGGAAGGGATGCTCCGTCTCGATCTGCGACTCGTCGGCGCCGGCGCGCAGCACGGGGGCGTCGGCGTCGACCTCCCACGCCCACGTGTTGCGGTACCACGCCGTCGGCAGCACGTGGAGCGTGTCGGCCTCAGGGCCGGCGTTGGTGACCTGCACGGTGAGGAGAACGTCGAAGGGGTCGCCCTTCGCGTAGTGCGCCTCGACGATCCAGTAGCGGTCGTCGTCGAAGACGCCCGTGTCCAACAGCTCGAACTCGGGATCGAGCTTCGTGCGGGCCGCGTTCTCGTCGACGAGTCGCGCGTAGGGGAACTCCGACTGCGGATAGTGGTAGCGCCACCGGTTCCACGAGTGGCTCGGCGTCGCGTCGAGGTACCACCAGTACTCCTTGGGGTCCTCGCCGTGGTTGCCCTGGTTTCCGGTGAGGCCGAAGATCCTTTCCTTCAGGATCGGGTCGCGGCCGTTCCAGAGCGCGAGGCCGAGACAGAGGCGCTGCTCGACGTCGCAGAACCCGGCGAGCCCGTCCTCTCCCCATCGGTATGCGCGCGAGCGGGCGTCGTCGTGCGAGAGGTACTCCCACGCCGTCCCGTGCGCGCTGTAGTCCTCGCGCACGGTGCCCCACTGCCGTTCGCTGACGTACGGGCCCCAGAGGTACCAGTCGCCTGCCTGGCGCAGCCCGTTCTCGAGCTGCCCGAGCGTCTCGACCCGCGCGCGCTCCGCGCCCGGCGCCGGCAGCCCGGCGTCGCCGCCTAGCTCGGCGGCCACGGCAGCCGCACGGGCTCGTAGTCGCCCGGCCAGTCGGCGTAGGCCTCGTCCGGGACGGCGGTCTCCGTTGCGACCGACGCGCCGTGCCTCGCCGCAGCCTCGCTCACCGGGTAGCGGACCTTCTCGACCTCGGGCCTGGCTCCGAGCATGAGGATCGCGCACGGCGCTTCCCCGGAGCCGACGATCACGTGCGCGGTGCCGGCGGGGCAGTGGAAGTAGTCCCACTGCCGGAGTGGCCGCTCCTCGTCCTCGACGATGAGCAGGCACTCGCCCGAGAGCACGAGGAACCCCTCCTGCGCCTCCTCGGAGTGGTAGAGCGCGTTCGGGTCACCCGGCCAGAGGACGCAGACCCGGACGCCGACGTCCGCGAACGGATGGTCGCGCGACTCGAGCGGATAGGTGGCGCCGCCCTTCTCCTCGTTCCGCACGGCAAGCGCGTCGGCGAGGTTCAGGACGAACCATCCGTCCGACCCGACGTAGCGGCCGTACGGCGTCTCGTCGGCGCTTGCTTCCCTGACGGCCACGCGTCCTCCTTCGCTGGTCGTCGCGAGCCTACAACGCGTCCGGTGCTATGTGTTCTCGATACGACGGCGTCTGCCTGGGAGGAAGCCATGAGCGCGAAGAAGTCCACCGCCACGAAGAAATCCGCCGGATTCTCGGCGGAGGAGAAGGCCGCGATGAAGGAGCGCGCCCGCGAGCTGAAGGCCGAGGCGCAGAAGGCCGACGGCGAGGCCGCCCTGCTCGCGAAGGTCGCGGAGATGAAAGGCTCCGATCGCGCGATGGCCGAGACGCTCCACGCGATCGTCAAGAAGAACGCCCCGGGCCTCGTGCCGAAGACGTGGTACGGGATGCCCGCCTACGCGAAGGACGGCAAGGTCCTCTGCTTCTTCCAGAGCGCCGACAAGTTCGGCTCGCGGTACGCGTCGTTCGGCTTCACCGACGAGGCGCAGCTCGACGACGGCGCGATGTGGCCGATCTACTTCGCGCTCAAGGAGCTGACACCCGCCGCGGAGAAGCGGATTGCGGCGCTCGTGAAGCAGGCGGTGAGCTGAGGCCGGGGCGCCCACGCACCATGGCGCGCAGGTACGCCTTAGGTCTTCTTCCACACACCGGTGAACAGGAGCATCCGTGGCGAGCAGCTCTTGTCGGACGTCGCGTGCAGCGTGAGCCTGCGCGCTGCCGCTTTCCACGTGTAGACGCCCTTGGTGGCACATATGGGTACCGAGCCGATGGTCAGGCGGCTGCCGGCGACGGAGACGGTCGCCGTGAAGTCGGAGTAGGCGCCGCAGCTCTTCGTCCCGGGCGTGTAGGCGACGAGCTTTCCAGCCGGTGTGATCTTCATCAGCCAGACGCCCGCGGACGTTCCGACCGGCAGGGCCGGGACGTGGCGGGACCAGCACCCCACCATCGTTCGCGGCACCGCGCTCGTCGAGCCGGATGCCGCTCCACCGGGAAGGGCAGCGGCGAGCGTGATCGCAAGCGTGCCCACGACGACGGCACCGCGTGCGCCTACGTGCCTCCGCCTCTTCATGCCTGCCTCCTTGTGCACACGCTGAGAAACGCCGAGCCTATTCTCTAGATGCAGTTGCAACAAGGCGCTCGACGCACGTAGACCCGCAGCCGCTGCAAGATGAAGTCCTGTGTCGATGCGGAAGGACGCCCGGCATACCCGACTGGCTCGTGCACGTCTCCCCTGCTGTATCGCGCTCTGCCTCATCGGCCTCGCGCCGGTGACGGGATGCCGCCCGTCGGCGCCTGCGCCCGGCCCGGCCGACCTCTCCATCGAGCGAGATCTGCGCCGTGGCGTCGAGGAGATCCGCGCGACGCGCGATCGAAAGAAGCTCCATGCAGAGCTGGTTCGGCTGCTCGCGCATCTTCGCCGCACTCAGGCGACGACGGCGAGCGCACGGCGAGGGAGAGAGCTCGCGCTCGAGGGGTTCGAGGCGACGCTCAGAGGAGTCAGGAGTCAGCTCGACTTCATCGAAAACGACAGCGGGGAAGTCGCCGCCGCCACGAGGGACGCGAAACGAGCCGACCGATACCTGAGGCTCGGCGCGGCCCGGCTACGCGCGGCCGGACAGGTGCTCGGGGTTCGGGTCGGCGAGCTCAACGGATACTGATGGCGCCGCGGACGACGATTCCCGCCGGCGCCAGCTGTTCCTAGATCAAGCGCACGTCATGTCCTGATCGTGGACTGAAGCCGGACGATCGCCTCGAGACCTCCGTCGGGACGTGGGCGGAGCGCCACCTCGCCCCCATCCGCTCGGACGAGCCGATCGACGATCGTGAGCCCGAGGCCGAAGCCCCCGTCTCCTCCGCCCCGGCGCCAGAAGCGGTCGAACGCGCGGTCGATCTCTCCGGCCGTCATTCCCGGTCCGCGATCGCGTACCGTGATCTCGACCCACGCCCCCGACCGCGCCGCGGCGACGTCGACGCTCGAGCCTGCCGGTGAGACCTCGAGCGCGTTCGCGAGCAGGTTGTCGAGGACCTGCTCGATCCGCCCTGCCGTGACGGATGCGAACGGGCGGCCTTCGACCTGTGCCGAGAGCCGCACCGCCTGCTCCGACGCGAGCGCCGACCACGCCTCGACCCGCTCGGCGATGCTCGCGCCGACGTCGAGCGCGACCGGCTCGCTCGTCGCCCGATCTGCTCGGGCGAGCGTCAGAAGCCCGTCGACGAGGGAGCTCAGCCGCTCGACCTCGACGATGGCCGGCTCGAGCTCGTCGCTCCTCGTGCCCTCCTCCCGAGCGAGGTTCTCGAGACGGAGGCGGAGCGCCGTCAGCGGCGTGCGGAGCTGGTGCGACGCATCGGCGACGAACTCGTCCTGGGAGCGGAGGAGCGCATCGAGCTTGACCACCATGTCGTTGAACTCGCGGGAGAGCTGCTGCAGCTCGGGTGGGCCGTCGAGCGGCGCCCGGACCGCAAGGTTCCCACTGGCGACTTCCCCGGCGGCCGTCTCGATCCGTCTGAGCGGCCTCGTGATCCAGCGCACGAAGCCGAAACCGAGCGCAACCGCGACGGCAAGGACGACGACGGCGATCGCCGCGAGGATCAGCCGGTAGCGGTGGATGCGCGCGTTGACCTCGGCCATCGGATACGTGATCCGCACGGCGCCGTGAACGACACCGCTCGACGCGACCGGGACTGCGACGTAGAGCAGGTCGGTGCCGAGGGTGTTCGAATGACGAACGCCGGTGGCGACGGTTCCTCCGAGAGCAGTCCGGATCTCGGGGCGAGTCGAAAAGTCGCCTCGGGCCGGCCCGGCCGAGTCGACGACGCTGCGCCCCTTGGCGTCGACGACGACGACCCGGCCGCCCGTGTCGCGCGCATACCGGGCACCGAGCGCCTCGAGCGCCGGTGGGGCGGATACGCCGCGCTCGAGCACGTCCTCCGAGAGGGAGCCGACGGCCACGGCATCGCGCTCGACCTTGGTCGTCAGATCGTGCCGCTCGTTTCGCGCGAACGAGACGGCGAGCGGCACCTCGAGGAGGGCGAGGACGACGAGCGCCAGGACGACATAGCTTGCGAGGAGGCGCCTGGTCACGGACGGGCAACGAGCCGCAGCCCGATACCGCGCACGGTCTCGATCCAACCCGGTTCGCCGAGCTTCTTCCGTAGCGACGCGACGTGGACGTCGACGGTCTTCGTCGGCCCGAACCATTCGGTGTCCCACACCTCACGCAGGATCCGCTGGCGCGAGACGACGTCGCCGGGCTCGGATGCGAGCAGCGCCAGCAGGTCGAACTCCTTCGTCGTCAGGTTCAGCGGCTGGTGCCCCATCGTCGCCCGCCGACCCCGAACGTCGATCTCGAGTGACCCGACGTGGATCTGGGCACGGTCGGTGCCGGGACGCGCCCGCCGCATCACCGCCCGAATCCGCGCCAGGAGCTCACGAAACCCGAACGGCTTCACGATGTAGTCGTCGGCGCCGAGCTCGAGGCCGACCACGCGGTCGACCTCCTCGCCCTTGGCGGTCACGACGATGATCGGCACGTCCGAGCGGGCACGCAGCCGCCGACACACCTCTGTCCCATCCATTCCGGGCAGGCGGAGGTCGAGGAGGACGAGGTCGGGCACGGCCGCCTCGAGAGCATCCTCCCCGTTCGAGACGCGGGTCACGTCGAAGCCCTCACGCTCGAGCCCGGCTGCGAGCGGCTTCGCGATCGCGTCGTCGTCCTCGACGATCAGGATCTGCACGAGCGGATCGTCGCACGCGCGGCCGCTCGCGGCGGGCAGTCCGGCGAAGACTTACGCGGGCTTCACCATGCCTTACCTTCGCCTGGCCCGGAGCTTGCGCGGCACCTCCTACGGTCGAAGCACTCATCAGCACGACCAGGAGGTATGAGATGGCTCGCAAGCACCGATTCTCGATCGTCGTCATGCTCGGCGCCGCGGTCGTCGCGGGATTCTTCGCCCTCGGTCGCAGCGTGCAGCTCGGTGCCGCGTCAAAGCCGGCCTCGACTGCGCAGGTCTCGGCCAGGGCGCACTCGCTCGACCGCCTCGAAGCACAGTTGCGCCACCAGCTCGCGGCGCTGCCGCAGGCCGCTCCGAAGGCGCGGTCGGTTGCGACCCGATCCGGGCCGCCCAGTGTCCTGTACGTCCGATCGCCCGCTTCTCCCGTCTCGGCCTCGCACGGCGACGACGGCGGGCACAGTGACGAGGGGCACGGCGGAGCGCTCGGAGAGGCGGGCGGAGATGACTAACCACGTGGTCCGGCTCTACACCGCGTCGGCCGCGATCATCGTGTTCTTCGTCGCGTGGGCCGGAATCGCGGCGCGCCCCTGGGTCACGCCGGCGCCGGATCCGCAGGTCGCTGCTCTCGCGCAGCGTCAGCAGCGCCTCCAGCGCGACGCCAGGCTCGTTCAGCTCATCGCGGCCCGGCGGGCGGCGGCGAACCGAGCAGCCCGGATCGCTGCCCGGGCCGCGGCTCAGGCAGCGCCCGCTCCCGTGGTGCGCATCGTCCATCTTCCACCGATCACCACCACGAGGACGTCGTGATGTTGCGTCGCGGCTTCCACGCCATGGGCACCGACTGCGAGCTCTTCCTGAAGGCGCGGTCTCGTCCGGAGGCGCTGCGCGCGATGGACGAGGCCCAGTGGGAGGTCCGCCGCCTCGAAAGCATCTTCTCGCGGTTCGATCCCGACTCGGAGCTCTCGGAGCTCAACCGGCGGGGGACGCAGCGGGTCGGGCCCGAGCTGCTCGAGGTCGTCGATCTCGCGCTCGCCGCCCGCGTTAGGACGGGCGGCCGCTTCGACCCGACGGTGCACGACGCGCTCGTCGCCGCCGGCTACGACCGCACGTTCGAAGAGGTGTCCGCCGAGGGACGGGGCGACGATCACCGGCCGTCGCCGGCTCGCCGCTGCGCGGGCTCGGTCAGGGTCGCTCGCAGAACGCGCAGGATCGAGCTCGATCCAGGGGTTCACCTCGATCTCGGCGGCATCGCCAAGGGCTACGCGGTGGATCGAGCCGCAGACGTCCTCGGTGAACTCGGCCCGTGCCTGGTCGACGCCGGTGGCGACATCGCCGCCCGCGGACGCGGGTGGCCGATCGGGCTCGACACCGGTGACGGCACGCTCACGCTCGAACTCGGCGATGGTGCGGTCGCGACCTCCGGCCGCGACCGTCGCCACTGGACGAGGGGTAGCGAGGGGTTCCACCACATCATCGACCCCGCCACCGGCATGCCGTCTGCGGGGGATCTCCTCCGCGTCAGCGCCGTCGCGGCGACCGCGACGGAGGCAGAGGTTCGAGCGAAGGCCCTCTTCCTCGCCGGAGCAGAAAGAGCCGAACGCGAGGCGAACGCCACCGCCACTCCCGCCTTGCTCGTCACGCTCGATGGCCGCGCGATCTTCGCGGGAGGGCTCGCATGAAGACCGACCCGACGTTCTGGATCCTCGCCCGGTCGAGCGGCCTTCTCGCCTACGCGTTGCTGACCTCGTCGGTGCTGGCCGGGCTGGTGTTGAAGTCACGCCCGTTCGGCACGGCGCTGAAGGCGGCCACGGTGGCCGACCTCCACCGCTTCCTCGCCATGCTCGGGCTCGGCGCGGTGCTCGCACACGCATCGGCGCTCGTCCTCGACAGCACGGTGCACATCGGGATCGGCAGCCTGCTCGTGCCCGGCCTGGCTCCCTACCGTCCTCTGTGGACGGGGCTCGGAGTGCTCGCCGCCGAGCTGATGGTGGTCGTCTACGCGTCGTTCTCGCTCCGGAAGCGCATCGGGGCGCGCAACTGGAGGCGCCTGCACTGGGCCACGTACCTCATCTTCGCCCTCGCCACCGTGCACGGCCTGACGGCCGGAACCGACAGCAGCCAACCCTGGGCTCTCGGCCTCTACGGCGGAGCGGTCGGTGCGGTGGTCGCCGCCACCGCGTGGCGCGCGCTCGTCCCACCCACGAAAGGAGAGAGTCGTGTACCGCATCGAGATAGACCGGTCGCTGTGTAGCGGCTTCGGAAGCTGCGCAGAGCTCGCATCCCGCTCCTTCTTCCTCGGGCCCGACGGGATCGCCGCCGTGCACGAGGCCGAGACGGACGACGACGCCGTCCTCGAAGCCGCAGCGGCATGCCCCATGGGCGCGATCGCCGTGTACGACGAGCGCGGCAGGCAGGCCGCCTGATGTGCCGGAGTGTCGTCATCGTCGGGGCCGGCCTCGCGGGCAGCCGCTGCGCGCAGACGCTTCGCGCGGAGGGGTTCGACGGATCGATCGCACTCGTCGGCGAGGAGCCACACCAGCCGTACGAGCGGCCCGCCCTCTCGAAGGAGTTCCTCGCGGGCACCCGCGAGGAACTCCTTCTGCAGGGATCGACCGCCTGGGCCGAGCTCGAGATCGACCTCGAGCTCGGAGTCCGGGTGGAGCGGATCGACACGACGCGCCGGCTCGCGAGCACGTCGCGCGGCGACATGGTGTGGGATGCGCTCGTTCTCGCGACCGGAGCCCGGGCCCGGCGGCCGGCAGCGTTCGGAGGCAGCGGCGTCCACGTCCTCCGCACGCTCGACGACGCGCGGCGATTGCGTGCAGAGCTCGTCCCCGGCAGGCGGCTCGGGATCGTCGGATCGGGCTTCGTCGGCACCGAGGTTGCGTCGACGGCTGTCGAGCTCGGCGTCGACGTGACGATCATCGACCTGGCCACCCTCCCGTTCGAGCTGACGCTCGGGCCGGAGGTCGGCCGCCTCCTCGCCGACCGCTACCGGGAGCACGGTGTCGCCCTCAGGCTCGGGGCCGGGGTCGAGAGCATGCTGCGCCGGAGCGACGGGGCGCTCCGCGGGCTGCGCCTCTCGAACGGAATGGAGCTCGAATGCGAACTCGTCCTCGTCGCGGTGGGCGCCGAGCCCGCCGGTGAGCTCCTGCTCGGGGCCTCCGGCCCGATCGAGACGGACGAAGGCGGCCGCACGGGACTCCCGAGTGTCTTCGCCTGTGGCGACGTCGCTGCTCCGTGGAGCGCCGAGCGTTCGCGCCACGTCCGTCTCGAGCACTGGACGAGCGCGGCCGAGCAGGCGGCCAGCGTCGCCCGCGCGATCCTCGGCAGAGAGCCGAGGGCCAGACCGACTCCCTACTTCTGGTCGGACCAGTTCGGTCTCCGGCTTCAGCACGTAGGCTCCGCGGGGGGATGGGAGCGAATCGTCCTCGACGGAGATGAGACTTCGCTGGTGGCCCGGTACCTCGCACAGGACGGGAGGCTCGTTGCCGCGTTGCTCGTCAACCGCCCACAGCAGGTCGGTCCGGTCCGGCGCGAGCTCGCCCCGGAGCTCCTCGCCGCCTGATCATGCGCGGCCGGCCGGCACGGATGCTTCTCATCGGGCCGCCGCAGCGCTGCTCGTCGCCGCCGCGATCGGCGTGAACGTCGTGTTGCTCGGGTACGCCAATCGCGAGCCAGAGCCCGCAGGCAGGCTGAGCCCGCACACCACGATCGCCACGACCTCGACCACGCCGATCCAAACGGCGACGACGACGGGCGACGACGGTTCGCGCAACGTCGAACCGGACGACTGACGATGCGTTCGCCGGTGGAGCGGAAGGCGGGGGCGCCAGAGATCTCGCGTCTACGGATATGCGAGCCGCTGGCCCCGAGTTACCGAGCTGTCGTGACGTTCATCGCACGTAGAAATCCGCGAACTGACCGGTCTTGTAGTGTCCCGGCAGGTTGCAAATGAGCGAGTAGTGCCCTGGCTTGAGCGTCAGGTTCAAGGTTCTGGCTTGGCCCGGAGGCACACCGCCGATCTCACCGACGTTGCCGCGCTCGTCCGCCTCGTTGCCCTTGAGCAGGTCGCCTGCGGGCTTCGCCGTCTTCAAGACGACGAACTCGTGCCTGACGGTCCCGATGTTGGTGACGACGAACCTCACCTTGCCCCTCGGTGCACCTTGCGTCCCCGGGAAGACGCTGAACTCGTCCACCTGAACGGCCACGAGTGGCTTGGAGGTCACGGCCCCACCGGCCGTGACCAAGCCCGAGGCGACGACCAATGTCACTCCGGCGATCGCGACTGCGAGCCCCTTCATTTACGACCACCCTTCTTGTCGCTGATGTGCAGCAGCGTGCCCCCTCGAGACGAGCGCGCCATCGGGGATTTCACGTACTGATCGGCAAGGCGCGGCAGACCCTCGCTCTCGTCGGGCGACTCCTGGCATCGTCCGCTATCCCGTTCCAGGACGATCGGACGCCGCCCGACCTGGTTGCCAACGGCAGTGGAGGCGGCGGGAATCGAACCCGCGTGACATTCCCGCCGGCGTGAAGCTGGAGGGCGACTCGAAGTTGCGGGTCGAGCGCCGCCGATCGACCTAGCTAAGTCGCGAGGGACAGCCGTCAGGTCTGCGCGATCACGAGCACGACGGTCATGACGGCGAGCGCGACGCCGCCGACGGTGAACAGCCCAACGGTGCGGAACCTGAGCGGTCGGTGGCCGCCGGTTCGCAGCGCATGCTCCAACTCGCGCTGGCGTTGTGCGCCGACGATCAACAGCCCGACCGCGAGAGACGCGTAGCCGCAGCCGAGGAGAATGTACGGCCATGCGGCGACGCCGAGCAGTTCCGGGGCGAACCGGCCTACAGCGAGCGCCCCGGCGCTGGCGCCCAGCGAGGTGCGCCACCACGCCAGCCAGGTGCGCTCCGCAGCCATCGACGTACGCCGCTCCTGATCGAGATCGGACGGCGACGTCAGAACTGGACGCAGTTCGTCTGCGGCGTCGGTGTGCTCTGAACCCGGCGGCGGCTGCTGCGCCATAGCCGCATCTAACACAGTTCGTCCGGCAGGGTCGCCGTCACAGCGCGGTACGACTCGTCCTCGAAGCCGTCTCGAAGCTCGGGAAACGAAGCAAGCGCACGGGCACGCCGGTCCTCACTCGGATTCGACACGGCGCAAGTATCAGCTGCAGCCGATCGGGAGTGGAGGCGGCGGGCCAGCCAACCTCGAGGCTCACCGCGTCGCCGTCGGGCGACGGCTCGGCATAGGCTCTAAGCCCCGATGTCTTTCGACGACGATCACGACGAGATACTCGACTTCGGCAGCGGCCAAACCTGGGCGGTGCGATAGGCGGCGCCCTACTAGACTCGCGCGATGTTCGACTACGCCTCCCGGCGGCGGCGCCTCGGCGACCGCCTTGAGGCCGAAGGCATCGCCGCCCTCTTCCTCGGCCCCTCGGCCGATCTCGAGTACCTCACTGGCATCGAGCGGCCCGTGCCGAGCTTCGGGCAGCCGCTCTACGCGCACGGATGGGTGACCGGCGCCTTCTTCCGGCCAAGCGCCGACCCGGTGTTTGTGCTGCCGAGGATGTTCGCGACGTTCGACCTCCGCGAGGCACCTGAGGGCGACACCCTGATAGTGAACGAGCCCGACGACGGCTTCTCGGTGTTCGAGCGCGTCGTGCGTGCCGTCGCGGGCTCGGGCGTGCTCGCGGTCGGCGACAGGATCTGGGCGGAGACGACGCTTAATCTCGCCAGGATCCTCGGGGCCGACCGCCTACGCACCGGCTCGCGGGTCGTGAACCAGCTGCGGCGGATCAAGTCCGCAGAGGAGCTAGAAGCGATGGGGCGCGCGATCGCCGCGGTCGAGCACACGATGGCCGCGACGGCACCGCTCGTTGTGCCTGGCGTGTCGATGGCCGAGCTCACCGACGCCGTGGAGCACGAGCTGCGCCTCGCCGGCTCGCGCTTCCCCTCGTTTGCGACCCACATCTTCACCGGGCTCGGCGGGGAAGACTTCGACTCCGGCGAGGGCACGGCGCGACACCCGATCACGGAGGGAACCTCGGTTATGTTCGACTTCGGCGGCGTCGTCGACGGCTACTGCTCCGATTTCGGCCGCACGATCTACTGCGGCGCCCCGCCGCCCGATTACCTCGAGGCGTACGACGTGATGCTCGCCGCGCAGGAAGCAGGACGCACGGCCGCGAAGGCGGGCACCCCGGCGCGAGACGTCAACGCCGCATGCCGGCGGCCGATCGAGGACGCGGGCCTTGGCGAGCACTTCCGCCACAGGATGGGGCATTGCATCGGAATGGACGTGCACGAGCGCCCGTTTATCTCGAGCGAGGACGAGACGCCGCTCCAGGCCGGGATGACGTTCACCGACGAGCCGTCGCTCATCATCCCGGGCCGCTACAGCCTCCGCATCGAGGACATCGTCGTGTGCGAGGAGGGCGGCGGGCGGAAGCTCAACTCCTACCCGACCGCCCTCGTCGCCAACTAGCGGCGCAGCGAAGGATTGAGCTCTGGATCTACGCCGGCGACACCTGCGACACGTCGACGGTATAGACCGAGTTGTAGACCGCTCCGCGCAAATCCTTCGTCTTCACGAAGACCTGGGTCGGCTGGATCAGTGGGAAGAATGGGCCGGCCTGGTTGAGCAGCCGCTGGATCGACCGGTAGATCGCCGCTCGTGCGGCGGGCCTCGTGGTCACCATCGCCTTCGCGGCGAGCCTCTCGATCGCCCGGTCGGCGCCCTTCGGCCAGCCGGCGCGGAGGCCGACGAGCTGACCAGGGGTGAAGACGAGATAGTCGGCGGGGTCGGGGTAGTCGGGGCCCCAGAGCGAGAGCCCGAACGCCGCCTTCCCCGACCGGTAGTCGTCGAGAAAGTTCGAGGTGGGCGAGCCGGAGAGCTCGACGTTGATGCCGACCTCCTTGAGGCTCGCCTGGATCTTCTGTGCCATCGAGGTGAACGGGACGCCGTTGATGGTCAGGTCGCTCGGGTAGATCAGCGTCACCTTCTGATCACCGACGCCCGAGGCGCTCAAGGCCGCCTTGGCCCTCGCGACGTTCGTCCGGACGCGGGCACTCTGCGGAAGCGAGCCGAGGAACATCGACGGGATGACACCCGAGGCCTGGATCGCCCCCTTCCCGGCGAGGCTCTTGAGCGACGCGTAGTCGAGCCCGTACCGGACCGCCTTCTGGAAGTCCTTGTTCGACGTGACCTCGGAGACCTTTGCATCGTTGTTGGCCCAGACGAAGAAGATCCAGGTCGAGGGCTGAAGCGTGACCCCGACGTTCTTGTTGCTCTTGAGCGTCAGCGCCTGGTCGGCCGAGAGGTCGACCGCGATCTCGTGCGAGCCGCGGCCGACGTTGAGCAGCTGGGTGGCCGCCACCATGTTGCGGACGACCACGCTCGACCAGCGGGACTTCTTCAGGCCCCAGTACTGCGTGTTCGGCGTCAGCGTGATCTGCGAGGTCGTGCTGTAGGCGTTCAGCGTGTACGGGCCGCTTCCGGCGCCGGCCGAGGCGGGGGAGTTCAGCCAGTTCTCTGCCTTGTCGGCCTTGGCTGCGTTCGCGGCGTCGCTGCCGCCGTTCTTCTTCACCAGCGCCGAGTTGAGGACGCCCGTCGACGGGTTCGCAAGGATCACCGGCAACTGCGTGGCCGGCGTCTTCGAGCGCGCGACGACCGTGTACTTCGAAGGCGCCGAGACCGTGATCCCGGCGAGCAGGAACGACGGGTTGCCCTTCAGATTCACGAGCCGCCGGAGCGACCAGGCGACGTCGGCGGACGTGAGCGGCGTGCCGTCGGCAAAGTGGACGTTCCGCTTGAGCTTGAAGGTGTAGGTCTTCGCGTTCGCGCTCACCTTGTACGACGACACGAGCAGCGGAATCGGATGTGTAAGGTCGCCGCCCCTGTACGTGAAGAGCGTGTCGTAGAGCGCGTGGTCGACCAGGGAGGCGGTTGGATCGAACGCCCGCCCCGGGTCGGAGGTCTTGATGGTGAAGGAGTTGTCGACGACGAGCGTCGGCGACGCCGTTCGCGCGGTGGTGCCGTTCGCGACCAGCACCGATGCGGCCACGAGGCCCGCCGCGAGCGACGCGATCAGCGCCCCCCGTCTGCTGCGAATTCCTTTCACGGCTCACGCTCCTTTGTCGGGTGACGGTCGAGTTCTCAACCGTTACGAAGCTATTGGACGTCGCCTCCGGCCACAAGTCGGGCGCGCTCGGCCGGAGAGGCTGCGATCGCGCCCTCGGGCTGCAGCCAGCACGCCGCCGTGCGGCCGCCCGCGAGCGCGACGAGCGCCGGCTCGTCCACGCTGCAGCGCGAGAACGCATAGGGGCAGCGGGGATGGAAGCGACAGCCGCTCGGCGGCTGACCCGGATCGGGCACCTCGCCGGGAAGCGCGTTGGGCAGAAAGCCGCTGCCGTCCGGGTGGGGAATCGCGTTGATCAGCGACTCGCTGTACGGGTGGAGCGGCTGCTCCCAGAGGCGGCTGGTCGCCCCGGTCTCGACCATTCGACCGAGATACATGACCGAGACGGCGTCGGCGACGTGGTGCACGATCGCGAGGTCGTGCGAGATCAGGAGCAGCCCCAGGCCGAGCTCGCGCGAGAGGCTGACGAGAAGGTTCGCAAGCTGCGCCTGCGCGGAGGCGTCGAGCGATGCCAGCGGCTCGTCGAGCACGATCACTGACGGGTCGGCTGCGAGGGCGCGGGCGATTGCGATGCGCTGCCGTTGGCCGCCCGAGAACTCGTGCGGAAACCGATCCGCTGCGGTCGGCGGCAGCCCTACGAGCTCACACAGCTCCCGAACGCGAGCCGGCCGTCCCGCGACGGGGACGAGGTCGAGCGTCTCGAGTGCGTCCGCGAGCTGGGAGCCCACCTTTCGCCGCGGGTTGAGCGATGCATAGGGGTTCTGGAACACGAGCTGGAGGCGGGCGAGATCGCGCGGCCGGCCCCGGCGAGCGAGCGGCACGATCTCGCGGCCCTCGAAGACGACGGATCCCGACGTCATGCGGACGAGCCCCACCGCTGCCCTGGCGAACGTCGACTTGCCGCAGCCCGACTCGCCGACGAGGCCGACGATCTGACCTCGCTCGACGCTGATGCTCGCTCCCGCCACGGCACGCACGCGGCCGCCGCCGCGCCGCTCGTAGTCGACGACGACGTCCGTGAGCTCGAGCGCGGTCATTCTGCGGCGAACGGGTCGACGGGACACGCGAGCGCGCGTCCGTTCCTCGCCACGAGCTCGGGAACGTGGAGCCGGCAGTCGTCTCGCGCGAACGCGCACCGCGGGTGGAACGCGCAACCGGGCGGGATGTTCCCGGGGCTCGGCGGGGAGCCGGGGATCGCCACGAGCGGCTGGTTCCCGCGCAGCTCGGGATGCGGCAACGCGTCCAGCAGTGCGCGTGTGTACGGGTGGCGCGGCAGGCGCAGGACGTCCGCCCGCGATCCCGACTCCACCACACGGCCCGCGTAGAAGATCGAGACGCGGTCGGCGATCGCGGACATGACCCCGAGGTCGTGGGTGATCAGGATCACTGCGAGGTCGTTCTCGCGGCGGAGGCGGTCGAGCAGCCGGAGGATCCCGGCCTGCACGGTGACGTCGAGCGCCGTCGTCGGCTCGTCGGCGATCAGCAGCTTTGGGCGGCAGGCGAGGGCGATCGCGATCGCGATCCGCTGGCGCATACCCCCCGAGAACTGGTGAGGGTAGGCGCGAAGGGCTTCGCTCCCGTCCGGGATGCGTACCTGCTCGAGCAGCTCGAGCGCACGGCTCTCGGCGGCGCGGCGGTCGAAGCCGAGGTGGAGCCGAACGTGCTCCGTCAGCTGGCGCCCGATCGTGAGCATCGGGTGGAGCGACGTCATCGGGTCCTGGAAGACCATCGCGAGGTCGCGCCCGGCGAGCTCGCGACGCCGTGCGGCGGCGAGGGCGAGCAGGTCGCGGCCGTCGAAGCTCACGTGCCCTTCGACCGCAGCTCCGTCGGGGAGCACGCCCAGCAGAGCGAGCATCGACATCGTCTTCCCGCTCCCGCTCTCCCCGGCGACGCCGAATACCTCTCCCTCCTCGACCCGGTAGTCCACACCGTCGACGACGGTGAGCAGCCCGCCTGCCCCGGGGAGCAGCACCCGAAGCCCGTCGACCTCGAGGAGGCTCATGGTTCGTCCGAGTCACGGACGCCGCTGCGCGGATCGAACACGTCGCGGAGGCTGTCACCCAGGAAGTTGAAGGCGAGCACCACGGTGAAGATCGCGAGGCCCGGGAACGTCCCCATCCACCACCACTGGAAGTACTGCGTCCCGTCGGCGACCATCGATCCCCACTCCGCCTGCGGCGGCTGTGCGCCGAGGCCGAGAAACGACAGGCCCGAGAGGAGGAGGATCGCTGTCGCGAGGTCGAGCGTCATCAGGACGAACACGGGCCCGATGACGTTCGGAAGCACGTCCCGGACGAGGGCGCGGCGGGCGCTCGCGCCGAGGAGCCGAGCCGACTGCACGTACTCCGTGTCGCCGACGCTCATGACGAGCCCGCGCACGATGCGTGCGTACGGCGGCCACGCGACGATCACGATCGCGATCGCTGCATTCTGGAGGCCGCGGCCGAGCACCGCTGCGACCACCATCGCGAGGATGATCGGCGGGAACGCGAAGACGAGATCCGTGCCTCGCATGCAAAGGCCGTCGAGCGGGCCGCGGAAGTAGCCGGCGACCGCCCCGATGATCGCTCCGACCGTCGCGGCGAGCGCCACGACGAGGAGCGAGAGCGGCAGCGTCACCCTCGCGCCGTAGACCACGCGGCTGAAGACGTCGCGGCCGAGCTCGTCGGTGCCGAAAAGGTGCTCCCACGACGGCCCCGTCGAAGCCGCGAAGCCCTGCGTAAGGGGATCCGCCGGCGCGATAAGCGGGGCGAATATCGTCACCACGATCCAGCCGGCCACGATCACGAGGCCGACGACGGCGAGCGGCTGGCGCAGACCGGGGTGGATCCGGCGTCGACGTGTCAGCGAGCGTGCGCGGAGCACAAGGGTGGTCACGAGACGCGGATCCTCGGGTCGATGACGCCGTACAGGATGTCGACGATGAAGTTCACGGTCACGTAGACCGCCGCGACGAAGAGGCTGACGCCGGCGATGGCGGGGACGTCGATGTTGACCGACGCCTGGTAGGCGTACTGGCCGACGCCCGGCCAGGAGAAGATCTTCTCCACGAGCACCGCGCCTGTGAGGACGTTGGCGAAGACCAGGCCGAGCACGGTGACCACTGCCGGCAACGCGGCCCGGAGGATGTAGCGGCGGACGACGATCCGCTCCGGCATGCCCTTCGCTCGGCCGGCGCGGACGTAGTCGTTGCCCACCACCTCGAGCACGGCAGAGCGTGTAAAGCGCGTGAGCAGGCTGACATTGAACGCCGCCAGCACGAGCGCGGGCAGCAGGAGGTGGTGGAATGACGTGCCGAAGAGGCCCAGGTTCCCGTCGAGGAGCGCGTCCACGGTGTACATGCCGGTGACGCTGGGTGGTGGGCTCGTGCCCGGGTCGAGCCGTTGGCCGCCCGGGAACCATCCGAGCCGGTAGAAGCCGACGTAGAGGACGATCAGCGCGATCCAGAACGTCGGCATCGAGATGCCTGCGAGCGAGGCGACCCGCAGCGCGTGGTCGGTCGGCCGGTTGCGGCGAAGCGCCGAAACGATCCCGAACGTGACCCCGACGACCGCCGCGAACGCGATCGAGTAGAGCGCGAGCTCGGCGGTCGCGGGAATGAACTGTCCGAGATCGTGCGTGACCGCTTGGTGCGTGAGCGACGACTGCCCAAGGTCTCCATGGACCAGATGCTTCAGGTAGATGAGGTAGCGCACCGGGAGCGGCTTATCGAGCCCGTAGTGCTCCTCGAAGGCCTTGACCGCAGCGGGATCTGCGGCGGCCTGCTCACCGAGGTTCGTCGCCGCAGCGTTGCTCGGCACGAGCTCGGTGAGCAGGAACGCGACGAGCGTGATCCCCAACATGAGCAGCACGAAGGCGCCCAGCCGGCGGAGGACGAAGCGGATGAGGCTCGTTGACGGACCGAGCCGTCGGCGCTGCGCCGCGGGGGCCGTCTCCGACACGGGTGCAACGGTCACCGGAATGAGGCTAGCCGTCGTCTAGGATCGGCGATCGTGCCGAGCGGATCACGCGACGAGCTGCCGGTGGTCGAGATCGTGCCCGGGTACTCGAGCCGGATGGCCGACTGGGGCGGAATGACCGTCGCGTTCGAGAGGGCGCACGCGGGCCAGGACGCCTCGAGCATGGTCAAGGGGCTCCCGGACGACCGCTGCCAGGCCCCGCACTGGGGCTACCTGTTCTCGGGACGGATCATCGTGGACTACGGCGATCGCCAGGAGACCATCGAGGGAGGGCAGGCCTACTACGTCGCGCCGGGCCACCGGCTCACGTTCGAGACGGACTGTGAGGCGCTCGAGTTCACCCCGACGGACGCCCTCGAGCAGACGATGGACGCGGTCCGCCGGAATTCCGCCACCGGCGAGACGGTCGGCGGTTGAGCGAGGACGTCACCGAACTCTTCGACCTTCGGGTGATCGTCGAGCGGATCGAGGGGCGATCGGCCTGCGGGCTCGAGGTCGGTGACTGCTTCGAGCTGACCGAATCCAGCCGCCTGCGGATTCCCCCAAGCACTCCCAGAAACACGTTCTCGAGTCGCAGAGACGGTCTGAGGAGAACCGTGATCCCGGAGGCCGTTGCCGGGGACGTTGCGCGGCTTGCGACATTGAGCAGCCCGCCGACACGCGTCTCTCGGCACACGCTCCTCGAGGCCGTCCAAGACGAGCAAATCGAATCGTTCCCCACGTGCAAAACCCCTGCTAATCAGGATTTCATGGAGGCGGCGGGAATCGAACCCGCGTCCGCGGTCGTACCGAACGAACGTCTACGAGCGTAGTCCGCGCTTGGATCTCACCCGACGGCCGGAGGCGGACGCCCTACCGGCGGGCCAGCCTATCCTTTGGTTGTCGAGCCTCCGGCGATTGGCGCTCCGTTGGCTCCTAGCCCGATCGTTGGCGCCCCGTCTCCCGGCCTCGGGCCGAACCGGGATGGGACGTCGCCTGACCTAGTGTTTGCTAGGCGGCGAGTGCGAGATCGTTCTTCGCACTTGCTTTTGTGCCGGTGGATTTACGAGGCCGACCGGCGACCTCGGCTCGCTGCTCGACCGGAGAACCGACCACGTCGAGACCTGGTCGCCCCCGTATGTTGTCCTCACAGGATAGCCGCGGCGCGCGGCCGGCGCGCGGGCTCAGGCCACGGGCGCGTCGGGCCCCGACGGCGAGCCTGCCGGCGGCGCCTCGGCGTCGCGTCCCCGGATGCCCCACCGGTGGCGGACGCGAAGCAGCGCGACGAGCATCACGAACAGCGCGATCGCGAAGCCGACCCAGGCCCAGCGCGTCTGGAACTCGTTGTCCTCGATCAGCTTCACCAGCGTGCAGAGCGCGAGGCCGACACCGAGGATCGCGGTGATGACCGCCGTCGGCCAGCCCCGCATCGACAGTCGCGGCCAGAGGACGGGCAGGAGCTCGAACACGAGGATCGCGACCGCGAAGAGCGCGGCGTAGATCCCGAAGTCGGAGCCCTCGTAGCCGGTGGTCCAACCGCACTTCCGCGCTGCGACGGTGGCGGTCGCGACGCAAACCCGTGTCCACGGGCCGAGCATCGAGACGAGGAACGCGATCGCACCGAGGATGATGAGCTTCGAGCCGAGCGGGCGATTCCAGTAGCGGCGCACGGGCCGAGTCTACGCCGGGTCGTCGCGCTCAGTCGTCGAGGCCATGCCCGCGGACGGCCGTCCCCGGTGGCCCGCCGCGGTCGTGACGGTAGGCCAACATTGCAGTGCGCTGTACCTCGGTCCTGACCGCT
>Ga0207708_10000985_pt1 | contig 21291 bp, 19 predicted proteins | sample KBSK5101metaG_FD_184340 | JGI IMG/M metagenome (GOLD analysis project Ga0207708, IMG submission 184340) | Corn, switchgrass and miscanthus rhizosphere microbial communities from Kellogg Biological Station, Michigan, USA - KBS K5-10-1 metaG... | ecosystem: Host-associated > Plants > Roots >...
CGTGCGGCTCCGATCCCGCGCTCGGGGTCGTCCTGGTCGGACAGCGTGTGCCGGGTGCCGAACGACACCAGCTTGCGCACGATCGCCTCGACTCGGTCGGGATCGACCGCGGCCAGGATCGAGCGCAGCTCGTCACCGGGAGGTTGTGGCTTGTTGGTCCGCCCCGGACCGTCCGGCCAGTCCTCACCCGACTGCAGGCTGCCGGCCTGACGCCCTGCGGTGCCCGCGGCGTCCGCGGCACCGCCAAGTGGCCCGGCCACCAGGCCGGCACCGGCGGCGGCGGAACCCGAGAGGAAGAGGCGGCGGGAGGCGGTCGAAGATTTCCGAGAGAAGTCCGACATCTCACCTTTGTACGTCTGCCTCCGCCGGCTGTAAACCCCGGTGCTCAGAAGCCGGGGAACGCCTCGCGCAGGTCGCCGAGCACTGCGGCGTCGCCGTCGACCTCCAGCGGCAGGTGGTCGGGGTCCAGCCGGCCGTAGACCAGGCGCAGGAACGCCTCGGCGGGCATCGTCACGCGGTGATCGGCGTCCGGCGGTGCGGCATCCAGCAGCGACCCACCATCAAGGTCGAGGCCGAACTCGCGCTCCGGGTCGACGGTCAGGATCCGGACCCTGCCGCCGCCCTCGACCGGCTTCATCGCCCGGGCGACGATGGCGGGCGCGGTGTCGATCAGGAGGTCGACGGCGTCGGCCGCGACCGTGGCCTTCGGGTCGAGCGCCACGGCGATGTCCCAGGTGTGCACCGCGTGCTCGCCGACCCGCATGGTGGCGAGGCCGTCGAGGTCGGTGTCGCGGCCGAACAGGTTGATCGCGAACCGCTCGCGCTCGTCCGGGGCCAGTGCCTCGATCCGGCGTACGAACGCGTCGTTCGCCTCGATGCTGGCGCTGGCCTGGTCGGCGGGCACCATCGCGTTCCACTTGTCCCAGATCGGCTGGAACAGATCGCTGCCGGGCGGCTCGTCACCGGCGAGTCCCGCGTCGAGGAACGCGCCGAAGATCTCCGCCTGGCTGCCGAGGTGGGAGGCGACGTCGGCGATCGTCCAGCCGTCGTCGTACGACGGCGCCGTGACCTGGTCGCCGTCGAGGTGCAAGACGAGTTCGGTGAGGCGGTCGTGGGAGCTGCGGAGGACTGCGGTCGGATTCGTCATGGCTGCCATAACGGCGTCGGGCTGTGCAGCATTCCGGTCGGTCAGCGGCGGGAGCGCAGCCGCACGCCCGGGTCGACGTCGCCGTCGACGTAGACCCATCGGCCCGCACGGCGCTCGAACCGGCTGGTCTCGTGCAGCGCGTGTGGCCCGCCTGCGGTGCTCGAGTGCGCCACGAACTCGACCTCGCCGGTCGCGTCCTCCGCTCCTCCGTCGCGGGTGCCGAGGATCTCGAGCCCGGTCCAGGTGACGCCGACCGGCAATGACAGGTCGTCGGGCCGGGTCCGCGGGTGCCAGGTGCGGAAGACGTGGTCCTCGATGCCGAGAGCAAACGCGGTGTAGCGCGAGCGCATCAGCTGCTCCGCCGTCGTCGCGGGCGACCCGTCGTGCACCGGGCCGCAGCAGGCTCGGTAGGAGGCACCCGACCCGCACGGGCACGACCGCGTCGCGTCGGCGTGGGGCAGCGGCACTACGCGGGTCCGTTCCAGGTCCAGTGCGGCATCGGCAGCCCCGACGGCACGTCGTCCGGGGTGTCCGGGTGGCGCGCCATCTCGGCGGTCGCCCAGCGGAACCAGTCCCGGAGCGTCGCCCGCAGCCGTTCGTCGTCGGGCAGATCGGCGTCGTCGAGCGCCTGGGCGAAGCAGACCTGCGCGCGCTCGTCCATCTCGTGGTGCTCACCGTTGCCCGAGTGCAGGCGCAGCACATGGCTCTCGTCGCCCATCGCCGAGGTGTAGTCGGGCGGGCCGCCGAGCGCCTCCACCCAGTACGCCGCCAGCCGGGTCGTGTGCTCCGGGTGCCCGTCCCCGTGGGAGAACGCATGGCTGACCACCGGATCGGCCAGGCATCGCTCGTGCCAGGCGAGCGCGAGCGCGTGGAATGCCGGCCGACCGCCAGCCGCCTCGTAGATCGACATGTGCACCGGGGTCGCCACCACTCCATCCTCCCCATGACGCCACCGCCCGCGTCGTCCCCTCATTGTGGCCCAGCCCACGCTCAGCGCCTGAAGTCGAGCGGGACACCGAGTGCGCGAAATGTTGACTCGACGTCGTGTGCGCTAGTTTCCGACAATGAACTTGCCGACGATCGTCGTCGTCGACGACGCGCCCGAGGTGCGCGCGGTCCTGCGGACCTTTTTTCAGTTCTCGGGAGAGCTCGACGTGGTCGGCGAAGGCTCCGACGGTGCTGACGCGATCGAGCTTGCGGGTCTGCACCGCCCCTCGCTGATGCTCCTGGACGTGTCGATGCCGGGTATGGACGGACTGGAGGCGCTGACGCAAGTGCGAAGAGCGTCGCCGGAGACGCGCGTGGTCATGTACAGCGGCTTCGACCAGGCAGGGCTGGCCACGCGCACCGCCCAGCTGGGGGCGTCGGCCTTCATCCAGAAGTCCGGCTCGTTCGACGACCTCGTTGCCGAGCTCCTCGCCATCCTGGACGTCGAGCGGGCCCAGCCGGTTCCCCCGACGGCGGCCCGCGGCGCCGAGCCGCAGTCGGCCCTGTCCACCGATGCGGAACTCATCCTGCAAGAGCACCTCGAACGCTTCGGAGAGGTGTTCGCGGACGCAGCCATCGGGATGGGGACGTTGACGCTGGCCGGGCGGCTCGTGCGTTCCAACCGCCAGCTCGCCCAGCTGCTCGGCAGGTCTGCGGACTCGCTCGTGGGAACGGCGTACGGCGAGCTCACGGGCGGCGACAGCAGCGCGTTCGAGGTCGCACTCGACACTGTCCTGCGAGGGTCGGAGGACGTCGCGCAGGTCGAGCACCGCGTGTCCGGAGCGGGGGACGGCCGCCGGCTCCTGGCAACGTTGTCGCCGGTTCGGGACAGCGAGCAACGACCGCTGTACGTCTTCCTGCAGGTGCAGGACGTCACCCGCCAGCGTGCCGCGGAGAAGGGCCTCCGGCAGAGCGAACAGCGTTTCCGGCTGCTGGTCGACGCCGTCGAGGACTACGCGATCTTCATGCTCGACCCGACCGGACACGTCACGACCTGGAACGCCGGCGCCCAGCGCGTCAAGGGCTACAACGCGGACGAGATCATCGGCGAGCATTTCCGCGTCTTCTACCCACTCGAACGGCAGGCCGAGGGCCACCCCGAGCGAGAGCTCGAACGCGCCCTGCAGGCGGGCCGCTACGCAGAGGAAGGGTGGCGAATCCGCAAGAGCGGCACCGGCTTCATGGCCAACGTCACCATCACGGCCATGTATGACGACGAAGGCACCCACGTCGGCTTCGCCAAGGTCACCCGCGACGTCACTGAACGTCGCCGCGCGGACCGGAAGCTACGGCTGAGCGAACAGCGTTTCCGGCTGCTGGTCGACACCGTCGAGGACTACGCGATCTTCATGCTCGACCCCACCGGACATGTCACCACCTGGAACGCCGGCGCCCAACGCACCAAGGGCTACACCGCCGAGGAGATCATCGGCCAGCACTTCCGTGTCTTCTACCCAGCCGAACGGCAGGCGGAGGGCCACCCCGAGCACGAGCTCGAGCGCGCCCTGAAAGAAGGTCACTACCAGGAGGAGGGGTGGCGGGTCCGCAAGGACGGCACCCGCTTCTGGGCCGATGTCACCATCACGGCGGTGCACGACGATGACGGCGCACACGTCGGCTTCGCCAAGGTCACCCGGGACACCACCACGCAGTTCCTCCAGCGACAGGACCAGGAACGTTCGGCGGCAACGTTGGCGGCGGCGTACGAGCAGCTCGACGCGGCGCACCACGATCTCGCCAGGACCGCCGAGGACCAGGCAGCGCTGCTGTCCAGGACCGCGCACGAGCTGCGCTCGCCGGTCGGCGTGCTGTCGATGTCCGCCGAGCTGCTGAGACAGCACGGGGCCGAGATGCCCGATGACGACCGCGACCGGGTGCTGGCGGGGATGTCCGCGAATGTGAACCGGCTCCAGCAGGTGCTGGCCGACCTGGTCACCGTCTCCGCGATCGAGGCGGACACACTCGTGCTGCATCCAGACGTGATCCAGCTGAAGGAGGAGCTCGCGGTCCCGGTTCGCACCGCACAGGAGAAGGTGCCCGAGCCCGAGATCGAGGTCGATGTCGACGTAGCGCCGGGGCTGCGAGTGCTCGCGGACCGGGAGCGCCTGTTCCAGATCGTGGAGAACCTCCTGCTCAACGCCGCCCGGCACGGGGCACCCCCCGTGAAGGTCCAGGCGGTCGCCGCTGATGACGGGGTCAGGATCATCGTGCGCGACTCTGGCGCCGGGGTGCCGCAGACGGTCCGACCGCGCCTTTTCGAGCGATTCGTGACGGGAGGGCCGGGCGGCTCCGGCCTTGGGCTCTACATCGTGCGTGAGCTCGCCCGGGCGCAGGGTGGCGACGCCACCTACGACGCCGACGACAACTCATTCGTGGTCATCCTTCCGCTGGCGCGCGAGGAGCCGGCCGTCGGCGCCGCCGAGGTCGACGACAATGAGGCATGGCCAAGGCATACGTGATCGCTGACATCGACGTGACCGACACCGTCGCGTACGAGGACTACAAGCGCCTGTCCACCCAGGCGGCAGAGCTGTACGGAGCCCGCTTCCTGGTGCGCGGCGGCGCGGCCGAGCGCCTGGAGGGCGACCGGGAGCCGCACCGGCTGGTGCTGCTCGAGTTCGAGGACGAGGGCGCCGCCCGGCGCTGGTACGACTCCCCCGAGTACGCCGAGGCCCGCGCCGTGCGGCAGCGGGCGGCCGAGTCGTCGTTGGTGCTGGTCAGCGGCGTCTGACAGGGGTCACTGCTCACCCGCGAGCAGCGGTTCGAGGGTCAGGTCGGGGTGATCGCGCTCGACCGTGCTGATCCGCCACTTGTCCGGTGCGAGCACCAGCAAGGTGCCGTCGTTGCGGCTGAGCACCTCGATGCTGCGGATCGCGTCGAGCTCCGCCGCAGACGCGGCGTCGGTACGACGGGCCTGCGTGTAGCCGAGGTGCTCCAGCCGGATCGGCGCGCCGAACTCGCTCTCCATCCGGGCCTGCGCCACCTCGAACTGCATCGGGCCGACCGCCGCCAGCACCGGTGACTGGTTGCCGCGCAGGTCGGAGCGGAGCACCTGCACGACGCCTTCGCCGTCGAGCTGGTCGATGCCCTTGCGGAACTGCTTGAACCGGCCCGTGTCTGCGGACGTCGCGACCGCGAAGTACTCGGGCGCGAAGGTCGCGATCGGCGGGAACTCCACCTTGGCGTCGAGGAAGAGGGAGTCCCCCGGACGCAGCGAGGTCGCGTTGACCAGGCCGATGATGTCGCCCGGATAGGCCTCCGCGAGCACGGTGCGCTCACGCCCGAACATCGCCTGTGCGTACTTGGTGGCGAACGGCCGCCCGCTCTGCGCGTGGGTCACCACCATGCCGCGCTCGAAGACGCCGGAGGTGACGCGCGCGAACGCGACCCGGTCGCGGTGGTTGGTGTCCATGCCCGCCTGCACCTTGAACACGAAGGCGCTGAACGGCTCGCCGACGTGGCGCCGCTCCCCCGCGACGTCGGCGAACGGCATCGCCGACGGCGCGAGCTCGACCAGCGTCTCCAGGAGTGCGGCCACGCCGAAGTTGAGGATCGCGGAGGCGAACAGCACCGGCGTCGTGATCCCGTCGAGGAACATCTCCTGGTCGTGGTCCGCCCCGTCCGCGGCGAGCAGGTCGCTCTCCTCGACGGCGGTCTCCCAGTCGGCCCCTTCGCGCTCGGCGGCGGCCTCGGCGTCCAGCCGTTCCTCTGGCGCCCGCCTCGCACCGCCCGCCGTACGCGTGTAGGCGACGTAGTCCCCGGTACGGCGCTCTAGCACGCCCTTGAAGTCGCCGGCGATCCCTACCGGCCAGGTCAGGGGCGTCGGCTGCAGCCCGATGTCGCGGTAGATCTCGTCCATCAGCGCGAGCGGGTCGAGCCCGGGCCGGTCCCACTTGTTGATCACCGTGATCACCGGGATGCCACGCGCCTTGCAGACCCGGAACAGCTTGAGTGTCTGCGGCTCCAGCCCCTTCGCCGCGTCGATCAGCATCACCGCGCAGTCGACCGCGGACAGCACCCGGTAGGTGTCCTCCGAGAAGTCCGAGTGGCCGGGGGTGTCGACCAGGTTGACCACGTGGTCGCCGTACGCGAACTGAAGCGCGGCCGACGTAATCGAGATGCCACGCGCCTTCTCCATCTCCATCCAGTCCGAGACGGTGCTGCGGCGTCCGGCCTTGCCGTGCACGGCCCCGGCCTCGGTGATCACCTGCGCGTGCAGGGCGAGCGCCTCGGTCAGCGTCGACTTGCCGGCGTCTGGGTGGCTGATCACCGCGAAGGTACGACGGCGCGCCGCCTCCCGGGTCACGTCGTTGATGGCGCGGGCGTCGGTCTGGTCGGTGGTTGAGGTCACGGTGTCCTGCATCGTCGGGTTCATCGTCGGGTTCATCGTCGGGGGCCCGGAGGGTGCTGCGGGCAACCCGGCGATTCTACGAGCCGCCGCGAGCGGCGGTGTCCATCAGTCGTTTCCGCCGCGCGAAGTACGCGGAGGCCCGGACCGTGACCACAGCGCAGGCCCGTTCCCCCAACGTATGCCTGATCGCGCCGGCAGGGTCGTTACGGTAGCGAGGTGGCATGGCGCGCGCTGCTGGCGACCGTCGCCGCCGTGACGGCGACGGCGTTGCCAGTCGTCGGCGCACCGGCGGTCCCGGCAGTGTCGAGCGAGTCCACCAGCGTGGCCGCCCGGTCGGCGCTGTCGGCCTGGCGAGCCGGCACGGTCACCGTGGAGGAGGCGGCAACCCTCGCGATCGTGAGCGACGGACGACCCCGGGTGGCGCGCCTGAGCATCCCCGCGCTCGGGCTCCGCGACCTGACGGTGGTGCCCTACCGCGGCTGGACCGACGACAGGCCAGGCACGGACCTGCAGGACCGGGGCGTCGGCGCCAGCCCCTTCGGCCCGCGCGGCGGGGTTGGGCCGGGTGGGCTCGGCAACTACCAGATCACCGCGCACCGGACCTCCTCGACCGCAGCCTTCCGGATGCTGCCGTCCCTCAGGACCGGGCAGCAGGCGGTGGTCACCGTCGAGGGCGTCCGCTTCGTCTACGAGATCCGTCAGACCCGAAGGACGTCGTTCCGCTCGCCCCGGTCGCTCGCCGAACAGCGAGCCGCCGTACCGGGGCGGCCGGGTTCCTCGCCCACGCGGGCATTCCTCACGCTGTCGACGTGCGCGACGCTGGAGGACCACGCGGCGGGCAACTACTGGGCCGACGAGTTCCACAACCCCGAGCACCGGACCGACAAGATCGGGGTTCTCGTGCGGCAGGAGCGGGTCGGTGCACCGTGACGCACACCCCTGGAGGTGTCCATGACCGGACGTGAGCTGCTCAACGAGCTGGAGGCCCAGGAGACCAGCCTCGTCTTCGACCGGTTCGACGAGGACACCGCGTGGGCGCTGGGCGTCACGCTCCGGGCGTCCGCCCTGTCTGCCGAGGCGCCGGTCGCGATCTCGATCCGGCGGAACGGGCAGCGACTGTTCCACGCCGCACTGGCCGGCGCATCCGCCGACAATGACAGCTGGCTGGACCGCAAGTGTGCGGTCGTCGACCGCTACGGCCGCTCGTCGCTTCGTGTCGGCGAGCAGTTCCGGGTCGACGGAGGGTCCTTTGACCGGGACGCTCGGCTCGACGTGTCGCAGTACGCCGCGCATGGGGGCGCGTTTCCGATCCTCGTGCGCGGGATCGGCTGCATCGGCACCGTCGCGGTCTCCGGCCTCCCGCAGCTCGAGGACCATCGGCTCGTGGTCGAGACCCTCGAGGCCTTCCTGGCGACCAGCAACACGGCTGAGTGAGGGTTGCCCCTTGGTCTCCAGGGCGGACCGGTCAGACCATCTGGGCTGCGGCTGGCAGTGACGCGTGGGTGCCCTCGAGACGGGCCATCAGCATCTCGCCCTCGATGTCGACGTTGGGAAGGATCCGGTCGAGCCACGCGGGCAGCCACCAGATGCGCTCGCCGATGATCGACATGAAGGCGGGCACCAGCATCATGCGGACCAGGAACGCGTCGGCGAGGACGCCGATGGTGAGCGCGAAACCGATGGTCTTGATGATCACGTCGTCGCCAAGCGCGAAGCCTGCGAAGACGCCCATCATGATGATGGCTGCGGCGGTGACGACACGGGCACTGTGCTGGAAGCCGATGACGACGGCCTGTCGGGCCGGCGTGCCGTGGACGTAGGCCTCGCGCATGCGGGTGACGAGGAAGACCTCGTAGTCCATCGCCAGTCCGAACAGGATGCCGGTGAGCAGCAGCGGCAGGATGAAGATCACCGGCGCGCTCACGTCCAGGCCCAGCAGGTTGTTGAGCCAACCCCACTCGAAGACGGCGACCGTGGCGCCCAGGGAGACTCCCAGCGAGATCACGAAGCCGACCGCGGCCTTGATCGGCACCAGGATCGATCGGAACACCAGGATCAGCAGCAGAATCGCGAGACCGACCACAATCACCAGATAGAGGGGGAAGACGCTGGCCAACGACTGGGAGATGTCGACCCCGACCGCGGTCTGCCCGGTCACCAGGGCCTGGGCGCCGGTCTTCGCGGGCAGGTCGGCCATCTTGTCCCGGATGGTGGCGACAAGGTCCTTCGTCGCGGCGTCGGACGGACCGCTCGCGGGGATGACGGTGACGGTGGCGAACTGGACCGCGTTCAGCTGCTGCTCGAGCGCTGCCTGGTCGCGCGGGTCGTCGCCCGCGACCGGCGGGACCACGGCAGCGACGTCGGTCCCGATCGACCGAAGCTCGTCGACCGCGGTGCCCACCGCGGCGACCGGGTCGTCGGCGTTCTTGGTGTCGACCACCACGATGAGCGGGCCGTTGTTGCCGGCGCCGAAGTTCTCTGAGATCAGGTCATACGCGAGCCGGCCGTCGCTACCGGCAGGAGCGGTGCCGTTGTCGGGCAGTGCGAGCTCCATCGAGGCGACCGGGATCGAGATCACCGCGGCTGCCGCCAGGCCGACGACCAGGGCCGGGACCTTGAACCGCGTGACGAGCTCGACCCAGCGACGGCCGTTGCTGCGTCCGTCGTCGCCCTCGGGGTCGCGGTTCTTCAGGAACTTCACCTTTCCTGCCGACACCCGCTTGCCGGCGAAACCGAGCAGCGCGGGCAGGAGGGTGAGGGCGATCAGGACGGCGATCGCCACGGTCGCGGCACCGCCCAGACCCATCTGGGTCAGGAATCCGATGCCGGTCACCGAGAGCCCGACCAGGGCGATGATCACGGTCAGGCCGGCGAAGACCACCGCAGAGCCCGCGGTGCCGACTGCGACGCCCACGGCTTCCTCCGGTGGGCGACCGCTCCTGACTTCGTGCTGGTAGCGCGACATGATGAACAGCGCGTAGTCGATGCCGACGGCCAGCCCGAGCATGGTGCCGAGGGCCGGGGTGACCGAGCTCAGCTGCACGAACCCGGTCAGAGTGGTGATGCCGGTCAGACCGATGCCGACCCCCAGGATCGCGGTGAGCAGCGGCATGCCAGCGGCCACCAACGAGCCGAACGTGATGAGCAGCACGATGAACGCGACGGCGACGCCGATCAGCTCCGCGGTGGGCGCAGCGGCCGTCTCGCTCAGCGCGTCACCGCCGACGGCCACCACCAACCCCGTGTCCCCGGCCTGGGCCTTGGCGTCCTCAAGAGCACCCGTGTCGGCGGCGGTGAGGTCAACGGCAGGCTTGGAGTACGTGATGGTCGCGTAACCGACCGTGCCGTCCTTCGACACCGCACCTGCATCAAACGGAGAGACGACCGTGGCGACGTCCCTGGTCGTGGCGGTGGACAGCGCGTCGGCGACGGCCTTCTTGTTCGCCGCTGAGGACAGGGTCTCGCCCGCGGGTGCCCTGAACACCACCTGCGCGGTGGCGCCGTCGGTCGTCGCCTGCGGGGAGCGCTCCTTGATCAGGGCGAACGCCTTGGTCGACTCCACGCCCTTGAGCTCGAACGTGTCCGAGGTCGTGCCCGACAGCGTCACGGCGCCCACTGCCATCGCGACCAGCAGCCCTACCCACGCGGTCGCCACGAGCCTGCGGTGCCGGAACGACCACCGTCCGAGTCGGAACAGGTGCCACGCCATGTCAGGGCCTTTCGTCGCGTCCGGGGAGGCAACCGTCCGAGTGGTCGCCCATCAAGTGAGATGCTAACCCATTTCGATAGTGCCTACCAAAATGAAGGTCGCTGCTAGGATTACGTGCGTGGGACTGAGAGAACGTCATGCAGCACAGACACGCGAGCTGATCCTGGACACGGCGCTGCCTCTCTTCCTGGAGAAGGGCTACGACGCGACCACCATGGAGGAGATCGCCGAGGCTGCGCAGATCGGCACCTCAACGCTCTACCGCTACTTCCCGAACAAGGATCTGCTCGTGCTCGAGCCGCTCTCGTTGCGTGGCCAGATGGCCGACGAGCTACGTTCCCGCCCCACGGGGGAGCCGCTCGACCTGGCGCTCGGGCACTCGATCCGCGCGCTGCTGGTCGCACCACGTGGCAACGCCGCACGGCTGCGTCAGGTCCAGGCCGTGATCGACGACGCGCCGGGCGTGCAGGCCCGATTGTCGGAGGAGTTCGTCAAGGAGCGGACGCTCCTCGAGCGGGCGGTCGCCGACCGCCTGGGACGACCTGCCGACGACGTGTTCTGCCTCGTCACCGCGCGGCTGGCGACCGTGGTCCTGGAGCTGGCAGCAACCCTCGGACGAGATCTGGCATCCGACGACACGGACGCCGCCGTTCAGCAGACCCTCGAGCTCGCCCACGGCGTGATGGCCACACTGCACGACGAGCCCCCGGTCGTACCTCGGCTCGAGGGGTAGGCGCAAACCCGGACGCGCCCACGAGCACGCGAGTGCAGAAGAAGTGCCGTCGTGACAGTATCGGCACCAACCGGGCATCGCCTCGCCGGCCAAGCCTCTATACAACAGCGCCGCAAAACGGTACATCTGTTAGTAGGTAAATCTTGGAGGGCGCATGGATCGGCTACGACGCAGTCTCGCCGCATCAGCGGCACTGATGCTTTGCTCCGGACTGCTTGCCGCCTGCGGGGCCAGCGGTGGCTCGGCCGACACCTTGTTCTGGTACATCAACCCCGACGCCGGGGGCCAGGCCAAGGTCGCGGAGAACTGCAGCACCAAGGACTACAAGATCGAGGTGCAGGTCCTGCCGCAGAACGCCAGCGAGCAGCGCATCCAGCTCTCGCGGCGACTCGCGGCGGAGGACCCCGAGATCGACATCATGAGCATCGACCCGCCCTACACCGCGGAGTTCGCGAACGCCGGCTTCCTGGCCGCGATCCCCGAGGGGCTGCAGAGCTCCCTGAAGGCGCAGTCGTTCAAGGGTGCCGTGGACGCCGCGACTTGGAACGGCAAGCTTGTTGTCGCGCCGTTCTGGTCCAACACCCAGGTGCTCTGGTATCGCAAGTCCTTCGCCAAGAAGGCCGGGCTCAACATGAAGCAGCCGGTCACCTGGGGCCAGATCACCGACGCCGCTGTGAAGAACGGCGGCCAGATCGCCGTGCAGGCGAACAAGTACGAGGGCTACTCGGTGTGGATCAACGCACTGATCTCCGGCGCCGGCGGCGCGATCGCCACCAATACCCAGAAGGGCGTCGACCTCACCCTCGAGGTGGACTCGCCGGCGGGTGAGACCGCGGCGAAGATCATCGAGAAGCTGGCGCACTCTGCCGCCGCGCCACCCGACCTGTCTGTCTCCAACGAGGGCACGGCAGGCGCCACCTTCGGCGGTGACAAGGGTGCGTTCATGGTCAACTGGACCTACATCTGGACGAACTACGACGCCACCCAGCCCGATGTGAAGAAGGACATCGGCTTCGCCCGCTACCCGGCGTCCACGAAGGGCGAGGCGTCCCGCCCGCCGTACGGCGGCATCGGCGTCGGCGTGAGCGAGTACTCCCAACACAAGGACGAGGCGATGAAGGCGATCCAGTGCATCACCTCGCCCGACAACCAGGGCGTGAACGCTGAACTCACCGGCAACATGCCGGCCAGCGCCGCCGGTTACAAGTACCCGGCCCTGGCCAAGGTCTACCCGGCGCAGCTTCTCGCGCTGTTCCAGGAGAGCCTCAACGCGGCGGCTCCACGCACGGTCACGCCGTACTGGAGCGACATCTCAGGCGCACTCCAGAGCTCCTGGCACCCAACGGACGGCGTGAACAACCAGACCCCGCCGGACTCGCAGCAGTTCATCGAGGACGTGCTGCACGGCGGGAGCCTCCTGTGAGCACGGTGAGCACACCCAAGGCGGCGAAGGCGAGCGAGAAGCCGAAAGCGCCGAAGAAGCACGTCACCGACCGGGCGCGCGCCGAGAACCGGCTCGGCCGACGTCTGGTGGCACCGGCCGTCGTCGTGATGCTGGCCGTGACCGCGTGGCCGATGATCCAGGCCCTGTACCTCTCGTTGTTCCGCTACCGGCTCACGTCACCGGACGACAAGGAGTTTGTCGGCCTGGGCAACTACGGGACGGTGCTCACGGACTCGCTGTTCTGGCAGGACACCGTGAACACGGTGCTGATCATGCTGGTCACGGTCTCGGTGGAGCTGGTGATCGGTTTCGCGTTCGCGATGGTCATGCACCGCATCGTTTTCGCGCGCGGCATAGTCCGCACGTCGATCCTGATCCCCTACGGCATCGTCACTGTGGTCGCGGCGTACGCCTGGCAGTTCGCCTTCAGCCTCAGCAACGGCTGGGTGAACTCATGGTTCGCCTGGTTGCCCTGGCTCCAGCAGGACACCAACTGGTTCGGCAGCCACTGGCCCGCGATGTTCGCGATCATGTTCTCGGAGATCTGGAAGACCACGCCGTTCATGGCGCTGCTCCTCCTCGCGGGCCTGGCGCAGGTCTCGGAGGACATGCTCGAGGCGGCGCAGGTCGACGGCGCGACCTGGTGGCAGCGGCTCTACAAGGTGATCCTCCCCAACATGCGAGCGGCGATCATGGTCGCGGTGCTTTTCCGGGCCCTCGACGCCTTCCGTATCTTCGACAGCATCTACGTCATGACGAGGGGAGCGCAGGACACCGAGTCCTCGTCGTTCCTGACCTACAGACAGGTGATCGAGCAGATGCAGCTCGGCCTCGGGTCTGCGCTCTCGGTGCTCCTGTTCATCTCCGTGCTGCTGCTGGCCTTCCTGATCGTCCGGCTCTTCAAGGTCGACCTGGCAAGCGCAAGAGGCGAGGGCTGATGGCGAACAACGCGACACGCAACAAGGTCGGCACCTGGGCGGGCTTCCTGTTCATCCTCGTGTGGTGCCTGCTGCCGGTCGTCTGGATCATCTCGCTGTCCTTCAAGGGGCCGACGGAGACAGCCGCCGGTAGCCCACAGTTCCTGCCCAAGGAGCCGACACTCCAGAACTACACCGACATCTTCAACAACAGTGACTTCAGGGACTCACTCGTCAACTCGTTCGGCATCGCGGCGATCTCGACGTTCCTGTCTGTCATCCTGGCAACGCTCGCGGCGTACGCGATCGCCCGCCTCGAGTTCAAGGGGAAGAAGCTGGTGCTGTCGATCGCGCTGGCGATCGCAATGTTCCCGGTGGTCGCGCTCGTGGGACCGCTGTTCGACCTGTGGCGGACGCTCGGCCTGTTCAACACGTGGCCCGGCCTGATCATCCCGTACATGTCGTTCACGCTGCCGTTGGCGATCTGGACGCTGTCGGCGTTCTTCCGCGAGATCCCCTGGGAGATGGAGCAGGCCGCCCAGGTCGACGGCGCAACCTCGTGGCAGGCGTTCCGCAAGGTGATCGTGCCGTTGGCGGCACCGGGTGTCTTCACCGCGGCGATCCTGACCTTCTTCTTCGCCTGGAACGAGTTCGTGCTCGCGCTCTCGCTCACGTCCACCACCGCGTCCCGCACAGTCCCGGCGCAGCTGTCCTACTTCGTCGGGCCTGACCCGTTCAACCCGCCGTACGGACAGCTGGCCACGGCCTCCGTGGTGGTCACCGTTCCGATCATCATCATCGTCCTGCTGTTCCAGCGAAAGATCGTCGCCGGGCTAACGTCCGGCGCTGTGAAGGGGTGACCCGATGGCTGCCATCGACATGAGGAACATCGTCAAGACGTACGGTGACGGGTTCAAGGCGGTGAACGACGTCAGCATCGACGTTCAGGACGGCGAGTTCATGATCCTCGTCGGACCGTCCGGATGCGGGAAGTCGACGCTGCTGCGAATGATCGTCGGTCTCGAGGACATCACCGAGGGCGAGATGGTGATCGGCGACAAGGTGGTCAACGACCTCGCGCCGCGGGACCGCAACCTCTCGATGGTGTTCCAGAACTACGCGCTGTACCCGCACCTGACCGTCTACGAGAACATCGCGTTTCCGCTTCGGCTGGCCAAGGCGTCTGACGAAGAGATCGATAAGAAGGTCCACATAGCATCGAAGACCTTGGAGCTCGACGAGCATCTCGATCGCAAGCCGGGCAACCTCTCCGGGGGTCAACGGCAGCGCGTCGCGATGGGCCGCGCGATCGTACGCGAGGCCGACGCGTTCCTCTTCGACGAGCCGCTGTCGAACCTCGACGCCAAGCTGCGCGGGCAGATGCGATCCGAGATCACGCGGCTGCAGAAACGGCTCGGTATCACCACCGTCTACGTCACCCACGACCAGACCGAGGCCATGACGCTGGGCGACCGGGTCGCCGTGCTGAAGCGCGGCCTGCTGCAGCAGCTGGCGACGCCACGCGAGCTCTACGAGAACCCCTGCAACCTCTTCGTGGCCGGCTTCATCGGCTCACCGCCGATGAACTTCCTGCCCGCCACCGTCGAAGGCACCGCGGTTAAGCTGCCGTTCGGCACCGTGCCGCTGCCGCCCGAGCGCGCCGAGAAGGCAGCAGGCAAGGGGCTGCTGATGGCCGGCATCCGCCCGGAGCACTTCGAGGACGCGTCGGTGCGCGCCGACCAGGGCGCCGGTTCGACCTTCCGGGCACAGGTCGACGTCGTCGAGTGGCTGGGCAACGAGACCTACGCCTACATCCCGTTCGAGGCGCCGCCCGAGGTCGAGGCGCAGCTGCGCCAGCTCGAGCGCGACCTGGACGGGGAGTCGATGCACACCCAGCTCATCGTGAACCTCGACGGCGCCAGCCAGATCCGGGCGGGCGAGGAGGCCGAGATCTGGGTCGACGGGACCAAGATCCACCTCTTCGACCCGGAGTCCGGCGACAACCTCACCGTCGACCACGACCACGCCGGCCGGATGCCCGCACTCGGGATGAAGGAATCGTCGAAGTCGCCGAACGCCGCGGGCTAGACGCGCAGCGGCTTGCGCTCCACCGCCCATGCCCGTTGGCTCCATCTCCGCGATGGGTGGTGCGCGCCGGATCGGGGCACATGCTGGGTCTGACCGTAGCTCGACGGCCCGGCTGCGCTCACGTGGCTCGCGGCGTGGCCACGTCCGTTGAGGGGAGGCTCTCGTGGTACCGCGAGCTGCTGCGAGCAAGGAGCCGCCCGGGAGGAGTGCGGGCGTGACGGCAGAAGCACCCTCACGCCTGCATGCACTTTCGGGCGTGATGCCGGGCCTGTCGATGCTGCGGGGGTATCGGCCCGCGCTCTTCGGCAGGGACCTCGTCGCGGGACTTGTCCTCACCACTCTCCTGGTTCCTCAGGGGATGGCGTACGCGGAGCTGGCGGGCCTGCCTGTCATCACCGGGCTGTACACCACGATCCTCGCCCTGCTCGGGTACGCCCTGTTCGGTCCGTCGCGCATCCTGGTCCTCGGACCGGATTCGTCGCTCGGCCCGATGATCGCCGCGACTCTTGTACCACTCGTGGCCGCGGACGGAAGCCCGCAGACCGCCATCAGCTACGCCTCCGTGCTTGCTCTCATGGTCGGCGCGATCACCGTGCTAGCCGGCGTTTTCAAGCTCGGCTTCATCGCCGACCTTCTCTCGAAGCCGACCCAGATCGGGTACATGAACGGCCTCGCGCTCACCATCCTCGTCAGCCAGCTGCCGAAGCTGTTCGGTTTCTCGGTCGACGCGGACGGGCTGATTGACGAAGCAGTCGCGTTCGCCCAGGCAGTCCAAGACGGCGAGACCGTCGGAGCAGCACTAGCGGTCGGCGTGGCATGTCTGGCGCTGATCCTGGTCCTCCAGCGCCTGTGGCCGGTCTTCCCGAGCATTCTCGCTGCCGTCCTCCTCGCGATCGCGGCCGTCGCTGTGTTCAACCTCGAGGACCACGATGTCGCGCTTGTGGGCGCGCTGCCTTCCGGGCTCCCACCGTTCACCATCCCCACCGTGCCGCTCGGTGACCTGGCTCTCCTTGTTGCCGGCGCGCTTGGCATCTCCTTGGTCTCCCTCACCGACACCATCGCCACCGCGTCCGTGTTCGCCGACAAGACTGGCGCAGAGGTCGACGGTGACCGCGAGATGGTCGGCGTCGGTGTGGCCAGCATCGCCGCTGGGCTCTTTCAGGGCTTCCCGGTCAGCACGAGCGGATCGCGGACCGCCGTCGCCTTCCAGAGCGGCGCCCGGACCCAAGTCACCGGACTCGTCGGAGCTACTGCGATCCTCATCATGCTGCTCGTCGCACCCGGGTTGCTCCGCAACCTGCCACAGCCAGCCCTCGCAGCGGTCGTCATCTCCGCGTCTTTCTCGCTCGCCGACATCGCCGGGCTCCGCCGGTTGCGACGTCACCGCCGTTCCGACTTCGTCCTCGCCCTCGTCGCGTTCCTCAGCGTTGCGCTGCTCGGGGTGCTGTACGGCATCGCTATGGCGGTCGGCATGTCCATCCTCAACGTGTTCCGGCGGGTGTGGTGGCCACACCAAGCCATGCTCGGCCGGGCCGGTGACCTCAGCGGATTCCACGACACGGCTTACCGCCAGACCACCGAGCACCTCCCCGGCCTTGCCATCTACCGGTTCGATGCACCACTCCTGTTCGCGAACGCGCGCACCTTCCGTAACCAGGTGCGACGCCTCGAAGCCATCAAGCCTCGACCGGTGTGGATCATCATCGCCGCCGAACCGATCACCGACATCGACACCACCGCAGCCGACATGCTCGAAGATCTCCACGCCGACCTCGCGCACAGGGGCACCCGACTCGCCTTCGCCGAGCTGAAGGACGCCGTCCGGCACAAGCTTGAGAGCCACGAACTCCCGGCCCTCAGCGACGACCGCTTCTACCCGACCATCCGCACCGCAGTCGAGGCGTACGCAGTCGAACACCAGGTCACGTGGAAGCCCGGCCCTGGCCCCTACCACCTCGACTGACCGGGTGACGACGGCGGCCCAGCACAGGACCGGGGGTGGAAAACCTCAACCGGAGGTGTGCGCCTCAGGAGTTGGAGCGCCTCAGTCCACGACGGCTGCGATCGCTTCGATCTCCACGAGCTGGTCGGCGTACCCCAGCACCGTGACGCCGACAAGCGTGCTGGGAACGTCGTGGTCACCGAAGGCGTCTCGGACGATCTCCCAGGCCGTGACCAGGTCGTCGCGTCGGGAGGAGGCCACGAGCACGCGGGTGCTGATGACGTCGTAGATCGTGGCGTCCGCTGCCGCGAGTGCCTGAGTCATGTTCTCGATGCACCTCGCGGCCTGGCCGGCGTAGTCTCCGGCAGCCGCCGTCGTTCCGTCCTCGTTCAGCGGGCATGCGCCGGCAAGGAACAACAGGCGCGCGTCGTTCGGCGCTGTTGCGGCGTAGGCATACTGAGCGACATCGGAGAGGGCTGAGGCACGGATCAACTGGACAGCGCGAGGCACCGCACCATTAGCCCATCGGCCGTGTGCTACCCGCAACCATGTTCTGCCCACACCCACAGCCGCTCATCGGCCTGTACCGGATCTCGGCACGACTGAACGCGGCATGGGGCTGTCTCTCAAACGTTGAAGTGGAACGATCACGCGGGGTTTCGGTGGTTGTTGGCCGTCGTCGGTTGGAGCCGGAAGACACGGTCTGACCTGCACAAACGCGTTCTCGGGGCCGTTGGGCATCCTCGGCGATCGTCCCTTCGATCCAGGCGGGATCGCGACGAACGTCCACGATGGCGAGCAACTCAAGCCGGTCGTCGCCAACGAGGTACACGGACTTGTGCGGAATCGTTTGCGCGGAGCTCGGCGGTAGGACTCGAACAGAATGGCGCCGGACTCGGGAACCGTTCGATCCTCTCGACCTGTTCCATCAACCGTTCCGACGCCCATCCCCCGTGACCACGTTCCGCTCGTGGCCACTCGAAAGGCCACGACGGCGGTAGCCTTGTTTGCCCCGCCATCCGTCACCTGTCCCGGAGATCACGGGGGCCACACCCGGAGAGCGACCTTTCCGATGATGGATCGGACCGGGACTGGCCCGAACGAGCGTGAGTCCACCGAGCCGAGGCGGTGGTCGCCGAGCAGGAACACCGTGCCTTGGGGGACGCGCACCGGTCCGAAGTAGGTCCCGTCGACCTGAGCCCGGTCGACGTAGGGTTCGCTCACCGCCTCCCGGTCGAGGGTCAAGACTCCGTCCGCGATCCCCACCGTCTGGCCGCCGACGGCGGCCACGCGCTTGATCATCAGGTCACCGCTTGCGGGACTGCGGACGACCACGACGTCACCCAACGACGGATTGCGGGCGTGCGCGCCGAGCTTCTGGACCAGCACTTCGTCGCCCGCACTGAAGGCGGGGCTCATCGAGTCGGAGGAGACGCGCATCGGCTCCGCGACGAAGCGCAGGCTCACCATCACGAGGACGATCACCCCGAGCGTGATCAGGATCGGGCGCAGCCTGACCTGGGGAGTGCGACGCTCCGTGTCCACTCCAGGCGCCGCGTTCATCCGAGCACGCCGACGGCCCTGGCGACGACGGCCAGGAGTCCGAGGGCCATCAGTGCGTTGGCGGTGACCCTGCGCGGGTTTGTCGGCAAGAGAGCCACCAGCATCGCGAGCAGAGCCAGCTCGGCCAGCAGGCAGGTCATATCAAGGAGGCCGACCGGCTCGATGCTGGAACGCGGGAAGATCGGTACGCCGTTGCCCGCGGCTCCTGCCACGGGAAGGTGCTCGTGGTGTCCTTCGTCGTGCGCGGGGAGGAACGGGAGCGCGGCGGTGCGGCTGAGGACGTAGAGACAGACGAGCCCGGCGTTGGCCGCCACACCGACCAGGAGTCCCCTGGTTCCGAGTCCTCTCACGAGCGCGACACCAAGGGCGAGCTGGCCGACCCCCGCGAGCACGAAGAAAGACCCGACCACCCACGCCTCTTGGAAGTGCTCAGGCGCCACCCACAGGTGGATCAACCCCGCCACGCCGGTGAGAACGACCCCGGCCGTTGCGTACTCGACGGCGTGCGCTGGTCCGGAGGCGTCCTGGTCCAACTTCTCGGGCGCAGGCATCGGCATCGCCGGCCTCAGAGCGGTCCCTCGGGAAGTCGTTGCGCCGGTGCGGAGAAGGGGTCGTCGCTCGCTCGGTTGGGGTCGATGATGTTGAACTGGCCCATCATGTCGTGGTCCTCGTGGACGAGGTTGTGGCAGTGCTCCATGTATTTGCCGCGCCCGTCGTCGAACTTGATCAGCACTCGCACCGACTCGTTCTCCCCGAGGAAGGCCGTGTCCTTCGCGCCGCGCTCCTGCGGCTGCGGAGGACGACCGTTGCGGCTGAGGATCCGGAAGTCGATGAAGTGGATGTGGGCGGGGTGGTGCCACCCTCCGGACTTGTTGACGAGATTCCATACCTCGACGTCGTTGGTTCGTGGACTCGCCAGGACCTTGGTGAAGTGGCTGGCGATGACGTCGTCCCAGGTGCCGCCGTTGATGGTCCACTGGCCGTCGTCGCGGACGAACTCCATCGTCCGCGTCCTGATCGAGTCGGTCTCGTTGACCAGCATCGCCGGCTGGGTGGGATCGAGCACGTCCGGGATCAGGTTGCCGCTGGGGTCGAAGGCGTCGCCGACCACGTCGAACGCCATGACCTTGTTGGTGTTGGTGAAGTTGATGTCGTTCTCGATGTTCCCGTTGCGGAGGATGATGCGTGTGCCGACTGGGTAGTTCTTGAAGTCGATGACCACCTCGTAGCGCTCCGCAACGCCGTGCCGGAACGTGGTCACGGGGATGGGCGTCGGAACGAGTCCCCCGTCGGTGCCGATGACCGTCATGGTGTCGCCGGTGCTCAGCGACCACCGGAAGGAGCGGCTCACCGAGGCGTTGAGGATCCTGAAGCGGTACTTGCGCTTCTTCACCTGCATGACCGGCCAGGGCCTGCCGTTCACCAGGATCACGTCACCGAAGAAACCCGACTCGTCGTTGGGTTCGAACAGCAGGGACCCGTCGCTGTTGAGCATCGTGTCGCCGACGGTGAGGGGTACGTCGAACTCGCCGTGAGGGATGGGAAGGCTCTGCTCCAGAGCGTCGATGATGTGATACTGGCCCGCCAGACCCATCGAGACGTTCTCCGCGGTGTGGTGGACGCCGTGGTCGTGGTACCACAACGTCCTGGCGTGCTGGGTGTTCGGGTAGTGGTAGTCCTTGTACTCCCCGGGGTTCGTGATGTCGCTGGCGTAGCCGTCGTACTGAGGCAGCGAGACCGAGCCGTGCAGGTGAACCGACGTGTACGGAACGTAGTTCAGCACCGGGTGGACGGGCGGCAGGTTGTTGATCTGGCGGACCACAGTCTTGCGGCCCCGCTGGATCCGGAACGTCGGGCCGGGGACTAGACCGTTGTAGCCCCACATCTGGGTCGGCAGGCCGGGCACGATCTCGACGAAGGTCGGCTTCATCGTGATCCGGTAGAAATCGGTGACGCTGACCGGGTCGGAGCGCACCGGAGAGATCACCGGCGGCACCGCGAACGGCGTGGTGAACGGTGCCGGCAGGCGGCTCGACGCGATGCGGTTCCCCAGAGCGGACGCGGCACTGACCGAGCGCTCCAGCGGCAGGGCTACTGCCGCTCCCCCAAGCACCGACATCTTGACCAGGTCACGACGTGACAGACTCATGGTCAATCCCCCAACGCCCCCACGCCCCCTCAAATTTACTCCGGACGGGACAATCTGAGTCGCTGGTGCAGACCGGTCAGGTGACCACTGATCCCCCAGGTCCAACTCGATCACCGCTTCGCCCCGTGTCCGCAGACCGGGACACGCTCCGATGACGTGGAGAACCGATCGAGTCCAACATGCTGAAGTTCTTGCGGACTCTGTGCGGACTGAGAGGTGCTGCACCCACTCTGATGCAAACGCGCCGATTCACACGTTGAA
>Ga0207708_10000988_pt1 | contig 21249 bp, 15 predicted proteins | sample KBSK5101metaG_FD_184340 | JGI IMG/M metagenome (GOLD analysis project Ga0207708, IMG submission 184340) | Corn, switchgrass and miscanthus rhizosphere microbial communities from Kellogg Biological Station, Michigan, USA - KBS K5-10-1 metaG... | ecosystem: Host-associated > Plants > Roots >...
GATCCGCGCAATCGCGCGCATGCGCATCGGTTTCAGCACCGCGATCGCCATCACGGCGGCGACGATGTTGAGGGCCGCCGCGACGTAGAACACGGCATGCCAGCTGCCGGTCGCGTTGGTCAGCACGTTCGCCAGTGGCACCAGCAAGGAAGCGGTTCCCTTCGCCGTGTAGAGCATCCCGTAGTTGGTCGTGGCGAACTTGCGGCCAAAGATGTCGGTGCAGGTCGCCGGGAACAGCGAGTAGATCTCGCCCCAGGCAAAGAACACCAGGCCGGACAGGATCACGAACAGCGTCGGATTGCCGGCGAAGAACAGCAGCGCGTAGATGCCAATTCCCTCGACGAGGAAGGCGCCGAACATCGTGTTCTCGCGGCCGATGTGATCCGATATCCAGCCGAAGAACGGCCGGCAGACGCCGTTGAGCACGCGGTCGATCGTCAGCGCGAAGGTCAGCGCCGGCAACGTCAGGCCGAGAATGGAAACCGGAATGTTTGCGACCTTGAAGTCTGTCGCGATCGGCCCCAGCTGAGCGACCGCCATCAGGCCGCCGGCTCCCACCATGACGAACATGGCATACATGATCCAGAACAGCGGCGTACAGAGCACCTGGGCCGGCGTGTAGTCGCGCCGCGTCTGCCCAACGGCGGCCTCCGCGCTCGACACCGCCTCGCCGGCCGCCGGCGCCCGCAGCATCTGCGCGACGAGCACGACCACCAGGCCCTGTCCGAGGCCGAACCACAGGAAAGCGGATTCGTAGCCGCTCGACTGAATCATGTTGGCAATCGGCACGACCGTCAGGGCCGAGCCGGCGCCGAAGCCCGCCGCCGTCAATCCCGCTGCGAGGCCGCGCCGGTCGGGAAACCATTTCAATGCGTTGCCAACCGATCCGCCGTAGATCACGCCCGCGCCGATGCCGCCAATCGCGGCGCCGAGATACAGCAGCAACAGCGAGTCGGCCATCGAGTTCATGACCCAGGCGATGCCCACGAGCACGCCGCTGCCGGCGATCATGATCCGCGGGCCAAACCTGTCGATCAGGTAGCCTTCGATCGGGACGAGCCAGGTCTCGGTCAACACGAAGATGGTGAAGGCAAGCTGAATCGCGGCGCGGCCCCAGTGGTATTTCTGATCGATCGGCCCGACGAACAACGTCCACCCATACTGCAGGTTGGCGATCATGACCATGCAGATGATGCCGAACAGCAGTTGTCGCCAGCGCGTCGTCATGTCTCCCCCTGTTGAGCGTGCCGCCGGTTCCCGACCCGGGCAGCGATAAAATACTTCATCGCCTCGTCAGCCCGCCAGCGCTTACGACCGCCTTGGCGCGTAGACCTTCGCCACCGCGCCGCGCTGGATCTTGCCGGTCGCCGTCCTCGGGATGCGGTCGGTCATGTGAATCTGTTTCGGCCGCTTGAAGTCGGCGAGCCGCTCCTTGCAGAACGCCAGCAGATCCGCTTCGCTCGCCTTCGCCCCCTCGCGCAGCACGACCGCCGCCGCCACCTCCTCGCCCCATGTCGGGTGCGGGACGCCGAAGCACACCGCCTCAGCGATAAAAGGGTGGGTGAGGAGCACCTCGTCGATCTCGCGCGGCGAGATTTTCTCGCCGCCGCGGTTGATCAGCTCCTTGATGCGGGCGACGAGCGTCAGATACCCGTTTTCGTCGAGGACGCCTTGGTCGCCGGTCTTGAACCAGCCGTCGACGAACGACGCGGCGTTGGCCTCGGGGTTGTTCTCGTAGCCGGTGATGACGTTCGGTCCCTTGATCACCACCTGCCCCGCTTCGCCAGGCGGCAGATGCTTGCCGCTCGCGTCCATGATGCTGATCTGCACGTCAGTGCCGAAGCCCACCGACCCCGGCTTGCGCGCCGCCGGCGGCAGCGGGTTGGACGCCATCTGGTGCGCCGCCTCGGTCATGCCGTAGGCCTCGAGCACCGGCGCGCCGAAGGCGGTTTCGAGCGCGTGCATCACCTGCGGCGGCAGCGCGGCGCTGCACGAGCGGATGAATCGCAGCCGCTCGGCGCCGGCGGGACGCCGCGCCGGATCGGTCGGATCGGCGGCGCGCGCGAGCAGCAGCTGGTGCAGCGTCGGCACCGCCGAGTACCAGGTCACGTGGTGATCGCGCGCGACCCGCCAGAACGACAGCGGGCTGAACTTCGCCGGCACGACGACGGTGCCGCCGGTCGCGAGCGTGGCCAGCGTCGATGCGACCAGCCCATGCACGTGGAACAGCGGCATCACGCACATCGCCACATCTTCGGGGCCGAGCTGGTAATGGCGTGCGATATTGCCGGCCGAGATCGACAGATTTCTGTGCGCCAGCGGCACGCGCTTCGGCCGCCCGGTGCTGCCGCTCGTGTGCAGCACCAGCGCGACGTCGTCGAGTGACGGCGCGCCGGCCGGCTGTCGTCCGTCGACGCCCTTCAGTGAGACCGTTCCCGTCGAATCCATGTCGACGGTCAGGATCCTGTACTTGTTTCCAGCCGCCCGGCGCGCTTCGTCGCCGCCGTCCGGCGGCAGGATCAGGACGCGCGCGTCGGTGTCCTCGAGATAGAACTTGAACTCGTCTTCCTTGTAGGCGGGGTTCAACGGCGCGGCGGTCCCCGCGAGCGACGCGGCGAGGAACGACACGATCATCGGCAGGCCGTTGGAGAGCGAGGTGGCGACACGATCGCCGCGGCCGATGCCGGCGGCCGCCAGCTGCTCGGCGACGGCCCGCACCTGCTCGCGGAGCGATCCGTAGGTCACCTTGATGTGCGCTTCGGGAAGGATGACGGCGATCTTGTCGGACGGGATGTCTGCGATCAGGTCGATGAGCGTCGACGGCGCCTGCCTTTCTGTGGTCATGATCCCTGTACGAGCATTTGGTACGCGGGCAGCGTCAGGAAGTCCTCGAGCTCGGCCGACGTGGCGACCTGCACGAAGAGCGCGCGCGCCTGGTCGAAGTGGCCGCGCTCGAAGCGGCTCGCGCCGACCTCCTCGCGCACGCGGGCGAACTCTTCCTCGACGAGCTGATCGACCAGGGGCCGGGTGACGGTGCGGCCATCGTCGAGGGCCGCGCGGTGCTTCAGCCACTGCCAGATCTGCGTCCGCGAGATTTCCGCGGTCGCCGCGTCTTCCATCAGGTTGTAGATCGGCACGGCGCCCTGCCCGCCGAGCCAGGCTTCCAGATACTGGATGCCTACTCGAATGTTATGCCGCAGGCCGGCTTCGGTGCGAGTCCCCGGCGGCGGCTCGAGCAGCTGCGCGGCGGTCACCGAGACCTCCTCGCGCAGGCGATTCACCTGGTTCGGCGCCGGCATCCCTTCGTCGAACACCTGCTTCGCCAGCGCGACCATACCCGGGTGCGCCACCCAGGTGCCGTCGTGCCCTTCGCGCACTTCGCGCAGCTTGTCGGCCTTCACCTTGTCCATCGCGCGCGCGTTGCCCTCGGGGTCGTCTTTCACCGGGATCTGCGCCGCCATGCCGCCCATCGCGAAGGCGCCGCGCCGGTGGCAGGTCTTGATCAGCAGCTGCACGTAGGCGCGAAGAAACGGCGCCTCCATCGTCACCTGCCCGCGGTCGGGCAGGACGAACGCGGGATCGGTCTGCAGCGTCTTGATCGAGCTGAAGATGTAGTCCCAGCGGCCGCAGTTGAGCCCGGCGATGTGATCGCGCAGCTCGTAGAGGATCTCGTCCATCTCGAACGCCGCCGGCAGCGTCTCGATGAGCACGGTCGCCTTGATCGTGCCGGTCGGTATCTTCAACGCGGTCTGGGCGTAGACGAAGACGTCGTTCCAGAGCCGTGCCTCGAGATGGCTCTGCATCTTCGGCAGGTAGAAGTACGGGCCGGTTCCGGCGGCGGCGAGCGCTTCGGCGTTGTGGAAGAGATACATGCCGAAGTCGAACAGCATGCCGGGCGCCGGCCGGCCGTCGACGGCGAAGTGCTGTTCCGGCAGGTGGAATCCGCGCGGACGCACCAGCAGCGTCGAGATCTGCGGGTTCAACTTGTAGCGCTTTCCGGTGTCGGGGTTCTCGTAGGTGATCGTCCGCCGCACCGCGTCGATGAGATTCGCCTGGCCGGAGATGTTGTTGGCCCAGCTCGGCGAGTTGGCGTCCTCGAAGTCGGCCATGTAGATCGACGCGCCGGAATTGAGCGCGTTGATGATCATCTTGCGATCGACCGGCCCGGTGATCTCGACGCGCCGATCCTGCAGGTCGGCGGGAATCGGCGCGACCTTCCACGTGCCGCGGCGGACATCCGCCGTCTCGGCGAGAAAGTCGGGACGCTCGCCGTGGTTGTAGCGCTGCTGCACGGCGCGGCGCCGAGCGAGCAGCTCGTCGATGCGGGGGCGGAAGCGGCGCGTGAGATCTTCGACGAAGGAGACGGCCGGCGCGGTGAGCACGCGCTCGGCACCTTCAACGCGGGCAGCAGATGAAGTCGCCATACGCGGAGGTTATCAGTACGGCGGCGGCGGGATCGCCGTCGCGGGCATCGCGCGCTTATGGTACTCTATCGACGTTTTGGTCTCACGCGCGTTGCGACTGATGTTCGGCGCGATGGCACTCGTCGCGATCGGCGTCGCCGCGCTCCTTCTCATCCGTACCGAACGCGAGATTGGCGGGCTTGCCGCGACGCTGCGCGCCTTCGATCAGCGCGCGCGCGACGCCGCCGTCGCGCTCGAGGAAGCGCGGGTCGGCCAGCATGGCTACGTCGCCGCCGGGCAGGGCGAGGCGTTCTGGACCGCGAAAGTCGCCGCCAGCCGCGACGCGCTGAGCGCGGCGCTGGGGGTGCTTGCCGCGTCGGCCACCGCGAGCAGCCGGACGACGATCGAGGAGGCGACGGCGAGCGCGCGCGAGTTCGGCCGGATCGACGAGCGGGTGCGCGAGTACCTCGCGTCGCACCAGCCGTTGATGGCCGCGGACATCATCTTCACCGAGGGCAGCGACATGGCCGCGACCGCGGCGCGGCAGGTCGAGACCGCGCGGCTGGCCGAACACCAGGTGTTCGACCGTGAGGTCGCCGGGCTGCGAAAGCGGCAGGCCACGATCCTCGGCTCCGCCGCCGCCGTCGTCGCCCTGGTCGTGCTGCTGTTGATTCCGGTCCGGCGGGCCCGCGCCGCGGTGGACGTCGAAGAGACCGCCTCGCCTTCCCACCTCGTGGCGCCGCCGCCGGCGCGTGAAACGAAGCCCGTTGTGCCGTCTCCGAGCGCGTTGAGGACGGCCGCCGCGCTGGCGACCGACTTCGGCCGCGTCACGGACCTCGACGAGCTGTCGCGCCTCCTCGGGCGCGCAGCCGGCGTCCTCGACGCCAGCGGCGTGATGGTGTGGATGGGATCGGGCGGCGGCGGCGACCTGCGACCGGTGCTGGCGCACGGCTACAGCAGCCAGATGCTCGCGCGCATCCCGCCGGTGCCGCGATCGGCGGACAACGCCGCCGCCGCGGCCTACCGCTCGGGAACCTTGCAGATCGTGCTCGCCCGCCCCGGCGCGGCCAGCGGCGCCGTCGTCGCGCCGATTCTCGCCGCCGACGGCTGCATCGGCGCGCTGTCGGCGGAAATCAAGGGCGGCGGCGAAACCTCCGAGCTCGTTCAGGCGTTCGCCACGATCTTCGCCTCGCACCTCGCCGGCATTCTCGCGACGGCGCCGGCTGCAGAGATCGTCGACACGCGCACCGCGGCGTCACGCTCGGCGTAGCAGAGAAGGAAGCGAAAGTACGAAGCCCCGCGCCGGCCTTCGCGGCGCCACCTCTATCTTCGCCGTCACCGTCGTCTCTTTCCGGTCGCGGACAATCCCGATCGTCACATCGTCGCCCGTGGCGTCGCGAAGCTCGCGCACGAGATCCTCGCGCGACCGCACCGGGCGGCCGTTGATCGAGGTGATGACGTCGCCGGCTTTGAGGCCCGCGCGCGAGGCGGCCGAGCCATCGGTCACCGACGTCACGAGAACGCCATCCCTCGCGCCGAAGTACTGCGCCAGCTGATCGGTCAGCTCGCTCACGCCGACGCCGAGCCGACGGCCGGACAGCACGCCGGGAAAATCGAAATTGAAGTTGAACGGCGCGAACCGCCCGCTGAGCCGCCCGAGCTCGCGCAGCTGGTCGAAATCGCCGAAGGCGCGGATGCCGTCGCCGTCGCGCTGGACGCCGGAGCGCCGTCCTTCGGCCGGCGTAATCTGCACGTCGCGCCGCTGCCCGTCACGCTCGATCGTGGCCTTCACCGTACGTCCGGGCGGCGTTTCCTCGACGAGCCGGCTGAACTGCCGCGCGCTGCGGACGCGTTCGCCGTCGAACTCGACAATGACGTCCTTCTGGCGGAGGCCCGCTTTCTCCGCCGGACTGTCCGGCTGGACTTCCTCGACGACGGCCCCGCCGGCGGAAGCGTCGACGATTCGGACGCCGATCTCCGGGCCGCGGCCCGCGAGCATCATCAGCGGAAGGGTCGATCGGTCGGGGGCTTGTCCGTAAACGGACGGCGCCAGGAGGGTCGCGAGCGCGATCAGCCCAACGGTCGCGCTGGCGATGCCGGCAAGCTTGAGCAGTTTCATCGCGGAATCTCCTACGAAGCCATCAGACGCGGGAGCTTTTCGGAAAGTTGGCTAGAATCCGAGCCCATGGCGAAGTCGCACGGCACTCCCCCATCGCCGCGCTCCGGCGACGGCGGGCGGGGAAAGGGGTCGGAGCCCGACGGGCGCGAAACCAAAGCGCAGATCCTCGAGCGCACCGAGCGGGAGAAGGTCAAGTTCCTCCGGCTGCAGTTCACCGACATTCTCGGCACGATCAAGAACGTCGAGATTCCGGACCGGCAGTTCGAGGACGCCCTCGACGGCAAGATCATGTTCGACGGCTCGTCGATCGAGGGCTTCGTCCGGATCGAGGAGTCGGACATGTACCTGCGGCCCGACCTCTCGACCTTCCGCGTCTTCCCGTGGCCGGGCACGACCGGCGAGAAGGTGGCGCGGATGATCTGCGACATCTACACGCCCGATGGCGAGCCGTTCATCGGCGACCCGCGCGCCTGCCTGAAGAAGGTAATCGCGCTGGCAGCGTCGAAAGGCTACGCGATGAACGCCGGGCCCGAGGCGGAGTTCTTCCTCTTCCAGACCAAGAACGGCATCCCCACCACCGAGACACACGACGCCGCCAGCTACTTCGACCTGAGCCCGGTCGATCAGGGCGAAGACGTGCGGCGCGAAATCGTGCTCGCGCTCGAAGCGATGGGGTTCCACGTCGAGGCGGCGCACCACGAAGTCGCGCCCGGCCAGCACGAGATCGACTTCCGCTACGACGACGTGCTGACGACGGCCGACAGCATCAGCACGTTCCGGTTCGTGGTGAAGAACATCGCGATCAAGAACGGGCTGCACGCGACCTTCATGCCGAAGCCGATCTACGGCATCAACGGCTCGGGGATGCACACGCACATGTCGCTGTTCTCCGGCGGCACGAACATCTTCTTCGACCCGAAGGCGCAGTGGCAGCTGAGCGAGGCGTGCCTGCACTATATCGGCGGCATCCTGCGCCACGCCAAGGGCTTCTGCGCCATCACCAACCCGCTGGTGAACTCGTACAAGCGCCTGGTGCCCGGCTACGAGGCGCCGACCAACATCGCGTGGTCGGAGAAGAACCGCAGCCCGCTGGTGCGCGTGCCGGCGGCGCGCGGGACGTCGACGCGGATCGAGCTGCGGATGCCCGATCCGTCGTGCAACCCGTATCTCGCGCTGGCGGTGATGCTGCGCTCGGGGCTCGACGGGATCGACCAGAAGATCGATCCCGGGCCGCCGGTCAACAAGAACATCTACAAGATGAGCCACCGGGAGCGGCGTCACTTGCGGATCGACGAGCTGCCGGGCAACTTGAGCGAGGCGCTCGACGAGCTCGAGAAAGACGACCTGGTGCGCGAGACGCTAGGCGAGCATCTCTACGAGCACTTCGTGACTGCGAAGCGCGAAGAGTGGCTCGACTACATCAAACACGTCTCACCCTGGGAGACCCAGAGGTACCTGGGCGTGTACTGATCTCAGAGTCTGAGCCTCTACCATCGCACCCGCCACACCAGTTGCACGATGCGGCTGGTGTTGTCGCCGAGCAGCTGCGTCAGCCGGAAGCTGTCAGCGCTCGAGCCGGCCTGCGCGTTGCTCAGCGGCGTCCCGTTGTAGGTGATTGCCCCCTGCGGGTTCGTGAACGTCGTCGTCATCCCGAGCGGCGTGCCGCCGGTTGACGCGGGGTTGAAGTACGGCTGGTTGAACGCGTTCAGGAACTCGCCGCGGAATTCCGCGGTGGCGCGCCCCTTCAGCCGGAAGCGCTTGACCAGGCTCAGATCGAAGCGCACGAGCCGTGGCCCGTTGACGACCAGGCTGCGCACGCCGCAGTCGCCATAGCCGGGCGAGGTCTCGATGCAGTCGGGGCCGTTGGCCGGCGCGAGATACCGGCCCGCCGGCGGTCCAAGCGCACCGTAGCCGGTCGCCGTGGTGGCGCTCACCGCGAATGCCTTGACCGTGTTGTCGATGATGTCCTGCGGCAGGATGAACAGCTGGCCGTTCGGCGCGACGCGGAGGCCGACCGCGTCGCGGAATTCCTTCTCCGACATCCCGACCAATCGGACGTTGCCGAAGTCGAGCATCTCGCCGGTCTGCACGCGCGCGACGCCGTCGAACTCCCAGCCGCCGACCAGCGCGTCGAGCAGCCCGCCGACGTTGCTGCCCCACCGGCGCTCGCGGCCGAACGGCAGGTCGTAGACCCAGTTGCCCTTCACCGCGTGCTGCACGCCGCCAATCTGCCCTGCCTGCGGGATCTCGGCGAGCGGACGCATGAAGCCGTAACGCTGGAGGATCGTCGCGCGGCCCCACGCGTAGCTGCTGTTGAAGGCAAGGCCGTCGCTCAACCGCTTGCGGAATTCGACCTGCACCGAGTTGTAGTTGGTGCCGCCCGAGTTGGTGGTGAGGTTTGCGCCGTTCAGCATGTCCGGGTTGGCGACGAAGAAGTTCGCCGGCAGCCCGGCGCGCGCGGCGTTGTTGCGGAACAGCGCCTGGCCGAGGAAACCGTTGCCGAGCGTCGCCGTGGTGCAGGTCGGCGCGTTGTTGCACATGAAGCCGAACGGGTTCGGGTTCATCGCGGCGAGGTAGTTGACGAACGACGCCTGCGACCACAGCGTGCCGGTGTATTGGGTCGGGTCGCCGGCGACGCCGTTCGGCAGTCCATTCAGGTACGCCAGGAAGATCGGCAGCGCGCTCGTGCCCGGCACGCCGGTGTAGGCGAACGTGGCGCCGCGGCCGGCGGCGAGGTTCGCCTGCAGGTTCGCCTGCGCCTTGCGGAACTCGTTGACGAAGCCGTTGGTGACGATGTTGACCTCGTTGATGTTCACCGTCTCCCAGTCCTGCCGGTGGCGGCTGCCGACATACCGCAGCTCGATCGCGGTGTCGTTACCGAGCTTGCGCTGCCAGCCGACGGTGTAGGACTGCGTGTACGGCATCTGCAGGTTCGAATCGAACCGGTTCACGGCGTTGGTGTTGGCCGCCGGCACGATCGGATAGGTCACCGGCGGCGCCGCCGGCAGCGCGACCTGCGCCGGGTTGCGCAACAGGGCAGGCAGGCTGCCGACGACGTTGTTGGCGTCGCGCAGCAGCGCAACCGACAGCCCCTGGTTGTCGCCGAACGGCCCGGTGAAGTCGACCATGCCGGGCCGCTGGAATGCGACCGCCGCGCCGCCGCGGATCACACTGTCGCCCTCCTGCGATCCGAACAGCCACCGGCCGATGCGGTTGCCCTGCGCCGGCACCTGCCACGCCGCGCCGCCGCTCGGCGCGATGTTGTTCGTGTCGGTGTTGTAGGCGTAGGTGCCGGCCGGGTACTGGATGTAGCTCGGCCTCGTGCCGCCGAGCGTCCCCGGCTTGAACAGGTTGCCGACGCCGGAGATGCCGTAGAGGCTTTCCTCGGTCACCGTCGTGTAGCTGTTGTTCATCGGGTAGAACGGCAGCGCCAGGACGTAGCGGAGGCCTCCGGTGACGGTCAGGTTCGAGCGCGCGCGCCACGAATCCTGCGCGTAGAAATCGAACTCGCGCATCCGCCCCTGCGCACGCGACTCGCCGAGCGGGACGTACTGGTCGCCGTCCGGCGTGATGCGCGCGGTGCCGCTCACCGAGCTGACGCGGCCGGTGACGAGCGCGTAGAGATTCTGCGCGTTCGTCAGGTCGGCGGCCGAGGCGCCGGGGAAGTTCGCGGCGGTGAACATCGCCGCCGCCGGCTCGGTGGCGAGCACGCCGAAGGTGACGGTCGGCACAATCGTCTGCTGCGTCTGCCAGACGTCGGCCTGGATGATCGAGCCGCCGAAGGTGACGCTGTGCTTGCCGCTGATCCAGGTCGCGGTGTCTTCGATCACCTTGGTCGACGCCTCGCGAGCCTGGCCGTTGGCCGCGCCGCCGCTGGTGGCGGTATTGCCGGTGTTCAGGTTGGTGAGGCGGAAGCCGGCGCCGCAGCACGCGTTGAAGAAATCGAGCCGCATCCCCGCCGTGCCATCCCACATCGACGGCCCCAGCTCGGGCGAGAACAGCGTCGATCCGCCGGTGCCGCCAACACGGAACTCGTTGACGAGATTCGAGCGGAGCGTGGACCGCAGCGATTCGGATGTCGTCCAGCGCGTCGACTGCTGGCTGCCGGTCTGCACGAAGCCCGGGAACGGCGGATAGGCGTTGTTGGTCGTGTCGGGCGTCGAGTTGACGTGGCGGTAATTCATCGACCCGGTCAGCCGATGGTTCTGCGACACGTCGTAGTCGAGGCGCACGGTCGGCGCCGGGTTGAAGTTGTTGGTGTCGGTCTGGAAGGTGTACTGCGCGACGATCGGGTTGCTGAGCGGCGTGACGCTGCCGGTCGTCTTCGATGCAGCGAGGATGTCGTTCAGCGCCCTGGAGACCGTGGGGTCGAGCGACGACAGCTGTCCGTTGGCTGTCGCCAGCTGCAGCAGGTTGACCTGGCGCACCGCGCCGCCGACGTTGTAGCTGAAGATCCCGTTGGCCGCGTCCTGCGTCAGCATGTTGCGGCTCAACGTCGCCTGGCTCGGCCGTCGTTCGTCTTCGTAGTTGAAGAAGAAGAACGCGCGATTGCGCACGATCGGCCCGCCCTGCGCGATTCCCTGCTGGTAGTGGCGCAGCTCGGTTTTCGGCGCCTTGCCGGTCACCGGGTCGGGCGGCAGGTCGCGGTTGTTGAACCACGAATTCGCGTTCAAGGCGTCGTGGCGGAAGTACTCGTAGGCGGTGCCGTTCCAGCTGTTGCTGCCCGACTTGGTCACGAACTTGATCTGCACGCCGCCCTGACCGGTGGCGTCGGCGGTGTTGCCCGCGGTGGTCACCGTCACTTCCTCCACCGAGTCGAGCGTCGGCGTCAGCCGCGCGTAGTAGCCGTCGGTCGTCTTGTTGTAGTTGTCCTGGATGCTCATGCCGTCGAGCGTGATGTTGACGGCGCTCTTCGGCAGGCCGTTGACGGTGGAGTTTCTGGCCGTGCCCGAGGTGTTGAACCCGGGCAGCGAGGTCAGCGAATCGAGCGCGTTGCGGCTGGTGAGCGGCAGGCTGGTGATCTGCGTGCCGGTCAGGTTGGTGGCGATCGACGGCGTCTGCGTCTGCACGACCAGCGCGCTGTCGCCGGTGACCGTCACGTTCTCCTCCAGCGCGCCGACCTGCAGCGTCACCTTGACGTTGGCCGGCACCGCGGCGTTCAGCGTCACCGAGGTCAGCGTGACGGTCTTGAAGCCCTGGAGCGACACCGTGACGCTGTAGGTGCCGCCCGGCAGCGACGGGATGGTGAACGTCCCGTTCGCGTCGGTCACCGCGTTGTTCTCGATGCCGGTGCCGTTGTTGCGCACCTTGACGTCGGCGCCGGGGATCACGCCGCCCTGCGAGTCGACGACGGCGCCGGAGAGGGAGGTGAAGAAGCTGCCCTGGGCGGCGGCCCCACACGGGACCGCGGCGATGAGGAGGACGAACGCGACCAGCCGCAGGCGAGTGAGCGTCATCGGCGACTCCTTGGCCAAGAACGAACACCGTCCGATCTGTCGATCGACGAGAACGTAGCGGCTCGGCGACGAGAGGTCAACCACAAAGCCGCCGCAAATCGTTTCGGCTGAGACGGATCCGCGACGCGCCATCCAGCAAACCGTTCTGACCTGAGGTCAGCCGCGTCCACGCTTCAGGACGAACGGTCCGCGCCTTGCTCCTGTTTTTCGAAGAATTCCGGCCGGCCGGCCGGGCACGAGCTTTGATGTGCTGAGCTGCGGGTCGTGTCGAATCAACGGGGTGCGTAACATCAGGCAGGCGCTGGCATCGCCGCATCCCGCCGTACGTTCCACGGTTCGGCGCGGCCCTTTTCAAGAAGGGCTGCTGATGATGAACACGGTTACTCGCTTCGCCGCCGCCGCCACGCTCGCTGTCCTCACCTCAGGATGCGCGATGTCGCTCCGGTCGCCGGACATTGCAGACCTTCAGCGCCATCCCGGCCGTTATCAGGACCGCACCGTTTCAATCAACGGCACGGTCACCAGCTCATGGGGTCTGCCACTCGTGCCCTTCCGTTTCTACAAAGTCGACGATGGCACCGGTGAAGTGACGGTGCTTTCGGAAAACAGCCGGATGCCGGCCAAGGGCGAACACGTCCGGGTGAAAGGACGCGTCGAGCAGGTCGCGCAGCTCGGTGGCCGGCCGCTCGGGCTTCACATCCGCGAGCGGGACCTGTACGTGAAGAGGGATTAGGGCTCAGGGATTGGGGACTAGTTCTGGTTAGTGATTAGTTCTCGGTTAGTGATTAGGTCTCGTCAGGGCCCGATGCGTCGGCCAATCGGTCCGGCACCCAGCCGGCTGAAGTACTCGTAGGCAGCGCGCGCGATCTCTTCGATCGCGCGCTCTCCTTCGGTTTCACTCCTCAAGAACGTCGTCATCACGCAGAAGATGTACGGACGGTTCTTCGCGTAGACGATTCCGGCGTCGACGCGAACACCATCGAGCTCTCCAGGTTTGTCGGCAGTGGCCACTCCCGGCGGCAAGCCGCGCCGCAGGCGGCTCTCCTTCGGCTTCTTCAGCAGCTCGATTCCCTCGGGCGGCATCGCCTGCAGCAACCGGGCGATCTCGTCCGGCGTCGAGACGTTCTCGTCGCCGCGGCGCGCCGCCGCGGTATCCATCATGTGCCGCCGCAGCTTCGTGGCGCCGAGGCCGAGCATCTGCATCCGCTTGCCGATCGCGTCCATCCCGAGCCGATCGATCAGCACGTTGGTCGCGGTGTTGTCGCTGAGCGTGACCATCAGCACCGCGTAGTCGCGGATCGACAAGGTCGGCGTGCCCATTTCGGCGAGGACGCCGGCGCCGCCCACCGCCTTGGTGCGATCGAGCGTCATCGTCTCGTCCAGCTTGATGCGTCCTTCCGACGCCTGCGTGAACAACTCGTAGACGATGGCGAGCTTGATGGTCGACGCCGTTGGAAAGACCTCGCGCTCGAGGTGCGCGATCTTCTCGCCCGACGTCAGGTCGACGAACACGTAGCCGGCGACGCCGTCGAGCCGTCCGGCGATCTCCTCGACGCGCCGTTCGAATTTCGCTTTCAGCTCCGCGGCCGGCGTGGACTGCGCGGCGAGCGCGGCGCCGAGTGCGAGCGCTGCGGCGTTCATACGAGAATCTTGAGGGCGACGGCGGTCATGTCGTCGTTGGGCGGCGTCTCGCCGCGGAACTCCTGCACCGCGGAGAAGATGGCGTCGACGATTTCGCGCGCGGTGGACGTGCGCACCGCGCCGATCACCTCCAGCAGCCGCTCGGCGCCGAACTCCCGGCCGAGCGCGTCGTTGGCCTCGAACACGCCGTCGGTGCAGAACACGAAGAGGTCGCCCTTGGCGAGGTCGAACGACACTTCGTCGTAAGTCGAGCCGGCAAACGAACCCAGCGGCACCCCGGGGAGCGTGATCTGCTCCGCCCGCCCGTCGCTGCACCGGACCGGATAGGGCAGCCCGGAGTTCGCCATCGTCATCGTCCGGCGCTTGAAATCGAAGACCGCATAGCACAGCGTGCAGTAGTACTCCTCGAGCTGCCGCTCGTGGAGAATCGTGTTCGTCGAGGCGAGCACGCCGGCCGGGCCGAAGCGTTCGGGCGCGTAGCGCCGGCGGAAGGTGCGCGACCGGATCAACTCGCCGGCAAACGCGCTGTAAAGCGCCGCCGGAACGCCCTTGCCCGACACGTCGCCAACCGCGACCACCAGGCTGTTCGGTTCGGGAGCGAGAAAGTCGTAGAGGTCGCCGCCCAGCTCGCGCGCGGGCGCGAATCGGGCGGCGACGTCGACCTGCTTGAGGCGCTTCGGCAGGTCCACCGGCAGCAGCGCCGCCTGCACGCGCTGCGCGAACCGGATCTCCTTCTCGAGCCGGACCTCGTTGTTGCGGATGGTTTCGTAGAGGCGCGCGTTCTCGATCGCGACCGCCGCCTGGCTGGCGAGCAGGGTGACGATCTCCACCTGGTTCTTGCCGAACGCGTCGAGCTCGGGGCTCTCGAGATCGATCACGCCGATGCAGCGGTCGTGCACCATCAACGGCACCACCAGCTCCGAGCGCGCGTCTTCGACCACCCTGATGTAGCGCGGATCGGCCTCGACGTCGGGGACGTTGACCGCCACCTTGTGCAGCGCGGCGTAGCCGACGATGCCGTTGCCAAGCTTGACGCGCGGCACGGTGATCTTGTCGCCGTAGCGCACCGCGACCTTCATCTCGAGCTCGTCGGTGTCCTGGTTGACGAGCAGGATGCCGAAGGTGCGGTAGTCGATCACCCGCCGCGCGAGGTTGGCGATCCGGGTGAGCAGCTCGTCGAGGTTGAGGATGGCGCCGAACTCGCGCGCGATCTCGGCGAGCGTTTCCAGCGTGTGCGTGTACTCGCGCGTGCTCTCGAACAGCCGCGCGTTCTCGATCGCCACCGCGACGTGCGCGCCGAACTGCCGCAGCATCGCTTCGTCGGTCTCGGTGAACTGGCCCGGCGTGTCGCTGAGCAGGTTGAGCGCGCCGATGACGTTGCCCTTGCGGCGCAGCGGGACGACGATCTCGGCGCGCGATCCAGGCACCGCCTCGACGTAGCGCGGATCGGTGTGGACGTCGTTGACGAGGATCGGCTTGCCGTCGGCGACCGCGGCGCCGACCAGGCCGTGCCCCACCTTCAGCCGCAGCCCCCAGACCACATCGTCGGGATAGCCGACCGCGTAGGCGATCGACAGCTCCTCGCGGCGGGGGTCGAGCAGATAGACGGCGAAGGCCTGGAACTTGGTGATCCGCGCGATCAGCAGCGGGATCTTGTGCAGCAGCTCGTCGAGGTTGAGGACGGAGGTGATCTCCCGCCCGAGCTCGAAGAGCGTCGTCACGAGCTCCCGCGTATGCGGCGGAGCCGGTGCGGCGGCGACAGGGTCGGTCACGAGATTACCAGTATAATTGCATCTTCCACGATGGACCTGACCCTGCCGCTCGACTACGCGGCGATCGAAAAGATCCTGCTCCACCGCTATCCGTTTCTCTTCGTCGACCGGATCACCGAGTTCGAAGTCGACAAGCGGATCGTCGGCATCAAGAACGTCGCCCTCGACGAGCGCTATCTCTCGCCCGCCGGCAAGGGGCGGCCGGTGCTGCCGCCGACGATCCTCACCGAGGCGGTGGCGCAGGTTGGCGCGATCATGATCCTGGCGAAGCCGGAGAACCGGCAGCGCCTGATCTTCTTCGCCGGCATCGAGCGCGTGCGCTATCGGCGGCCGGTGCACGCGGGCGACGTCGTCGTGATCGAAGCCAACGTCGTGCGGCTGCGGAGCCGGATGGGACTGCTCAAAGGCGTCGCGCGCGTCGACGGCCGCGCGGTGATCGACGGCACGATGACCTTCGCGCTGGGTCCGCCGCAGGACGCCTCGTAGGTCTCGCCCGCCCGGCAAGAACTTTCCCAGTCGTGTAGGCGAATGCTCCTGGGCTCCGCCTTCTTGTCAGCGGCCACGGCTGAGGCGGCGCGCCAAATCAGCCGCGGCGCGCGGAAATCCCCAGAATTCCTCACCGACTCTTCTGTGCAATCGCAGCAGCGAACGGCACTCAAGTTGCTAATCCAGCCGCAGGGCCGTGACTGAACTTTGAGGACTGGAGGGCTGGTATGTTGGAAACGATTGCGATCATCCTGATCGTGCTGTGGCTGCTCGGTGTGGTGAGCGGCTACACGATGGGCAACTTTATTTACGTGCTGCTGGTCATCGCCATCGTGCTGTTCCTGGTGCGACTGGTGAGCGGCCGGCGGGTCGTCTGATCGAGACATTGCGGATTGCGGATTGCGGATTGCGGAAGCAATTCGCAATTCGCCATCTTCGCCTCAGTTCTCCTTCCTCACGAGCGCCATTCCCACCAGCACAACCGCCGCCGCGCCCGCCATCCGCGCGCTGAACGGCTCGTCCAGGATCAACGTGCCGAGAATCACCGCGATGATCGGGTTGATGTAGGCGTAGAGCGAGACGGTTGCGACCGGCAGGTGCTTCAGCGCGTAGGCGTAGGCGGAGAAGCCGGCGATCGCGCCGACGAAGATGAGATAGACGAGCGCGCCGGTCGAGCGCGGCGCGAAGGCGAGGCGGCCCGCTTCGCCGAGCGCGAGCGACACGACGAGCAGCGCAATCCCGCCAAACAACATCTCGAACGCGGCCGTGGCGAGCACGTTTTCGTCCCTGGCCTCGTTGCGCCCGCGCTTGCGGGCGTACGAGGAGCCAATCGCCCAGCCGATGCAGGCGATTTGCGCCGCGATCACGCCGCCGAGAAAGGCGCGGCCTCCCTCGCCGATGCGAATCTCCGGCCACACCAGCATCACGATGCCGCCAAATCCAATCACCAGGCCGAGCACGCGTCGCAGCGTCAGGCGATCGCCGTCCGGCATCATCGCGTCGATCCCGACCATCCAGAAGGGCGAGGTCGCGACCAGCACGGCGGTCAGGCCGCTCGGCACGGTGAGCTCGGCCCAGACGACGGCGCCGTTGCCGAAGCCAAGGAGGAGGATGCCGAGGACGGTGAGCGACGGCCACTCGCTGCGATCGGGCAGCCGCTCGCCGCGCAGCTTGAGCGCGGCGATGAGCAGCGCGCCGGCGACGATCCAGCGGACCGCGGCCATGAAGAGCGGCGGAATGGTCTCGAGCGCGATGCGGATCCCGAGATAGGTGGTGCCCCAGATCAGGCACACCGCGATCCAGGCGAGATACGGCCGGGAGTTGTGCGGGGAATGCGAGTCAGCGATGGTGAACTAGTGTAACTGGCACAGGGGCTGGGGCTGGAGAGTGGTGCCTGTAGGGGCTGGGGGCTGAATGTCTATCGAGGGAGGCGGTGCTAGTTGGTATCAACCAGCCCCCAGCCTCCAGCCCCGTCACGCCGGCGTCGTGTTCAGCGCCGGTTCGCGCTCGCGCACGCCGGTCTCGATCGACAGCCGCACGCAATTCCGTCCATGGTGCTTCGCGGAGTACAGTGCGGCGTCGGCGCGGCCGATGAGCGCGGGCGTGTCGAACTCCGCCGGATGGGCGACGGCGACGCCGAGGCTCGCGGTGATCGAGATCGTCTGGCCCTGCCAGTGAATCGGCAGGTTCGCCAGGTCGCGGCACAGCGTGTCGGCCACTCGCTTCGCGCCCTCGAGCGGCGTTTCGGGCAGCAGCACGAGAAATTCCTCGCCGCCGTATCGGCACTTCAAGTCGCTGCCGCGCAGCACTTCGCGCAGCTTGGTGCCGACCGCGGCGAGCACGGCGTCGCCGCCGAGATGCCCGTAGCGGTCGTTCACCTTCTTGAAGTGATCGATGTCGAGCATGATCAGCGAGACCGGCAGGCGGCTGCGCCGGGCGCGGCGCAGCTCCATGTCGATCACCGCCATCGCGTGCGTGCGGTTGACGCAGCCGGTGAGGCCGTCGCGCAGGCTGTTCTCGCGCACCTCGTGAAAGAGCTGCGCGTTGCGCAGGGCAATCGCCAGCAGCGCCGCCGCCATCGTCACCACCCGCGTCCGGCCGTCGGACAGTCGTTCGCCGCCAGGCAGGCCGAGCACGCCGACCGCGAGGCCGCCAGCGGTCATCGGCAGGCACAGGTGCCCGTCGACGAGAATCGGCGCCGGCTGCCACGCCCCTTCGGCGGCGACGGCGCGCTCGGCGGCACACTGGCACACGCGCTCGCGGTCGCGGCGCGCCCGATCGCAGTCAGTGAGGGGCACCCAGGTGTCATCGACGTGCATCATCACCCAGGCGGCGGAGGAGCCGCAGAGGCTGGGGAGATGCTCCATCACCACGGCGCGGATGGATTCGCGATCGAGCGAGCGTCCGAGCGCCTGGCCGAAGTCGACCAGGTGTTCCATCTCCGAGGCGCGCGCCGCCGCTTCCTGCGCATCGGCCTCCGCCAGCACGGCACGTGATTTCGCTTCTCGGCGCTTCCCATGCTGGTGCACGGTGAAGACCACGGTGAGGATGATGAGCGCCGGCACCAGCGCGAGGCCGGAGCTCCGCTCGACCTCGCTCGCGAGATCGAGCAGGTATCGGATCGGTTGGGCGAACACCACGATCAGGGCGGCCGCCAGGCCGACGAGCAATGCCCGATCTTGCCGGGCGACGAGATTCATCGCGATGGCTTTTTCGGCCGGGGGGAAATCACATTTTACCGCGTCGAACGCCGCGATAGAATGAAAAGGCATGGGTAGAAAATCCTCGGCGAAGTCGCAGTCTCGATCAGGAAGCGTGCCGCCGCCCCCGACCGATAGAACTTCGCGCTCTTTCACGCCGCTGCTTGCCGCTGCGATCGTCATCGCGGTGATCGTCGGCGTCTTCGCTTACACGCGCCGCGGCGGACCCGACGCGGCCGATCCGTCGCAGGCATCGACTACCGCGCTGCCGGTCGTCGATCCGCCGACCAACGCCAGATACGGACCGCACAAGCAGGCGACCCTGCCGCCGCTGCCGTTCGAGTACGGCCCGCCGGCGCGGCCGGCGGAGGTGGTGAAAGCGGTGTACGAGTTCGCCGCCGAACATCCCGAGGTGCTCGGCTACGTGCCGTGCTATTGCGGCTGCGAGCGCGAGTCCGGACATCGCGGCAACGACGACTGCTTCGTCGCCGAGCGCAACTCGCAGGGCGATGTGACGAGGTGGGATCCGCACGGGGTCACGTGAGCGGTCTGCATAGACGTCGCGCGTGACGCGATGCAAATGCACTCGTCGGGAGCGTCGGTGAAAGATATTCGCGCGGCGAACGAGAAGAAGTGGGCCGGATTCCAAGGGGGGCACACGCCAACGCCGAAGCCCAAGTGAGAGGTTCGGGGTTCGGGGGTTCGATGTTCGGCGAACCTTGAACGCTGAACCCCGAACCGCCACCGCAGCGAAGTCACCCACATATAATCCCCGCGTGGATCGTCGAGCGGCGGCGTTCGCGCGATTGTTCGAGGCGGTACACGAAGGCGTCTACATCGGCACGCTGACGCCCGAGGGCACCGCCACCATCGCAGCCAACCCCCACCTCAAGCTGATCTTCGGCTACGAGAGCGACTCGCCCGAAAGCGACGTCCGCCCCTTCGACGCCGATCGCTTCGTCGATCCACAGGCGCGGGTGGCGCTGCTCGAGCGCCTCGCGTCGGACGGATCGGTCAACGACTATCTGCTCCGCCTGCGCCGTGCCGACGGCAACCCGGTCTGGGTCGAGCTCACCGCCCGCGCCGACACGCCGGCCGAGGATCAGACGCTCCGCGTCGAAGCGCTCGTGCGCGACGTCAGCGAGCGCAAGAAGCTCGACGACGAAACGCGCGATCTGTACCACCAGCTGCTGCAGGCCGAGAAGATGGCGGCGCTCGGCCAGACCGTTTCGGGCGTCGCCCACGAGCTGAACAACCCCCTCGCGACGATCCTGAGCTGGGCCGAGCGCCTGTCTCACCGCCAGCTCGAAGAGCCGGTCCGACGCGGCCTCGAGACGATCCTTTCGGAATCGGAGCGCGCCGCGCGCATCGTGCGCAACCTGCTGACGTTTGCCCGCAAGCGGCAAACGACGCGGGCGATGGTCGACGTGAACCAGGTGGTCCGCGAAACGCTCGCGCTGCGCGCGTACGAGCAGCGCGTCACCAACATCGCCGTGATCGATGCGCTGGCCGCAGGGCTGCCGCAGGTGTTCGCCGACCAGCACCAGGTGCAGCAGGTGCTGTTGAACCTGGTGATCAACGCCGAGCAGGCGATGCTCTCGACCAACGGCCACGGCACGATCGTCGTGCGCACGTGGCACGACGCCGATCGCGAGACGGTGGTGCTCGAGATCAACGACGACGGCCCTGGGATCCCCGACGACCTGCAGCCGAAGATCTTCGACCCGTTCTTCACCACCAAGGAAGTCGGCAAGGGCACCGGCCTGGGGCTGACCGTCGCCTACGCCATCGTGCAGGAGCACGGCGGCCGCATCCGCCTGGAGTCGCGGCCGAACAAGGGCGCGTCGTTCTACGTCGAGATGCCGGTGACCGGCGCGCGGCTCGCCCCGGCGCCGCAGGTGCGCGCGCGGGTCGAGGAGCCGGCCGAAACCGTCGCCGGCGGCTCCATCCTCGTCGTCGAAGACGAAGCGCAGCTGGCGAGCGCCGTCGTCGACGCGCTGCGCGACGCCGGCTACCTGGTCGAGCACGCATCCGACGGCGAGGAAGCCTTGGCGAAAATCGAGATTCAGCCGTTCGATCTCGTCGTCTGCGACCTGAAGATGCCGCGCCTCGACGGCAAGGCGTTCTACGCCAGGCTCGCGGACACCGCGCCCGCGCTTCAGAAGCGCGTGATCTTCGTCACCGGCGACGTCGCCGGCACCGACGCCGAGGAATTCCTGGAGGAGAGTGGCTGCCCGTGGCTGGCGAAGCCGTTCAGGCTCGGCGACCTGCTGCGCACCGTCCGCGAAGGGTTGACCTGACGGTGCGCCGCGTTTTTCGCGCCGCGGCGATTGTGGCGGTGGTCATGGTGTGCGCGCTCGCGGTGCCGCGCGTCCGCCAGGCGGCGCTGCGCAGCGCCGGCCACGCGCTTGCGGCGTCGGACGAGGTGGTCGCCGCGGATCTCCTGGCCATGGACGTCGAAAGCGGGGCGGCAGGCGTGCTCTACCTGGCCGATCTGCACCGCAGCCAGCCGGCGGCCGCCGTCGCCGTGCTCGTGCCGGAGGCGACGCGCGTCGAGCACGAGCTGCATCGGCGCGGCATCGTGCTGCCAAACCTGACGTTCGAGGCGCTCGCGCAGCTCGGCCTGCGGCGAGACGACATCGTGCGAATCCCGGCCGGCGAAGGCGGCACGAC